>OHEB01000945.1_pt1 | contig 10002 bp, 9 predicted proteins | sample 1567081 | NCBI WGS metagenome assembly OHEB01 (sample SAMEA3879569, study PRJEB24766) | human gut metagenome | biome: human-associated habitat; feature: feces | place: USA | collected 1985/1987 | reverse complement strand
TATGGCTGTAAGTATGGCTGATATAACCAAGCTCCGTAAAATGACCGGTGCTGGTATGATGGATTGCAAGAATGCATTGAACGATGCAGAAGGCGATTTCGATAAGGCAATGGAAATTATCCGTAAAAAAGGACAGGCTGTTGCTGCTAAGCGTTCAGACCGTGAAGCTTCTGAAGGCTGCGTTTTGGCTAAGACTACCGGTGACTTTGCCGTTATCATCGCTTTGAAGTGCGAAACCGACTTCGTAGCTCAGAATGCCGACTTCGTGAAACTGACTCAGGATATCCTTGACCTTGCCGTTGCCAATAAGTGCAAGACGTTGGATGAAGTAAAAGCCCTACCGATGGGTAACGGTACTGTACAGGATGCAGTAACCGACCGTAGCGGTATCACAGGCGAAAAGATGGAACTCGACGGTTATCTGACTGTAGAGGGTGCAACTACGGTTGTGTACAACCACATGAACAGAAACGGTCTTTGCACGATTGTTGCTTTCAACAAGAATGTTGACGAACAGTTGGCTAAGCAAGTGGCCATGCAGATTGCTGCCATGAATCCGCTGGCTATCGACGAAGACGGTGTTTCTGAAGAAGTTAAGCAGAAAGAAATCGAAGTTGCTATCGAGAAGACAAAAGCCGAACAAGTACAGAAGGCTGTTGAGGCTGCTTTGAAGAAAGCCGGCATCAACCCTGCTCACGTTGACAGCGAAGACCACATGGAAAGCAACATGGCTAAGGGATGGATTACAGCTGAAGACGTAGCAAAGGCAAAAGAAATCATTGCTACAGTTTCTGCTGAAAAAGCTGCACACCTGCCGGAACAGATGATTCAGAATATTGCTAAAGGTCGTCTGGGTAAATTCCTGAAAGAAGTTTGCCTGCTGAACCAGGAAGATATCATGGATGGCAAGAAGACTGTAAGAGAAGTGCTGAAAGAAGCTGACCCTGAATTGAAAATCGTTGATTTCAAGCGTTTCACTTTGCGTGCTGAATAATTCCTACGGATGTAAATATATGGAAACGGTCGCATGGAAATATCCATAGCGACCGTTTTTCTTTATTATGTTTTTAAAGCAGCAGTGAGTTATCCCACCGTTTTGGTCTGTGTATACCCCTCTTTCTTTAGTAATTCCAGTACTTTTTGCTTAAAGTCTCCTTGTACAATGATTTCTCCGTCTTTGGCGCTTCCTCCCACACCGCATTTACTTTTAAGGAATTTGCCCAGTTCTTTCAAATCGTCTTCCGTACCGATAAATCCGGTAACGAGAGTTACAACTTTACCGCCCCGGTTCTTGCGGTCCAATTGTACGCGCAGACGTTGTTGGGACGGTTGGAGAGTGGTTTGCTCTTCTTCATCGTCCAATTCGTATTTGAAGTCGGGGTTGGTTGAATACACTACATTCAGTCTGTCTTTCCAATCGTTCTCTTTTGGTTTCTTAGCCATATATACTTGTTTTAATTTTCTCACAAAAGGAGTCCAAAAATACGGTTTTACAAGGAACTTTGCAATCACAGGTAGAAATAATGTTAACCTTTTGTCATAGATATATTATAGATTGGAAAAAAAGCACTACTTTTGTCAGTCATAATATTGAGAACTTAAAGGAAAAGCTATGAACAGTCAGTTACAAAAGAAAGACTCTACAAAGGTGCCGGAACCTACCTTGCGCCGGCTTCCGTGGTATCTTTCCAATGTAAAATTGCTTAGAAAAAGAGGGGAGCGTTTCGTTTCTTCTACTCAAATTTCCAAAGAAATCAATATTGATGCCTCTCAGATAGCGAAAGACTTGTCATATGTCAATATTTCCGGCCGTACCCGTGTGGGGTATGAGATAGATACGCTGATTGCCGTGCTGGAAGATTTTTTGGGATTTACCAATATACATAAAGCATTTCTTTTCGGTGTGGGAAGTTTGGGTGGTGCATTGCTGCGAGATTCCGGTTTGAACCATTTCGGTCTGGAGATTGTGGCAGCATTTGATGTAAATCCCGATTTGGTAGGGACAGCATTGAATGGCATTCCAATCTATCATTCCGATGATTTTGAAGAGAAAATGCAGGCATATGACGTCAATATCGGTGTGCTGACAGTACCTATTGAGATTGCGCAGAAAATTACGGATACGATGGTGGCAGGCGGCATTAAAGCCGTATGGAATTTTACTCCGTTCCGTATCCGTGTGCCGGAAGATATAGTGGTTCAGAACACTTCGTTGTATGCACATCTGGCAGTAATGTTTAACCGTTTGAATTTTAATGAGATAAGGTAATGAAGATCATAGCAGTAGGGATGAATTATGCACAGCACAATAAGGAGCTTGGGCATACTCAGGAGAATAGGGAACCTGTTATCTTCATGAAACCCGACTCGGCTATTTTGAAAGACGGCAAGCCGTTTTTTGTTCCCGACTTCTCCCATGAAGTCCATTACGAAACGGAAGTTGTGGTACGTATTTGCCGGTTAGGTAAGAATATAGCTCCCCGTTTTGCGCATCGTTATTATGATGCGGTGACGGTAGGCATTGATTTTACAGCCCGTGACTTGCAGCGGAAATTCCGTGAAGCCGGTAACCCGTGGGAGCTGTGCAAAGGGTTTGACAACTCTGCAGCTATCGGTACGTTCATTTCTTTGGAACAAGCCGGTGGAGACTTGCAGAATTTAGATTTCCATCTCGATATAGACGGTTGTGAAGTACAACGTGGCAATACGGCAGACATGCTTTTCAAGATAGATGATATAATAGCCTATGTCAGTCGTTTTATGACTTTGAAGATTGGTGATTTGCTGTTTACAGGTACCCCTGCCGGGGTAGGGCCCGTCAGCGTCGGTCAGCATTTACAAGGTTATTTAGGCGGGGAAAAGCTGCTTGATTTCCATATCCGCTGATTTCGTCAGCTCTTTCATGCTCCTTTGTATTAGGCTGTAAGACTTGCTGTTTGTTTTTTAGGTACGTAATCCCTCTCATTAAGGAAAAATAGCAGAATATCTTTGAGCCGATAGTGAATAATGCCTACTTTAGCACGTTTATTATATAATTGAAAAGATATGAAGATACGTGTTGGTTTTGGCTTTGATGTTCACCGGCTGGTGACAGATAGAGAACTTTGGTTGGGTGGTGTACGTCTGGAGCATGAGAAAGGTCTCTTGGGACATTCGGATGCAGACGTGCTGATACATGCTATTTGCGATGCATTGCTGGGTGCGGCGAATATGCGCGACATAGGCTATCACTTTCCCGATACGGCAGGCGAATTTAAAAATATAGATAGTAAGATATTGTTGAAGAAAACGGTGGACCTGATAGGCAGTAAAGGGTATTCCATCGGTAATATTGATGCGACAATCTGTGCGGAACGACCCAAGTTGAAAACTCATATACCCGCCATGCAGCAGACTCTTTCTGCTGTGTTGGGGATTGATGAAGACGATGTATCCGTGAAGGCTACCACTACGGAGAAGTTGGGCTTTACAGGACGGGAAGAGGGAATATCGGCTTATGCAACTGTCTTGATAGTCAAAGAATAAACGAACTCCGAATCAAAATCAGAAAATACTATGAAACAATTTGCTTTGACCCTTTGTATGGTACTGCTGTCCGTAATGTTCTGCCGGGCGCAGATAAAGCCCTTGAAATTCGATAAAAACGGAGAATTCAAAATAGTGCAGTTTACCGATGTGCATTTCAAATATGGTAATCCTGCCTCGGATATTGCCTTGAAGCGTATCAATGAAGTGCTTGATGCAGAACGTCCCGACCTGGTTGTATTTACCGGTGACGTGGTGTATGCGAAGCCGGCAGAAACAGCCATGCGTACGGTACTTGCTTGTGCTTCTTCCCGCAAAATTCCTTTTGTTGTGACTTTTGGCAACCATGACAATGAACAGGATAAGACGCGTGCCGAATTATATGATGTCGTTCGCTCTGTTCCTTATAATATTCAGCCGGACAGAGGTGAGGCCGATTCACCCGACTACGTGCTTGCATTGCAGGCTTCCGACAGTAATCGTGATGCAGCTTTGTTGTATTGTATGGATTCGCACTCCTACTCCCGGCTGCCAGATGTGAAAGGATATGCCTGGTTTACCTTTGACCAGGTAAACTGGTATCGTAGCCAGAGCGCTGCTTATACGGAAAGAAATGGCGGAAAGCCTTTGCCTGCTCTGGCTTTTTTCCATATTCCCCTACCCGAATATAATCAGGCTGCGGCTGATGAGAGTGCCATATTGATAGGCACGCGTATGGAAAAGGCTTGTGCTCCGCTCCTGAATACCGGCATGTTTGCCGCCATGAAAGAAGCCGGTGATGTAATGGGTACTTTTGTGGGGCACGACCATGATAATGATTATTCCGTTATGTGGCACGGCATCCTGTTGGCTTACGGGCGTTTTACAGGTGGAAATACGGAGTATAACCACCTGCCGAATGGTGCCCGTGTTATTCTGATGAAAGAAAACGCCCGCACATTCACTACCTGGATTCGTATCAAAGGCGGGGAGATTGTGGACAAAACGGTTTATCCGGACAGCTACCGGAAAGACGATTGGCGTAAGCGTCCGCCGGTTGGAGAGAAGTAATCAGGGGGCAGTTACTTTTTCTCCGTTTACTACTACATTGTCCAGCGTCAGGTTCACCACATTCTCCATTTGTATCGCTTTGGGAGCTTTCTTCACGTTGATGTTCCGCAGGGTGATGTTGTGCAGTTTGGCTTCAGGCAGTCCGTTAGCCATGAGCGCTACGCTGTCTACGCGGTTACAGGTTACATCTTCAATGCAGATGTTGCGGAATAGTGTAGGATGATTGCCGCCCCGATACCCGTGGTAGTTCGTGCGGAAATTGATAACACCCCACAGGCAGACATCGGCTTCGATGCGCCGCATATTCAGGTTTTCGAAATAGCCGCCTCTGTCCGGGTTGGACTTGAAATATATACCGTTACGGCAACTGTCTATCTTGCAGTCCTCAATATAGATATTCCGCACTCCGCCCGACATTTCGCTTCCGACAGTGATGGCCCAACGTGCGAAATGACAGTTGCGGATGATAACGTTTTCCGTAGCCTGACCGATGCGCCAGCCGTCCTGGTCGCGCCCTGATTTGATAGCGATGCCGTCGTCACCAACGTTGAAATCCATATCTTCTATCAGTACATTGGTGCAGGATTCCGGGTCGCAGCCGTCATTATTGTAATTGTTGCTGTCGATATATACATTCCGTACGGTTACGTTGTCGCAAAATACGGGATGAATGATCCAGAAGGGAGAATCGTAAATTTTTAAATCTTCTACCAATACGTTCTTGCAACCGTAAAATTGTATCATACAGGGACGCAGATAGTGTCCTTCTCCGAATACGCGTTGGTATACAGGAACGGAATCGATACCCATCTGGCGCAGGCGGTCTACGGCAGGACCTTGTATGGCATGCCAGCCGTTGAAAGTCACCGAACCGTTTCCGTCGATAGTTCCTTTGCCGGTTACCGCGACATTCGTACATTGGTATGCGTAGATAAAGGGGGAGTAGTTGAAACATTCTGTTCCTTCCCATTTTGTCAGTACCATAGGCAGGTAGTCGGCGGCTTCGGTAGAGAATTCCAGACGTGCTCCTTCGGCGATGTGCAGGTTTATGTTACTTTTCAGTGTAATGGCTCCTTTGATGAAATAATTTCCTGCGGGAATGAGTACGGTACCGCCACCGTTCGTGTTACAATGACTGATGGCTTGGAGGATGGCGGGACGGCTGTCGAAAGTTGTATCGCTCTTTGCTCCGTAGTCGGTTACATCATAAACAGTATCGGCGAATACGGGCGGTACGATATTTTTTAGTATTCCGGGTACTTTTGCCCATTCTCCGGCCGTTTTCCGGGAGGAGGATGTGGTGCAGGCTCCCATCACCAATAGGAGGGATAAGCACCAGAGTGCAGTTTGTTTTTTCATGGCATTACGTATTTAAATATGTATAGAGCAAAAATACGGGTTTCTTTTCGGTAAGGGGTGGATGAATTGATGTTTGAAATGGAATTTTTGACCGGATTCGGTCTTATGGATGAAATTTTACATAATTAAGCCGCGTCCATTTGTTTTTTCCGATGGTGTACGTACCGGCAATGCGTGCCGAGGCTATATGGACGGTTTCGTCTGTTCGGTAAGCATGTTCCACGGCGGGTAGTTGGCACGAATGCCTGCTTGCCGTGCGGGAGTTGACGCGGAAAGTCACAAGATTTCCGGAGGTATCTTTTAACCTTAGTATTTGCCGGACATAGAAGTAAGGGGTCGTACCCCTGACTTGTGTCTTGTAGGGGTCGTCCTCCAGCCGGACACTGAGAACGGTCAGGGTCAGATCTGTCACTTTTTCCCCTTCTTTCCCAAGAAAGCGTCCGGCAGGCGGTTGCTTGGCTTTCCGTTGCAGGATGTCAATGTATACGGAATGGTATATCCGGGCGATTTGTGCGAAGCGTTCCTGTTTAGGAATTCGGGGAGTGAACTTGAAAGCTATCCAGGTGAGATAGCCGGGGTCTATCCGCAGGATTTCGTGCAGATAATGTCCGTGATATTTGCCGAACGAGATAATATCGTCGCCCTTATTCTGCATTCGTTTGGCATTATACTCCACTAACGACAGAGGGCGGGGAGAGTAGTAACATAAGGTGCTTGCCATTCGTAAGGCTTCGTGTATATCCTCGCTCAGGTCGAATATGTAAAATATGGATTGCCTTTCGGGCAGAGGGGAGTAAATCCAAAGTGAATATCGGGGACAATCTGCTCTTGGCAATACCACAAGATAGGCGCCTACTTCTTTGAAAGAAGCTTTTTTCAGGTTGTATGCATTTAGCTTTTGATACAACACGTCTTGTTCTGCGGCAGTGATGCCCGGAATAAGCGGATTTGTCATACATCAATTTGCTTATTCCAAAGATATGTAATTTTTTTAGAATCGTACCATTAATTCCAATACTATTTTGTCTTGTTCAGATTCTTTTGCAATACTGCTGTTGGCATAGAAATATTTTTCATAATTCAGGCGCAGGTCTGTGCGAAATGCTTTACTGAGGCTGAAGGTGATACCGCCTGTCAGCCGCTGGCGTTTGTAGTCGGTGGTGACCAATGCACCGGTTTCTTCATCGGTGGTCTTGGCATCGCTTTGGTCTGTCATCATGTCGTAGCGTAGCAGGAAAGACATTTTATTGAATACTTTACGCAGCGGAAGGTCGTAATTGATGAATGTGTTGACGGCGTGTACATCTTTGAAAGCGTTGTCGGAATATTGCTTGTACAGATATTCCGCTTCGATATGGAAGCGGTCGGACTCATAGTAAGCGCCGATGTCGTACGATTGCACCCGTATTTCTTCCGGTTGGATGCTCTGTATGCTCAGTGTCAGGTTCAGCCCTTTGGTGAAAAGAAATTGGGCTTTGGCAGAATAATTCACTTCTTTATGCCATTCTTTTTGATTGGTCAGGCCCGAACCGTTGTACAGTCCGCCTTCTATCGTAATAGGCAGGTCGGTAGGCAGGGTATATCCCAGTGTGATACCTACATCGCGTACGTTGCCCACCTGCTTGGCTATGAACGAGCGGTTGGCAAAATATTGCTGGTGGGGTGATCGGTGTGCGTCGATGGTAAAAGGCACGCGCATCTGCCCGGCGGTCACTGTCAACCCTTTTGCTGGAAACAGGCGTGCGTAGGCATCGAGCATTTTGATGCTTCCTTCGTCCGACAGGTCTATTTCGGCTTTGTAGGCAACAATCGGCAAGACATTGCCGGTAACGCTGACACGTGCGTTTCTCACTTCGAAACGTCCGGCGCCCATTGTGGTCTGGTATTCGTATTTGCCCCGGATTGTTCCGTGTATTTCGGGCAGATAATCCTTGCTTTCCAGTTTTTCCTTGTCTATCTTCTTTCCGTCTTCGCTGTTTTGGGTGTTTTGGGCTTTTGCCATAAAGGGCAACAGGGTGAGGAACAGCATCAATGCGCTTTTTTTCATAATTTGTTGTCGGTTTGTTTATGTTGGCAAAGATACGGTCGTATGTGTTGTGATTTTATGTCATATGTGTTTCGTTTCTGTTACAAAGTCACGGGCAAAACGATATGCAGCTATGTGAACTCTTGCAAAAAAGGCATGCCTTTTCTCTTTCTTCTGTTTGAAAACCTGTATTTTTGCATCTTAAACGATGTATATCCGAGAAATGAACAAGGCAGAAAAACGAGTGTTGGTTGGAATGAGCGGTGGCATTGACAGTACCGCTACATGTCTGATGTTGAAAGAGCAGGGTTACGAGGTAATCGGTCTTACGATGTGGGTGTGGGGAGAAGAGCCGTTGGAAGCCCGCCAGCTTGCTCAGAATATGGGCATTGAACATTATGTGGCAGATGAGCGTGAGGCTTTCCGGCAGATTATCGTTCAGAACTTTATCGATGAATACCGGCAGGGGCGTACCCCCAATCCTTGTGTGATGTGTAACCCTCTGTTCAAGTTCCGCATTCTAACGGAGTGGGCGGATAAATTGAACTGCCGGTATATTGCTACCGGGCACTATACCCGTCTGGAAGAACAGAATAGGAAAATATATATAGTTGCCGGGGATGACGATAAGAAAGACCAGTCTTATTTCCTTTGGCGCTTGGGGCAGGATGTCTTGCGACGTTGTCTTTTCCCGTTGGGAACCTATACCAAGATGCAAGTGCGCGATTATCTGAGGGATAAAGGCTATGCACCGAAAGCCGAGGAAGGAGAGAGCATGGAAGTATGCTTCATAAAAGGAGATTATCGGGACTTCCTGCGTGAGCATTCGCCGGAGATAGACAATGAAGTTGGACCGGGATGGTTTGTCAATTCGGAAGGAGTGAAGCTGGGAGAGCATAAGGGCTTTCCTTACTATACCATCGGGCAACGGAAAGGACTTGAAATCGCATTGGGAAAACCGGCTTATGTGCTGAAAATCAATCCGCAGAAGAATACTGTAATGTTGGGAGATGCCGAGCAGCTCAAAGCGGAATATATGCTTGCGGAACAGGATAATCTGATTGATGAGGGGGAAGTTTTCGGAAGCGGGGAACTGACGGTTCGCATCCGCTATCGGAGCAAACCGATACCTTGTTCGGTAAAGCGTCTGGAAGACGGGCGATTGCTGGTGCATTTTGAAACGGAAGCATCTGCCATTGCGCCCGGACAATCAGCTGTATTCTATATCGGAAAAAGGGTGGTAGGCGGTTCGTTCATTGCTTCACAACGTGGTATCGGCATGTATATTTGAAAATTAAAAACTGAAATTTGAAAATAAAAAGAGATTAATGGGGAAGAGATTGATTATTCTTTCAGCTTTAGTGTTGTTTCTGGCAAGTGCGTCGGCACAGCAAGATACGTTGAAATACCGTATTAGTTTAAGAGACAAGGCAGCTACCGTTTATTCATTGGAGCATCCTGAACAGTTCCTTTCGGAGAAAGCCATTGCAAGACGTCAAAAACAGAACCTGTCGGTTGATTCCACCGACCTGCCGGTTTGCCGTCAGTATATTGATGAAATACGCAGACAAGGAGTGAATATTGTAGTTGTAGGGAAATGGGAAAATTTTGTTACGGTTTCCTGCAATGATTCCGCTTTGATAGAACATATTGCCGCATTGCCGTTTGTACGCGCTACGGAGAAAGTATGGACTGCTCCGAAAATGAATGAAGGAGTGGGGGATGCAATGCGTGATTCTGTAATCAATGAGCCGAAGATATATACAGACAGTATTTACGGTCCTGCTCTCACTCAAATTCAGTTGAGCAATGGAGATAAGTTGCATGATGCCGGATTCAGGGGGCAGGGAATGACGATTGCCGTGATTGATGCCGGATTTCATAATCTGGATAAGATAACGGCTATGCGGAATATCCGTGTCTTGGGCATGAAAGATTTTGTCAATCCTCAGGCGGATTTATTTGCGGCAAGCAGTCATGGACTGAGTGTGCTTTCCTGCATTGGAATGAATCAGCCGGGAATTATGACAGGTACTGCACCG
>OHEB01000944.1_pt1 | contig 10006 bp, 9 predicted proteins | sample 1567081 | NCBI WGS metagenome assembly OHEB01 (sample SAMEA3879569, study PRJEB24766) | human gut metagenome | biome: human-associated habitat; feature: feces | place: USA | collected 1985/1987 | reverse complement strand
AGTGACGCTCCCAATAAATCATCACTACTTGTTCGGGCATCATAAAGGCCTACTTTAGAACTGTAAAGGTCTACTTTAGCGGCTGCGAAATACTATGAAATATAGGAAAAGAATATTTTTATGACAGCTTTAAAAAGTGTGTTATCAATATAATATAAGTACCGCTTTTCGATACATTAAGCACCAAGTGCTGATGTTAAGTGGAATAATTCGTACGAAATGTAGGATATTAGGGAGAAAACGAAGATTTTCACATTTTTTATATGAAAAGAATAATCTCTTCGCTTTATGCTGAATAACAGAATGATAGCTCTGTTTGATTTAAGGTGCTATAGAAAAAACGGTGACGACCAATATTGGTCATCACCGTTGATATAACTTATCGTTACCCGTTAATACTCTTGTTCTTAGTGTATTAAGACGAAAAGTGACGAGTGACGACAAAAAACGAAAAAATCTTGTTTAGAATGCATACCCAAATCCTAAGTTCAGATAGATAGGATACATATTAAACGTTATCGTATCGAAGTCTTTCTGGAAGATATTGTTTAATCCCCACGTTACATCGGCATGCACGGTGAGATGCTTGAACGCTTTCCATTCGCCCCCGAATTGGATACCCCACTGGAACTTACGCAGCTCGTTGGAGAAATCGTAAGTTGCGATGCTTTCATCGGTAAACTCTACTTTGGAACCGGTCTGGTCGGGTGTGCGCAAGTGACCCTCGTACACATGTCCGGAGAAGTTGCCTTCCAGCAGATAGGAGAAGTACGGACCTGCCGATACTATCCAGCGCTTGCTGATGCGGTAGTCGGCAAGGATGGGAATGGTGAGGTAGGAGTTCTTCACTTTGGTTTTGACTCCACCCGTCCAAAGACCTGCCAGCTCTCCGCCGTTGGTATTGATGATTTTCATACCGTAGTTCTTTACGGTGGCTTCGGTAGTCATGTTCTTGTTCTCCAACCGCAGTCCCAGGGTAAGTCCCCACTTTTTCTTTTCGTCGAACCACTTGGTGGCATTACCTTCGATGGCAATGGCGATGCCCGGTGCGTAGCTGTCTATCTTGCGTATCTCCTTGGGCAGGGGAATGGGAGATGTACCGCCGATATTGAATCCGGCTTTAATGTTGTATTCCCAACCGTGCAGATAGGAGTTGATAAGACTTTTGTTTCTCTCTTCTTGTGCCTGTACGTTGGCTACCATTGCCAGCAGTACGGCTATCGTGCAAATAAAATGATGCTTTTTCATATTCTATAATCAGATTTCTTCGCTTATAAGTTCTAATTCGTCTACGTATAATGTGCTGCCGACTGCCCCTTTAAAGTACGCGCCTTTCACGCTGGAGGAGAGGACGATGCTTAATTTGTACTTGCCGTCCTGTAGTTTCAACTTGTTTATCTCTTTACCGTTCATAGGTTCGAAAGGTAACTCGAATGCTGTCCATTCATCGGTTTCTACAGCAGCCTCTTCACTGATTTGGGCTTTGGCTACGATGTTTTCGGAAGTCAGACTGTTGCTGCCGTCCAGCATAAAGGAGTTCTCGTTTGCTTCGTACAGTATGGCGTAAATGTCGAAACGGTCTTTCATGTCTTTCTGTACTTCGCCTTCATCGGTATAAACTTCTCCTGCCTTGAATTTGAAGTAACCCTTCAACGCTATGGGGCGTTTGTAATACTGTATGCCGAACTTGGTGGCACGCAGAGGATCTTTCAGTGCGTTTGCCAGGTCGAAGGAACCGATAAACAGGTTTCCGGCGGCAATACATTTGCACCATGGCTCCGAAACTTCCGGTGTCGCAAGTGGTCAGTTTCAGTCCGTTGCCGCGGTAGCCGTCAGTAACCTGCTGCGTAGGATAGCCGGTGCGGTTGTCTGTCATGCCGGTAAGTTTGTAGCCGGGGTTGCCGCTGGACCATTGCGCTACGCGCGAAACACTGGTTGAAGTTCCGGGTTCGAACTCGTAGAAAATGTCGTATTCGGTACCGGCAGAGGGAAGCAGGTCTTCGAAATGGAATGTTTCCGGCATTTCGGCAGGTACTACTTTTACGGTATAGGTAGCGGTCCATTCGCCGTCTTCGGAAGTGACGGTAAAGGTGCGGGAGTGAGACTCGTTGCTGAAATCGTAATTGTTAAGGATGTCATTCGGTGAATGTTCGTCTGCCTTGATGGTGGCACCGTCGGGCAGCGTAAACAGCAGTTGCTGTTTGGCAAGGTTTGCCCCTTTATGTACATATATGTTTATTTCTTTAGAGTCACTGTTGATGTGAGCCAATTGTACATCCGCGCCTGTACAGGCGTCAATGGCTGCTTCGGAGTTGAGCGCTTCGTCTTGTATGCAGGACGAAACGGCTAAGGCAAGCATGAGAGCAGTAGTCCACTTCTTAAAATTCATATCCTTCTTTTTTGAATGTTGATAAATAAATACAGTTTAGCAGTTTGCAAAAATACGCTATTATTTTGTAATAACAGATACAAGAAGAAAAAAGTGCGGTAAACTCTGGTATTTATTTGTTATTCCGTATATCTTTGTATAAAGATTGAATAAAAATATATATGGTATGACTGAAGCCGAAAGAAAACAAATAATTGCTTTGGTACAGCGCGAAGTAGTTCCTGCCATTGGCTGTACGGAACCCATTGCTGTTGCCTTATGTGTGGCGAAAGCAACCGAAACCTTGGGGGCAAAGCCGGAGAAAATAGATGTCTTGTTGAGTGCCAATATCCTGAAAAACGCAATGGGAGTGGGCATTCCCGGCACAGGTATGATTGGACTGCCCATAGCTATAGCCCTGGGAGCGCTGATAGGCAAGTCGGAGTATCAGTTGGAAGTGCTGAAAGACAGCAATCCTGCCGCCGTAGAAGAGGGAAAACGCTTTATCGGCGAAAAACGCATCGATATATCGCTGAAGAAGAATATCACGGAAAAGCTTTATATCGAGGTGTGCTGCAAATCCGGCGGGAATAAAGCCACTGCCATTATAGCCGGCGGCCATACCACCTTTATATATATAGCCCGTAACGGCGATGTCCTTTTAAACAAGCAAAGTGCGGGTTGCGGAGAAGAGGAGGCGCAAGTCGCAGGCCTGACCTTGCGGAAGGTATATGACTTTGCCATGAATGCCCCGCTGGACGAAATTCGTTTTATCCTTGAAACCGCCCGTTTGAATAAGGCCGCCGCCGAACGTTCTTTCGACGGGAACTACGGTCATGGACTGGGCAGAATGTTACGTGGCAATTATGAACACAAGATTTTGGGTGACAGCGTATTCTCCCATATCCTTTCTTACACGTCCGGTGCATGCGATGCCCGTATGGCAGGTGCTATGATACCGGTAATGAGTAATTCGGGCAGTGGAAACCAGGGTATTTCCGCTACATTGCCCGTGCTGGTCTATGCCGAGGAGAACGGCAAATCGGAAGAAGAGTTGATCCGTGCCCTCATGCTCAGCCATCTGACCGTGATTTATATCAAGCAAAGTCTGGGACGTCTGTCTGCCCTGTGCGGTTGCGTAGTAGCTGCCACCGGCTCCAGTTGCGGCATTACCTGGCTCATGGGCGGTACTTACGAACAAGTATCCTTTGCCGTTCAGAACATGATTGCCAACCTTACAGGAATGATTTGCGACGGCGCCAAACCCAGTTGCGCCTTGAAAGTAACTACCGGCGTCTCTACCGCCGTCCTCTCCGCCATCATGGCAATGGAAAACCGCTGTGTCACTTCCGTCGAAGGAATTATTGATGAAGATGTAGACCAAAGTATCCGAAACCTCACGAAGATAGGCTCCAAAGGAATGAATGAAACCGACAAAGTTGTCCTGGAAATAATGACAAGTAAGTGATTAGGGGTTAGTGATTAGTGATTAGTGATTAATGGTTAGCGATTAATCGCAGCATTATGAATATGTGCCATTGATAAACCAAATCACCACCTCTTAATCACTAACCACTAATCGCTAACCCTTAATCATTAATCACTAACTACAGCATTCGCTGCTACAGTCTCCGCAGTTGCATCCGCCACCGCATCCGCCGCTGCATCCGCCGCCGCTCATCATGCGTGCCATTTCCGACAGTTCGTCGTTGGTGGCAGGACGGTTTTCGGTGACTTCTCCGGTAAAGTTCAAATCACAACCTGCGAGTGGATGATTCATGTCCATTACAACTACGTCTTCCTTTACTTCTACTACACTTCCATTGATGCGTTGACCTTCAGAAGTCATCAAGGGGATAACGGCACCTTCTACTACACGATCGCTGTCGAATTCTCCTTCTATCATGAAGATTTCTTTGGGGAGGTCAATAACATGGTCGTCGTCATATTCACCATAAGCTTCTGATGCCGGAATGGTAAAGTCGAATTTATCGCCTTTGTTCAGGTCTTTCACCTGGTTTTCGAAAGATTCCAATGTGAGGCCCAGTCCCGATATGAATTGGAACGGGTGCTCTGCGGGAGCTTCTTCTGTGAACTCTTTTTCTCCGTTTTCGATTGAGTACAGCTTATATGCTACGGTGATGTACTTGTTTTCTACTGTTTCCATTAATTTGTTATTTCTTATTAGTAAATACTGCATTGTCTGTTTTGACAATGCGCAAAGATACGAATATTTTGCTTCGGGAGAGGAAGCGTCCTGGTAATTTTCAGATTATTAAGTGCTTTGTAAGTGTTTGGCATTACTTCTGCAAAGTATCCGAATCGTTTTATGGATAACCGTCAAGTGATAAAATAAGATTTTAAAGCGTGGTTTCCTTACGATTATTCATGTTTATATCTTTTTTTTCTTCAATTTGTTTGGAGATTATAAAAAAGCATTTACCTTTGCAGCATAAATAACGGATAAGAGAATAATAAAGATAATTTAGTTATGAACCTGCATACATCCATAAACCTGGCAGTCCTGCATATTATTCGCGTCGTGGTGGTGGCATCAAGAGCGTGAGAAAGGTTATGTATGTATTCGTACGTTAGAAGATAATTTATTAAGCCTTTCTCACTATAGTGGGAGAGGCTTTTTCATTAAAAGGAGATTTGAAAATGAAGCATCAGTTACGCAGCTCGTTCAGCACACAAGGTCGCCGCATGGCGGGAGCCCGTGCATTGTGGACGGCGAATGGTATGAAGAAGGAACAGATGGGTAAGCCCATTATCGCTATAGTCAATTCATTTACACAATTCGTCCCCGGGCATGTACACCTGCACGAAATAGGCCAGTTTGTAAAGGAAGAGATTGAAAAACTGGGGTGTTTTGCTGCGGAGTTCAATACGATTGCCATTGACGACGGTATCGCTATGGGACACGACGGTATGCTTTATTCCCTGCCTTCAAGAGATATCATTGCCGATAGTGTGGAGTATATGGTAAATGCCCATAAGGCAGATGCTATGGTTTGCATCAGTAACTGTGACAAGATTACTCCGGGGATGCTGATGGCGGCTATGAGGCTGAATATACCGACTGTGTTTGTTTCAGGCGGTCCGATGGAAGCCGGGGAATGGAACGGACAGCATTTGGATTTGATTGATGCCATGATTAAATCTGCTGATGAAAGTGTGGGCGATAAAGAGGTGGCACAGATTGAGCAACATGCCTGCCCCACTTGCGGATGCTGCTCAGGCATGTTTACCGCTAATTCCATGAATTGCTTGAATGAAGCGATTGGATTGGCACTGCCCGGTAACGGCACGATTGTAGCCACTCACGAAAATCGCAAGAAACTATTTGAGGATGCAGCCAGGTTGATTGTAGAGAATGCCTTTAGATATTATGAAGAAGGGGATGAGAGTGTACTCCCGCGCAGTATTGCTACCCGCGAGGCATTTTTGAATGCCATGACGCTGGATATTGCGATGGGCGGTTCCACTAATACGGTACTTCATTTGTTGGCTGTGGCTCACGAAGCCGGAGCGGATTTTAAGATGGACGATATTGACATGCTCTCCCGCAAGACCCCCTGCTTATGCAAGGTGGCTCCCAATACCCAAAAGTATCATGTACAAGACGTTAACCGTGCCGGTGGCATCATTGCCATCATGGATGAGCTTGCCAAGGGCGGATTGGTCGATACGAATGTCCGCCGTGTGGATGGAATGACGTTGGCAGAGGCAATCGACCGGTATAGTATTACCAGCTCTAATGTATGTAAAGAGGCAATCAAGAAATACTCCAGTGCGGCAGCCGGAAAGTTCAATCTGGTACTCGGCTCACAAAATGCGTCTTATAAGGAACTCGATACGGACCGTGCGACCGGTTGTATCCGTGATTTGGAACATGCATACAGCAAGGATGGCGGTCTGGCGGTTTTGAAGGGAAATATAGCTCAGGACGGTTGCGTTGTCAAGACTGCCGGTGTAGACGAGAGTATCTGGAAATTTACGGGGCCAGCGAAAGTCTTCGACTCACAAGATGCGGCTTGTGACGGTATTCTGGGTGGAAAGGTGGTCAGTGGAGACGTCGTCGTCATCACTCACGAAGGGCCGAAAGGTGGACCGGGTATGCAAGAGATGCTTTATCCTACTTCTTATATCAAATCCCGCCATCTGGGTAAGGAGTGTGCATTGATTACCGACGGGCGTTTCAGTGGTGGTACTTCCGGACTAAGTATCGGACATGTTTCTCCCGAAGCGGCTGCCGGTGGTAATATCGGCAAGATTAAGGATGGGGACATTATCGAAATTGATATACCGAACCGTTCTATCAATGTGAAGTTGACGGATGAAGAGCTTGCAGCACGCCTTATGACTCCGGTAACCCGCAACCGTGAAGTCTCCAAAGCATTGAAAGCATATGCCAGTATGGTGAGTTCCGCTGACAAAGGGGCTGTGAGGCTGATTGATTAAAAGCCCCCCTTTCCGAAAGCGAGGGGAGGAGAGAATGAAACAAATTTTTCAAGCTACTATTGAGCTTTTAAATATAATGAATAGATAAAGTATGGCTGATAATAATAAAAAGAGTAACTTTTCCTCCCTCTCCCAAGGAGAGGGTCGGGGTGAGGCTCTAATAACAGGCGCAGAAGCATTGATGCGCTCTCTGGAGCATCAGGGAGTAAAGACCATTTTCGGTTATCCGGGTGGCAGCATCATGCCGGTATTCGATGCCTTGTACGATCACCGGAAGAATTTGAATCACATCCTGGTTCGCCACGAACAGGGGGCTACTCATGCCGCACAAGGCTTTGCACGTGTGTCGGGCGAGGTCGGCGTATGTCTGGTTACCAGCGGTCCGGGCGCTACGAATACCATTACAGGTATTGCAGATGCCATGATAGACAGCACGCCGGTTGTTGTCATTGCCGGACAGGTGGCTACGGGATTTCTCGGAACGGATGCCTTTCAGGAAGTGGATTTGGTAGGCATTACGCAGCCTATCACGAAGTGGAGTTACCAGATTCGCCGTGCGGAAGATGTGGCATGGGCGGTGGCACGCGCTTTCTATATCGCACGGAGCGGACGTCCCGGTCCGGTGGTACTGGATTTTGCCAAGAATGCCCAGGTGGATAAGACGGAATACACGCCTGTCGAAGTGGATTATGTACGCAGCTATCTGCCTGTGCCCGAAATGGAACCGGAAGCCATACAACAAGCTGCCGAACTGATAAATGCGGCGGAGCGTCCGTTGGTATTGGTGGGGCAGGGCGTGGAACTCGGCAATGCGCAGAACGAATTGCGTGCTTTCATCGAAAAGGCGGATATGCCTGCGGGATGTACGCTGCTGGGGCTTTCGGCATTGCCTACGGCTCATCCTCTGAACAAAGGCATGCTGGGTATGCACGGCAATCTGGGACCGAATATCAATACCAATAAATGCGATGTGCTGATTGCAGTGGGTATGCGTTTTGACGACCGTGTTACGGGCAAGCTGGCTACGTATGCGTCTCAGGCAAAAATAATCCATTTCGACATCGACCCGGCGGAGATAGACAAGAACGTAAAGACGGATGTAGCCGTATTGGGCAACTGTAAGGAGACTCTTGCCGCAGTAACCGAATTGCTGAAACCTGCCGGACATAAAGAGTGGCTGGATAGCTTCCTGCCCTACGAGCAGATGGAAGAGGAGAAGGTTATCCGTCCCGAACTGCATCCGGCAGGAGATAAGTTGAGCATGGGTGAAGTGGTGCGTGCCGTCAGCGAGGCTACGGACAATGAGGCTGTTTTGGTAACGGATGTAGGTCAGAACCAGATGATGTCCGCCCGTTACTTTAAGTATAGCAAGGAACGCAGCATCGTCACTTCCGGTGGCTTGGGCACAATGGGATTCGGTCTTCCTGCCGCTATCGGCGCTACTTTCGGTCGCCCCGACCGCACGGTTTGCGTCTTTATGGGTGACGGCGGTTTGCAGATGAACCTGCAGGAGCTGGGTACGGTAATGGAACAGAAAGCGCCCGTCAAGATGATTTTGCTGAACAATAACTTCCTCGGTAATGTTCGTCAATGGCAGGCCATGTTCTTCAACCGCCGCTATTCGTTCACTCCGATGATGAATCCCGACTATATGAAGATTGCTTCCGCCTACGAAATTCCGGCACGTCGGGTATTTACCCGCGAGGAATTGGCGAAAGCCATCGGTGAGATGATTGCAACAGACGGCCCGTTCCTGCTGGAAGCTTGCGTAGAGGAGGAAGGAAATGTGATGCCGATGACACCGCCGGGCGGTTCGGTGAACCAGATATTGCTGGAATGTTAGAGAATTATGAATTATAATTAAACCAACGTGGACAAGACATTATATACAATCATCGTTCATTCGGAAAACTTTGCAGGTTTGCTGAATCAGGTAACGGCTGTATTTACCCGCCGGCAAATCAATATCGAGAGTTTGAACGTTTCGGCATCCTCTATCAAGGGGGTACATAAATATACCATTACAGCCTGGACGGATAAGGATACTATCGAGAAGGTGACGAAGCAAATCACCAAAAAGATAGATGTGCTGCAGGCGCACTATTTCACGGACGATGAAATCTACCAGCATGAGATTGCGCTGTATAAGATAACGACCCCCATACTGGAAGAGAAACCGGAGGTGTCCAAAATCATCCGTAAATACAACGCGCGCATCGTGGAGGTGAACTCCGTGTTCTCCATTGTAGAAAAGAACGGCATGAGCGAGGAGATAACCAACCTCTATGAAGAGCTGAGTGCTTTGGAGTGCGTACTCCAATTTGTACGTTCCGGCCGCGTGGCCATCACGACAAGCTGCTTTGAACGCGTAAACGAATATCTGGCGGACCGTGAAGCAAAATACCGCCGGAGTAAAGAACAAGAAGGACTATGAGTGAGAATAATAAGATAGGAACTTATAAGTTTGTAGCCGAACCGTTCCATGTGGACTTTACCGGCCGCCTGACAATGGGTGTGCTTGGCAACCATCTGCTGAACTGTGCAGGGTTTCATGCCACGGAACGCGGTTTCGGTATTGCTACCTTGAATGAGGACAATTATACGTGGGTGCTTTCCCGCCTGGCTGTCGAGTTGGATGAAATGCCGTATCAATACGAGGATTTTTCTATCCGGACGTGGGTGGAAAACGTGTACCGTCTCTTCACCGACCGTAACTTTGCCATTCTTGACCACGAGGGGAATGCAGTGGGCTATGCCCGTTCGGTGTGGGCGATGATAAGTATGGAAACTCGTAAACCTGCCGATCTGCTGACTCTTCACGGAGGGAGCATCACAGACTATGTGTGTGATAAAGATTGCCCTATCTCCAAGCCCGGTCGCATCAAAGTGACCGAGAAGACGCCTCTTGTGGAGTATCGGACAAAATACAGTGATATCGACATCAACGGGCATGTAAACAGTATTAAGTATATCGAACACATCCTCGATTTGTTTCCCATCGAAGTATTCAAGGAAAAGCGGGTAAAGCGTTTTGAAATGGCATACGTGGCCGAAAGTTATTATGGCGATACTTTGAGTTTCTATCGTGAGGAAGTGGGAGAGGGAGAGTATGACATAGAAGTAAGAAAGAACGGTACGGAAGTAGTCGTTCGCAGTAAAGTGATATTGATTTAA
>OHEB01000936.1_pt1 | contig 10049 bp, 8 predicted proteins | sample 1567081 | NCBI WGS metagenome assembly OHEB01 (sample SAMEA3879569, study PRJEB24766) | human gut metagenome | biome: human-associated habitat; feature: feces | place: USA | collected 1985/1987 | reverse complement strand
CGGCAGATGTGCAATCCGCGCACCTGCCGCTTTTCGATCGCGTGACAAATTTCATACACTGTGCTATACTACCCACATCACCACCAAGGAGGACGTACCATGCGTATCAACTGGTTCAAGGACGAAAATCACCTGGTCTATATCAACGGCGCGACACAGCTGGCGGAGCTGGAACGGACGCTGCACTTCCCCGGACTGGAGGAAGCGGCCAACGAGCTGCGGCAGCACCCTACAGCGGAGGGCTTTACCATCAAGGGGCCCAAGCGCACCAGCGGACGGCTGTTCGTGCCTGATCTGACCTTCGGCGAGCACATCGAGATGGGCGAAAACATCTTCTTCTATATGGGCGAGATGCAGGAGTGCTACGTCATCTACTGGCTGGACGCGCCGGTGGCAAAGTGAGGCGGCATCGCACATGACTTTCCTGCAAAAGCATCACGGGCAGATGTCCGATTCCATGCTGACAGCCTTTTTCATCATCCTATCCGGCGGCCTGCAGGACGCCTATACCTACTGCTGCCGGGGCAAGGTGTTTGCCAACGCCCAGACTGGCAATATCGTGCTGCTGAGTACGCATCTATTCGAGGGAGACTGGGGACAGGCGCTGCGATACTTAGTCCCCGTGCTGGCGTTCCTGCTGGGTATCTACATCGCGGAGTGCGTCCACCGGCACTTCAAGCGGATGGAGAAGGTACACTGGCGGCAGCTTATCATTCTGGCGGAGATCGTGCTGCTGGCGGCGGTGGGCTTCCTGCCGGAAACGCTGAACACCACTGCCAACGCCGTGGTGTCCTTCGTGTGCGCCATGCAGGTGCAGACCTTCCGCAAGGTGCGGGGCCACGCCTACGCCAGCACCATGTGCATTGGCAATATGCGCAGCGGAACGGAGGCGCTGTGCGCCTACTTCCATACGAGGGATAAGGAAATACTCCACAAGGCGCTGACGTATTTCGGCGTGGTGCTGCTGTTCGCGCTGGGCGCGGGCGTCGGCAGCACCGCCACGCTCCATTGGGGCGCGGGGACGATCTGGCTGTCCTGCGGGCTGCTGACCGTCAGCTTCCTCATCATGTTCATCCACGACGAGGAACAGAAGCTGAATGAATAAAAACAACACCGGCGGCGTTACCCACACGCTGCCGGTGCTATTTTGAGGTAAATCCTCATGGAAAAGAAAAAGCATGGTTGGCTGAACCATGGCCTTATCATAGCAGGTCGAATAGTGTTTGTGAAGCGCATCTTTGTTCTTGAAAACATGAGGACTTGTATAGTATAATACTCCTCGAAATGAGGTGCGCCATGAGTATTTCCAAATATCAGGTCTTTCTGAAAACGGTCTCCTGCGGCAGCTTCTCCAAGGCGGCGGAGGCTATGAACTTCACCCAGTCCGGCATCAGCCACGCCATCAACTCGCTGGAAAACGAGCTGGGCGTAAAGCTGTTGAGCCGCAACCGCGGCGGCGTGGTGCTGACTGCGGATGGCCGTGCTGTGCTGCCCAAAATCGAAAAGCTGTGCGCCGCCCACCACTCTCTGATGCAGACGGTGGAGGGGCTGAAGGACATGGACAGCGGCTTGGTGAAGATCGCCACCTTCTCCAGCGTATCTGCCCAGTGGCTGCCCCGCATCCTCAAGAGCTTCGGGAAGGTATATCCCAACATCGAGTTTGAAGTCGTCACCGGCGATTTCTATGACCAGATCGAGGGCTGGATCGTCAACGGAACAGTGGACTGCGGCTTTCTGCGTCTGCCGTCGGTGAAGCGCTTGCAGACCTACGCCCTGCATCGGGACGAATTGCAGGTCATCGTCCCCTGTGACCATCCCTACGCCGATCGCGACCCGTTCCCCGTGTCTGCGCTGGCAGAGGAACCCTTCATCCAGCTGGAGGAGGGCGACGACTACGAGATCATGGCGGCCTTTGACGAGATGGGCATCCGCCCCAACGTGAAGTACATCGCCCGGGAGGATCGGACTATCTTGGCTATGGTGTCGGAGGGCCTGGGCATCAGCCTGCTGCCGGAGCTGATGGTGCGCCACAGCCCCACGCCCATCAAGGTCTGCCATGCGCCCCTGCATTTCTACCGTACCATCGGCATCGGTGTCAAGGACAAGAAGGCACTTTCCAACTCCACCCGTCTGTTCGTGGACTATGTGCGGACGTGGGTAGCGGAGAACGGGAATACATAAACGTTCAACTTTCGCTAAAAAAGCATGAGAACACGTCATGTAATACAGACAAGAACGCAGTTCCCATACGGCTTTGCGGGAACGAACAAACGACGCCGCAAAAATGTGTCATCCTACGAAACAAATACCCTCTTGCAAAACGGCGGGGTGTTCATCATAATAGCACCCGTAGCCCCCGAAAAGTGAATAGGCTTACCGGTCTGAAACGCTGCGGCGTTTCGGTGAAAGTTGGAATGTGGGTCAAAGTCCCCGCGAACAGGTCACTGTGAGGCTCCTCTGAGGCAGGAGATAAGTCAGGTCGCGCCGGTAAGCGTCACAATGCACACGCCTGAAACCGAGTTGCATGAACGGGGGCTTCGCGCCCGTTTACACGAGAGAAGCGTCGGCATTTGCCGGCGCTTTTTGCATGAAGTCAGGGCACCTATAGGGGACGGAAAGGTGCTTGAAAAAATGGGAGAACGCAGGAAATACGTCCGCAGGGACGCAACGGTGGAACGGTTGTCCGCTATCTTTCTGGAGGACATGGAGGGGAGCGTAAAGCCCTCCACGCTGGCGTGCTACCGCCGCAACATCCAATGCCACATCCTGCCGGTGCTGGGCGAGTGCGTGGCGGCGGAACTGGCGGCGGCGGAGGTCAACGACTACATCCAGCAGTTACAGGAGGACTATTCGTCCAAGCTGGTGCGGGAGGTAGGCGGTCTGCTGCTGCGGATCGTGGGCATGGCCGGCGTGGGCTACGGCGAGGACGTGACGCTGCCGAAGGTGCGGCAGAAGGCCGTGGAGGTGTTCACCGAGCCGGAACTGAAGCAGATGGGGCAGGTCATTCTGCGCCGTCCGGACAGGACGGGACTTGGCGTGCTGCTGACAGCCTACACAGGATTGCGGCTGGGAGAGCTGTGCGGCCTGCAATGGCAGGACGTGGACGTCGGCGCGGGACTGCTGCACATCCAGCGGACGGTGGAGCGCATCGCGCAGATAGGCGGTGGGACGTGCCTGACGGTGCAGCCACCGAAAACGGAAAATTCCGAGCGCTGGATACCCATTCCGAAAGAGATGCTGCGGATGCTGAAGCCAGAGACAAAGCAGCCGGACAACTACCTGCTGACCGGCGGGGAGATCGTCCCTGACCCGCGGGCGATGCAGTACCGCTATAAGGTGTTGTTGGAGCGCTGCGGTGTGCGGTATCGGAATTTCCATTGCCTGCGGCACAGCTACGCCACACGCTGCGTGGAGCGCGGCGTGGACGTGAAAAGCGTCAGTGAGCTGCTGGGCCACGCCGATGTCCGCACTACCCTGCGGCTGTACGTCCACTCGTCCATGGACTACAAGCGCAGAGCCGTGGAAGGGATAGGCTTTCTCAAGGGAATAACGTAAAAAAGGACGCCGTTCGGCGTCCTTTTTCCTATCCAAAAAATGTCAAAAAATTTTCGCAAAGTAACATACTTTGCGAAAACTTTCCAATTTCAACCGAATAACAGTATATACCAGTCGTTTTTCCGTGTCAACAACGAGTTCAAATTTTCGACTTTTTCTGGCATAAATCTGGAATGCCTTGCAGCGCAAGGCGTCCCGCGCGTTTTCGCAAAGTATGTTACTTTGCGAAAGAAATCGAGGCAAAAAACTGAATAAAAGGTCTTGCGAAGTCGTGTGGCTGTCGCTGTAAAGGCGGTATATCATTACCGTCAGGCGGCAGTTTTGAAGGAACGGGGTGATACCCCCTGCGGACGGCGCTGTTGACGTAAGGAATGGACCAAAGCGGCAGAAATGCCGTGTGGCGAATAGCAGCCATTGGAGCGAACGCTCTGAGAAGGTAGGTTCAGGTACGAGAAGGGCAAAAGCCCTTCGTGACGTTAGGGCAGAAGAATTGCACGATGGAGGATCAGTGTTGTACAGCGGGCGATCTCTCCCTGACGGCATAGGCGGGAGTGCGCGCTGGCGAGATTCGTCAGTGCATTTTCATTTCTGCCGGATCACCGCTGGTTTTCTTTGGAAAACCGGCGTTTTTTTGTAAGGGAGGACTATGCCATGTCACACAGGAATCCTCGCGAGAGATTTGACTACAAGAGTTGGTTTGAGCGTAATGTGGCCAAGCGTACCGTGGCGGCGCTGGAAGCCCGCGACGCGGCCTTTGCTGAAAAACACGCGGATACGCCGCTGGCACATTTGGCGCAATACGTCAGCAACCGTGCTGAACTGCTGCGGCATACGCCCAGTCCCTGCGAGATAGACGGCGGCACGTTTATCGAGGAGCGCTTCGGCGGTTGGGCCGCAGTATTGGAGATGGCACACCTGCGTCCGCCGATAAAAGAGCCCAAGTTGAAAGACACCGCACGCTACAAGCGGGAAAAAGCCGTGCAGGAGCCGCTGTTCTACGAGGAATCCGAGCGCAAGAAGAAGGCGAAACGCGCCAAGGCCGCAGCCAGCCATGCGGCGCAGCAATCACGGCTGAAAGAGAAAAAGCGGCTGGAGCAGGAAAAGAAAGAGGCTCGTGATGCCGCTGCCCGCCAGCGCGAAATTGAGAAAGCGGCAAAGGCCGCAGAGCAGGAGGTGTCCTGCTGAGTTACCCTTGTCAAGCCGAGATGACCTGAACGGAGGTCATCAGCTTTCCATAAGGGTGGGAGGGGAAAAGCCGCCCCTCCCACCTCCTCTCTTTGTTGAACGGCAAGACCAAAACCACATACAAAAGCAAATATGTTACCCGCCCCTGCGGGGCAGGTAACGGGAAAAATACGCCCCATCTGCGGGGCGAGAAACAGGAATAGGAGCAAACACACATGATCTCTTTGAGTGAAATACTGCATACCATCGCCCAGGCGCTGATGATCCCCTGCCTCATTATACTGATAATTCTGATGGCCGGGGCGGTCTGGCAGATCGGCGACATCGTGGTTGAGTACATCGCGGAGCGCCGCAAGCATAAGTGTAACGTCCCCCAGCTGCTGCGCGACGTACACGCGGCGGGTGCGGACGGCCTTGCGGAGCTGATTGAAAACAGCGGCCTGCTGCGGCGGCAGAAGAAGGCCCTGCTGGAGCTGGCGGAGAGCCGGGGGCTGCCCAAGGACACCCTGACGGCGCTGGCGGAGCGCCTGCTGGCCACGGAGGAGGCGCGGAACGCCCGCACCACCTCCATCACGGACATGATCGCCAAGCTGGGCCCCATGTTCGGCCTGCTGGGCACGCTGATACCCCTGGGTCCCGGCATCGTGGCGCTGGGACAGGGCGACACGGTGACGCTGTCGGAGTCCATGAACGTGGCATTCGACACCACCATCGCGGGTGTTATCAGCGCGGCGGTGGCCAGCGTCATTTCCCACATCCGCAAGCGCTGGTACAACGACGACATGGTGTCGCTGGAAACGCTGATGGAGGCAGTTTTGGAGGAGGTCACGGCAGATGTTGAAGGGTAAGTTTTCCTCCCGCCGTCATGTGACGGAGGAGGTGGACGCCATGGCTGGCGTGGCAAACCTTGCGGACGTGATGTTGGTGTTCGCCTGCGGGCTGATGGCGGCGGTCATACTGAACTGGAACGTGGATCTGAGCAAGACCCGCGTGGAGATCCTCCAGCGGGAGCAGATGCAGGAGCTGGACAACGCGGAAGAGATGGAGCAGGACATCCAGTCCTCCAGCAGCTTTGAGCAGAAGGGCACGGTGTACGAGGACCCGGAGACAGGCAAATTGTATGTGGTGATGCCGAAGGGCAGTAACTGAAAAGTTTTTATATAGATAGAACCAACAAAGAGAGGAGAACGCACATGAAGAAACGGACAAGCAAAATGTCCCGGCGCATCGTGAGCCTGCTGATGAGCATAGTGCTCACGCTGACGCTGGTGACCCCCGCGGCCTTTGCCACGGAGGTGGTGGGCGGCAGCGGTACGGCCATCATCGAGGGCAACGCGAACCCGGCTGATCCCGCCCCCGGCGAGGACAGCGAGAACAATGAGGACAAGAACACCGAGGACGGCAAGGACGAACAGCCTACCAACCCCGGTGATGAGGACAAGAACCCCGGCGAGGGTGAGGGCGACGACGCCAACAAGCCCGATGAGGATAAGAAGGACGAGGCCCCCGATGGGGAGAACAAGGACGAGGAGAACAAGGACGAGCAGCCCACCGAGGACGAGAATAACGGCGATGACGAGATCGCTCTGCTGAATGATGAGAATGGCACGGATGTGTGGGACGGCACGACTGCGAAAAAGTTTGCTGGTGGCGATGGCTCGAAGGATAATCCCTACCAAATCAGCAACGGCGCGGAGCTGGCGTATCTGGCGCAGCAGGTGAATAGCGAGAAAATAGACTCCGAAGACACATTCATCACATTGACAAATAATATTGACCTTAATAACAAAGCTTGGACACCTATTGGTATTAGCGATAGTGTTGTGTTCGCTGGCACGTTTGACGGCAACGGCCATACCATCAGTGGGCTGTATATTAACATCACTGACAGTTATTCCTCCGCTAAAAAGGGCAAATTGTATCAGGGCCTGTTCGGTTGTGTCGAAGATGGCACGGTACAGAATCTTATTGTTACGGGCAGTGTAACGATCGGGAACGAAAAGAGCGTGAATGTGAGTTACATTGGCGGTATTGTAGGCATAAATGACGGCGGCAAAGTGCAGAACTGCGGCTTTTACGGCACAGTTTCGGCAAAACAGAACGTATCAGAAACCCCGAAGGACTGCACCAAAGACAATGGAGGTGTAGTAGGTAAAGGTAAAGCTGCTAAGTGCTGGTATTTCTGTACGGATATAAAGAGTGCCTCTCCTCTGGGCGCGTGCGGTGGTTCCGCTGCAAACTGCTATCAAAACGTGTCGGAGGATGTGGCTAAAGGCGACTATATAAAAGACCTCAACAGCTTTAAGGCGGTCCTGCAGATGAATGCTGCTGGCTCCGATATGTGGAAGCCCGGCGAGAAGCACCCGGAGTTTTTGCAGGAAAGTGAGAAACTGGTGGTATTGCAGCCGTTGTTTGACGATACAACAGCTGCCGTACAGGTCAATGGCAGTAAAGAGGGTGCAGTGGTAACAGGCGATGAGTCCGTTGTATTGACCGGCACGGATGTTTACTACCGTGTGGGCGAAAATGGAAACTGGACAAAAATCAGTAATGAACCACTTGTTTTGGGTGCAAATAAAGTCGCGACCATTTACTATGCCAGTGCAGAGGAACTCCAGAGCATAAAGTGGTACGATCCAAACGTGAATGAGTTTGTCCTTACCACCGCAGGACAACTGACCTACCTGGCACAGTTGGTCAATGGGGGAACAGACTTTGCGGGGAAAACGATCAGGCTGGGCAGCGACATTGAAATTTCCAAGACATGGACAGCGCCGATTGGAACGGAATTTAAATCGTTTAAAGGCACATTTGATGGCGAAGGTCATGTTGTCAGTGTAAAGGATGGTACGACATTCTGCGGCTTGTTCGGCTATAACGATGGAACCATCCGCAATGTGATCGTGACTGGTATTGTGGATGCGTCCAGCGTGGCAGGTCCCAATGTCGGAGGCATTGCGGGTACGAGCCGCAAGACGATTCAAAACTGTGGCTTCTATGGGAAGTTTGAGAATATTGAAGGGAAGACACTCTGTGGTGTAGCAAATGCTTCCAGCGGAGTAGAAAACTGCTGGTTTTGCAATACCGGAGAAGGCAGTGTTGATGTAGCAGGGAATCAGTATAACAAACCAAAGAACTCCTATGTCAATAAGGGTGAAAGCGCCAAATTAGGTGGTGAGCTGGTTTCCGAGAACTTCGCCGCTGTGGTGGCGGAAAAGCTTAACGATGCGCTGGCTGACAGTTGGTTCCCGTGGGTGACACGGGAGGGGTGTGACTACCCTGTTATGCTGATCGAGGGAAAACTGGTCAACGTGACAAGCTATGACGGCGCGGATGATACGATAGTGACGATCGGCGACAGTGGCACGACAAGTGCGGCCGTTACGGATAATACGGTTACCCTGAAATTGGCAGACAGCTACACAGGAGAGACTGTTTACATCATCAGTGATCCCGCGGAAGAGGTCGTGTTCGATGGTGAGAACGCGACACCGCACCTAACAAACGCGAGCAGAACATGCGTTTATACGCTTCCTGACGGTCAGCGCTTTGTCAAGCTGTACTACGGTACGGCGGACAAGCTTAATGCGGATGATTCATGGTATGATACAAACGCAGACAAGATGACGATCATGAGTGCGAAGCAGCTGCGGACGTTTGCCGGTATGGTCAATGCGGGGACCGACTTCGCGGGGAAGACGATCATGCTGGGGGCGGATATTGTGCCCGGCGAGTGGACACCCATCGGTACGGCGGAGCATCCATTCAAGGGAACGTTTGATGGCTGCATAGAAATTAGCGATAATAACTACAAGTATTATGCGGTTTCTGGCGCGGAAGTCAATGCAGCCGGTCCCAATGCCGGTTTGTTCGGCGTAGTGGACGGCGGTAAGGTGCAGAATTTGACGGTGGCTGGTTCGGTCTCCTCCGAGGCGAAGGATGCCCACGTCGGAGGTATCGTAGGCTGGCTGAAAGCCGGTACAGTGGAAACGTGCGTATTCATTGGAAGCGTGGAAGCTGCCGGAGAAAATGCTGTACGCGGCGGCCTTGTGGGTAAGGCTGAAACCACGGACTCAGTTTCTGACGGCTATTGCTATAGTGCGGAAGATGTAAAGCCGGTAGGCGATGGTGCATATACAAAATGCTTCTACCTGGCAGCAAAGTCCACCAGAGGTGCGGCGAACGATAACGGCGCCCGCACGGAGCAGGAATTCAGCATCGGACGGGTAGCGTGGAACTGCTCGGCGAAAACGAGCAGTTTAAGAACACTGCGCCCAAACCGCATTGGGCACAGGAGAACGGGATGCCTGTTATAGAATCGTATGTATCCCTCTATTACCTTTATGAGGTGGAGCTGGTCAAACGTTCCGGATCGGAAGGACTGTCCGTTATCATGCAGGCGAACGGAACAAATGCACTGCTTGATGGGGATACGCAAAGGGTGTACGTTGCGGAGGCAGAAGAGATCACGATCGACAGTGGCGGCATAGATGATAACTATACTGTTACATATTCGCCCAAGGATCCATGCACGGGAATCAATAAATATACTTGGGGGATGCCTAACAACACGTTCTACTATACTATCAGCGCAAAAACGAACGAGGATATCAGTTGGTACATAGGACAAGAAAACGTTTCAGAGTATACACTTAAAACCACGGCGCAGTTGTTCGGCTTTGCCGCGCTGGTGAACGGCACGGCAAAGAGGGCGGATGGCACACTGGTCAATTCTGTGAATTTCAGTGGCAAGACCATCTATTTGGCTAATGACGTCGATGTTTTCGGCTATGAGTGGATAGCCATCGGCTATTCCGATGGCTATACCCCTACGGCATTTGCGGGGACCTTTGACGGTAAAGGCCACACGGTCACGCTGACACTGGATACCATAGGCCAAAGCTATGTGGGTTTCTTCGGCTATGTTACCGGTACGGTGAAGAACCTGACCGTGGATGGCAGCGTGAAAGCTGATAGTACTGGTAGCAACGGCATTGGTCATGCCGCCGGTGTCGTGGCATATCTTGCCGGCGGCACGGTCAAAATGTGCGTCAACAGGGCGAGTGTGACCACTGACAAGTGCTGTTACACGGCTGGTATCGTCGGCGGCAGCGAGAATGGTAAAATCAAAAACTGCCGCAACACAGGCGAAATCAGCAGTACATACGAATCGACTGGTGGCCATGCTGCTGGTATTGCAAATGAGGCGGAGTCTGTTACTCAATGCTGGAACGAAGGCGATATTGAATTGAAGACCGTGAAAGGCAAAAGTGCCAACTCCAGAGTGGCAGGTGTTGCCACCGGAGCAC
>OHEB01000934.1_pt1 | contig 10054 bp, 6 predicted proteins | sample 1567081 | NCBI WGS metagenome assembly OHEB01 (sample SAMEA3879569, study PRJEB24766) | human gut metagenome | biome: human-associated habitat; feature: feces | place: USA | collected 1985/1987 | reverse complement strand
TGTGGAACGCCTTCGTCCCGCCAATCTGGAAAATCCCATATCCGACATGGTGCATATCGTAAACGGACATCGAGGAGGGCGTTATGGATTCCCCTCCTGTCATGCTGCCAATACTTTTGGCCTGGCATTCTTTGTCTGGTTTCTTTTCCGTAAACGATGGCTCACTGTGTTTATGATGGGATGGGCGTTGCTGACCTGCTATTCACGTGTCTACTTGGGAGTGCATTATCCGGGCGATCTCATCGCGGGAACATTGGTTGGATTGATTGCCGCATACATTGTATATCGCCTTTTCCTGAAAGTCAGCGGGTATAAGACCATGAAGAAAGTCCCCCATATTTATGCTCCCATATTGGTGGGCGGATTGACGATAGTTGGGATATTGATATATTCCACGGTGATGATATTGCAGGCTCAGAACTGATGATTTATCGTCACCATTGCTTCCCTCGGACGTATATTTAGTCGTGAAGTGTAGCTTTGCGTGGTGGAATACGTTGTGTAAGCATACTCTTTTTTGTTGAACAGGTTGTTGAGGCTTGCTTCCAATCTCCATTTTTTTCTTTTATAGATAAGGGATGCATCTGCGAACACGGTGTTGAGATGTGCGTCCCCTCCTAAGTCATTCCGGTAATGCTCGCCGGATAGCCGTAGGTCTACCTGCCCGATACTGAATGTGAGATGTAGCCGTTGTACGAAGTCCAGTAATGGGGTGAGACGGGTATCACTTCCTATCTTACTGCCGCCATAGCCTAATGTGGCATGATATTCCGCTTCAAAAACATCTGCGGGAGACCAGATTATTTTAGGCTCTGCTTTCAGATAATCATAACGATAGGTCTGCAGAAGACTTTGCCGGTTACCCTCGCTGTCAGCCAGGCGGGTAAGCTGTTCGCCACTGCTGCGACTGAGTAGTAGGGTGAGTGAGGTTTTCAAATGCCAGTCGTATATACCTTTGGACAAAGTACTGCTGAGATTCCAGCTATCGTTATGGTTCGGTAGTTCACGACGAGTGTAGACAATGGCATTTTCGGAAACACTCTGTTCGAAAAGAGTATTCCGGTTGCTGCGGCTGTAGGTTAGTGCGGCAGTGATGAAAAATTCCTGTACAGTGTTTTTGTACTCTCCGTAGAGATTGTAGGTTTGCGTGAGGCTGGTAGGGAAAAGTCCGTTGCCGTCTCGCCAGGTGCGGTAATCAGTTTGGTAGAGTCCCGGATACAAGTCGGAGAAGTCTCCTGCCGAGCGTTTCAGACTGCCATAAAGGGAGAACGTCCAATGATAATCCAGTTTATAGCGCAAATACATGGACGGATTGAAGAACAGGAACGAACGCTGTTGTGAGAAATACCGATCTGCTTTCAGAGGAAGCGAAAGTGTAGCCAGCCATTTTCCACGTTCCAGCTGGAAGTAGGGGGTAATATGCAATGACAGATGCGAAGCATTGAAATCATTGGGCTGTCTTGTCGGAGTATATTTCAGGGTAGCCCGTTCTCCTTGTATTCCTGCCTTATATTGTTGGGTAAATCCATCATACTTTCGTAGATATGCGGCACTGTTATCTGTGTAGAAGTTGTGCTGGTTGAATTTACTTTTTCCTTCTTCGAGTAGTAAGGATGCAGGCTGGTAAGCATACTGTGTCGTCGAACGAAATTCCCAGGTTCCGCTTTCCCGGTTTCGGATAAGATTGAAGTAGTTTCCGGCACTTAGCTGTGACGTTTGCAGAGTTTGTCCCAGTTCCTCCGAACGTCCGCGATTTATTTCTCCGTCTACGGTGAAGCGGTTGGATATATAATTCCGGCTGCTGTTATCTTCATAACGCAGTTCCAGATTAGCGATGTCACTTCTCAGACGATAATGGTAGGTTTCGTCTATTTGTATGGTATCTGTCGGTTGATAATAGATTTGGGTATTTCCCCGTTGCTGTTGGATTAGCTCATGAGTATATCCGGCTTGCAGGCGTAAGCTGCGGTCATCATTCCATTTGTACATACGGTTGCCGTTCAGGGTGTGGGTTTCATTGAATAATAAGCGATTCTTGTCTAATGGTGCGCTGATGCCCGGCTGGGAGAGAAAACCGGAAAGCGGAACTTGTTGCTGGCCATTTCCGGTCAGTTTGGTTTGCTCGTTGCTGAGGTCCTTGCCATTGTTATTCGTCTTGTAATTATAGACACTCTGTTTTCCTTTACCCAGTTGAAGGGCATTCAGTCTGCCTTCCCACAGGATTTTGTTGTTGTCACTCCATCCGGTTCCCAGAGTACCGTTTGCTATCCATTGATCGCGTGCTTTCGGATCGAGTTTTAGGTTTAATGCCACTTCGTCGGAATTGATTTTTCCTTTCAAGGCCTTTACTGACTGATAGTTCTCCATGATTTCCGCACTCTTTACGGCTTTGGCGTTCAGATTGTTGTTGATTTGGTTATAACGTCCGCCTGTCACGTCCATTCCTTCCACAAAGTAGTGGTCGATGGCTTTCCCTTTATACTTAACCTGTCCGTTTTCATCTACATCCACGCCCGGAAGTTTCTTCAATACATCCTTTATGTGCACATCTTTAGATGAAGCAAACTGTGCCAAGTCATATCTCACCGTATCTTTTCGGGTATTGATACGTCCGGGACGTATTTGTACTTCTTTTAATACGATGGCTTCCGGTTGTAGGCTGAGATTCAGGATTCCTGCCGCATTGATATTCCGCATTTCTCTCTTATAGCCTAACAAAGAAATATTGAGTTGCAGCATTCCGCTATGCTTCCACGGCAAAGAAAATTGTCCTTTGGCATCGGTCAATGCATAGTCTATCGTTGTGTGTCCGCGTAATACACTAATCATTACAGCTTCCAGCGGTTGATTGGTTTCTGCATCTGTTATCTTGCCGCTCAACGTCTGGGCGTAGGTAGACGACAAGAAACTAAAGAGAAACAGGAAAAATAGAATGATAGTTTTTTTATTCATACACTGCAATAATTGATTGTTTGGCAATTGAAGTTTGTTGAAATTTTTATACGATTATGGTGATTTCGTAATTTGTTGATTATCAATGCGTAAAAAGAGGATGTTTAAGTATACGACTGAATGGCATTCACTATACGACTGAATAGGGTTCAGTATACGACTGAAATGTATTCAGTATGCGATAGATTTCACGAATGCTTACGGGTGTGGAGAAATATTATCGTTCCAGTGGATTATAAGGAACGTTTTTCGGGTTCTTGGTTGCATTGCCGTGTTCATCACTAACCTTAACGGTGACGTTCGGCATGCTTCCGGTGATAAATCCTACCGGATCGGCATAATAACGTTCGTGCACTTTGTTGTATGCTTTGCGGTTCATCGGTTCGTGCTTCTTTCCGTCGAAAAGTATCGGCCGATATGTGTGGCATTGCTCTACACCTGTGGCAGTGAATGAATAATGCCCTTCACTGTCTTCGGCTTTCAGTATCAGTCCGGGCAGTCCGCAAAGCTTCCATGGACCTTCGCTTATGGGTATTTCTGCAGTAAACCATGCCGTCCATGTACGGCCTTTTAATTGACATTCGGCTTTGCTGCAAAGGTAGGAGAGGACACTATCGTTTTCTGCCAGTATCTTCCACTGCGGACGTTCATCCGTTTCTTCGCAACGCAGGCGCGTCATGCCTGCCACTTCATCGAGGGTCGTTACTTTTCCGGCAGGATAACCTCTGAAGGTTCGTTCGCTCAGTTTGCTTGTTCCGTATTGTTTCAGATGTTCATTAATCGTTTCCTGCGAGGCTTTATTGGCGAAGTCTACTGCCAGTACAGAGTCGCAAACATACTTGGTGTAACTGTAGAACTTAGAGAGATTTTTACCGACTTCCAGCATCATGGTTTCTTCCGTAACATTTTCCGGCTTTTCCGTATTACTGATACAGCGCGTTTCATATTGCACAAGGATTTGTGCTTCACCGATGGTATCATTCTGTATTTTCGTTCCATCAGAAACGATGATTTGTGCCTTCGCTTGTGATGCGAACAATATAGCGAGACACAGATTGAGGAAAATAATTCTTGCACTCATAGTTTTTACATTTTTAGAGGTTTTACATATTGCTTCCAGCGATTATTGTACTGCAAAACTATGCGGATTTTGCTTCAGAAGAGGCTGAAAGTTATTACTGAAATATTACTCAATGCATAATATCTGCCTCGCACGTACCTATATTTGCAAGCTAACTTCTACCTTTGTCGGTACTAAATGAAAGTCTTTCTAAGTGAGACTAAAAAAGAACAATTATGGAACAACGGATTAAGATCGTTTGGATATTCTCCATCGCATCGATACTGCTTATTACCTGCGGACAGGTCTACTGGTTGCGTAATCAGTATCAGTATATGAATGATGAACAAATCAATGGTATTTATGATTGCATCTTGCAGACCACCCAACAGTATGACTCTATCCGTACTCCCCAACCCAAAAAGGTGCTTAGCAATACCAATATGTTCTTCTATCACTTGAGCAAATCCATTGATTTGGAAAAGCGGACCACTATCGACGAATTAATTTTGGGTGTTCTGAAAGGGCGGGACTTGGAGAGCTTGGGCCAAAAGAATATAGAAACTCTCAAAATAGAGCAGCAGGACTCTGCCAGTACAGATGATAAAGAGAGAGAGGCAAAGCGTAGGAAATGGGCATTGGCGTTAGACACCCTTTTGCCGGAAGAGCGGCTCATTGCGAAGGATTCATTCAAAATCAATATGTCCGATAAAGATGCTCCTAATTTGAACTCTATTATTAATCTTTATCGTTTGGAGTTGGATGTGCCTTTTGCGTTGCAGCAATTTGATTCCTTGCTTGCCATACGTTTGGACGAACAAACGTTTACTACGCATCTGGTGGTTTCCGAAGATTCCATTTACCAGTGGAATGCGGAACTGAAACGGCAAGGTACATTGTTCAATCCATATATAGAAGTAATGTATCCTTATAATCCCCTGAAACGCCAGTTTGTGCTTGTTTCCGTGAAGGTTTCACCTCATGTGGTACTTGTGCGTATGGGTTGGCAGTTAGTGGGCAGTACATGTCTGATATTTCTGCTGGGGCTTTGTCTGCTGTTTCAGATAAAAACCATCTTGAAGCAACGGCGGATAGACGAACTGCGAAAAAGCTTTGTAAACACTATGATACATGAACTGAAACGTCCCGTCCAGGCTCTGAAAATGTGTATCGCCTTTCTCAATGAAGTGATTCACGATTCCATGTCCGAGCTGGATAACTTGTCGGCCTATCTTTCAAAACTACGTGATATGACGCGTGCCGATGATGAACACACGCAGCTTTCCGTCCGTACATTTGATATAAAGACGAGTTTGGAAAAGCTTGTCCGGCTTTACCATGTTCCTGAGGGTAAGGATGTTGCTATTGAAACCCATTTCAGTTCGGAGACTCTGGTAACGGCAGACCCGGTGCATGTTTCTAATATTATCAGTAATTTGATAGAGAACGCCGTAAAGTATTCGGGCAAGTCTGTGCATATTGTTGTAGATTGCCTTTTGCAGGATCACCAATTGACGATACGGGTGTCTGATGATGGCATCGGCATTCCGGTTTCCGAACAGAACCGTGTATTCGATAAGTTCTATCGGGGCAGTAATCTTCCCGACCGTTCGTTGCCCGGTATTGGTCTGGGGTTGAGCTATGTAAAGTTGCTGGTAGAGGCGCATCATGGAAGCATTTCTTTAAATAGTCAGGCAGGCAAGGGAACAATGATTGAAATTAATATTCCTCAATAAGTCCGTGCTAACCCGCATAATCCCTACTCTAAAATAACCAATGATATGAAAGCCTTGAAAATACTTTTTGCCGATGATGATTTGAAATATTCAATGCTGCTGAAGCGCTTTCTTGAGAAGGAAGGCTATGAAGTGACTTATGCCGGAAACGGGAAAATTGCTCTGGAACAATTTCCGCTCATAAAGCCTGATTTGGTATTGCTCGATATCAATATGCCCGGTTACAATGGCTTTGAAGTGGCTGAACGCATCCGCGAGATGGATAAACACGTCCTGATCTTTTTCCTTTCCGACCGTAGCGATAAGGCCGACCGCCTGCAAGGATTCCAACTGAAGGCGAACGATTATCTTGCCAAACCTTTCTATCCGGAAGAGCTGACAGCGCGTATCCGCGAGCGTTTCACTTCGCAGTTGTCCGGCGTGGCGGAGGATGAGATGTATGCTTTCGGCCATTCCGTATTCAATTACAGTACGAACGAGATTCGTACGGGAAATAGTAAGGTGCTGATTACTTCCCGTCAAGCCGATATCCTTCGCTTGCTTGCGCTGAATGTGAATAAGACTGTCAGTCGCGATACGTTGCTGGATGCTGTGTGGGGCACTGCCTCGTATGCCAACTCCCTTGCCTTGAATGTACAGATGTCCTATCTGCGGCGGTCGCTAAAAAACGACCCGAGCGTGAGGATTGAGTCGTTGATGAAAAAAGGGTATATGCTTGCCGTTCTCTGAAAACATCTTTATCTTTGGATTGTTATACAAACAAGACACTTCAAAAAAAAGAGAGCTTATGATGAGTTTAGGAGGATGGATGAATAAAGTCTTGATAGGTTGGGGGATAGACCCGAAGTTTGCCGATATGTTTGACGAGACGATTATTGCACTGCTGATGGTGGGGCTTTCGATAGGGCTGGACTATTTGTGCCAGGCAATCTTCGTTGGCGGTATGAAGCATTATACCCGGCGCTCTCCCCATCAGTGGAATACGTTGCTGATGAAACGCAGGGTGATACACCATTTGATACATATTCTGCCGGGAATCCTCATCTACTACCTGCTGCCCATGGCCTTTGTGCGTGGAAAGGAGATGCTTGAGTTCTCACAAAAGGTGTGTGCTGTCTATATCATTGTGGCGGTGCTGCTTACTATCAACGGCTTGTTGCTGGTGATGCTCGATGTTTATAACATGAAGGACAAGCAGAAGAACCGTCCGCTGAAAGGCTTCGTGCAGGTATTGCAAGTGCTACTGTTTTTTATCGGAGGCATCATAGTGGTTTCAGTGCTGATAGGCAAGTCTCCTATGACCTTGTTTGCCGGTCTGGGCGCATCTGCGGCTGTACTGATGCTGGTATTTAAGGACAGCATTCTGGGGTTTGTGGCCGGCGTGCAGCTCTCTGCCAACGACATGTTGCGGATAGGGGACTGGATAGCGCTGCCGGGTGGCGTTGCCAATGGAGTTGTAGAGGAGATTACGCTGAACACGGTCAAGATACGCAACTGGGACGAAACCATCTCGACCGTACCGCCGTATACCCTGGTGAACAATTCCTTCCAGAACTGGCGCGGCATGCAGGAAAGTGGCGGGCGACGGGTAAACAAGAATATCTTTCTGGATATGACTACCCTGAAGTTCTGCACTCCGGAAATGCTGGATAATATCCGCAAGGAAGTCCCCTTGATGGCCGACTATCAGCCTGCAGAAGGAGAGGTGCCAACCAATGCGCAGCTCTATCGTATCTACATCGAACGCTATTTGTGCAGCCTGCCGGTGGTGAACCAGGAGATGGACTTGATTATCAGCCAGAAGGAACCCACGACGTATGGGGTACCCATCCAGGTATATTTCTTCTCTCGCAACAAGGTATGGAAAGAGTACGAGCGCATTCAGTCCGACATCTTCGACCACTTGCTGGTGATGGTACAGAAGTTTGACTTGAAACTGTATCAGTATTCCGACTAATATATCAACCGGAACTCCGCATATACAGGCAAGTGGTCGCTGTATCCTCCTTGATACTTCATCCCGTAGTAGGTGCGGAAGGGTTGCTGCCCTCCGTATTTCTTGTCTCTTGTCAGTAGGAAGGGCAGGCAGAATACGTCTGCCTTCGCTTCCTCTGTATATAGCGGTGCGTGTTCTTGCAGCAGCGTACCCGATACGATGATGTGGTCCAGCAGTCCCCATTCTCCTTGATACTTGTAGCTGCCGAAGTGCTTGCGTGTCTTGGTTTTTCTTGCCAGTAGATGGTAAAGTTTTTGTGGATGTAGAGAGTCTTGCAATGTTGACGGTGCTGCTGCCTCCAACACCTCCTTTACCGATTTATTCTCCGGATAATCGTTGAAATCCCCTAAAAGGACTATTTGCGGATGTTGGCGTATCGTGTATAGGCTGTCTATGGCATGCTTCACCTTTCGGGCAGCCAGTAGCCGGTAGGGTTCAGACTCTCTTGCCCCTCCCGAACGGGATGGGAAGTGAGCTACCAGTACATCAAGCGTATCCCGGTTCAGCAACAATCCGCTGACGTGAAGAATGTCCCGTGTGGGACGGCTATTCTTCCGGGGCTTGTCTACGGGGAGGCTCTGATAGGAAAGCAGTTTGAAAAGATTACGTTGATAAAGCAGCGCTACGTCGATGCCGCGTTCGTCGGGAGATTGTGTCATCACATACCGGTAGTCTGCTTCGCGCAAGGCAGAGTAGCGGGTAAGGTCGCGCATCACACTGTCATTCTCCACCTCACACAAGGCAACAAGGGCAGGCGGCGTCCATCCTCCGGTGGCGATGATGACGCGGGCTATATTATCCAGTTTCTTTCTGTATTTAGAGTAGTTCCAATGCCGGGTGGCATCCGGCAGGAACTCGTAGTCATTCTTTAGTGTGTCATGTCGGGAATCGAATAGGTTTTCTACATTGTAGCTTACTATCCGAAACGTGAGGGTATCTCTTCCTTCTTGCCCGTACAGACTGATGTACGGGCAGAGAAGGAAGAGTATAACTCCTATCTTATGGATAACGTTCATACAAACTATTCCCGTTCCCCTTTAAGGAACGCGGGATATTTATTTCACCGGAATGTGCTTCAGTATATCCAGCAGATGTTCCCAGAACTTCTGTACGGTAGGAATCAGCATCCGTTCGTCGGGAGAGTGCACACCCTGCAGGGTAGGTCCGAAGGAAATCATGTCCAGTGCCGGGTATTTGTCAAGGAACAGTCCGCATTCCAGACCTGCATGGATAGCTTTTACCTTGGCATCTACACCGAACAAACGTTTGTAGGACTCAACAGCCACTTCCAGGATTTCTGAATGCGGGTTGGGCTTCCAGCCCGGATATCCGTCGCCGAAAGATACGGCTGCTCCACCCATTTCGAATACAGTACGCACCATATTGGCAATGTCTTGTTTGGAGGAGGCGGTAGAGCTGCGCTGGCTGGTCTCGATACGGATGATATGGCCGGATTTCATCTTTACGGAGGCCAGATTGGTGGAGGTTTCCACCAGCCCCGGAATGTCTTGGCTCATGGCATACACACCGTGAGGTGCGGCATAGATGGTTTGCAGCAAGCGCTTGGCGGTATCTTTGTCAATGGCTTTGGGACGGGCTGCTTCCGATTCGAGTACGAATTGGAGGTCCGGGTCAACGACGGCATATTCTGCCTCCACTTCGGCGGCAAAGACATTCAAGTCTGTGCGCAGGGCATGCTTGTCGGCATCGGGTATGGCAATTACCGCGTGTGCTTCGCGGGCAATGGCGTTGCGCAGGTTACCACCGTCTATTTCGCAAAGGTACATGTCGTACTTCTGGGATGCCTGGCTCAGGAAGCGGTTCAGCAGCTTGTTGGCATTGCCGCGCCCCAGGTGTATGTCGCCGCCGGAGTGTCCGCCTTTCAGCCCCTTTATCTGCACTTTGCAGCAGAAATATCCTGCCGGTACGTCCACTTCCCGGTAGGTGAATTCGGCAACGGAATCTATACCGCCTGCACAGCCGATGAAGAGCTCGCCTTCATCTTCGGAATCGAGGTTCAACAGAATGTCTCCGTTCATGACCTTCGGCTCTTCGGGATTGAAATTGCGTCGTGCGTCCATCAGGATCGCCTCGGCGCGTTTTTTGTTTCCCTTCACAGTAAGCCCGGTGGAAATCCACTTGGTCTTTCTTTTTCCGAGAGAATCAGTGTAATTCAACACGGCGTAGTAATATCCGCTTTTTTCGCGGAGATGTCCTGCTACCATAATTATCCTCCTTCTTTGTAGCAGAGACACCTACCTGATACCGTGCTTCTATTATACCAGAACCGGGTTCGAATTGGAGGACCTC
>OHEB01000929.1_pt1 | contig 10097 bp, 8 predicted proteins | sample 1567081 | NCBI WGS metagenome assembly OHEB01 (sample SAMEA3879569, study PRJEB24766) | human gut metagenome | biome: human-associated habitat; feature: feces | place: USA | collected 1985/1987 | reverse complement strand
CCATCACAGACATTTCAATCCACGCCCCCGCGAGGGGGGCGACCTATGCTGGTGGTGCTGGTTCACAATCTGTCATACATTTCAATCCACGCCCCCGCGAGGGGGGCGACTATCATGCCTACTACTACCACACATTTCAATCTCAAATTTCAATCCACGCCCCCGCGAGGGGGGCGACCCGCCTTGTTCCCGATCTTGGCCAGGTCGCTGTTATTTCAATCCACGCCCCCGCGAGGGGGGCGACAAGCGGAAATAAGTCATTTTTATGGGTGTATCTTTATTTCAATCCACGCCCCCGCGAGGGGGGCGACTGGTCGAGCTTGTCCTCGACCCTGTTCATGACCCATTTCAATCCACGCCCCCGCGAGGGGGGCGACATGAGTCGCCCCGCCTTATCCAGCGGCATTTCCTATTTCAATCCACGCCCCCGCGAGGGGGGCGACAGCAAAGATGCACAGTTTTACCTGCGGATCTTTGACAAACAAGTAGAACTTTTGCGTTTTTGGGGAAAAATGCGGGGTGGTTGCCTGAGAAACCCGGAGAAAGACCGGCGTTTTCTCGGGAAAAGCCTTGCGAACCTCCCGGAAATCTCTGGTCACTTGGACTTCGCGGGGGCGTGAAGGCGCGTCCCGGATACCCGTGCGCCGTACCACTGCCGCGCCGGGCGGCGTGTGTCAGAGGATCAGGGGATCCTCCGGCAGATAGGTGCTCTTCGTACCGAAATGCTCCACTTTTTTCTCATATTGCTTCCCCAGATAGTAAAAGCGCAGACTGTCTTTCTCAGAATCCATGATGGAGAGGAGCTGCGCCTGCAGGCGGCGGCACTGCCCTGCGTCCAGCAGGCACTCAAACACGGAATTTTGCACCCGCTGTCCGTAGTCCACGCACTTTTTAGCGATCTGCCGCAGGCGCTTGCGCCCGGCGGCGTCCTCGGTGTTTACATCGTATGTGATCAGCACCAGCATAGCATCACTTCCATAAAAACGGCGGATAGCCGTCCAAGTCGCCGCGGAGGCAGCGAGCCAGCAGTAGCGCCTGCGCATAGGGGATCATACCCCAACTCAGCTTTTCCCCCAGATAGGGGTGGGTCAGCGTGTCCTGCTTCCGCTCCTGCCAGGTCTTCAGGAATTTCCGGCGGCCGTCATCGGACAGCAGCACCGCGCCACTGTCCTGCATCTGAAAGTCCTCCGGGCGCAGCATTCGATTGTTCACGAGGGTCAGCACGAAGCGGTCTGCCATGCAGGGTCGCAGCTCCTCCATCAGATCCAGCGCCAACGACTGCCGTCCTGGCCGGTCGCGGTGGAGGAAGCCTACATAGCTGTCCAATCCGACGCTTTCCAAGGCGCTGGCACAGTCGTGTGCCAGCAGACTGTAGGCGAAGGACAGCATGGCGTTTACCCGATCCAGCGGCGGCCGACGGCTTCGTCCGTGGAAGAAGAATGCCTCCTTCCGGCTCAGGAGCATATGATCGAGGACGTCGAAATACGCGGTGGCAGCAGCGCCCTCTATTCCCCGCAGGGAGTCCAAGTCAGCGGCAGCCAGCACCTGTGGTAGCATGGCCCGGAGGTTGGCAGCGGCTTTTTCCAATCCGCAGTCCGCCACGCGGGGCGCGTGATCCCGCAGGGTACGCTGGATGCTGGCGGCACCGTTGCTCAGCTTGCCGAAGATCATGGTGCGGGCTATCTCACAGCTGCGAGCGGGGTCGTCAGCGATACGGTACTGCTCACGACGGAGCAGTACGTTGCCGCTGCTCTCGCCGCAGGTGCGGGCAAGGAAACGTCCGTGCGGGGAGCAGAAGGCCAGACCGATCCCGGCCTCCGCACATTTGCCCATCAGCGCAGGGGAGGCACCGGCGTAGGAGAAGCTGACGATGGCTTGCAGCGTGTGCAGCGGGTAGCGGGCGACGACGGTCTTGTCTCGGTTTGCCAGCACATTTTCCCCCTCCAGCGAGAGGTAAATGTCCTCGGAGGTGACAAATAGCGTGTTGAGAAGCTGCTTCATGGTGATTCCTCCATGGCCGCCCGGAGATACGCGGAGACGGCTCTGCTTTTCATCAGCTTGGGCAGGCACAGCTCCTTCAAGGAGCAGGCATTGCAGGATTTGGTGGGCTTGACCTTGGGGGTATAGCCCCGACGGTACAGCTCGTGCATTTCCGCCAGCAGCTCCCGCACCCCTGCGCGCAGCTCCGGGGTAAAGGACACCCTCTCGCGCCGGCGGATCTCCCCGTAATAGAGTGCGCCCTCAGGGATGTCGCAGCAGAGCATGGACTCCAGGCACATGGCCTGCGCGCATAGCTGCAGGGTGTCGCCAGTGTCCTCGCGGGGGCGGCCCCGCTTGTACTCCACCGGGTACGGCTGCCACAGTGCCTCTTTCCCGGAGAGGGGGATCCCGACGGAGCCCCGGTGGTATTCCAGTACGTCGCACTGTCCGGATACACCCAGCTCCGCGGAATAGACGCTGACGCCACGCGTAATGAAGCGGTCGCCCCGCCGCTCCTGAAGGTCCGTGTCGTGGGCGTTTTCGTGGAGGATCGCGCCGTCAATGGTGCGGTAGTTTTCCGCCCACTGGTGCTCGATGTGGATCAGCGCCCACTGCCGCCTGCAAAACCGAAAATGCTGTAAGCCGGAGAGCTGTAGGAAGTCCTCCTCATTATATGCCATCGATCACCTCCGGCTCCAGACCCGGCAGCGTCTCCAGCGAAATCACATAGTCGTCTGCGGAGGTGGGGATGGTACCCGCGTCCCGCAGCGCGACCTTGACGGAACGGTGGACCCTTGCGGAGGAGTACTGCCCATCCTTGCAGCTGTGCCGCCACCAGAACAGCTTCACCACCTCCATGGAGCCGTCGGGCCGTGCGGAGGAGGCATCGTTCACAAAGAGGGTGCGCAGACATTCCTTGACCGTGTCGGCGTCATCCTCGGAGAAGCCAGTCTTTTCCGCCAGTTGGACATTGATGGAGCCCTTGATCTCGTACAGGCCGAAGCGGACAAAGTGCTTCATGCCCATGGTGTCGGAGGCGCGGTTCTCACCCTTTTCCTTCTTCTCACCATTCACGCTCTTGGTGATCTGGAGGGACTCGATCTCCACGGGGGACAGGCTGGACGCCTGATGGATAGAGACGGGGCCGCGCACACCGCAGGAGAAGCCCTTGGCATCCTTGAAGGCAAAGACTTGCCCGAAGGTACGCACGTCCAGCCACGTTTCGCAGGCGTGCCGGGCATATTCCTCCCGATCCTTGATGCCCTTCATAGCGGCGGAGGCCCGCTCGCTGAGGCTGCCGCAGCCGTCGCTGCACCGATCCTCCGACTGAACGAAGATGGGCTTGCCCAGATCCTGCATCCGGTTGCGGATCTTGCGCTTGATGCACACGTCGGAGATTTCACCAAAGCCGTTCAGGTCGGTGCGGGGGCGATTGCCGTTCAGAGGGTCGCCGTTGCTGTTGGCGCGGGTCACGGAGACCAGTGCCACAAAATCGATCTTGTTTTGCAAGCTGCTCATTTATTCTTCCTCCTGACTGTTTTCGGTCTTGCCGGATGTGTACAGCGCACTGCGCTGCAGATAGTACCCAAAGAGATAGGTGTCCTTCAGGGCCTCCTCCTGTTCCGCCTGCGGGAAGGAGGAAATTTCTTGGATGATCTGCTCGATCGTGCGCTCAAAGGTCACTCTGGTGCCGGGCTTGAGTTTGGGGTAGTACGCCTTTTTCAACTGCTCCCAGATGATCCGGCTGGCGTAGAGCGGACGCTTTGCGAACACGGACTGCATCCGGATCGCGTTGGGCTCTCGCTGCTCATTGGGCTCATAGGTGTCTCGCTCGATTTTTTCAAACACGGCCAGAAGCCGTCCATATTGATAGCTGACATCCTTCTTCTGCGGTTCCAGTGCCATACCCCATTCCTCCTTGTACCAATCATATTTGTATTTCCGAAGCACCGCGCAGGCGGTGAACAATACCGTTTCCCGCAGGGCGGCGTCCATGATCTGCAGGTTGGACGCCTTGGCCGCCGCAGCGCGGGCGATATCCGCTGGCATTTTGCCCCGGTCCACCCGGCAGGAGAGCAGCCGCTGTACCTGCTGGCGCATGACGCGCTCGTCCGTTTCCAGCTTTGTCTGCTTGTCGGAGACGCGCACCGTGCCGAAGGCGCAGTCCGCGATCTGCGAAAGCGAGGGCGACTGTATGCCGAAGGAGGAATGCTCCCAGCAGCAAAGCGCATCCCAGTTGTGCAGGCGCTCCAGAAAATCAGAGACCGGAAGCTCGCTGTAATAGGTGAGGGAAAGACGTCCGGATGTGGCGGCGGCAAAGGCGGCCACTACGGCGCCGGCGTCCCGCGGGATCGTCTCCTGCCAGCCCCGGAGAGTTTCTGACAACGCCTTTCGATAGTCGGAGTATTTTATCTGCTTGGCGGCACCCCGCCGCAGGAAGGCGGCCTGCGGTTTGGGGATCTCAATGCCCTGCGGATTCCAGCACAGGAAGGTGCGCCCGCCGATGAAGACGCCTTGGGTCGCCGCCAACCAGTGCAGCGCACTGTGAATCTTCTGCGACGCCTCGTAGCTCATGGTCGCGGCCTGTGAATCGTCTGTGAAGCGGCCTCGATAGGTGAAGCCGCTGGTGTCGTTGGCGGAGATCAGCTTGGCATTGGCATACAGGTTGATGATTTTTTTTGGATGCTGGCGGGTCGGTGGGGCAAGCACTCCGGAGACCATGCAAAACGCGGGCTTCTCAGATCTTGTGGATGCATAGTAGTCTATGAAGGCTTGGAAGAGGCTCTGATCCTGCCAGCAGGCAGGCGTTTCATTTTCCACACCTGTCTCTACGCGCCAGCGGACCACCTGTTTTTCCTTGGTGGGTAGCCCCTTTTCATTCAGGGAGATCACACCCCGCTGCGCCAGGTCTTCAACGATTGTCCCCCTCTCCACATAGTGGGCGATGGCGGAGAGCTTGGGGTGGCCATAGGGGGAATCCTTCCAGCGGTGCAGTTGTGTCAGGTAGCTTTCGTATTTTGCGGGATACAGCGCAGAGAGAAATCGTATCTGATCGCACAGGGGGTGCGCGCAGGTGGTGTCGCCCGTTCTTCCCGAGGAGCTCTCCGTCACAGGGATGATCGTGGCGGCCTGCTCCGTCTCGACGGAGCGGGCGTCCAGCAGATGACCGTCCGCGTCCAGAGTGAGCTCCAGCTCTGCGTTTACGATTTGGTGCGAAACAGGAACCAGTGGCTCCTTCGCCTTGCCGTAGATACCGGCGTATTGCGACTCCATGGCACAGTAGGTGTCATAGACTTGCTGCATCAGTCCCATTTACTCCACCTCCCCAAATTCCCGCAGACCGATAAAATTGCCCTCGTCGGCGGAAAAGATCTTCATAGGCATCTCCCGCAGAGGCTTCTGCCCCGGACAATCCTCCGGCGGGAGAAAGTGAATGACACCGTTTTTCATGACCGGGTACCAAAACCGGGCAGTCATCCGTCCGCGGGTCTCCTCCGAGTAGGCCTCGTCCGGGTAGGTGATGCCGTGGTACATCAGCCCGAAGCCCAGCTCCGGCAGATCGTCGTAGGCGCCTGCGCCGTTTCCGAATACGCAGGGCTCTACATAGCCCTGACATTCCCGGGTACCCAGAAAAATATCACGCCGCCCGCCCTTTTCGATCATTCGGCGGGCAATGCAGTGATGTTTGTTCTCATTTCGGTCGCCGCACAGCTCTGGGCGGTTGTCGTTCCAGTCGAAGCAGGCCCGCACCTGATACCGGCAGCTTTTCAGATAAGTGTAATACGCCAGATCGTTGCCGCCGCTGTATTTGATGGGGCGGATGCCTTTCACCTCGGTCTGGATCGGGTTCATGACCCGCACGTCCAGGATTCGCCAGATGAAGGTGGGCTTCCAGTATACAGAGGATAAAATGCCCTTCAGCGCCTCATAGGTGGGTACCTGATAGCTGCACTTTTCACCGCCCAGACGCATGAGAGGGTCGGAGAAGAGGGCGTAATCACCGTATACCTCAAATTCTACGATGTTGGGATGTTCTGTTTTCAATCGCTACACCTCCTGAAAATCACGGGTACCGGCCTCCAGGGAAAAACCGGTATGTTCGTTATAAAAGCCATCGGACAACAGCAGTATGCCGCCGTCGAACAGTGAGGTCACGGCGCCGAGGCTCTCAAGCCGCTCCAGCTGATAGCGGTAGACGCTGACGCAGTAGCCCTTTGCCTCGTCAATGCAGCCGCGAATGACCGCCCAATCCTTCTGCCCGCAGACCTGAGCGGCGTTTCGCAGCGTGTTTTGCAGCTCGCGCCCTCTTCCGTAGGGTACGAGCAGGGTGCTCGTGTCCTCGTCGAATACCTGAAAAAGGGTGCCTGCCAGACGGAACGCCTGCCGCAGAAGGTAGCGCTCCGCCTGCGCGCAGTTGGCGTCTGCATACCGGGGGTTGTCCGCCAGCAGATGATAGAGGGAGCCGTGCGCCTGGGTTTGGTCGTCCTGGAAGCCGGGCTCCATCTCTGCGTATAGCCGGCGATAGTAGAACCGGATGGCCTCCTCGGAGGACAGATTGTGCCGGAAAGCCTCCGGCGTTTTGGAAAAGGCGGTCAGCAGCGCGGTGGTGGCGTTCTGTCCGCGCACGATGTCGTCCAGACCACGCAGCCGCTCGTCGGTACACCGGATGAGGCGGACGGGGGCGGGCTTCTTTTGCTCGGCGTGCCGGTTGCACCGCCCTGCCGCCTGCACGACACTGTCCATTCCGGCGGAGAAGCGGATCACCCGCTGGAAGGAGATGTCCACACCGGCCTCGATCACCTGCGTGGAGACGCAGACGACCCTTTGCCTGTCGGCGGAGGGCTTGTCCAGCGCGGACTGCAAGGCTTGCAGAGTCTCCCTGCGGTGCTGCACGCACATGGCGGCGGACAGATGGAAGCACCGGCAATTCTCGGCTTGCAGCGACTCGAACAGGAACGCCGCCTCCTTTTTTGTGTTGCACACCACCAGCAGACTGTCGCACGACGACAGTGCCTCCGCAACGATCTGCGGGAACTCCTCCAGCTTGGCACATCCGGCGTTTTGGATGTCGGTGCGCTTAAAGACGTCCCACAGTGCCTTTTGCTGCGGAACCAGATCGACGGGCTGGCGGTGCAGGGGATGGTCGGCTGCCTCCAGACAGGGCTGGGTGGCGGAGCACAGAACAATGGTGGCGCCGCAGACCTCGGACAGGAAGTTGACCGCCAAATTGAACAGCGTCAGCATTTTGCCGGGAACGGTCTGCACCTCGTCGATCACGATGACGCTGCGGCACAGCGCGTGAAATCTGCGGATGGCGCTGGTTCTCCCACTGAAGCAGGTATTCAGCAGCTGCACCAGCGTGGTGATAATGATCGGCGCCGACCAGGAGGCGGTGAGCATCTCCAGCTCCTGCAAGCGCTCCGGCGTCTCCTTCGGCTCGGCAAGGTTGGAGTGATGCTCCAGTATCAAAGCGTCGTCCCCTATGTAATCGCGGATGACCTGGGCATTTTGATCCAGGATCGACAGCAGCGGTGCGGTGAAGATAATTCGAGAGCAGTTCCACTTTGCCGCGTGGGTCAATGCGAAGCGGAGACTGGCCAGCGTTTTTCCGCCGCCGGTGGGAACATTCAGGCGGTAGACACCTCCGGGCCGGGCGGCACCGGCGGCACAGGTGTCGGAGATGGTGTGGCGCGCCAGATCAATGGGCGTTTTTCGCGGGAATGCCGCCAGCTTCTTCTCCATAAACGCCAGCCGTTCTGCCCAGATTGGCCGCATATCCTCTGGGAACACGGGCAGTTCTATCCCATCCATAAAAGCGGCGGTGTCCGTGCGATCCCCCTCGATCACGGCGGACAGGAGCATCCGAGCCAGAAGACCGATATAAAATGCGGTCTCCCGATCCGCCTCATTGTCATCCGCTTGGGTGGACAGAGCCGCCAGCCGATCCAGCATGGGGGCCATCTCCCGGACGGCGTCGCGGAACAGATGCTCCAGCTCCTCCTCGTCAGCAACCTCCGCCAAAAAGCCCTGTCGGGATTCATCGTAAAAGATCCCCTCCTTGGTCTGGCGATGAAAAAAGCCACTATGCTGCTGGGGGTCGATACAGTCAAACAGGCCGTGATGTGAGCCAACGGCAAAGGCCAGCAGCTCTGCGGTCACGTCGAAATAGGAGAACGTACCGCAGCCGCCGTGCCAACGATCCAGCAGAAGGCGCACGCCGGCGAAGGTATGGTTGACACTGCCACGGACGGCGTTCCCGCCGCTGACAGCCTCCGAAAGGTATTGCGCATACTCCTGTTTGTTTTTTCCGGCGTCGTGGAGCAGACCGACCAGATAGGCGCTTTTTTCCAGACCCAGTGGCCGCAGTGCGGTTGCGGCCAGCGCCGCCGTGTTCCGGCAATGCTCCTGGACGGTTTGCCGCTCTCCGGTTTCGCGGATATGGGCAGGATACATGGCGATCACATCCTGTCATATATTTTTTAACGCGCATATGTTGATGCTTTAACCATACCACACTCGCTGAGGCTTGTAAAGACTTCAGTAATAAGGATAAATAACAAAAAACATTGACTTTTTTTGTATGCTATGCCATACTGTGCGGGTCGGGTATTCCCGTGGATTGAAAGAGTAAAAAGGAGAAGCTGCGCAAGGCCTGGCAGGGGAACATCCCCTGCCGCGCCCTGCGCAGCTTTTCGCCCAACGCGGCTATGTAGCTGCTATACACCAGATACGCCGCCTCCATGGTGTATCGTCTTTGCTTGTGGGCTCTTAGACTTTTATTATGACTCGCCATATTAAGAAAACGAGTTTTGCCATTTCCTAAATGTGCGCTCATTGCTTACTTTTTGCAACACAAGAAGAGGTGTGACTATCGGTCACACCTCTTCTTCCTTTAACCACTCGATAAACTCGACTCGCGGCAGTTTTCCGGTTTCGCTGGCCTCTTTCTTCGGTCTGCCCTCTACTTGTCTACGACTCCTTCAACCACTGCTGGAACTGTTCCGCAGTGATAATTCCCTCGTCGCATTTCTTTTTCTGCTCTCTGGCCTGCTCGCTCCACGCGTAAAACTCGCTGTCGCTGATACGCCCGGCCTTGATCCACGCGAAGCGTCGCTTGTACTCCCTGCGGTAGACCTTGAACACCGGGTCGTCCGCCTGCTTCAGCGTCCACTGCTGGAATGCACCCATCGCACGGCAGCTGGACTGACCGTCGAGTGGTGTGCGGTCGCAGTACTCCGCGCTGACGCGGCCTGTCTGGGCAAAGTACCGCCCGCAGTTTTTGCAGCGACGCACGGTGATATTGCGCTCCACGCAAGTCTGCAAAGAATAGCTGATCATATCCGCCACGGTGTTCGCGTACAGCACCGGCGCGCAAGTATCGCCATCCACCGGCTCAAAGCGCGTGGTCAGCAGGCAGAACGGAAACAACTTCGGGTCGCTGGGCTGGTCGGGCTGGTCGAAGTGATAATACCGCATGACTTGCCGGCTGAGCTCGCGCCCGGCTTTGTCTATATCCAGTACCAACTCAAAGAACCGCTGGATCTGCTTTTGGTACAGCGGCAGCTCCTCCGGCAGTGTCCGTAACTCGTCTAACGCACAGGTTACTTTCTCTCCGTTGTTCTTAAAACCCTTGGAATGAAGGTAGAACCACTTGGTATACAGCACGCGAAAGAAGCTGTGTGTTTCCGCCAGCCCACCCAGCTTGACTATAGCGTTGGTCACACGTTCACGGTCGAGGCTCTCCAAGTCGTCGGAGATACACCGCAGCGCGGCGGCAACCTTCCCGATGTCCAGTTCGGTGAAGGACAGCAGCGACTCCAAAAAGGGAAATGCCTTTCGCTGCGACGGCGCTCCCTGTGTACCGAAAGCATCGCTCTCGATGACCTCATGCCTTCCGGGGAAATACATTTTACAGTACCACATAACACCCTCCAATTATGGACTAATTGTAAATAATGCTCGACAGCGTTGACGGGATATGCTACCTCTGTTATGATAGACTCAAGCTAAATGTCTAACCAATATTGCAATTAGTCTACATCATCCGCGCAGCCATGTCAACAAAAATCGGAGTCCTGCAAACAAAAGTCAATAGAAAAAACGAAAAAAGTCCCGCA
>OHEB01000926.1_pt1 | contig 10107 bp, 18 predicted proteins | sample 1567081 | NCBI WGS metagenome assembly OHEB01 (sample SAMEA3879569, study PRJEB24766) | human gut metagenome | biome: human-associated habitat; feature: feces | place: USA | collected 1985/1987 | reverse complement strand
TTATATTAAAGACTTATTGTTAATGATGTAATGCCAATTCCACTCATTCTTCGGACCATTCTTTAACACTGCTATATTCAGTGTTTAACACACATTTACCTCTCATATACAGTGCTTTATGGACCACTTACCACACTCACAAATTTACCTCACAGAATTTTAACACCTCACTTTCTCACCTTTCTCTCACAACACCTCACACATACAGGGGTATGGGGTTATTTTATACACATTACCTTACCAAAATCTCGCCCAGTTCTAAGGTACTAGGTGCAGTCTCGGCAGTCCACAGACCATTTAAGGGTGGGGTGGACATATAAATTTTGGAAAATCAGTGTGTTTTCTCATAAAATCTTCACCAAATATCAAACCAAAGTGTTTTCTTCAATAATTTCTTGTGTTATGAATGAAATCATAAAATTTATATTTATACATTGTGTGTATAGTATTGTATATCACTTGTGTTATGTGTTATGTATACTATATGTAGTGTGTATCATGTGTATATAGTGTATGTATATACTATATGTAGTGTATGGGTGTACAATAAAATAAATGAATAATTATTACTTATTTACAGTGATTATACATATAATATACATAGAACTATTAAAAGACCACATATAATATATTCAAATATATCACCAATTTTTATGCGGATATAGAGATATACTACCTACCATATATTTCTTTATATATGTCTTTATTATAGCCTTCCACCCTCACCTCTTTTCACATCACAAATTTTTCTCACAGGATATTTTCATTTCAGTGACTTTCCAGAACCTCACTCACCTCTTTTAGTGTTTTCTTATTACCTCACAAAAATCACTAAATACTCTTTCGGGCTTTTCTCACTCATAGTCTCACTCATAGACACCAACACTTTTAATCACCTTCTGGCACACCCTCACTACACACTGGCACATAACCAAAAAAGAAGAGGAGCATATCTCAGCTCCTCTCCTATCATGTACAAACTCTTAATACTCTATGTGCCTTTCCTCACATTCATCACTTGCGTCCTGCAACTTCTCAATCACATCTGTGAACATTCCAATCGGGAAGTGAATTGACTTACCTTTTAAATATCCAGTGTAGGCTTCTGACTCTCTGTACATAGTCATAAAGCAACAAGCAGGTGCTTCATCATCATCCCACCTCTTTACACTGACTTCAATGTAATCTTTCACAACCTTTGTTGGGTCTTTAAAAGAAGGATATTCACGCACCAGAAATCTCACTGGTGGAAACATAGGATTGTAACCGTCTGGTGGGAGTTTGTTAGGTTTCTTCTCCCTCTTTTTAGGTTCTTCTGGTGTCTGCTGTACTTCTACAGACTTCTTGAGTTCCTTCCTCTTGATTGGTTTCAGTTTCATACTGAAACACACTCCTTTCTTCACATTCACTTATTGTTAGTTAGAGCTTAAACCACTCTATAGAACACTGGACACTTGTGTCCAATGCTCAAACAATGGTTTAATGTTTAGATACCGAGAATACTATTCATAGTGCTAACCAGAAGCATCTTTCTGGCAAGCTCTTTAGCAGTCATACCTTCCTTATGAGCTTCTTCATCAATAGTCTTCTTGATACTGTCCTTACCAGAGTCATTGATATATAACATGGTGTTGATACTCTTTAAAGCGTCCTGCATTTCATCAGACATGCACAACCACTGAACCTGTGCATAAGGACTACTGTTAGCCAGTCTAAGTGCAAAGGACTCTGCACTGCTTCTTTCTCCAAGCGTTTTCTTTGCTTCGATAATCAGCTTTCTGGCTTCAACCAGTTTCTTAAATGTTTCTGCCGGAATAACACTGTCTGGAATTTCCTCACAGGTCAGTGGAGGATTGTCATAATCGAACTTCTCCTCCTCACTGGTTAAATCAGTCGGGGAAATTCCTAACATTCTTTTCAGTTCCTCTGGCATTTCATCAAACATTCTTGACATAATAACACTCTCCTTTTCTTTTCACTCTTATGTGTGTTTAGTTACTGAGCCTGTAATGGACTCACTCTCACCGACAAGTGTTTCTCTTGTCGGCAAGGTCAGCTCACTACCTAAGTGTGTTTTGGGAGTGTGTTATTTATTAGTAAGGAGTCTTATGTGTTGCCACACAAGTTCCTGTACTATCATAGACATTAGTGATAAGTTCATCACCTTCTCTGTAGCTTCTTATCTTAAAAGCTGTCTCAATCTCACCTGCATTTCTCTGAGTGATTTCAACAGTCATACTACCATCACGTCTTGCAGGTCCACCTGCAAGTGGAGTTCTTCTCCCTTCAACATCAGCACTTAAATAAAATGGTCTTACTGCCATAGCTTTTGTCTCCTTTCACTAAACACTGCTCACATTCTGTGTGAAGAGTACCTTTAGTACTCATTACTGCACACCACTCTATATAGTGATGTACAGTGTATCAATACTAAAGTATTGCCTGTAAGTATTGGTCATACAACTGAATACCAATCTCATTATGAATATCAAAGTCCTCACGCATGAGTCTTCTTATACACATTGATATTGTTTTCAGTGTGTTCCATTTCATATCCTGTATCATTTCTAATGTCTGGACATATGTTTCCGGGGTCATTTCAAGTCTTCTACGTTTAGTGTCCTGCTCGTCTCTGTCTAACTGGCAGTACTCTTTCACCCTGTAATCAAGTCTGGCATTGAGATATGTCTCCTTGTCTACATAGGCTATAGCATACACACTAAATCCATTGGACTTATACTGTGCAAGCTCTAAAAGTCTATAAGCCTTTCTTCTCAGAATTTCATCAGCGTCTTTCTCCGGCAGGTAGAATAACGTCTCTTCTCTGCCCTCGTCATTCACTAAACGATAAATCATGTAGTTTCCTCTCATAGTTACACACACTCCTTTACACTTTTACTTCACACACTTATTAGAGAACTTTTCAGCACTCATTCTTACACACCACCCCTTTCGGGGTGATATGCAAGGTCAGTGTTGAAACACTGAATGTTATTCCACAGCGTCAGTCAGTCTGTACAGTTCAAACTCCATGTTGCTTGTGTAGCGGAATCCATCTTCTGTGATAGTCATATCCTTCGGCTGAATGATATATGGCATATCAGTGTAGCTTGAGATACCTACAGCGAGTTTGTCCTCGTCTGACAGGTAGATACAAGACACTAAATCCAAGTCATTCGGGAAGTTTTTAGGCTTTTTCACTGTCTCAATAGTTCCCACATAGTCGAACTGTCTCAGAAGTCTCTCAGTCCAGTAGATTGCGAAGTAAATTTCCTCTTCATTCTCTAATGCTTTTCTGAGGTCTGCAAAGGTCTTAATGTCCTGTGCTTTAGTGAGTGTACCAATCTCAGTAGTGATAGTTTCTTCAAACATACCTGCTAAATCGAAGTTAGTACCTTTCTGCTCTGACTTCTGCACCGCTGACTTCTTTTCGGACTTTTTGGCTACAGGCTTCTTAGCCGGAGCTTTTTTCTCTTCCTTCGGAGCTGTCTCTTCTGTCTTAGGCTCTTCCTTCTTAGAAGACTTTTTGAGGGTCTTTTTAGTAGAATTTGCCGGAGCAGGTTTGGACTCTTCCTCTGGTAACAGAGCTTCAACCTCTTTCACTAAAGGTCTGAGGTCTGACAGCTTTACACTGTCATGGTCTTTCTTCCAAGCGTTAGCAGTATAAGTGATTCTTTCCTGCAAGTTCTTGTCAGTCACCTCGTTGAAATGCTCGTCTAAAAACTGTACCATCTGTTCCTTGTTCATTTTTGCTGTTGTCATAATAACACTCTCCTTTTCTTATTTTAATGTAATGTGTTTTGGATAAGCCTATCCACTCACTACACTTTTCAGTGTAGAGAGCCATCTTAGTTGAGAATGAGGAAGTAATCTTCCACAGGGTACTCATGGCACACATATTCTTTTTCCGGCTTTAAAAGCTCAAGTTCCTCGTCAGTGTAGTCTTTTATCACATAGAACTTATCACCTCTGTGGTTCTTGCATACTCTCATATCACCTTTGAATACGCTTTCCTGTGTCATGGTCTTCTTATTCATTACCACTACTGTCATTTCTTTCATGTTATGCTCCTCCTTAAAATATAGTGAGTGCATAGGCTTATGCAAGTGCCGGACACTAAATAAGCTGTCTGGCACTCACACCTACAATAAGAGTGTGAGTTTGTGTTTTCACTTTCTCTACCAGTATACTATTGACAACTTTTGAGGTCGCATAATGCGTAACTATCTCCGGCTGTCTCAAGTACTTAATAAAGCACTTATTCAATTATCAAGGTACAATGCTATGACTTTGCTCCGTTTCTGTCACTCGGCGGCTTGTCACGTTATCGGGTTACTCACTCAAGCGTTTCTGTCACTCGCTCTTGAGCTTGTCTATACTTTATCACAGGTAAAGTCACTTGTCAACACTTTTTTATGACTTTTCATAAATTTCTTTTTGACGCTGTATTTTGCGTTTCTAGGGGCTTTTTGTGTCTAGGGTATAAATTATCACATAAAGGCATAAAATCGCTCTGAGGGGCATTTAAAGCGTTTCTAGGGCTATTCTAGGGCTTGCGTTGTCTCTTGTCTGAGGTGTACAGGGCTTTTTTGACGTTGTACAGGGCTTTTATAGGTGTTTTCAGTGTGTCGTGTAATATTGCACAAAAGGCTTGATTTTAGGGGCTTTTTGGCGTGTTTTCGGACGTTCTGGAAGGTGCTTTTTGAGGGAATCAGAACAGCTCTGAAAAAAGATTATGCAAGTTGCACAAAGATTTTTATGACTTTATGCAATATGTACAGAAAAGCTGATTTTACTTGTGCATATTGCTATTTTATGATTTTATGACTATTTTTCTATCACAAAACACTTGACAAGTGATTAAAAGTGTGATATTTAAAAGAACTTTCCAGTGTTATATACACTTCCTTTATAGACAATAAAAAGAACACTCCCACATTACTAAGAGTGTTCTTTATCACGTTCATTGGCTTATCCTTACACATTACATGAGTGTTATTTCTTTCCGAGTTTCTTAATCTTCTTGAGCTTCACACCACTACTCACTGGCTTCTGTGTTTGTGGTGTTTCCACTACTTCTTCCTCTTCCTGCACACTTACTGGTTTTGGGAGTTTCTTGTGTCTCTTCATTCCTTTGTTAAAAGGCTTATCTTCTTTAATTGCCCGGTATGCAGAATCTTCTGCTTCTTCAATCAAGGCACTAAAGTAATCACCATACTCATTAAACACTTCATCCTCAAGTGCTTTCTGTATAGGTGACACTCTAGGACACCTTCCCTCTGCTTTCTTACTTCTCTGTTCTGGTGTGAGTGGTGTTCTTCCTAAGTAGTGTGTTTCATAGTAGTCCTCACTTGTTACTCTACACACATAATGGAAATAGTGTTTCCGTGTCTTGTGGTGTTTAATCATTCTTTCCACACACTCAACTGCACTGTCTAAATCACTGCCACAATAAACACAGTGGTGTGTGATGTTGTCCATGACTCTGTACCACTCTACTGTCTCTTCGTCATCTGGGTCATAACCTCCAATGTAACTCACATCACCAGTGACTTTATTTACAAAGGTTGGTGCTTTCTTTCTGTACTGTCCTTTCACTATATAGAAAAGACCTCTTAAACTTTCTTCGGGTGTTATATGTGCCATACTATGTTCTCCTCTCTGTTTCATGTGTTTTCTATGTCATTCACTAAACACAGTATAGCACACTATCACTCTCACCACAATCACTGTCACATCACTTGGATTTCCGGGTGTTTGGTGTTTGTGGTTTAAAAGGTGTTCCACACTTAGGACACTCAGTAACACCTTTCATAGTGATTTTAGTTACCTTACCACACTTACTGCAAGTTCTTGTTTTATTCATGTTTGTCTCTCCTTCTCTCTATATAGAGTAATAGTAATAGAATAATCCTTCCCTCCCTCTCTATATAGAGAAGGGAGTAATACTTCCTCTTGTCTATATAGGGGATTTTGGTATCAACCACCTGTCCAATCACATACTCTAAATCACCTGTAACACTTGATTTTTCAAGTGTTTGAGTGTTCTTAGGTAGTCCTCAAACCTAAGTATTGTTACCATTCCCTCTATATAGAGAAAGAGGAAAGCCAGAAGTGATTTTCTATAAGAATATTGTAACATATAACACTAAAGACAACAACTATAACACCTTTAAATCACTACCTTTCACCAGTCATTACATCACCTTCGACCACACCTAAACACTGATTTTACCGCCTTTGCGGAGGAAACCTGCCGAGGTGCAAGGTATTTTAGGTGCAAGGTATTTTAGGTGCAAGGTATTTTAGGTGCAAGGTGTTTTGGAACACTGTTCCACTATATTGTGACTTTAAAGACAGTCTCTTTACTATTCTATTACTTATATCTATATGGTCTATATAGTCTCTTTACTGTTTCACTTTAGCGTCCGGCTTTTTCTCTATAGTTATTTCTTACCCGGATTATTTGGTAAAGGTTCTCCTTTACTGCGGAATTTCTTCTACATGAGCAATAGCATTGCCACTCTCATTAAAACACTTACTACTATTACTCCTATAGTTACTCCTATTATTATCTTTACTACTCTCCGCAACTTTCTATGCTTACTTTTCATTTCCGCACGTTTCTCATTATACTTGCGTATAAATTCCATCTGTTCTTCATCATCACTTCTATAACACATATCATGGTCTTCTTGTCAATGTTGCTTTTCTTACTTTGAGTCCTAAAAGAAAATTAAGTACATCTTGTAATTCATCTACATACACTTCTCCAAAATCAAGACCCACAGCTTTCTTATCCGTAACTTCATTCACAGTATAAACACGAATGTCTTCACCCATACCCATATTGTGTGCTTGAGCAAGAACACTATTTCTCCGACTAACTGTTGTGGTAATGATAGGTGTTCCTGTGAAATAAGCGTCCATAATTAAAGAAGTTGTCTTACCTTTACCTCTGTTATCTACATCAATCTGCATAACTTATACTTCCTCCTCTTTTAAAGTCCTGTCTGTACTGAAAAGAATGTTAGACTTCTGTTAGTATTCATATTCTTACCTGTTCCTATCACTCTTACGTCACTATCAAACGTGGATTTACCTCCGACATTAGAAATAACTACTTCTCCTTCAAAGTCTTTAATGACTGTATAACAATGTTCACTATATCCTCCATCTTCTTTTAAATTAAAGAAAGTAGGGTTAAATCTCTTTGCGTCCTCTACTGTCATAACACAAACAAGTCCTGCGTCAGCACAAAACTCTCCGAGTTTCTTACCTTTAGACTTTGCACCTGCATAAACAGTACAAGACCAATCACCATAGATAGTATCTGAAACAATAGCATTAACTCCAAACACTTCTGGGAATACTGATTCATTTCCTAAAGTCTCATTTCTGTTTAAGCTAAACCATTTGTTAATAAATTTCTTGTCATAATCATCACCTTCAAGAATATAACAAGGGTCTGTGATTACAATATCTCCTTTAAATTTCATTTTTCTTACCTCCGATTTGAGTATAAATTGTAAATATTTATATGTTTTACATGACCTCGGATAAAAGGATTATCTGTCATGTCACTTATAAACCGAGTGTATGTTTCATTACTAACATGAGTATAATATATCTCACCCTTTACCAATGCTTCTGTCAACTGTCTCTTAGTGGTTATTCTATTAAATACTCCTCTGTCACCGCCTTTTAGTGCGTCTCTTTTCAGTATAATAAACCCATCATTTGTATCTCTGTACATACTTAACCTACTTCCTCACATTCAGACGCTTTTATATACTGGAACTCTTTCTTGCCGGATTTAAACACACTCTGCTTCTCCACATAAATCAAGAACTGTAATATTGGTCTCGGCTCTACATGGTATACAGTGTATATCTTACCTTTGTATCTCACTTTGAACATTGTCTTCACCCTCCTTTTTCATAATATGTTCAGTTAAAACTCTTATCTCACACCGCAATCTTTTATTTTCGGCTGTGAGTTTAACAACACCATTAACAAGTCTGTCATCAACCTCTTTCATTTTGTGATACTCCTTGTCTTTCATGCAACAAGTAATTTCACGAAACTTATCAATGTCCTTTTCATCTTTAATAAGTCCACTGGACATTATCTTGTTAGCAAACTCTTCAATAAGAGTCATTTCTTTAACCTCTGACATTCATCTTCCTCCTCATAAAATTGAACAGTTGTATTTTATTTACTCTTACATTATAATAGGACGTTCAACTTTCGTCAAACGTCCTTTCTTCTCAAACCTTGCTGTCAGCAGGTTTATCTGCTCTTTTCAGTTTTTTCTTAGGTGTTTCCTCAAGCATTGGAACTTCCACAGGTGCTTGTAAAATTGCTTCTGGATTATCAACAAGTGCCTGTTGTGCTATCTGGTACATTTTATTCTGAACAAATGCTTCAACTTCACCCTTGCTTTCTTTCACTGTCTTTTCCATCTGCTCATTAAACTGGGATAACTGGAACTCTTGATTACAACCAATATTGCTACTTATACTACGAAGAAGTGAAAGTATTTCTTCCTGCTCCTTTTTATTAAAGGTTTTCTTGGTCTTAAATTTCTCTTCAACTTCACTAAGAAGTTTCTTACTGTCCTCATACACGTTTTCAAGGTGTTCCTTAAACTCTTCTTTGTGTATATCTAAAGGATTGTGGTAAGGACATTCTTCCATTACTTCGCCATTCACACGTTTCAAAGTAACTGGAACACCATCACCCATGTTCATATGTGTTATCAGTTCAACAAACTGTGTATATGACATTTCCACAGTAAACAGCCCTTTCCTACCATAATACCAGTTCTGGTTTAGATGACGGTCATACTCACCTGTCTTTAAAGTAAGCTGTATTTTGTCGTGGTGTTTAATACTTGACCCATACAGATAAGGACTGCCACCAGAGATACGACTGAAACCTAACATTCCATAAGACTCATGCTTATGTCTTTCATCACCCATAGGACCATCTTTCTTTATAATAATTTCACTACTCACAATGAAGCACCACATTTCCTTCTTTTAAAGACTTCTGTACATCAATCACTCTCTGGTTACTACTTCCTCTCCACTTGAGATTAACGTCTCTGAGGTCTTTCTTATATTCACCGTCTACAAGTACATCAATCAAAGGAAGAATCTTTGCAACCCCTTCATCATAAGTACTGTATCTTCCAACTCCTGCGTGTGTCCAAGATACACACTCTTCTAACTCTTCAAAAGTATAACCTGTATACACCCAAATTGTCTTGTCGGGAAAGTGTTTTTTAATCTGTTCCATGAGGTTAAAAACAGAATGAATATTAAATACAGCAAGTGGGTCTCCACCACTAAAGGTTATTCCAGAAACATAGTCTTTAGACAGCTCGTTAAAAATCTCCCTCTTTGCTTCTTCATCAAACTCAATCCCACTGTTAGGAGACCAAGTTTCGGGATTCTGACACTCTTCACAATGATGTGGACACCCAGACACCCAAAGTACTACTCTGATTCCATCACCATTTAACATATCTTCATGGGTAATGTTGTGATAATTCATACTTATTCCTCCTCTAACAAATCAGCTAACTTGACTTCCCGGAAGTAGTTGATAAAAGCAAATGTAAACTGGTCTCTTGCTGTAGCAAACAGCCCTTTATAAAGACCTTCTTTCAGTTCATCTAAATAGTACTCAGACACTATCTTATCATGACAGAACCTCAAGGACTGCAACTTTCTCATATCAATCCTCTGAGTGTGATACTCAATAGGTCGAAGCTCCTCACCTTCATTAAAAGGTTTCAGTGGTTCATCATTTACATAAACTTTAAATACTGGAAGTCCTTCACTCACATATTGGAATTTTCCGTCTGGCATTTTAATACCAATATTGGTCATGTGTGCAGTGATATGTAACTCATGCAGATGACTGTCCATAACTACATACAGCTTATTGAGTCTGTCACCTTTCTTGTGATAGTAACACTCATTTACCATATCAGTATGTTCTACATTAAACTCTAAAGTGGCACTTATACAGCCCGACTCAAATTTTGAAGGTGGAATTGTGACTGGCACTCCATTCCGCATTACGTCATTAAAACTA
>OHEB01000923.1_pt1 | contig 10130 bp, 6 predicted proteins | sample 1567081 | NCBI WGS metagenome assembly OHEB01 (sample SAMEA3879569, study PRJEB24766) | human gut metagenome | biome: human-associated habitat; feature: feces | place: USA | collected 1985/1987 | reverse complement strand
GCTCGTGAAATCGTACGCCGTTTCAACTATATATATGGTGAAACCCTCGTGGAACCGGAAATCCTGTTGCCCGACAATGCCGCCTGCCTGCGCCTGCCGGGAACGGACGGCAAAGCCAAGATGAGCAAGAGCCTCGGCAACTGTATCTATCTTTCGGACTCTGCCGACGAAGTGCAGAAGAAAGTGAAGAGCATGTATACCGACCCCGACCACCTGCGTGTGCAAGACCCCGGAAAATTGGAAGGCAACACCGTATTCACTTACCTGGACGCTTTCTGCCGCCCGGAACACTTCGGACTCTATCTGCCCGAATATCCGAATCTGGACGAACTGAAAGCCCACTATCAGCGCGGTGGTCTAGGCGATATGAAAGTGAAGAAGTTCCTCAACGAAATTATGCAGGAGACACTGGAGCCTATCCGCAACCGCCGCAAGGAGTTTGAAAAAGACATCCCTGCCATCTACGACATGCTGAAGAAAGGTTGCGAAACTGCCAGAGAAACTGCCGCCGCAACTTTGGATGATGTACGCAAGGCAATGAAAATAAACTACTTTGATGATGCGGAACTGATTGCAGAGCAAATAAAGAAATTCGGAGGGGAATAAGGGAAGAACACATAAGTTAATAAGAAAAGGGGCATGCGTCACGGTAACGCATGCCCCTCTTTTTTTGTAGCTAGTAACTTGTAGCTTATTTCTTTTATCCCGTCTCCTAGTTGGCTGATTTCACCAACACTACACGGTTCAGAATCGGTTGTCCGAACTTGTCGACACCACCACCGGCATCTACCTTCAGGCGGTCAGCAGGGATTCCGTATTGTTTTACCAATACATCAACCACGGCTTGTGCACGCTTCAAACTCAACTCTTTATTGAATGCCGGTGTACCGGTTGCAGAGTCAGCATATCCGTTTACGGTGTAAGTGGCGTTCGGGAATTGCTTCATCTGATCTGCCAGATAAGACAAGTTCATTGCTTCACGCGGAGAAACTTCTGCAGAGCCAATCTTGAAGAATACAGTACGCGGTGCAATGTCCGGATCGGGAACAATCACTTCCGTTTCTGTAACTTCGGCCACCGGCTGGTTCTGTGCGGCAACCAGTGCATTCTGCAACTGTTGGTTGGCAGCTCCCATCTCTGCAAGCTGCGCCTGCATGGCAGCCAGCTCTACCTGAGAAATCAACTGGGGCATCGGGCGACGGAATCCACGGGCGGGGAAACGGTATGTCAACCCCACCGTTGCACTCAGCACGCCATCATATCCATGATCGCCGCCAACTTCGCCATCGAACTTGTCTTCAACGCCCATTGCGCTCAGCTCCAGGTTAATATCTATCGCATTCGAAATACGGAAGCGGTTAATGATACCTGCGTTTACGGACAAAGCTTCGCGATGAGGCTTTGTGTAGTTGTGAGTGAACCCCGCACCTACATAAGGAATGATTTCATACACACGGTGCTGGTTGTATCCTCCAAACAGCGCATTCAGATTGAACATCACATCTCCGTGCAGATTCATATAGTCGAAACGCTGTTTGTAGTAGCCGTCATCCATCTGAGTGCCTTTCACGTAGTCAGCACCTGCATCATACGTATATCCTCTTGCCTGAAGGCCGCTATATTGCAGACGTACTCCCAGTCCCGGGGTGAACCATTTGCCGATGGCAAAATTCAGCGTCGGACTGATACGCTTGCCAAAACTTCCTGCCTTATCATTATCTCCAAAAGTTGCTTCGGCACCACCGCCTATAGAGAAAAACCAGTTACTCCAGAACGGATTAGTGATTACCTGATATTTATCCTGAACTTGGATAACTCCAAATTCTTCCACAACTTCAGTCTTTTGCTGCGCCATGGCAACAGAAGACACACCGGCTAAGGCCAGTAACATTAGAATCTTTTTCATATACCTTAAAATAGTTAAGTGGTTAATTAAATCCTTTATCATTCAAACTGTCTAATTAACGCCAACAGAACTAAAAGGTTCTGAATATTTGTACTTTTTTTGCCTTGATGCAAAAGAAAGCACTCTCCCTTATTTGGAGAAAAGCTTTTCTATGTCGTCTTCTTTAATGGTCGCCAGCACCGTCTTTCCGTCCGGAGTATAATTCGGGGATGGGCATGCAAACAGATTGTCCACGAGATTGGACATTTCCTCGTTGCTCAGCACTTGTCCGTAGACGATGGCCGCAGCACGCGCCAAGGTCGATGCAAGAATTGTCTGTACCTCTTCCTTAACGTCATTTCCTTTTTCCATAGCAGTATGTACCATATTCCGGACCAATTCTACCGGGTTCAACCCCTCTATGCCCGAAGGTATGCCGTTGATGGCATAGCTGCCGCCACCCAGCGGGCTCAAATCGAAGCCTACTGCCGACAAATCTTCCAATATACCGTCCAGCACGGCAGCTTCCGAAGCCGGCAACTGGATAATCTCCGGAAACAATACCCCCTGCGATACCCCTTGTTTCTGTCGAATCTGACTCATATAGCGGTCGAACAATACCCGGACATGCGCCCGGTGCTGGTCTATCAGCATCAGACCCGATTTAACGGAAGTCAGAATAAAACGTCCCTTGAACTGGAAGTGTTGCGCTCCTTTCTCTACCGTTGCCTCATTGCCGTAGAAAGAGGCGCTTGCCCCGGAAGGAACCGTTTCCTGGAAATAAGGAGCCCTCTCCTCCTCTCTTGGAGCCATACCGGTAACCGCATCCTCTGCAAAAGGCTCTTCCTCCATCGGCTCGTTCATCCTGCTGGCTTTTTCCAAACCGGAATAAAGCCCCTCCCACTCCACTTTGGGGCGCGAATAATTGCCACCGCCTCCATAGGAAGAAGCGGAAGACGTCTTGAAGGGATTGAAATCCGTGTTATAGTGTACCTTCGGAGGCTCTATCGGACGAGCCTGCTCGAATGCAGGAATATCCGGCATGTCCTCGGTATCAAAATCGATAGTAGGTATAGCGCTAAACTTGCCTAAGGATTCCTTGACCGCAGCCGACAGAATCTGCCAGATAGCCTGCTCATTCTCGAACTTAATCTCCGTCTTCGTCGGATGGATGTTCACATCGATATTGGCAGGGTCTACCTCGAAATAAATAAAGTAGGAGATCTGCTCACCGGCAGGAATCAGCTGCTCATAAGCGTCCATCACTGCTTTGTGGAAATAGGGGTGACGCATATAGCGCCCGTTCACAAAAAAGTATTGGTGCGCTCCTTTCTTGCGCGACGTTTCCGGCTTGGCTACAAAACCGGAAATCTTTATCATGGTCGTATTGACGTCGACGGACAGCAACTGCTGATTCAGCTTCTTTCCGAAGACTGCCATGATGCGTTGCCGCAAAGGCATTACCGGAAGATTGAACAATTCCGTATCATTACTATACAGATAGAAGGCTACCTCAGGATGCACCAACGCTATACGCTCGAATTCCGTAAGGATGTTGCTCAACTCCGTAGAGTTCGCTTTCAGGAATTTGCGCCGGGCAGGAATATTGAAGAATAGGTTCTTCACTGAAAAGTTACTTCCCTTAGGACAAGAAACGGCCTCCTGGCTCTCTACTTTGGAACCGGCAATAACCAGACGCGTACCAAGTTCTTCACCGGCCGGACGGGTTTTCAACTCTACCTCCGCCACCGCCGCAACAGACGCCAGCGCTTCACCGCGAAAACCCATTGTACGTAGGGCAAACAAATCGGCAGCCTCGCGTATCTTTGAAGTCGCATGACGTTCAAAAGAAAGGCGCGCATCCGTTTCGGACATACCCTTCCCGTCATCAATCACCTGAATGCAGGTCTTGCCCGCATCGGTAATCAGCACATGTATTTCCCCTGCTTCGGCATCAATTGCATTTTCCACCAATTCTTTCACAACAGATGCCGGACGCTGAATCACCTCTCCGGCAGCAATCTGATTGGCAACCGAATCGGGCAGCAAATGAATGATATCGCTCATGATAATGTTTAATGATTAGGGATTAATGATTAATCATTATTAAATGATTCCGTTACTGATGGCATACCACAGATAAATCAACACAGCCATGACAACAAGGATTATGCCCAAATGCATCGGCTTACGTCCGCTCTCCTTACGCCGCTTCAGGTGAGTTGTTCCTTCTATGAATTTGCCCCGTATATCCTCGGGCGAGAATTCCTTTTCCGGCAGCATACCCAGGTCACGCTTGGCGTTTTCTTCCATCTTCGCCAACTTCTCTTTCCGCTCATCCACATAGATATAGCTATGATTGAAGCCACGAGGCTTCCGCATTGCAAACATTCCCATGACGCTACTTATTATTTCGTTTAATATGCATATTCCTTGGCGAAGTTACAGGTTTCCGGTCACTTTTCTTCAATACTTCACCTGCTTTTTTAGCCCTCCACTCGAAGATGTCCTCCTTGTTGAGCGGACGGATGTAGTCGAACCAGACAAAAGAAGGCAGCTTGCTCTTATCTGGTGGAATCTGGTCCAGAGGATAGGCTGTACCGGTAGTCTTTCCAACAAAGACTCCGCGCTCCATCCTTCTCTCCTTCAAGTACATTTTCAAAAGTCCGCCTTCCGAATAGTTCATCATAATCAGCGAACTGTCCTTCTCCTCTACCGGATAATACACCACCAGTACATTGCCGTTCACCTCCACCAGACGCATGTCTCCATCTATAAAGAAAGCTTTCATCTCCTTACCGGAAACTTGGTTATAGTGAATACTGTCCTTTTTCTCTACCGTCAGGGCCTGATTGATGATATGTGCCCAGTCGATGGTACTATCGTTCATGTAAATTTTAATTTCCTCGCCCAACAACTGTTGTTCCCCGTGCCACAAGATAGGGTCGGTGTACATCGTCATGCAAGAGTCCTTGGAATTATACACTAACGAATCGCATACGGCCTGCACATCCGTGCGATAAGCACGCACCTTATGATAGGCACGCATCTCCCGGTACATGGAATCGGTATTCATATGGTAGGTAATCAGCCGCAAAGTATCACCGTGCATAAACAGACTGTCGCCCTGCGAATAGTCGATAGCTACGGCACGTTTGGTGGCAACGGCGCTTCCGGTCAGTTCGTTGTAGAAACAATAGTCGCCAGTCAACATGTTCCGGTTGACCGTATCATTCATCTGTACATTGTCAAAAGCCTCGCCGTATCCCAAGATGCGGTCGTAGAAAAGGCTGTCACCGGTCAGTTTCTTGCCGTCGTTGGTCAGTACGGAACGGTCGAGCAGCTCTGCCTGCTCAGTAGTCGTATTGTACACGCCACGTTCGGAATAGATATGATTCTGGTCACTCACAATATCGGAGGGACCTAGAATGGTAGCAATCTTGGTAGCTGTACTATACTTCAAGGTATCCGAAGTCAAGACAAACTTCGGGTTGACCAGCTTCACGTCGTGGTTGAAGACAGCCAACTTGGTGGCAGGGCTATATTCTCCCCACTCGGAAGTCAGCACATTATCCTCGTCGGTCAGCGTACCGCCTTCGAAGTAATAACCCAAATCGTACAGACGGTCATAGTTCAAACTGTCGGTTGTCAGCACCGTATTACGATTTATCATACGTACATTCTCACGCAGCATGGCCAGCTGCGACATGCCGTCATAATACAGATAGTCTCCATAGATGAACAAGGTGTCGCCCTGCTCCATACGCACATTGCCGAATGCCTCCACAGAATTTATCTTTTCGAATATCAGCGCACTATCACAGAACATGTACATACTGTCATGCTTCATCCTCACCGAGCCGATGAGTACCTGCACGTCAGGACGCAACTGTTTGTCCGCCTGCGCCTCATCTGCGTACAACAAATCGACGCGTGTCTTCTTCTTTTCCGGCGTCTCCGTCTTTTTCTGTTCAATCGAGTCCACTTTCTTCTTCTCCAGTGCACCAGTACTCTTCTTGTCCTGCGCACTCAGCAGACAGATACCAAACAAGCATAGAATACCTACCAGGAGGTATCTATGCTTGTTCAGGAAATGATTTTTTGTATTCTTCTTTTGCATACAAATCCATGTAAATCCTTCCGGATTATTCTTTGATCCAGCCCGGATACTTGAACGTACAGTTATTCTTCCAATTATCCTTGATACGGACATACGTGTGCTTCTGCTTCTCACGAATCCACTTGTCCAGCACTTCGTCGCGGCGTTTCTCCAACACAATCTCTTTCAAGTTCTGATAGTCATCGGCAATGGTAGCCTTGTGTCCCGTCGTACGACTCTTCAGCTTCACAATCACGCACTCTTCCTTTCCGGTCTTTTGCGGAATCATGGTGAAAGCTTCGGAGATTTCGCCCACTTTCATCTTATCCACCACTTTGGCTATTTCAGGGGGAAGTTCCTGCATCTCAAAACGGGAAGTGTTCGTATTGGGATTCGGCAACAAACCATGATTGTTACGCGTATCCTTATCCTGCGAAAGCACTGAGGCAGCCTCTTCAAAAGAGAACTTGTTATTGCGGATATCATCGGCAATAGAATCCAAACGGGCACAACCGGCAGCCAGAGCTTCTTCCGGAATATGCGGTTTCAACAGAATGTGGCGTGTTTTAATACGGTCACCGCGTTTCTCTATCAACTGAATGATATGGAAACCATATTCAGACTCTACAATCTTGGAGACCTTGCTGGGGTCTTGCAAGTTGAAAGCCACATTGGCATAAGCGGGGTCTAGCATACCGCGTCCCGAAAACTCTATTTCACCGCCACGCATGGCCGAGCCACGGTCCTCGGAGTACAGACGAGCCAACATGGAAAAGCTTTCGCCCTTATTGACACGGTCGGTATACTCACGCAGACGCCTCTTTACATCTTCTATTTCCTCCAAAGGAACCTTGGGCTGCTGAGTGATAATCTGCACCTCCACCTGGGTAGGGATATAAGGAATGCTGTCCTGCGGCAAATCCTTGAAGTAACGGCGCACCTCAGCCGGAGTTATCTTAATCTCACCCACCAGTTTCTGCTGCATCTTCTGAACCTTCAATCCTTCACGGGCATTCTCGCGCAGCGTTTCACGAATCTGACTGGAAGTCTTGTTGAAGTATTCCTCCATTTTCTCGCGCGAACCGATGTTGGCGATGTACATGTTCGTCATATAGTCCACACGCTGGATAACCTCACTCTCGGATACTTCGATACTGTCGAGGGCAGCCTGGTGAAGATACAGCTTCTGCACGGCTATCTCCTCCGGTATCACGCAATAAGGGTCACGGTCAAATTTGCGTCCTTCATACAATGCACTCATGCGTGCTTCTTCCACTTCGGACTTCAGTATAGCCTCGTCACCTACTACCCACACTACCTCGTCAATTACGTTGTCTTGTCCATAAACGGTAGAACCGACTAATAGCGTCAAGGCAAATAAAATTACAAACTTAAAGTTCATACACTGTTTCATTCTTGGTGTCTTATTCTAAATAATATTTAATCTTGTCTCTTTTCACCGCCCGTTGGTACAAATCATCCTTCACTTGCTTCATGAATTCCACCTGCTTCACGTTCAGCAGCATATCCTTCACTTGCCTACGGGCAAACTCATAGGGTTCCTGCTCTCCCACCGGGCGATAATCGCTCACATTCAGGAAATAATGGAAAGCCGTATCCTTCAGCTCTACATGGCGATTCTTGTCCAGATACTCGTCCACATCAGGAACCTTCAAGGGCAGCATATCCAGCACTTCCGATACCGGCACCCATTTATCATAAAAATACTCATACTTCACAGCATTCTGCAGACTGTACTTTTCCAGATGTTCCACCGCCTCACGGGTTTCCGTCTTGTACCAGCGACGGACATTGCCCAGCTGCGGGGCTGTCAAAGGAACTTTGATGAACAAGCCTTTCATCAACGGACGTTCCACCTTGAAGAGCGCCTGGTTCTTCTCGTAATACTCCGTCAAGTCTTGTTCTGAAATCTCCTCTGATAGCCGCTGATGTATTAAAGCCTGCTGATAGGTATGCATTATCAATGCTTTGCGATAATTCTCCACAAGTTTATCAATCTCACCGTTATTGGGAATATTGCTCTGCGCTTTATCGTACAGCAAAATATCTTCCACCCAATTACGGATATAATGTTCTGCAAACAACAGACTGTCGTCTTTGGACAAACCGGCAGGAAGTACCGATTGCAAATCTTCCCGGTAAAGGAAATTGCCGTCCAACTCCACTAACGGTGTCCGCCCTTTATGGTCGTGCTGCTCGCTGCACGCCGCACAGAGAAGGAAAATTAAAAGCCCAAAGCAGGTTGTTCGCATCACCAACTGATATTTACTTCGTTTTGAGGTACGAAGATAGTGTTTTAATCGGTTGCATCAGTGATTATTAACGGTTTTTAAAACCTCTTGGTCAATTTCAACCTTACCGGCAGCACGCAACTTTGCCACCCAATGCGTTTCCAAATAGTTCCGATAAGCGGTTACGAGCGGCTCTCGCACCTCTTGCCAACTATCTGGTCCCTTCTGCTTACGACCTTGTACAGCAGTAAAGGGAAATGACAAAACCGGGGTTGCATCCTTCCCTTTGAACACCAAATCATCCACATATGCATTATCACCGGGGGCAAATAATCCTTGCTCTGCCTGCACCTTGGGAGTATCGCCGGCATTGAAAGTGAGACGGATGGCATCCATCCACTCCTCTTCCGGAATCTGTTTCAGAAATTTCCGTACTTGCTTCGCCACCCGCTTGGTAGTACAATGCAGCACAATACCCTTATAACGCGGTTCGTCCCAATGGAAGTCCGAACGGTGCGCCTCAAAATATGCTTTCAATCCCGCTTCATCCACCACACTCCTCTTTCCCACTTCACGGTCAGTGATTTCGGCAAGCAACATGCTGTCACGATGCCCCTGCACCAACGCACAGAATTCGGGATGCTTCAATTCCAGACGGGAGTTTTCATAGTCCAGAATCGTTTTTACTGTAAAAGCCTCCAACTGTCTGCGCGTCCCTGCCGGATAAACAGCGGCAAATCCGGCAAACTCTTTTCCACCGTATGCCTTGCCATCCAGTGTAAACAATACACGGGAAGTGCTTCCTTTGGCCAGCAGTTCGTCGATACCGGCTTTATCCGGCATATAGTGATATTCTTTCTTCAGTTTATCCACAAAAGCCCGCGTTCCTTTATCCATTCCATGACGACGGGTCTGGCGACGGATAATTTCATCTTTCACATCCTCGAAAGGCAAAATATCTTTCCGTTCAAGCACCTTGACAATATGAATACCCTGCGGAGTGAAGAAAGGACGGGATATTTCACCCGGTTTCATTTTAAAGACCGTATCTTCAAATTCAGCCGGCATCTGTAGCCAACTTACCCAGAAAGACTTCTTTTCGTCAGAAAATTGCTCGACGCAAGCATCGAAAGACGGCACAGCTCCCCCTTCCTTTGCAAGAGCCCTGTAGATAGAATCCATCCTGGACTCCATCTCACGTAAGGTATGACCGGAAATATTCTGGGGGAGATATTTAAAAATATGCTTCACATATACCCGGCCCGCACGCCGGCCGGATTTCATCTTGTCATAATACTGCCGTGCCTCCTGCTCTGCCGTCTCCTCATCTGTCAAGTATGATTTAATCAGACAGCGGCGATACTCATCCTGCTCCTTCTGGAAGACACGGGAAGTATCCAATCCCGCAACTTCGGCAGCCTCTATTTTCAGCCTGAAGTCTATAAACTTATTCACATATGCATCCAATGCCTTCCGGCCTGCACCGACAGAGGTACCGCCCTTATTATAGCTACGTTCGAATTCAGAACGGAGGACCTCCTTTCCATTGATACGCATCAGTACCGGATCGTCCTGGGCCGAAACAGCCAATCCGAACCCGAGGAAGAAAAACACCCAAAACAATCTAACCATAAGCACCATCCGTTCTTTTTATACGGCTGCAAATATAAACAAAATGCCCGGAAAGCGGCAATCTCTCTCCGGGCATTCACTATTATTTTGTTATTATCTTACTCTGGACGGCTATAGTTCGGTGCCTCACTGGTTATAGATACATCATGCGGATGGCTTTCGAGTACACCTGCATTAGTAATGCGGGTAAACTTAGCATCGTGCAACTGCTCAATATTGCCTGCACCACAGTAACCCATACCAGCACGCAGACCACCAACCA
>OHEB01000912.1_pt1 | contig 10179 bp, 9 predicted proteins | sample 1567081 | NCBI WGS metagenome assembly OHEB01 (sample SAMEA3879569, study PRJEB24766) | human gut metagenome | biome: human-associated habitat; feature: feces | place: USA | collected 1985/1987 | reverse complement strand
AAGCGGGCACACCTTATGTTTTGGGAACATGGGCAGCGGAAAAGCCGCCCTTATGGGAAAAATCAAATCTGCTGCAAGGGACTGCGCTGTAGGTCAAACAGAGTGTGCAACTTTTTTTATCGCTTTTTTATCTTTGTACATTTCATCGTCAGCGTGCTGTATAAGGACTTCCAGATTTTTTTCCTCGGTGTCAGTCCAAACATATCCTATTGCAACAGAAATCGGTATATCACTTTGCTTATCAGCAAAGTCAACCTCCGCGCGTACCCGCGCTATGATCTCCTCGGTCTCAGTGGCGGTCTTGTTTTTCAGAATGATTACAAACTCATCACCGCCGATTCTGTAACACTGACCACTGTCACCGACTGCCGTTCTCATGCACTTTGCAATCGTGACAATGAGGTCATCGCCCTTGTTGTGCCCCAGTGTGTCATTTATCTTTTTCAGATTGTTGGCATCCATCATTATATAGGAAATCATACCGGGAAAGGCTGCATTGCTCTTATTTTCTTCCAGAAATGCTGTTCGGTTGCCTAGGCCGGTCATTGTGTCCATATAGGCCATTCTTGCATATATAGCAACATTGGCGTTTTCTTGAACCTGCTCATATAGTACGGTGCAGGCAGCACTGATCAAAAATGCCACAAAAATCATAACACCGATAGAATACACATAGGAATAGTTCGTTATGTTGCCGTAATAAAATAATAGAAGCGCCAGAATGCTGCAGACACAATATACAATGCATCCGTCAATTACTCTTTGCAGCTTGCGGTCTTTATGCCTTTTGTTTTCGCTGATTCCGTTCAAAATCATCAGCAGGAGTGTTACTGCCATAAGCAGATGCTCACAAATCAATATGGCGATTGTCGGCAGCCACCCGCCAATGTAATTGACCGTATAAAGGACTAAGGTAAGCACAAACAATGTGCGGATCACAGACAGCATTTTTGTTTTGCTGGGAAGGATCACCCGGATAAAACCCAAAAGGGGAATGGGCAGTATGAAAATGGAAAAGAACGAGAGCAATTCTACGAAACCCGTGTGCTGTGTAACCAACAGCAGAATCTGCGAATCCGTTACGACCCAGAGGCCCTCGATCAAAATGTAAAGGCCTAGATTCCACAGTGCACGGTAGATTTTTTCTGTTTTTTCTGATTTCATGTAAAGACTTGCGATAATGCACATACCGCCAAGGATAAGCGACAATAAGCCAACAAGCACGGCATACAGGTTGTCCTTGAGAATCATTCGGTATAGATCGTTCTTGTTTCCCAGCATAATGCTGGAGGCTTTGACGCCAGAAAGACTTTCTGGCGTTGCATTGTTAAAATCGATTGTCAGGCTGTCTCCGGATGGAATATCGAACAGATGCACGGCACCGTCTCTTTTGCCGTCCTTATGATAGATGATTTCATCCCCTACACGGATAGAACAGTCTCTCCAATGCGACTGAAGATACAGCATCCATTCCTCATGCTCACCCCTGTCCGCAAGGCTGAAGGTGACAGTTGCCTTCGGGACATCTGACGAAGTGTCTATTGACCATTCGCCTGCGGGGGTGTTTACCTTTCCCGTAAAAATACTGTCAGGTGTCTTTTCGTATCTCGCACAAAGATATAATGCAGTTGCCATAAAAAAGATAGTGAAAAGAGTGGCCGCAGTGCGCATTTTTTTCATAATAGTTTTCTCTCTTTGTGATGTTTTTGGGTGATGTTTTTGGTTCTGGTAGATAGGCTTTGATTCAGTGCGAACCGTGACTTCCGTGATTTTATTGTATATATGGCTCGTACAAAAGCAACCCTGCCCGGTGCAGGGGTAGGGTGAAGGAAGGATTTATCGCATCCGCGCAAACTCCCTTGCATGCTTCACAAACTCCCGCGCGGCGGGGGAGAGCACCCCGCGCGACAGGCACGCCAGCCCGATGGTGCGCTTGGCGGCCGGCTCCAGCTGCAGGACCTGACACCCTGCGCTGGCGGCACCCTCCTTGAACATCAGCTCGGGCATCAGGGCAAGGCCCTGCCCGCAGGCTACCATGGCGATCATGCTCTGGTCATCCACAATGTAGCAGCGGCTCGACACATGCAGGTCATTCTTTTTGAAATAGCTCTGGATGTCGGCGTCCACATCGGACTGCTGGCTGACAAAGGGCCGGCCGCGCAGCTCCTCGGCCCGGACAACACCGGGGCGGCGGGGCTTGTAGTCGGGCGGCGCAAGGCAGATGAGCCGGTCATCGTAGAGCGGCTCAAAATCCAGATCGCGGGCGCTGGAGTTGGACAGAAAGCCCAGTTCTACCGCGCCGGTTTTCAGCCAGCCGGTAATGTCATCATAGGAGCCCTGATAGATCTGCACATCTATGCCGGGGAATGCCGCGCGGAAGCCCGGCACGATCTTCGGCAGCCATGTCACGCAGGCCGAGTTGAACACTCCCAGCCGCAGCGCACCCTTGTGCATACCGTTGATCTGGGCAATGGACTGCTCCAGCGATTCGCTGCTTGCCAGCATCTGCTGGATCGCAGGCATCAGGTTCTCGGCGGCAGCGGTCAGCGTGACGCCGCTTTTTGTGCGGGTGAAAAGCGGAAAGCCGCACTCGGCCTCTACGCCGGACACGGCATGGCTCACGGCGGAGGGGGTAATGTGCAGCCGTTCGGCTGCGGCGGCAAAGGTACCCAGCTGCGCCACGATACTCAGCAGCTGGCAGTCGGTCAGGGTCATGATCACATCTCCTGTGGTGAATTTGATTCATGCTTCGTATGAAAAAGTATAGCTTTACTTCATGTCTATAATGTACTATTATGATAGCAGAAAGTCAATGCCTGCGGCGCACAACGCAGACATGAAAAAGACTCCTCTCCCTCCGACCTTGCCCCACCGGCCCGCACACCGGTGGGGCTTTTTTTATTGGCCGGTTTGTGGTATGATACTAATAAAGCCTTCCCCCAAGGAGGAAGGTGCCCCGAAGGGGCGGATGAGGGTGGCCTTCCCGCGGCAAACCGTGAATGGGTGGCTGCGGCAGACCGGCCCCTCATCAGGCCGTTGCACGGCCAGCTTCCCCCAAGGGGGAAGCCTTTACTGTAAAGGTGGAAAATCACATGGCAAAATCACGCGGGGTGCGGGGCGCAGCGGGCGCCTGTGCGGCGGCATCCCTTGTCTATCTGCTGGGGCGCAGCCTGCTGGCCCTGCTGGTCAGCGCCCTTATGGGGCTGGCACATCCGGGGGCCAGTCTGGCAAAGCCCCTCGGCTTCAGTGATGTCAGCGCAGCGCTGTTTCAGCTGCTGGTCGGCATTGGGGCCATCGCCCTGACGCTGGCCTTTCTGCTCAAGCTGACCCGCCTGCGGCAGGAAGATCTGCGCATCGCCCTGCCGGCCCCCTGGAGCCCGGGCTTCTGTCTGCCGGTCTTTCTCGGGGTGGCAAACCTTGCCAACCTTGCCGGGGCGCTCATCAACCATATCACAGACAACCCGACAACGAGCGAGCTGCTGCCCAGCGGCGGCCCCGAGCTGCTTGTCTGCTTTATAACGCTCTGCATCATGCCCGCTGTGGCCGAGGAGCTGCTCTTCCGCGGGGCGTTTCAGGGCCTGATGCGCCCCTGCGGCAGCGCAGCGGCCATCTTTGCGCCGGCGCTGCTCTTCGGTCTGCTGCATCTCGATCTGGCGCAGGGGCTGACGGCCTTTGCCTGCGGGGTCTTTCTGGGCTGGCTGACCGAGCGGTCGGGCAGCATCCTGCCGGGTATGCTGCTGCACCTTGCAAACAATATGCTGGCATTTTTGACGATCTACCTGCGGTATTATGCCCCGGCGGAGCTGTCCTTCGGCGTTGAGCTGTTTATCCTGCTCTTTTTCCCGGTGTTCGGCGGGTGGATGATCTGGAACGCCCGGCAGCAGGGCTTTCGCTTTTCGGCCGGTCTGCGCCCCGGCGTGGATGTGCTGGCGGTGTTCACCAGCCCGGCCTACAGCGCCGCTGTGATCTTTCTGGTCGTATATGCGGTATTTTTTGTGCATTGAGGGAGAGCTATGACCGATGAAGAACTGATGCGCGCCGCGCTCGCAGAGGCAAAGCTTGCCGCCGCACTGGGCGAGGTCCCGGTCGGGGCGGTCGTGGCTAAGGACGGGGAGATCATCGCCCGCGCCCACAACCTGCGCGAGAGCGGCAAAAACGCCACCTACCACGCCGAGCTGCTGGCCATTGATGCGGCCTGCAAGGCGCTGGGCGGCTGGCGGCTCTGGCAATGTGAGCTGTTCGTAACGCTGGAGCCCTGCCCCATGTGCAGCGGGGCTATCATCAACAGCCGCCTGAAGCGGGTCGTCTACGGCGCACGCGACCCCAAGGCGGGCTGCTGCGGCAGCCTGACCGACCTGTTTGCGCTGCCCTTCAACCATCACCCGGCCATGGAATCGGGCCTGCTGGAGGAGGAGGCACAGGCATTGTTGCAGGACTTTTTTGCGATGCTGAGAGAGAAACGGAAGAAAAAATGACTACGAACCATGTATTCATCACCGGCGGCAGCCGGGGAATCGGCGCGGCGGCGGTGCTGGCGTTCGCCCGCGCCGGGTATGATGTTGCCTTTACCTACAACGCCCATCCGGACGCCGCCGAGGCGGTGCTGCGCCGCGCCGCAGCCGCCGCGCAGGGCGGCCGCTTTTTGGCAATACAGGCCGATGCGGGGGATTCTGCACAGGTGCAGGCCGCCGTGGAGCAGGCACAGCGGGAGCTGGGCAGCCTGCAGGTGCTTGTCTGCAATGCGGGCATTGCGCAGGTCAAGCTGTTTACCGACACCACCGATGAGGATTGGCACCGGATGATGGCCGTTGATCTGGACGGTGCGTTCTACGCCTGCCGCGCCGTGCTGCCCGGCATGGTACACCAGAAATACGGCCGTATCCTGCTGGTCAGCAGTATGTGGGGGCAGACCGGCGGCAGCTGTGAGGTGGCCTACAGCGCAGCCAAGGCGGGGCTGATTGGTCTTGGCAAGGCCCTCGCCAAGGAGGAGGGCCCCAGCGGCATCACGGTCAATGTCATTGCGCCGGGCGTCATTGACACCGACATGATGGCGGGCTTTACCGCAGAGGACCGCGCCGCTTTGGCGGAGGAAACCCCTGTGGAGCGCCTTGGCACGGCGGACGAGATCGCCCGCACGATGGTCTTTCTGGCCGATGAGGCCAGCGGCTACATCACCGGTCAGGTGCTGGGTGTCAACGGAGGGCTGGTGATCTGATGCGCGCCGAATACCGCGAGGGAGAGCGCTTTTCGCGCCTTGATTTTACAGAGGAAACCTTTTACGACTGCGACTTCTCCGACTGCACCTTCATCGACTGCACCTTTGAAAACTGCAAGCTGGACCACAGCGTGCTGAGTGAGTGCCAGTTCATCCGCTGTACGATTACTGACTTGAAAACAACGATGTCCCGCGCAAAGTTTACGGACCTTCAAGGCTGCACCCTCAACAATATCGACTGGATGTCCCTGCAGGGGGACGGCTCGTTTGCCGACCCGATCGAAAAATTGCAGGACTGCCGCCTGAAATACAACACCTTCACCGAGATGAACTTTACAAAATTCAACTTTGCGGGCAACGAGATACAGCGCTCGATGTTCGCCAAGTGCAATCTCGTCAGTGCAGATTTTGAAAAATGCAACCTGCTGGACACCGAATTTTACCAGTGCGATATGCGGAAGGCAAACTTCAAGGAGGCCAGCGGATATAAAGTCGATATCTTCGGCTGCAAGCTGCAGGATGCAAAATTTTCACTGCCGGAGGCAGTGTCGCTGCTGGGAGATTTGAGGATCAAATTGCTGTGAAAAATATACAGCTTGAAAAGCTGTCCGATGCGTATACAATTCGCCGCCTGACGGACGCCGATGTGCCGATGCTGTACGCATGGATGCTGCGCAATGACCAGTACTTCCGGTATTGCGGCGGGAGCAGGATACTACACACCCCCTCTTTGCATACTATACTGCAAAGGGGGGCTTTTTATGGCTGTGTACCAGAACGGCATTGATGTGTCGCGCTATCAGGGCAATATCAACTGGGGCAGGGTGGCGGCGGCGGGCAAGCAGTTTGCCATTGTCCGTGTGGGGTCCAGCAACAGCGGCGGACTGTATGTGGACCCGTATTTCCTGCAGAATGTCAACGGGGCCAAGGCGGCAGGCCTGCGCGTGGGAGCCTATTACTATACCTACGCGCGCACACGGGCGGCTGTGGCCAATGAGCTGACGACCTTCTTGAATGTCATGCAGGGGCTGCAGCTCGAATATCCGGTCTTTGTGGATGTCGAGGACGCCAGCCTGACCAGCCTTGGCCGTGCTGAGCTGACCAGCCTTGTGCAGTACGCCATGGATATCCTCTACCAGCGCAAGTGGTACGCGGGCTGGTACAGCTACACCAACTACATCAACAGCAATCTCAACGCAGCCGCCCTGAGCCGCTACCCACTGTGGGTGGCAGACTACCGCGCCACCCTTGGCTACAACGGCAGCTATGCTATGTGGCAGTACACCGGCAGCGGTGTGGTCAACGGCATCTCCGGCGCTTGCGACCTCAACCGCAGCTACCGGGATTTTCTGCGCAGGTTCGCTGTCTGGCATGAGGAACCCCATCTCGACCCCGAAGAATTCGATCTGGGCTTTTACAGCTACGGCCTGCGCACCTATGGCAAACTGCCGCTGATCGAGCCGCTGGAAAGCCGCGAGGTAAAAAAGATACGCGACTTCGTCATTGTTGTGGACACCAGCGAGTCCACAGCCGGTGAGCTGGTAAAGTCCTTCCTGAAAGAGACCTTTGCCCTGCTGACCAGTCAGGACAGCTTTTTCCGCAAATGCCGCATCCTTGTCATGCAGGCCGACAACGCCGTGCGCGAGGAAACATGGCTCACCGATCTGGACGCGCTGGACCGCTACACTGCCCGGTTCACGCTGGTGGGCGGCGGCGGAACGGACTTCCGCCCCGCGTTTGCCCGCATTGCCGCGCTGCGCCGCGAGGGGTCGCTGCGCGACCTGCAGGGCGTGCTTTATTTTACCGACGGCAAGGGCATCTACCCGGCCAAGCGCCCGCCGTTTGAGGTTGCTTTTCTGTTTTTGGAGGACGGCACCCCGCCGCCCGATGTGCCCCCCTGGGCCATGCGCCTGGTTTTGCAGCCGGAGGAGTTTACCCCCGACACCGACCCGAAAGGACGATGAACTATGGATATTCAACGCGCCAAAGAGGAAATCAAACGCGCCGTGCAGGCGTATCTGGCAGCGGATGACATCGGCCGCCCGCTGATACCGCCCGTGCGGCAGCGCCCCATCCTGCTGATGGGCCCGCCGGGTGTCGGCAAGACCCAGATCATGGAGCAGATCGCGCAGGAGTGCGATATTGCGCTGGTGGCTTACACCATCACCCACCACACGCGGCAGAGCGCTGTCGGCCTGCCCTTTATCCGGGAGCGGAATTTCGGCGGCAAGACCCGCAGCGTGACCGAGTACACGATGAGCGAGATCATCGCCAGCGTATACGCTGCGATGGAGCGCACCGGCAAGCAGCACGGCATCCTGTTTATTGATGAGATCAACTGCGTCAGCGAGACGCTGGCCCCCACAATGCTGCAGTTCCTGCAGTGCAAGACCTTCGGCAATCAGGCCGTGCCGGAGGGGTGGGTCATCGTGGCCGCCGGCAACCCGCCGGAGTACAACAAGAGCGTGCGGGAGTTTGACCTTGTAACGCTCGACCGTGTGCGGCGCATCGACATCGAGCCGAAGCTGAGCGTCTGGCAGGACTATGCCCGCGCCCACCGGCTGCACCCCGCCGTGACCGCCTATCTGGAGCTGCGCCCCCAGCACTTTTACAAAATCGAGACCGATGTGGACGGCGTGCAGTTCGTGACCGCGCGCGGCTGGGAGGATCTTTCTGCCTATCTGCAGGCAGCCGACACGCTGGGGCTGCCCGTGGACGAGGGCGTGATCGCCCAATACCTGCGCCACCCCGAGGTATCGCGGGATTTTGCCGCCTACTGGGTGCTGTACCGCAAGTATCATCAGGACTACGGTGTCGAGGATATTCTGCAGGGCAAGCCGTTTGACGCCGTGGTTGCCCGCGCGATGGACGCCGGCTTCGATGAGCGCATCAGTCTGGTAAGCCTGCTGCTGGCGGGGCTGAACACCCGCTTTGCCGCCGCGCGCGCCGCCGGCGCTGTGACGGACGCCTGCTACCAGCAGCTGCGCAGCTTTAAGCGGGCGCTGGGCCAGCAGGCCGAGGCGGACCCCGCCGACCTGTTTGCCGAGCAGCGCGACCACTACCGCGAGCGGCTGGAGGCCGACAAGAGTGCCGGCAGCCTGCTGCCCGATGAGGCCGCCGCCCGCACCCGCACCGTTGCCCTGCTGACAGCGTGGGGCCGCCAGCTTGACAACGGGCTGGACCCGGACGATGCGTTCGACACGGTGCGCAGCGGCTTCAACAGTCAGGTGCAGCGCCGCGAGGAGGCTGTTTCCGCCGCTGCGAACGCGCTGGAATTTGCCTTTGACTTTATGGAGCAGGCGTTTGAGGACGGGCAGGAGATGGTCGTCTTTGTCAACGAGCTGGCCCTTGGCCCCGACTCGGCCCCGTTTTTGGCAGAGAACGACTGCGAGCGCTTTGAGCAGTACAGCCAAAAGCTGCTTTTGCAGGGCGGCGAGGACGAGCTGCTGGCCGAGCTGCAGCGGGACGATGTACGCGCCGGGGAACATTCGGCGGAGTTTTGACAGTTCCGACGCCCTGTAGGGGCCGGGCATGCCCGGCCCGCGCGTGAAAGGCAAGCGGTCGTCCACCGTACAGTTGCGGGCCGCACATGTGCGGCCCCTACAAAGCGGCAGCTTATTGGCTGTTCGCCTAAAAGCCGCGGACGTGACCGCCGCCGCCAGGTCCTGCGGGCGGATATGGAATCCGCCCCTACGGAACTACGGTAGGGGGCGGCGTCCCCGACGCCCCGCAGGCAGCTGCTCGCTCAAAAAGTATTACTTTTCGTTATATTCTTTACTCCTACTGCAAACTTTGTTATAATAACTCTAATCCGGTTGAACACTGGGGCGGGGCGTTGAGGACGCCGCCCCCTGCATCCCTGCCGGACAGTATTCATAGGGGGTCATATTATGAAAGCTGTTATCACCGTTATCGGCCGGGACACCGTGGGTGTCGTTGCCAAAGTCAGCGCGGTCTGCGCCGAACTGAACATCAACATCGAGGATGTCTCCCAGTCCATCATGCAGGATATGTTCTGCATGATCATGCTGGTGGACCTGAGCAAGGCCACTGCCGAGGCCGCCGCTGTGCGCGACCGCTTTACTGCGCTGGGCAAGGAGATGGGTATGCAGGTCACTGTGACCCGTCAGGAAGTCTTTGACGCCATGCACACGATTTAAGGGGGCTGCGCTATGAGGATCATCAACAGCCGCGACATTATGGAAACGATCGAGATGCTCACCGCCGAGAATCTCGATGTCCGCACCGTCACGATGGGCATCAGCCTGCTGGACTGCATCGACCCGGACCCTGACAAGGCATGTGAGAAGATCTACAACAAGATCACCCGCCTCGCGGGCAATCTCGTCCCTGTTGTGAACGGCATCAGCGAGGAGTATGGCATTCCCATCGTCAACAAGCGCATCAGCGTAACGCCCATTGCCATGCTGCTGGGTGCCGCGCCCGATGCCGACCCTGTGCAGTACGCCAAAACGCTGGACCGCGCAGCCAAGGCTGTGGGGGTCAACTTCATCGGCGGCTTCGGCGCGCTGGTGCATAAGGGCTTTTCTGCGGGCGACAAGCGGCTGATCGCCGCGATCCCCCGCGCACTGGCCGAGACCGATATTGTATGCTCCAGCGTCAATATTGGCTCCACCAAGTCCGGTATCAACATGGACGCCGTCAAACTGATGGGCGAGGTCGTGCGCGAGACCGCCGAGCTGACCAAGGACAACATGTGTATGGGCGACGCCAAGCTGGTCGTTTTCTGCAATGCCCCCGAGGATAACCCCTTTATGGCGGGTGCCTTCCACGGCGCAGGCGAGCCGGATTGCGAGATCCACGTGGGCGTTTCCGGTCCCGGCGCTGTGCGCGCCGCACTGGCCCGCCTGCCCAAGGATGCTCCCATCGACGAGGTGGCGGAGCTGGTCAAGCGCACCGCCTTCAAGATCACCCGCGTGGGCCAGCTGGTGGCCAATCTGGCC
>OHEB01000909.1_pt1 | contig 10211 bp, 5 predicted proteins | sample 1567081 | NCBI WGS metagenome assembly OHEB01 (sample SAMEA3879569, study PRJEB24766) | human gut metagenome | biome: human-associated habitat; feature: feces | place: USA | collected 1985/1987 | reverse complement strand
GTTCACTTACCATGAAACGATATGCAGGTGTATTGTTGGATTACGCAGAGTGCTGTTTCCGTACCAACGATGAGGCAACCGGTTGGGAAATAATCAAGCAGATTCGCAACAGGGCGTGGGGAAATCTGGAAACTGGGATGTCGGGTGAATATGTGTTTGGTTTTGAGGATCTTTCTTATGTAAGAGATGATTATAAACTTAATAAGGTAAAAGTAGAGGTGCCTGATGCTAAGAGCTTCTATACCAGATATAAGGCAGAAAAAGGATATACGGCAGATGTATGGTTAGTGGCTCTGACGATTGAACGCCGTCATGAGTTCAACATTGAATTTGAATTGTGGTATGATTTATGTCGATCGGGAATGGCCGAACAGTTTATCAATTGCGAATATCCGATGAATGAAGGTTGGACGAAACGCGATTTTCCGTTCTATGACTACTACATGCTTTTTCCGATTCCTACGGATGAGATTTTGAATAATGATCTTATTAATGAAGAAGACCAGAATCCCGGATATTAAAAATAATAACCTATAAATTTTTAGTATATGAAACGATTGAGGTGTATTTGCATTTTACTGTTTTTGTTTAGTCTGGCTTATGCTCAGCAAGCAAAATATGTATTCTATTTTATTGGTGATGGAATGGGAGTAAATCAAGTGAATGGTACGGAAATGTATCTTGCGGAGCAGGAAGGCCGTATTGGAGTAAAACCATTGTTGTTTACTGCATTTCCCATTACGGGTTTTGCTACAACATTTTCTGCTTCCAATTCTGTTACTGATTCTTCGGCTGCGGGGACAGCTCTTGCCACCGGAAAAAAAACCTACAACCATGCAATTTCCGTGAATGAAGAGAAAAATGCCATACAAACAGTAGCCGAGAAGGCTAAGAAAGCCGGTAAGAAAGTAGGTGTCACCACTTCGGTCAGTGTAGACCATGCCACTCCTGCTGCATTTTATGCTCATCAACCGGATCGTAACATGTATTACGAAATAGCTCTCGATCTTCCAAAGGCTGGATTCGACTTTTATGCAGGTAGTGGCTTTTTGAAGCCTGCAACTTTTGCCAATGGGAAAGAAGCACCAACAGTTTTTCCTGTCTTTGAGGAGGCTGGATATGCGATAGCCAGAGGTCTGGATGATTTTAAAATAAAAGCTGCACAAGCCGGTAAGATGATTCTTATCCAGAAAGATGGTGCATCGCCTTCCAGTTTACCTTATGCTATCGACCGTAAGGAAGGGGATATGACATTGGCACAAATTACGGAAAGTGCCATCTCTTTCTTGACCAAGGACCGGGATAAAGGTTTCTTTTTAATGGTTGAAGGTGGGAAAATAGATCATGCCTGCCATGGTAATGACGCTGCTACTGCTTTTGAAGAGGTCATTGATATGGATAATGCGGTGAAAGTGGCTTATGAGTTTTACAAGAAACATCCGAAGGAAACTTTGATTGTTGTTACGGCTGACCATGAAACGGGTGGTATGGGTTTAGGGACTATCAAATACGAGTTGTCACTGAAATCTTTGGCTAGTCAGAAGCAATCTCAAGATATCTTGTCGCGTTATATTACAAACTTGCGGAAAGATAAAAACAATAAAGTTTCTTGGGAGGATATACAATCATTATTGGCTGATAAAATGGGCTTCTGGAAGGAACTGCCATTATCTTGGGAGCAAGAAAGGATGTTGCGTGATGAATACGAACTTTCTTTTAGAAGAAGGAAAGCTGTTTTTGAAGAGACCCTTTATGCACGTACTGAACCTCTTGCTGCCGCAGCCAAGAAAGTGATGAACCAGATTGCCATGGTGGGGTGGACGAGTGTAAATCATACAGCTGGATATGTACCGGTTTTTGCTATAGGCATCGGTTCCGAGCTGTTTAAAGGAAAGATGGACAATACGGAAATCCCGAAACGAATAGCGAAAGCTGCTGGATATAAATGACAATAGGTATGGAAAAGGCCATTCTAATTCAAATGATTGGAATGGCCTTATTTTTTAGCTGTTATTTATTGAATAGAAATCAGTCGCAGACTCTCTGCCGGAACCTGAACCCTACTGTGGCTTGTATACATTGATAAGATTGATTTCAGTATTCAGAGGTAAATTCTCAGAGGAACTGCCTACCCTGATGATGGCAGGACCTTCTTCGAAAGTCCAACCATGTTTCTTTTCGTCCCAATGGCACAACTGTTCCAGAGGTATGGAGATAGTAATTTCTTTACTTTCTCCGGCTTTTAGGGCTACTCGCTGGAAACCTTTCAGCTCGTGTGCCGGACGTTCGATGGCAGATTGAGGGCGTGTGATGTAGACTTGTGCTACTTCTTCCGCATTCATTTTTCCTATATTATCTAATGTGAAACTGACGTCCACTTGGCTTTTGTTGATTTTGGCTTGCAACGCTGAATATTGGAAATTTGCATAAGAGAGTCCATGGCCGAATGGATAAAGAGGAGATATATTCTTAGTGGCATACCAGCGATAACCCACAAAGATGTCTTCGGCATAATCAGCTTCGGCTTTTTGCTCTGCACGGAATTTATCTCTGTTTACGAGGTCTACGAATACATCGCGTGGCCTTTCTGGTTGTTGCTGAGGGTAAACCCCTAAATGATAGGCTGGCGAATCTTCCAGTTTTATAGGAAAAGTGAAAGGTAATTTCCCCGAAGGCGAAATTTTCCCGGACAGTACATCTGCTAAGGCATGTCCTCCCTCTGAGCCATTAAACCAAGATACTAGAATACTTGAAGAGTTTTTTTCTATTGTCTGCAAATCAACAGGACCACCAATTACCATTACCGAAACAATGTTTGGATTGGCTTTGGCTATGTTCTGTATTAATTCGTCCTGATGCGATGGTAAAGTGATGTTTTTGCGGTCAGAACCTTCTGTTTCCACTTCGCGGTTGTTGCCTCCGACAAAGATGACCAAGTCCGCCTCTTTGGCTAAGGCAATCGCTTCTTGAACCAGCCGTTCGCTTTTTTCTCTGATTTCTTTCTCTGATGAGGCTGTTTCGCTGCTGTTGCGCTTGTGCCGTGAGGAACGTTCCTGCGGCAGGTAACCTTGTGCATACTTGATTTTGACATTGGTTCCCTCATAAGCCTTCTGTAGTCCTTCCAAGGGTGTAATTTCATATAAAGCCTTGACACCGGCACCTACACCGCCCGTAGCCATATGCCGGACTGCATTGTCTCCGATGACGGCTATGTCCTTCACTTTTTCGGTGTTTATGGGCAGCAGTCCGGAGTTTTTGAGCAATACGATGCTTCTGGAAGCTACTTCATAGGCAATCTGCTGCTGGGCAGGCAGGGAAGTCATTTGGGTATTGGCTTCTTCTTTGGGAACAGCCGGGATAGCCAGCCGCACACGAAGCAGGTTCCTTACTTTCTCGTCAATGACTTTTTCCGAGACGACACCGGCTTGTACCGAATCGAGCAATGCCTTACCAAAATATCTGTCGTTGGGCATCTCTACATCAAGACCTCCCAGTGCAGCTTTTGTGGTGGAGTGGGTGCCTCCCCAGTCGGAAATGACGATACCCTTAAATCCCCATTCACCGCGTAGGATTTTATTCAGGAGGCGGTCATTCTCCGAGCACCATTCACCTGACACTTTATTGTAAGCAGCCATTACACCGTAGGCATTGGCTTTCTTCACAGCCGCCTCAAAAGGGGCGAGGTAAATTTCTCTCATGGCACGTTCGGAAACTTTTACGTCTACGAATCCGCGCATGTTTTCTTGGTTGTTCAGTGCATAATGTTTCAGACAGACAGCTTCCTGATGGTCTTGTGCACCTAATGTATAGTTGACAGCCAGTTCACCACTCAGTAGGGGGTCTTCACTTAAATATTCGTAAGTACGTCCTCCGGTTGGGATGCGTTGTATGTTGATGGCCGGCCCTAAGATCATGTCTTTACCCCGGAGTTTAGCTTCGGCAGCCATTCCCTCTCCGTATTTGTATGCCATTTCAGTGCTCCATGTAGCTGCAAGGGCAGAGCCTGTCGGGAAGAAAGTGGCGGAATCGGTGCTTAAATGCAAGGAGTTCCATGAATGCGGTTCCATTTCTTCGCGAATGCCGAAGGGACCGTCGGCATATTCTATGTCAGGTATATTCAGACGTTCGACACCTGCCGATGAAAACATGTTTTTTCCGTGGAGCATGTTTATTTTTTCTTCCAGTGTCATTTCTGCTATGATGTTTGTGATTTCGTCCTCGTGTTGTGTCAGGGGATTGACTTTTTCATTGGTAGGACTACATGCAGAGAAACATCCTCCTATGCAAATTAGCAATGATAATGTTGAGTGTTTCATGGTATGATGTTTTTATTGTTATCTTGTTGTCAATGTAAAATGGAGGATACTGGGGGCATCACCTACTTGCGGTCCTCCCCAGTCTGTCTGGTCACCGTTGAGGATACGGAGCATTTTGAAATCACCGTTCTCGTCATAGAATCCTTCTTGTACTTTCAGGTACTGCCAGGCTTTTCCTTGTTTTTTCCCTATTGGTTCGAAAGTGAACCGGCAATTAGTACCGATACCGATGAATTCGTTTTCGCCAAGTTGGATAATCATGGCCTTTCCGTTGGCCGGACGCTTTTCGGCGGCAGCGGTTTGCCCTCCACGGGTGTTGCCGAATTTGATGATGGCTTTCCAACTGCCTAAGCTGACGTACTGTTCTGAATGGTCGGAAGGCTCTATGACAGGGTGTATCCTGTCTTCTGCACTCCATTCAGCCAGCAAGTGTGCCATCGGTTTTAGTATTTCATATTCAGCGGATAAGGGGGATTGCCTTTGCATGTCTGGAGAAAAGTTCCTCCGTTGGTCTACGCCGAATGGGGAAAAGCCGATTCCTTTTGCGATGGTATGATAAAGGAATCTCGGGCTTCCGATGGTTTCGGGAACCATTAATGCGTTATCGGGGCGGGCATATAGTTCGAGCACTTTCAGGACCGCCTTGTCATCACGGAGGTAGATGTCCGGAGCGACGAAGTCGATGTCAGGGGCTGCGGCTTTCCAGATGGATATGACATTGTCCGTTGCACCGCCGCTTTCATAGTGGTCTGCTGTGGGATTCGTCAGAGGATCTCTTAAGGCAACATTGATGTATAGGGGAAGCGGATAAATTTCTTTTCCTGCTTTGGCCACATAATTGATATAACGGGCTACGTGCCAAAGACTTCCTTCCAGCTCCCTTTTGCATTTTTCGGTACATTCAGTTCTTTACAAACAGTGGGTGTCAGAATTTCTTGGGGAATGGAGCCTTCGAATAGTTTTTGGGCTTTCTTCGAATAGTCTCTTACGCTGCCCCATGTCCCCGGTTCATTCTCCACTTGTACCATGATGACCGTATGTTGTGTATCTGCTTCCTTCAGATAACCCATGAATCTGGCGAAAGCTTTGGCATCCGCTTTCATCGCTTCTTCACAATGCGGACTGGGAGAGTCTACTTCTTGACCATTTTTGCCGACAACATTGGGATACTTCTTAGAATCTGTTTTCATCCATTCGGGCATGTAGTGATTGCTTCCGTTCTTCCAGGTGGCAAACCAGAGGAAGATAAGTCTCATATTGTTTTGCCGTGCCTGATTTAATACTGACTGCACTTGTGAGAAGTCGAACTTGCCTTCTTGAGGTTCCAGTTGTTCCCAATATACCGGTATTTCTAATGTGTTGGCATGCATTTCTTTCATCACATTCCATACATTGGGCAGCATGGAGGCCCAGTTGGATGAGTTTCCGCATTGTCCTCCCAGAACAAAGAAAGGTTTGTTGTCCACCAAGAGTGTGTAACGTCCGTTTTTCTGTATAAGCTTGGGGATGGATGTGTCTGTTTGTGCTGACAGCCACGTTGTGGTAAGTAGCATGGCGATACAAAAAGCCCATGCCTTGTAATTGGAGATTTGTTTCATGCTTGTTGATTTTGAAAAGGTTATTATTTGGCAAAGATGCTGATTCTTTTCGTGAAACGGCTCTCTCTTTTGTGTCTGATAAGGGAGGATAATGTTTCCCGTTTATTATTTGTTGGCAATAACTGTTTCTGCAAGCATAAACCGGAGTAAAACCTATTCTTCCGGTGTCTCTTCAGCATCTTGTTCCGGATACTGTCCATCTTCTTCTTCTTCGTTGGTTTGTATTTTTCTGCTATGTTGCCTTATGAATTCGGAAGGGCTGATGTTGAACTCATCTTTAAAATGTTTGGAGAACACTTTGGGTGAGTTATAGCCCAATATGTAGGCAATCTCTGAGATTTGCATCTGGCTTTCTGTCAGGAGTTGTTGTGCCCGTTTCATGCGGATGGTCTTGATGAATTCGATGGGTTTCTTTCCCGTTATCTTAATCATCTTCTTGTAGAAGTAGCTGCGTGATATGTTCAGGCTGCTGGCAAGTTCCTCGACGGAAAATTCCGTTTCATTTATATTGTCTTCTACAATGGCGATGGCTTTTTCTATCAATTGCTGGTCAAGGGGGGTAATGGTGATGCGGCTGGGTTCGATCTTTATCTCCTGATTGAAGATTTCTTGCCGTTTTATATTCATTTCAATCATTTTGCAGATGCGGAGTTTTAGCACTTCCATGTTGAATGGTTTGGTAATATAATCGTCGGCACCGGTTTCGAGTCCTTCCAATTGGTGCTCTTCGCTTGCTTTGGCTGTTAAAAGTATTATGGGAATATGAGAATAACGTATGTCTTTTTTAATGTTTGAACACAGTTCCAGCCCATCCATTTCCGGCATCATGACATCGCTGATTATTAAATCTGCATCTTCTTTTTTTAAGATGGATAAGGCTTGTTTTCCATTGCTGGCTTTCAGTATATGATATTGTTTGGAAAGACTTTCAGAGAGAAACTTGAGAAAGTCGTAGTTGTCATCTACAAGCAGAATAGTGGATTGGCGAGATTCTTCTTCTGCCGATTGCATTTTGATTGTATCATCTTCTTCGATTACTTCACTGTTTTGGTGTAACGGGAATGTAATTAAAAAGATAGATCCGCAAGGATGATTGTCTTTGACACTGATTTTGCCATGATGCATTTTTATATATTCGGAGGCAATATGTAACCCAATGCCGCTGCCTCCGCTATTTGCCGGATTTTTGCTTGACTGATAAAATCGCTGGAATATTTTCTCCTTGTTTTCGTCTTCGATGCCGCAGCCGGTATCTGCGAATGTCAGTTCCAGATTTGATTCTTTCACCTCAATATTCATTGAGATACTTCCTTTGTTAGGAGTGAACTTAAAAGCGTTGGTTAGTATATTTGTACAGATTTTGCGCATTTTGTCATAATCAAAATCCATAAAAACAGAGTGTTGCGGGCAAGTGAGAGTATAGTTTATGCTCCTTTTTTGTGCTATCGGGTCAAAAGAGTAGAATATTTCGCTTAGAATGATGAGGATATTGTCATGTTTGCATTTCAGGCTCTCGGCTTTGGCATCCAGTTTTCTGAAGTCCAACAACTGGTTGATGAGTTCCAGCAAGTAGTTGGCGTTCTGCTTTACCATGTCAAGTATGCCTTTTCGGTGTTCGGGATGGTTTTCGAGAAATTCTTCAAGCGGATTAATAATCAGTGATAAAGGGGTGCGTAGTTCATGACTTATATTGGCGAAGAACTGTAGTTTCATGTCATTGATTTTTTGTTGTTTTTCATTTTCTATTTCAACAGTTTGTAGAATCAATTTTTGTTTGTGACGCATGCGCAGGCTTCGAATAACCAGTAAGATTAGGCACATGGCGATACATGTATAAATTGTGTATGCCCACCAAGTGCGCCATAGGGGAGGAAGGATATTGATTTTCAATTCTTTGATGTTTGGACTCCAAATGCCTTGTGAGTTGCATGCTTTTACAGATAATGTATAGTCTCCGGCAGGCAGCATAGACAGATTGACCTTATTGTTGTCTGCGTACACCCAGTCAAAGTTTCTTTGGTTAATTTTATAGGCATATTTTATTTTGTCTGTTTCTGCAAAGTCAAGTGCAGAGAAAGATAAAATGAATGAATTTTCTTTTTCAGTAAAAGAAAGGGTCTGTGTGCATTCAAGTGAACTTTCATTCGATAAGTTGGGATGGTATATTCCTGATTTGAGTTCAATCCCTGTCAGGTAGATGTTTGCGTGGTAGTCTGTTGCTAAAATTTCTTGGGGAATGATTGTCTGATATCCTTTGGGGGTACCTATTAAGATATTGCCATTGTCCAACTTGAGTATAGCATGTATATTGGTATCATTGCATATTAATCCGTCTTTTATGGTATAATTCACAATGTAATATTTTCCATTTACTATTTGGACTCGTGAAATACCGTTTCCCGTACCGATCCACATTTGTTTGTTGTTGTCTTCTATAATAGCTTTGACGAAGTTGGTGGCAAGCCCACTCTTCTGGTCAAGAAAAAGGATGGAATCGTTCTTCTGGTCCCAGACACTTATTCCATGTGAATGGCCTATCCAAAGAAGGTTGCGGCTGTCTTTGTAGACAGTAAGGATATTCTTTTCGCTGAAGTGGTTGTCTTCATCGAAAAGGCTATAGGTTTGGTTTTCTGTATCAATGATGATCAATCCTCCGTTGGAAGCTACATAAAGATATTTGTCGCTGTCATAGTACATATCTCGGATGAAAAACTCTCCGGGGCGATACAGAACTGTGTCGAACTCTTCGGTTTCGGGGTTCAGCCTTTGAACGTAACCTCTCATTGTCCCTATCCATATATAACCATATTTGTCGACTTTTACTGTATATACGTTGTTTTCGAGCAAGTGGCTGTTGCTTACTGTATACTGTTTGATTTTCCCTTTTGAGTAGCACAAGAGTCCTTTCTGATAAGTTCCGATCCACAAACGGTCTTTGGAGTCTATGGATAAATCAACCACAATATTGGCAGGGGTTGGTATTTTTTCATATAAGTCACTTGCCAATGATTGGCGGATTAAACCTGTACCATCCGTACCGTAATATATAAATTCCTGATCGGTGTCTTTACAGAAGGTCAGGATGTCATTGTACTCTGGAGACTTGTTGCACAGTATGATTTGAGACATCGGACTGTAATAGGATATGCCGTGTTTAAAGTTGCCTATATATACAATTCCATCTTTGTCTTGATAGATTGTACTAAGGTTGTTACTGGCAATGGTATGCTGCTTTAGAGGGGTATGGGTCAGGTTGGTAATTGATTTGTTCAAGGTATTGTATATGAATAGGCCCTTGTGGCTGGTAAGTATCCATACGTTTCCATTGCCTATGTCCAGGATGCGTTGTATCCGGTTATATTGCATGTCCTGGCCATTGTTTAACTTTATTTCTTCCCATTGCCGGGTGAAGCTGTTTTTGTGCAATAGCAGGCTGTTCTGGTATGTATATAACCATATATTCTCGTTCCGGTCGGTATAAATATGAGGCTCGTGGTTTTTCAATAAAGGTATGAATGTTGTAGGGATGGCGATTTCTTTGGTTTCAGAGGTCTGCTTGTCTATACTGTATAATGCGCCGTCGGAGTACATTATATAGATGGACTGTACTGCAATAGATATGTTTGAGATTTTTTCAGTTTGTAGGGGAAAAACCTTGATGGGGTTCTTGTCTTCATTTTGTAAATAGAGCTTGCTACGGTTGTAGGCCCAGAATTCATTTCTGGGAGTCATGCCTATTCTTTGAATGTTTTTGCTTGGTATATGTTTCTTTTCAAGTACGGACTTGTAATCGTTGCTGATTTTCCCTGTTTTATAGTCATAAATGCTGTATTCGTTGGCTGTTTTAATCCATATGTTGCCTTGCGGCCCTTCAAAAACTTCAAAGATGGCATCATCGGATAGTCCTGAATTACTTTGATAATATTGATGGAATGAGTAACCGTCGTATTTGTTGAGCCCTGATTCAGTTCCTATCCACAAAAAGCCTCTACTGTCCCTGAAGATGCTTCGGACACTATTGTTGGAGAGTCCTTCTGATATGGAAAGTTGTTTAAACATCATGGTTAGTGTTTTCTCGTTCGTATTTCCTGAAGTGGTGAGTATAACACACAAGATATAAATGGCGGTTGTGAATAGGCGCTTCATGTATTTCTTAATTTTAAATTAGGAAGGTTAACAATATCATAATTCAAAATTAAAAATAATATTCTGATTAGGCAAGACTATTTTTGTGTATATATTGAGGATTATGTCATTTGTTTGTTGAAAAATAATGTATTGTTTGTTTCCAAAGGTG
>OHEB01000908.1_pt1 | contig 10219 bp, 7 predicted proteins | sample 1567081 | NCBI WGS metagenome assembly OHEB01 (sample SAMEA3879569, study PRJEB24766) | human gut metagenome | biome: human-associated habitat; feature: feces | place: USA | collected 1985/1987 | reverse complement strand
GAGTCCCGCAGGGACATCCGGTGATCGTAGATTATTTCTATCATGAGGAAATCCGTGGGACAGAGAATACCGGAAAAAGAAATCGCTAACTTCCAGTTTGCCGGGCCGCTGTGAAGGTTTGCCGCAGCGGGCACACCAAATCTTAACGCTAAACTCTCAATTTCCGCTTATGGGGACGAACCTTGCGTTCGTCCCTCAGCCTGTCGAAAAAGGTCACCTGCGGGTGGTCTTTTTCGACAGGCTGAAACACAAAATGTGCCCGCTTGCGCGGGCACATTTTTCGTTATTCTGCTTTTTCCTGTCTGGCTGCATTCAGCAGCTGCCTTTGAAATTCCCGGGCCGCCGTATTCAGCGGACGGTGCCGGTCGTAGATCAGGCTTACGGAGCGCTGCGGGATTTCCTCCCGCAGGGTCAGCTGCACAATGCTGCGGCGCTGCAGGCTGCCGCGGGCCATCGGCTCCGGCACAAAGGCAAGGCCAAGCTCACTTTTTACCAGCGTCATCATCTGGTCTGTAGTGGCCGCCTCAATATCCGGCTTCAGGTCGGCGCTGTGCTCAAGGAAAAACTGCCGGTAAAACAGGCGGCTCATGCTCTCGTTCCCCAGCATGATCAGCGGATAGGCGCCAAGCTCCTGCAGCGAGAGCGTCTGGCTTGCCAGCGCCGTGAAGGTTTTCCCGCCGACTAAGATTTCATTGAACGGCATCAAATCAACCTTTTTCAGCTCCCCCTCCGCCCCGGTGGGCGTCGTCACAACAGCGAAATCAACCTCACCGTTTTTCACCGCCTGAATTGCCTGCGGCGTCGAGTGGTTGGAGATCCGCAGCCGGATACCGGGGTACTGCGCATGGAAATCCCGCAGCCGCTCCGACAGGTAGATGTTCAACGCCGTCTCGGTCGCACTGATGCTGATTGCACCATGCTCAAAGGTTGCACTGGCACTCAGCTCCTCCTCGGCGTCCTGTATCTGCACTGCAGCCGAGGAAATGCGTGTATAGAGCATCTCCCCTTCCGGCGTCAGCGTCACGCCCCGGTTGGAGCGGATAAACAGTACACAATGCAGCTGATCTTCCAGCTTGTTCATCGTATGGGTGATGTTGGGCTGGTTGCTGCCCAGCACGCGGGCCGCCTTGGTAAAATTGCGATATTTTGCGACATAGTAAAAAATCTTGTAGTATTCCCAATCGACATACATAGGCGCTGCCTCATTCATATCAATATCACATGGTCATTATGTGGTAAATACTTTTTACACCTTCTATGTCACAAAGTATAATAGCAACGCAACCCAAAAGCAAGCAAAAACTTACCCCTAGGGCAATACCGCATAATTCTAAGTGCCGATACGGCGAGCGAGGTGCGGCAGCTGCTAAGCCAAAAGCGCAGATAATACTGGATGTCTTATCGAGCATTTTGGCAACGCAGATGCCGTGCCGCAGCCGCCGGAGCGGTGCTTGAGCCGTCAGGCGGGAATTGTGCGGTGTTGCCCTAGAAACAAATTTGAAGGATGGCGAAACTAAAATGCTGACCGCAGTAACCGGTATCAACTGGGGCGATGAGGGCAAGGGCCGTGTCATCGACCTGCTGGCCGAAAACGCCGATATCGTAGCCCGTTATCAGGGCGGAAACAACGCCGGGCACACCGTTGTGACCGAGCAGGGCAAATTTGTTCTGAACCTGCTCCCCTCCGGCATCCTGCACCCGGATGTTGTATGCGTGCTGGGCACCGGCATGGTCATTGACCTTGACCATCTGGCCGGAGAGATCCGCTCCATCGAGGAACGCGGCATCAAAATCAGCCCTGCCCATCTGAAATTGTCCGACAAGGCTACGATTTCCCTGCCGTGGCACCGTGTACAGGACGGCCTTGAGGAGGACCGCCTTGCCAAAAAAGGAAAAGCGTTCGGCTCTACCCGCCGCGGCATTGCCTATGCCTACAGCGACAAATACCGCAAAAAGACCCTGCGTCTGGGGGATCTTTTGCACCTAGACGAGGAGCGTATCCGCAGCAGACTGCATGTGATCCTTGATTCCAAAAACATGGAGCTGGCCGGCTGTTATCATCAGGAGCCGATGTCCTACGAGGCTCTTCTGAACTGGTGCTATGCGCAGGCGGCGCAATTCGGCCCTTACATCTGTGATGCCGGTGCCTATCTGCAGGAAGCCAGCAACGCAGGCAAGCGCATTGTGCTGGAGGCACAGCTGGGAGCCATGCGCGATATTGATTACGGCATCTTCCCCTATACCTCCAGCTCCAACACGCTGGCCGCCTACGCCCCCTTAGGGGCTGGTATCCCCAATGTCAGGCTCAACCATGTGGTCGGTGTGCTGAAAGCCTATTCCACCTGCGTGGGGGCCGGCCCCTTTACGGCTGAAAAGGCGATGCCGGAGGCATGGATGGAATCTCTGCGCAAGGCCGGCGGTGAATTTGGTGCTGCTACCGGCCGTCCCCGCCGCGTTGGCCCCTTCGACTGTGTTGCCAGCCGGTATGGTCTTGCCTGTCAAGGCGCGGACAAAATCGCCCTCACCAAGCTGGATGTCCTCAGCGGCATGAAGGAAATCCCTGTTATCACCGGCTATACGCTGGACGGCAAGCCGGTGACCGCCTTCGACCCCACCGATGACTTAGACCGTATGGAACCGGTTGTAACGATGCTGCCCGGCTGGAATTGCGATATTTCCCACTGCACCCTGTACAACGAGCTGCCTGATGAGGCAAAGGGCTACATTGAATTTCTCGAAAAGCAGCTTGTCCATGTTATCCAATTTGTTTCGACCGGTGCCGAGCGTGAGCAGTACCTGCTAAAGGGCACCTGGCTCTGAGGCACTTCCGCATCTTTCTGTGCGCCGCCTCGGTATCTTTCCAAGGCTGCGTCTCCCCTCTCCCCTGCCCGCATTTGCGGGTGGGGGCTTTTTGTTTTCCGCCTTCTGCGTGCCCTCTCCCAGAGAGCGTGAGAGAGAGCCTCTGCGGCGCGTTTTACTGCGGGCAGCTCTTTTTCCTTGGCCGTTCATTTTCGCGCCTTACAAGTGCCTTTGCGCCGGTCTGGTGCAAGCCTGCTCTTTTCATGGCAATCAGTAGACAAAAAATACCCACAGCGACGGCTGTGGGCTTTGGTTCAATCATTATTTGCAGATGCTCCCAGCGCACGGCAAAGCGGATGATTCAGCAGCATACCGGCGATAACATACCGATAGGAGTGAACCGCACCGTTTCGAATCGTTTGCGGTATCCGCTGCTTTCGTACCAGCTTTTCCAGAACATCCATCTGCTCTTTCAAAAAGTAAAAAGATATCTGTGGATAAATCTTGTCATCCAACTGTGTAGCAATAAACCGGCTGACAACCTTTGTTTCCGGAAACAGATAATAGGCTGCCTTGTTCTGCTCGATTTCTGCTTCGCTGGCCAGATATTCCCTGCTGTTCATAATCAGGCAGTTGTCAGCACCGACCGCCATAACCTTATCCAACTCGGACTGGAGCAGCCGATTGGCAAGAGTGCCTACGCGGATATCCTCCACAGCAGCCTCATCCACAAGCGTCTCCCGAATCAGGAGCCCTACCCGAAGGTTGACCTTGACTTTTTCTTCTTTCATTCGCATCACCCTTTGGTTACGGGACAGCGTCTCCCCTACCCTGCCTTACTTTGCGGCTTCGATCAGATCCCTGAGACTTTGCGCCTGCTCGATCAGCTCATTCAGAATCGCAACATCATTGTCACGGCGTTCCTGAGACATCTTTCTGACACCGCGCTTGTAGCTGGTTGAACTCATCTTCTTAAAGATCTTATTGGCAACAGGCTGGAGCGTCTTTTCCACAAAGGTCGCACTTTCAGACTCGCTCTTTTGCTCCTTCTTCTCGACGCGCTTTGCCTCCTGATCCTTGGCCACATCCTTTGCGATCTCCTCGGCCTTCTTCGTATCATGCTGGCTGACGGCGGCATGGTACTCCCCTACCGTGTTCTGCAGCAGACGGATTGCACTGTCACATTCCGCAAACGCAGTCTCCAAGCGCTCGTCCCGCTCATCCGGCTCGTTGGTTTTTCTGGCGCTGTCAATGGCCCGCATAAAATCATAATGTATGCTGTTGCGCTCCTGCAGCAGACGCTCCTGTGCATCGGTGTCGCAGTTGCTCACATCTACCGTGCTCAGCAACAGATAGCACTGCGCAATTTTATGCTGCACTTCCGGCTCCAGCGTGATATAGCTTTCACACTCCATGCGGGTCAGGAACTTATTGTCCAAAAGACGAAGCAATTCTTTATCCAGCTTTTCCTCAATGCGGAAATCACGGTCGATCTGCTTGGCTGTGGTTGCGCTCACTTCCTTAATTGCCTTCTTAGCGTCTTTTTCCGTCATATTGAACGGTTCGCTCTGCAGACATACCACAAATTCTGCAACAGCCTTGCGACGAATTTGTTCATCCGCAAAGCCGCCGCGAACCTGCAGGTTCGCGCTGTATAAAAGCACCTTTTTTTCATTTTCCGAAAGGCTTGTTGTGATCACATTGCAGTTTTTGATGGTGTTCCAGGTGGCGTCGCCTCTCTTTTCGAGGTATTCCATCGCACGGTAGCGGCGCTCACCGGAGAGAAGGACATACACCGTTTTCCCATTTTCTTCCTGCGGAAACACCACCAAATTATGCATCAGGCCGTTGCGCTGAATATCCTCCGCCAGCTGCACAATATCCTCTTGGGTGTCAGCCTGCCGGAAGATTTCGTTGTCCGCGTTTACGCGAATATCGTACAGTGCAATATCCCGTGATTCGTATTCTATGCTTTTATGACCTGCGGTCAGATCACTGATAATCTTCCCTGCATCGCCATTATTGGAATCAATTTTGCCAAGCTCAGCATCCGTCGGGCGGGAACGCTTTACGATTTCCTTCTTTTTGGCGGGGCTCTTCATTCCCATATCATTTCACCTCCAGACGCTTTTTCAACTCTTCGTATGCTTTCACATAGGCTTTTGCCACAGGCTGTGTTTTTGCCATGTAGCACACAGGCAAAAAGCGGGAAATGGATGTTTTCACCGTCTTGCTGGCGGGGATTGCAACGCTGAACAGCGATGTGCCGAGTTCTTCCTTAAAATGCTCCTGAATTTTCTTATCTGTTGCTGCGCTCCTGTCCACATTAACCAGTAATACACCGGCACCCATCAGGTGCGAAGTGGAGCTTTGCTTCATTTTATTACATTCATAGTAAAGGCGGAATGCCGACTCTTCGGAGTTATCCTCGCAGCCGGCCGGAATCAGGATATAATCCGCTGCATAGATTGCATTGGAAAGCAGCAGGCTATCGCGCGTAGGCTGTGTGTCAATTAGAATGTAATCGTACTCATCGCGCACTTGATTAAGGAAATAGTACAGGAAATCTCCCATACCGGAAACCTTCCTCGGATCTCCGTCCTTCAGGCGCTCTGCATCACCAATCAGCAGCTCAATGCGCTTGTTGATCCGCGGCGTCTGCGCATCGCATGGGATCATATCTACATTTTCATACTGCGTTTCTACAATAAAGTCTCGCGTCTTGCTGTGATACAGGAACCCGTCGAAAAGATTATAGAGCGCTTTGCCGTAAAATTCATCACTTGTGATGCTCAAGCCGCCGCTGAGTGCTTTGGTGAGATTTCCCTGCGGATCGGTATCCACGCAAAGAACTTTTTTCCCTTCATCGCCCATCAGGTAGGCAAGATTGGAGGCCGTTACAGTTTTACCCGTACCGCCCTTTTCAATGGCAATTGTAATAATTTTTGCAGACATTGAGCAATTCCTCATTTCTGTAAAGACTGTTATCTGTGGATGTGTCTGTCAATTCTTGTTGCTGTAATATATTGTCTTTTCGTCATTTTGCGATTGATTCTTCATACCTTTTTGCTGCTACCGGGTGCAGCTGTTTCTTGTTATTCGATTCTATCATACTTCAACGGCCGAATATGTTGAAACCTATCCCTCACAATAGAAATAGTTGCAGCCACCTTATGCCGCTTATTGTGCTTTCAATTATAGCATAGATATAAGTAAAGTCAATTCTCTTTTCTGATTATTACTCTGCAACAGCTTTTATTCAGGTCCATCAATTCTTGTTGCTGTACTTTGATGTGTCCACATCATGCCGACGATTTCTTTGTATTTTCGCCGCGCTTCACAGTGCAGTGCGGAATCAATATGTCCTTCAATTCTTGTTGCTATGATTTAAAACATTTGTTTGTGGTGTTTAGCAAAGTAGCCTCGGGGCGTAAAAGTAATAATTATTTTATTACCCAATTCTCCCTTCATGGCTGGGCGTTCAATTCTTGTTGCTGTCCTCATCTTGCATGTATTTATCAAATGAAATCACTTTACCCTTTACCACAAAAAAGCAGGGGCCTGCAAATTGCAGGCCCCTGCCAAACAATACTTAGACATCCTCAAAGACAGACATATCAAACTTAAACACACCGGATGGATCCAAGGCTGCGAGCTTCTGCTTACCAGCCGCAATAATCAAAGCGCTGTTTTCAATCGTATCGTTATAAACAATCGTGCGATAATACTGTGCAGACTTCCTTTCGGTTGTTTTTTCAAACAGCTCCGTAAACTTTACACACAGTCCCAAGGCCCATGTTTTCAGCCCGGCATTGTCATGAATGATACGGTTTAAACAATCCAGTGTTTCCTCCGCCTGATCCCGCTTGTTGACATTTGTCAGAATCTTAGCCGTATATGTGAAAATATCGTTGCAGATATTTTTCTCATTGTCCGACAGCTTATCCTCATACGAAAGATAGTCAGCTTTGTTTCTGATCTCTGTAGTCGCTTTTCTGTACTTCATTTCCAGAATATCTGTGCCGAACGGCTCTGTAATATGCTGAACAGCGTTTTCCGCACTCTGGGTTTTCTTCTTTCTGGAATCCCTTACAATTTCATCATCATGCGTATTTCTATCATGATAGGCACGGACATTCTTCATTTCCGCTTTGGTCTTATATTTGATGAAAATATACAGGTATTCATATTTGCGAACACCGCGCTTGCGTGCCGGGGCATAGTCAAACCAAAGATCCGTCATCTCATTGATTTCTGTCTTAACTGTCTTTAAAACATTTTTCTCAAACTCTGTAAAAGTCTTGTACTTTTCAGACAGCGGTTTTTCCCGGTCGAACTTTTTCTTGTCTGCAGATGCCGTATCCTTTTTCTTTTTGCTCTTTGTGGACTCTCTCTCTGCCTCTGTGGGTGCAGAAAGCAGACCCTTAAACTCATCAATATTGAATTTTTTATACTTGTAACCCGTCAATTCAGCACGCTTTGAGGCGAACTTATTCAGGATCTCATCATTTACCGGCTGAAATACAAGGCCGTTCGTATAGCCATAATCTCTGTTGCCGTTGTCATAGGAAAGTATGATTTCATAAACGCGCATCGAGTAGGTGCTTTTCATCATCAACAGATATTCGATGCTGTAAGAGGTATAGTTGCTGGTAAGCTGCGCAATATCCTTCCAGATATCCTGATTAAATCGTAGGCGAATCTCTTTCTTATCGAAATCGACCTCAGAACCTTTTTGCAGCCATGAAATGGAGCGGTACACCTTACTGCCGGGTTCTTTCTTGACCCAGAAGGTACGGTTTTCCAAATTCTCGATAGTTTCCTTCAGATTCAGAGCATAGGTAGTGTCAACCGTGCGCACTCCGGTCAGCTTGGCAAAATCGTTGAAGGTAATCGAATAATACTTGGATGCATCCTTATCATTTTTCTGGTCGATTTTAGACATGAGCATAAAGAGAACCTTTTGCTCATTGCGGGGCAGAGAGTACTTTGTCCGCTGGATCAAATCATTACTTTTGGTAATGTAAGAGCCAAAGCCGACAGGGGAGTGCTGCCATTTCGCGATTGCTTGCTTTTTCTCGCGGACCTCATCATCAGAAAGGACCTCTCCGACTAAAGCTTCCTCGTTTTCATCAATGGACGAATTTGTTTTGTTCATATCCATTATTTATAGCTGTACAAGACCTAAAATAATCTCGATATACAGCTATATATTCCTTTCGTTAGATGTTACAATTCAAATAGGTACACAAATATCATTATACTGATAATATTACTATACTATTTGCTAACTGTCAACGAAAAATGTTTGGAGCTTTTTATTTTACAAGATTTTGCTTTTTTCTCTTTTACAATTATTTATCTTATACCTTACTTTTTACTTATTTATTATAATATGTAGAAAGAGAGGTTTCCACATGCCAGCTAAGAGAAAAAAACACTTAACGAAAGAGGTTTCCACACCGGATGCAAGAGGTTTAAAAGGCTGTAGAAAGAGATTGCTACAGCCAAATCAGCCATGGTGAGCATGTGGAAACCTCTTTTTTGCCGTGGAAGAATCTCTGTTTTCAAAGCTATTTCTGCAAACTGTCTGTTGCAGTTACAAATTGGGCAGTGTGGAAATCACTCTTTTGCAATAGTGGGAATGCTTTGCCGTGCAAACATAGGTAGAGATTACGATAGCTGGTTTTTCCGGTGTAGAAACCTCTCTTTTGTTTATCATGGTACAACCCAGCACTCTGATTGGGTAAAGGGGCGGGGAAAGGGCACATTGCGTTGAAATTCTCCGGTTTTTCCAATGTAGAAACCTCTCTTTACTCAAACAGTGGAAAATGTTGACGCTTGAATTAGAATAGTATGCATAGATACAGGGGGGAGAGTGAAACAAAAATTTCCCCTTCTGCGAGTGTAGAAACCTCCTTTTGCTGCTGCGGGTGGTATCTGAGGTGGAGGTGCTCAATTTTTTACGGTGTAAAAACCTCCTTTTAGAAATTGCTGCAAAAACACTATATATTGGTGTTGCGAATCAACTGACATACTTTTTCTTGCGCAAAGCAAGCCTATACATGCAGAAGCAGGGAGCCTAATAGAAGGTAGCCAAGAGGTTACTACACATAAACAGCGTAAGATTTCTAAATATAAATAATTATCGATAAATCGCCATATAATCGGGCTCTGAAGAAGGAGTTGCCTGCACTAAAGAGAGGTTTCTACATCAAAGGAGCGGAAGAAAAGAGAGGAAAGCGCAGCCATGTATAGAAAGGCACTGACAAAGCAGGGTAGTAATAAAAGGGGTGTAAAACCACAACATATAGATATGGGGGATAAAAAAGCACTAGAACCCCCAAAATAGATGGGAGAGAAGGATACTAGAAAGAGGAAAAGGCGTTGCAGACAAAATACAGAAGGGATATGTTACATTGATATATACAAATCGTAAAGTAAAAGCAATCCAGAGAAGATCCATAGTGGTGCAAAGTATGGCATAGTACAGGGTAAATATTTTTTACGGTAATGCGATGTAGAAATCTCTCTTTGCTCTGGATTTCCGGATTTCAAGGTGAAGAAATCTCTTTTATGTGGTTTCCGCTGCTTATTCGGCAGCAATCCGCGTAATCATGAAGTAGAAAATAAGGATGCAAATCGAAGCAGTGTAAATACCGTATAATAGGGTTCCTCTGACAACTGATGAAATAATGAATACTGGGTTTGTGGTCCTACCTTACTTACATAAGGTTCATAAAAGGAAGGGGAAGAAGGGGGATATTGGATATAATTTATATACAATTAGGATAAAATGCACAGTAATATACATATAGAACTTTAAAAGCTGCGCAGAAAACTCAAATTTTCCGCTTGTTAAAGTGTAGAAACCTCTCTTTTAAGTAAGAGAGGAAACCTTTACAGCACGGACTAAGCAGAATTTGAGAACGGACTTTACAATGGGGAGAAAGCTAGATTACCGTCCCGTAGGGTATGTGGTAAGTGCAGAAGGAAAGAAAATAACGCAAAGTAAACGTCATTCAAAGGCTAAAGGCTGTCTCAAAAAGGCGGGGGAGGGGAGTGGCAGAAAGATTGGGCTTGTACCTGCTATAAAAAGTGTACAGCAATTGAGGAAGTTTCGACATACTATAGCAGCGAGAGCAATCGCCTTGGCAAGCAAGGCGCTGCTTAACGAACACAAAAAAGGAAATGCAAAATTACGGTTATAGCAACAGGAATTGACGGAAAATAAGTAAGATGGAGAGGCGCAAAGCACGCCTGAAAAGAAAGCCGCCGAATTTTGCCTTGCCATAAGGTGAGTTGATTTTAAAAAGTATCCGGTGCAAACCGCAGAAGTATACTGCCAATAATCCGTAGTCAAAGTTTAAGGCAATACCGCATAATTCTAAGTGCCGATACGGCGAGCGAGGTGCGGCAG
>OHEB01000907.1_pt1 | contig 10227 bp, 12 predicted proteins | sample 1567081 | NCBI WGS metagenome assembly OHEB01 (sample SAMEA3879569, study PRJEB24766) | human gut metagenome | biome: human-associated habitat; feature: feces | place: USA | collected 1985/1987 | reverse complement strand
GAGGACGTGGGCGGCGTAGTCGGTCTCATAGACGCGCACGGACGAGGTGTCCACCTGCACGCCGGCATAGTTGCCGTCCTTGATGAGAGAAATGAGCGAAACATCCACGTCGCTCGCAAATTCGAAGGTCGTGGAGCCGTTCATCTTGGCGGAGGCGAGGGAGTAGCGCAGCCCGATGAGCGTGCGCACCGTGCCGGTGGGCAGGGCTTTGTCGATCCCGTACTCGCTGCGCAGCTTCAGATACAGCGCAGAGCCCGTCAGAGTGGTGGGGAGACCGTCATCGCCGACGTTCTTTTCATTGATCCACTTGAGCGAGACGAGGTATTTGACGAGCGTTTTCGCGCTGCCGTTCGCGGTGTCGTAAGCGTAGGGCGAGGTCCTGGCGAGCGGAAGTGTGTCCTTAATTTCGACGCCCTGCGCATTCATCAGGTCGATGACGTGCAGCAGCGCGTCGTTGAGCTCGTCGGAAGAGACGAGCGAGGAATCAAAATTCAGCGTGTAGACCGCGCGGTTCGACACGAGCACCTTGCCGTTGCGGTCGGTGATGACGCCGCGTGAAGCCTTGACAGTCTCGGACTTGGCATTCGTGCGGATGGACTGGGCGAGATAATCGTCGCCGTTGACGATCTGCGCGTCAAAGAGCGTGACGACGAACACGAGTGCGCAGAGAAACATCGCCGCGCCGAGTGCGATCAGGCGGCGGGTAAAGCGTTTGGAATCCATAGCGGCCTCCTTTCCTTGAGGCTTGGGGAAAATGGGGAAAATCAGTCGGGGAAGATGCGGCGGATGGCGCGCAGCGCCGGATAGACCGGCAGAAGAAGCAGGCACGAGAGCGCCGTTTCACGCGCAAAGAGCGAGAGCATCGGCAAAATGGCTGCTGAGCCGCTGCGCGGCAGCAGAGCGAATGCCTGCAAAAGATCGACAAGCAGAAACGCCAGCACGGTCGAGAGCAACGCACGGGCAAAGCCCTGCTGCAATAAATTGCTGACAACGGTGGAAATAAGCAGCGCCGCAAGCGTGAATGCAATGGTATAGAGGCACGCGAACGGCGCGGGGAGCACAAGGTCGCACAGCGCGCCGAAGACGATGCCCGCGATGACGGCTGAGCGCGGCAGCTCGAACGATGCCATGACCGCCAAAATGACGGGCGGCAGAAAGGGGATAACGCCGAAAAACGTCATCGACCCGAGAAGCAGCCGCCGCAGGAAAAAGAGCGCCGCGGCGGCGAGCGCGTAAAACGTCCACTTAAGCGCGGTGGTTTGGGTGAGATTCATGCGCGCCTCCCTCAGTCGACAATGTCGTAGTCCGTGATGACGAACACCTCGGTCAGGGCGGCAAAGTCCATCATGGGGGCAAGGACCGCGTAGCGGGCGAGGCCGTCGTCGCCGGTCTGGAGCGATTCGACCGAGCCGATGACAAGGCCGCTCGGGTAATATCCGCCAAGGCCCGATGTGACGATCTGGTCGCCGATGAGCACCTCGTCGTCCGACGTGAGGTACGAGAGCTTCAGTTTGCCCTGACCCATCAGGGAGAAGTCGCCCTCCGCCACGGCGACCTCTCCGGTGCGGAAGATGCGCGCGCCGAGCTCAGTGTCCGTGTCGATGACGGTCAGCACCGTCGACCAGTTGAGGCCGACCTCGGAAATGACGCCGACGAGATAGCCCTCGGCGCTGACGACGCAGTCGCCCACGGCGATGTCCTGATCGGTGCCGTGGTTGAGAGACAGCGACGACGTCCAGCTGCTCTCGCTGTGGGCGAGGACGGCGGTGGAGACGAATGTGAAGTCGCGTCGCTGCTGCTGGAGCTTCAAAAGCTCGCGCAGGAGCTTATTTTCCTCGCTGTCGGCCTGCGCCTGACGCTGCTGGGCGCGAAGGTCCGCGATCTCTTTTTTGAGCGCCGCATTTTCCTCCTTGAGTGTGGTCGTGTCCTCGTAATACTGGCGCTTGTCGGCCGCCCAGTCGCTCACGGCGGTGGCGGCGGCGCGGAACGGGTACGTCAGCACGCCCGCGATGTTTTCGAGCACCGAGGACGTCGAGGAAAAGTAGGTCAAAAGGCTCAGTGCCACGGCGACCGCCGCGGCGACGGCCAGAATGCGCAGCCCGTGCTGACGGAAAAATTCTTTCAAGGCTTACCCTCCTTTCATCGTAGGGCAGGGGAGAGGTTAGAGGAGCTTGACGCCAAAGTGCGCGAGCACTAAGCCAAGCTGCTCGACGGGAAGTCCCATGACGTTGAAAAAGTCGCCGTCGATGCGCTCGACAAAGAGTGCGCCGCGGCTCTGCACGCCGTAGGCGCCGGCTTTGTCCATCGGCTCGCCGCTGAGGACATAGTCCGCTATCTCTTTATCTGTAAGCTCAAAAAATTTAACTTTCGTCGCTTCGCTGAACACGGTTTCTTTTCCGTGCGCCGAGATGCACACCCCGGTATATACCGTGTGCTCCCTGCCGGAGAGGCGGCGGAGCATATTTTTTGCATCCTCTCTGTCGCGGGGCTTGCCGAGAATATCACCGTCAACGGAGACGACCGTGTCCGCGCCTATTACGCAGTCGCCCGGTCGGCGAGCCGCCACGGGACGGCATTTCTGCGCCGCTACGGAGCAGACCTTCTCCTCGGGAGTATTGCCCTGCGGCACTTCGTCAACGCCCTCGACATCTATCTCAAAGTTTATACCCGCCGTTTGGAGCAGCTCTTTTCTGCGCGGTGAGGACGACGCAAGAACAATTTTCATATCTCGCCCTTTCTGCGCTTCTGCGCAACTTTGAGCACGGCGGCCTGCGTTTTGCCGTCGCGTATCTCGTTGTTCATGACCATCTCAACCGCCTTTTCGAGCGGTATTCTCTCCGGCGCCAAAAACTCATCGTCGTCGAGGTCGAGAGATGTGAAGGACAGCCCCTTCGCCGCATACATATGGATTATCTCGCCGCAGTAGCCCGGGGTGGGATAAAATTTTCCGAGGTCGATATAGTGCTCCGCCACGGCTCCCGTCTCCTCGCGCAGCTCGCGCTTGCCCGCTTCAAACGGGTCCTCGCCGTATTCGAGCTTGCCCGCGGGCAGTTCGAGCAGGACTTCGGAATACGGATATCGGAACTGACGCACAAACATCAGTTCGTAGTCATCCGTCAGCGCGGCGACCGTCACTCCGCCGGGATGCTCCACGACTTCACGCAGAGCCTGCTTGCCGTTGGGCAGTTCGGCGGTGTCGGTGCGGACATTGATTATCCTGCCTTTGTAGATGTACTTTTTTTCAATCGTTTTTTCATCGAGCTTCATATATAAGCCTCCGTTCAGGTCTTATCCCGCGGGGAAATAAATATTATTTTCCGGGGGTGATTTTTTGAAATATATCTTCACGCCGGGCGAGCCGGACTACGCATATATAAAGAAAAGCGTATGCTCGCTCCAGGCGGAATATCCGTTTTTAAAAGTCGAAATAGCCGGGCGAAGCACCTGCGGGAGAAAGATATTCGCCCTGCGATTCGGCAGGAGTGCAAACCCTGTGCTCATAGCGGCGTGCTTCCACGCGCAGGAGCGGCTGACGGCACTCGTCACGCTGAGATTTATAGAGCGGCTGTGCCTGAGTGCAAAGAACAGGCAGACCATGTGCGGAATCGACATAGGCGGCGCGCTTAGTCGGCGGGAAATAATATTTGTCCCGTGCGTCAACCCCGACGGGGTCGAGATAGCTCTGCACGGCGCAGAGACGGCGGGAAAATACAGAGACTGCGTTGAGCGCGCTATGAGTGAAAGCCATGATCTCTGGAACGCGAACGCGCGCGGGGTCGACCTCAACCACAACTTCAACGCCGGGTGGGATCTCTCAAAAGCTCTGGAAATCGAAGCGGGAATAACTGCGCCCGCGCCGAGACGGTTCGGCGGATATGCTCCGCAGACCGAACCGGAGGTAAACGCCCTCGTTCGGCTGTGCATGAGGCGAATGCCGCGAACGGCAATAGCACTGCACAGTCAGGGCGAAGAGATATACTATGAATACGGAGCGCGGCGAGCATCTGGCAAAAATTTTCGCCGCGGCGAGCGGCTATACGCTCGTGCAGAATGCGGGGCTTGCCTCACACGCGGGGTTCAAGGACTGGACGATAGAGGCACTCGGCATTCCGTCGTTCACATTCGAGCTCGGGAAAGGCAGAAATCCCCTGCCGCTGAGCGACTTCGAGAGCGTATATAAAAGCATCGAGGAAACCCTCGTGCTCGCCTGTGTGATGTGAATGATGTTGGGGAGCGCACCTTGCCGCCGAAAATATTGTCGGCGGCGGCACAGTGTGCAGCCGATAACAATCGGATTTTACAGTCCTTTTCTAACTTCGTCTATCACATTCTTGTTCTCTTCGCTTAAATCGAGATAATCGTCCGGCGCGCGCAGAGCCTCGTCGATTATGAATCGCAGGGACCAGCGGTCGGAGTAATCTTTTGCGCTGTCGTCGCGGTAGGGGTTGTTTTCGAGCAGGGTCAGAAGCTCTTGCGTCAGCTCCGTTTCGTTCAGGCGTATAAGCCGGCGGAACAAGAAAACAAGGCTGTATTTATATGTGTTGAGCTCGCCGAAAATCGCTTTTCGCAGATCGTCGTCCGTCTTGAGTGTGTCAACAAGGCGGCTCTTCATCTTTCTGTGCATCAGAAAGCGGCAGCAGACGCGCGAAACGGACGCGGACTGCGCGCGGTCGGATTTCACTTCACCGCAGTCCGATATCACGCTGTCGATAAGCGCGTGCGCGGAGTCGGGGTCGGTCATGCAGAGGGATTCAACCTCGGCGCAGAGTCCTTTTTCTTCGCTCAGAAAATCTCTCATGCTTTCTCCCCGCCCATCTCGGCGTAGCGGCGCACTATATTCTTGAAATGGCGTCCCTTTTCCTCGAAATTCTTATATTTGTTGTAGCTCGAAGCGGCGGGCGAGAGCAGGCAGGTGCAGCCCGGGCGCGTTACGCTCATCGCCGCGCGCACTGCGCCCTCCATATCCTCCGAGATAATTATCTTCTTTTCGCTCCCGTTCTGCGCCATGTGCATGCCGATCTTGTGTCCCGTATCGGGCAGGCAGACGAGATTTCTGATGCTGCTCTTCTCCAGCGCCTTTTCAAACGCCGAATAGTCGAGTCCGCGATCCATGCCGCCGAAAATCAGCGTGTCAACATCGCCGAGAGCCTCAACGGCGCACATGACAGAATGGGGAATAGTCGCGATGCAGTCGTTGACGAATTTTATGCCCTTGACCGTCGCGAAATATTCCATTCTGTGCTCGATGCCCTCATAATTTTTGAGAGCTTTCATGATATCTTCATCCGAAACGCCGAGCCGTCTCGCGGCCTCGCCGGCGAACATGCAGTTCTGGATATTGTGTTCGCCCAGAAGATGGCTGTTTATGTCGCGGTACTTCTCGGCGTCCGGCGTATGGACGCTGACTCCGACCGCTTCGCCCGGATATTTGCTCAGGTCAAAGAAGCCGTCGAGCCCCTGATCTGCATTATATATAAATGTATCGCCCTTACTTTGGTTGCGGACTATATTGAGCTTCGCGCCGACATAGCACTCGAAGCTGTCGTAGTGGTCGAGGTGCTCGGGATATATATTTGTCAGCACTGCAATATGCGGCGAACGGGAAGTAAATTCAAGCTGATGCGAGGACATCTCGATAACGGCTATTTCGCCCGCGCAGTCCTCTATATTATCAAAGACGGGATAGCCCATGTTGCCTATCAGGCACGCCTCTTTCCCGGCGGCGCGGAGCATGGAATAAATGAGAGTGGAGGTTGTCGTCTTGCCCTTTGTGCCCGTCACGCCGACGCAGGTAAAGCCCGAAAAGCGCAGGAAAAGATCGGTCTGACAGGTTACCTCAACGCCCTGCGGTCTCTTGAAATGGAGGAGCGGAATGCCGGGGGTCTTTATGACAATATCCGCGCGGTCTATCGCGCCGAGATAGCCGTCCCCGCAGACAAATTCGACATTCGGGTCATTATCAAGCTCGACCTGCTTTGCGTCCGCGATTATGAGCTTCTGCTCGGGCAGATAGCGGCGGATAAAATTATAGGTAGAGTGACCCTCGCGCCCCATGCCGAGCAGGACTATGCGCTTGTTTTTCAGATGGTCAATCAGTTGCTGATACATATTCAAACATCCTCTTTACACATTCATCAAATTTTTTCGGGATAAGATTCTCTTCGTTGAAGCCTGAGAGCAGGGAGTAATCCGCGCGGGCAGTGTTCTTTTCGCAGAAGCGGCGCAGGAGCGCGGGCATCCCGAGCCCGGATTTTCTGTATTTTTCCGCCGCCAGCGTCAATGCAAGCACGACCTCGTCCGCCGTGCCGACGCACTCAAAGGGCTTGAGCCCCGTGAAGCCGCAGAGCCCGTCGAAGTCGGTCTCAAGATTTGTTTTCGCGAGCATATCGCAGCCGAATATTGAGTTCAGCTCATCGGGCGGCAAAAACGGCGAGAGCATTATCGCAACAAACAGGCACTTCGGACATTCGCAGCACCAGATGTTTTTCTTGCTCCCTCTGTTGCAGCTGCGGAATATCAAATGATACTGCTTATACTGCGAAAACTGCTTTGCTATCTGAAGCTCGCAGAACGGGCGCAGGAGACTGAAATAAACCGCGCTTTGCGGGAAGTTGCGGCGACGGAACTCATCGAAGTCGCGCTCGAACGACTTTGAATACTGATGGTTGACGCTCTCTCCACCGATATTCGACTCATTAGCGCTCGACTCGTTCGAGAGAATAATATCATTTGCGCCATTTATAAAGCCCGCATACATTGATATAAACGCCACAACCGACGAAAACGGAGTGTGACCGTTCAAAAAGCCTTCGGCGTTGCGCTTTAGCAGTTCGGGGTCTATAGTGCGGTAAATTTTTATTATTTTATCCTCGCTGTAGCCGCCCGCGAGAACGCACTGGGTGCGCGCAGGCTGGTCGTTGACGGTGAAGAATCTCAGCTTATCGCCGAACGGGTGCAGAAGCTCGGTCGTAACCGCCGAATCCTTGCCGCCGCCGACGGGGACAATTTCAATCCCCGACGAAACATAATCTTCGCACTGCGGAATATTTTTCGGCTCCGGCGCGTCTATACGCACAAAAGAGTCTATATCCGTCTTTATCCCGTTTCGATAGAAAAACTCGCCGAGTCCGTTGAACCAGAGCTTTTTGAAAAAAGCTTTATCATCCTCTGACATTTCGCCGCACTCGACTCTGAAAACAGGTGGGCAGGCGCATTTCCAGTAGCTGACCGCCTCCGCGAGACCGATGAAGAAAACCATTCTCTTCGCATAGTCCGACACGGGGGAATTGAATATATCAAGACTTTTTCCGTCGAGCCTCGTCTGCGGATGAAACTCGCACAGACCGGGGATAGAAAAATCAAAGCTCAAGTGCAGCCCATCCTCATGTTCGCTGACTGAATAGCCGCTGTAGACAAACTGCGGATATTCCCGGCGAAGCTCATCAAAGCGTCCGCTCATAGCAAGACCTCTTTCTGCATAAATATAGCTTCGGACACCGCACGGCATCCTGATCCACGATAGATTATATCAGAACAAACGGCAAAATTCAATCGGATACGCTTGACAAAACTAAAGCGATGCGCTATACTGCCCGAAGCGATAGGGGAGTAATCGGCGCTGATTTGCGGCGCAGCAGGGTCAACATACTGATCTATATCTGGTCCTGCTATAAAGAGGCTTTCGCCTCTTTAATTGATGAGACTTATCTGCGCAAAGGGCGCAGGTGGGTCTTTTTTGTTCCCTGCCCCGAAAAAAACGGAGGAATCAATATGGGTTTAGCTGAACTTTTCATTCTCGCAGTCGGTCTTTCAATGGACGCGTTCGCCGTCTCGATATGCAAGGGCGTATGTCTGAAAAAGGCGAGCCTTGGGCAGAGCGCGATAGTCGGCGCGTATTTCGGCATCTTCCAGGCTCTTATGCCGATAATCGGTTATTTCCTCGGCACGGGCTTTGCCGACAAGATCGAGCGCTATGACCACTGGGTGGCTTTCGTGCTTCTTCTCATTCTCGGCGGCAAGATGTTCATCGAAAGCTTCAAAAAAGAAGATGTTGAGCGCGACGCCGCAGGCAACGACCGCGACGAGCTGAAATTCACAAAGATGCTCGTCCTCGCGATAGCGACAAGCATCGACGCGCTCGCAGTCGGAATCACACTCGCTTTTCTCAAAGTCAACATCTGGGCTGCCGCCTCGTTTATCGGCGTAACGACATTTATTATCTCCGCCGCGGGAGTCAAGATAGGCCATGTTTTCGGCGAGAAATACACAAACAAAGCGGAGCTCGCCGGCGGACTTATTCTTATGGGCATCGGCGTCAAGATACTCCTTGAGCACCTCGGGGTTATAAACTTTTAATTATATAAAAAATAAAAAGGCATCAGCCGCAGAGAGTATAAAAGCTCCCTGCGGCTGATGTTATATTGGGGGAAAGAATTAGTCTTTGTCAAACTTTCTGTTGAACCTGTCGAGCAGAAGCTCTTTTCTGTTTTCTTCGTTGCGGCGAGCCAGCTCGACCGAGCGTTCGAGCCGCTACGCCATGCCGTTGAACGCCGTACAGACGGGCAGGAATTCATCGTCGTTTGAATATTCGAGGCGGTAGTCGAGATTGCCGCGGCTTATCTGATCGACCCCGTATGACAGCACTTCGAGCGGTTCAGGGTCAGCCACGCAGTGCCGAGGCGGATAATGCCGACCAAAGCCGTCACGACAACGGGCACGACTATCATTATTATATTTGAAATATTGAGCCGCTTTTTTACAGTCATATCCGTCACTCCGCGTTTTTCTTTATTATACTTCATCAGATATTGTAAAGCAGGTTGTTAAACAGAATTTAAACTGCGCAGAGGAAAATCCGCCCCGAGGGTACCGGGAGCGGATTTTTGGGGTGGAAATAGGGGTGTAGTATAGCAACATAATTTACAAGCGATGCATATCTGCATCAGCTTAGAAAAATAGTTAGACATATAAAAAAGCAGCCCCTCTGAAAGAGGCTGCTTTCAATATGAAACAAAGGAACCGTAGAGAACTTTATCTTCAATTTCCGCATATGTAAGATTTGTTCCCTGTGAAGCGTAGGACATTTGAATTACAAAATCGCTGCGTAACAGTGCGCCGTAGGAGTTTTGTGAGTCAACCCACGCGCTGACCGTAACGGTGTCTTTATAGCGCGATACAATCCATGCGCTTGTATCCGTGAGGTCGGGGAACGACGCGGCTGATGGAGTCTTGAGGTATTGCTTAACATGTTGTTCTGCCATGCCCTTGTAATAATTTGACTCGTAGGAACTGAGATAATAATCTTCGATGTTCGCGAGGGCTCCGCCTTTTTTGGAGTTAAATAGCTCGATTCCGCCGCTCGAAATGTAACCCGTCTTTCCATTGGAAACGACAAGCGTTCCGGATATCTTATCGTTCGAAAACTTAAAGCTTTTATCTGTCGAGTTTGATGATAATGATTCAAAGTAAATCGGAGTGGAAATTCCCACTTTTTTAAAGTCGTTTATAACTTTTTGAGCCTGTTCATCCGAGAGGTCAGCATAGAGTTTAAGTGCTTGGACTGAGACATCGCCAATATTCTGTGACGCAGCGGCTTCTGTCATTGGCGGCTCGCTCGTCTTGTTTTTGTCCTTGCTTTTATCTTTGCTTGCTTTCTTTTCTTCTTTAAGTTGTGATTCGGCGGCAAGCTTTGAATCATATTCAGATTTTTCTTCGGGGGTCATGTTATTGTAGTTGGTTTGTGCTCCACAAAAAATGAACACATTAGATGCAACAAAGCAAATCAAAGCGGCAACGACAAAATTCTTGCGGGGTTTCTTCTTGAAGATCCGCACGACTGCAATTACTAAAAAGGCGATTACCCGCCAAAGATAAAAAGCCGAGTCCAAAAAGAACATTATCCATATTATTTTTCTCCTTTTTTCTTTTTAATCTATCATATTTCATTTTTTATGTCAAGAAAAAAGCCAAAGCGACAAATGCCAACCGCCATTATTCCCGCCGCCATTTCAATCTCCGTTACGCTGCTATGACCTGCGGCATAGAATATAGTGCCGAATAATCGGCAGAAATGACGGAGGAGAGGGGAAAATGAATATAAAACGCAGACTCACGGGCGCGGCGGCGGTGCTTCTCGCCTACATCGCGGCGCTTGTTTTTGCCGCGCTCGTCCCGGCGCGGGCGATTCCGCCGTCGGGCGGGCGGCAGTACCGCGGGATAGATATAAGC
>OHEB01000900.1_pt1 | contig 10285 bp, 8 predicted proteins | sample 1567081 | NCBI WGS metagenome assembly OHEB01 (sample SAMEA3879569, study PRJEB24766) | human gut metagenome | biome: human-associated habitat; feature: feces | place: USA | collected 1985/1987 | reverse complement strand
GTCGATGCGGTGTGTGCCATCCGGATTCGGTACGGGCCAGACACGCTTGGTGCTTGCTCCTGCTCCGCACGCCACGATCGTTTGCTTTTCCTCCATTATCAATATGTTGTATACGCCGGCCTTGCCCTTTGCCGCATAGCCTACGTTTTCCATGTTGCCTGCCATGCCCTTCTGTCTGTAGAGATAGTACGGCTCAAGCCCCATCTGCTTACAGTAGGCTGCGCAGAGATCCATATGCTCCTGGGTGTTGACCATCTGCATATCGCTGTAGCGGTCCTTGAAGATGGTAAGTCTTGCAGCTCGCTTTACTGCAAGTGAATGGATAGTGACGTTGTCAGGCGCCAGCTCCTTCACCAGCTCCATTGTGTGCCTTACATCATCGAGTGTCTCCTCAGGAAGTCCCATGATGAGATCCATGTTTATGTTGTCAAAGCCCAGCTCACGCGCGAGCTTGAAGCTATTTATCGTATCGTCTACCGTGTGGTGTCTTCCTATTATATCAAGTGTCTGCTGCTTCATGGTCTGTGGATTTACTGATATACGGCTGATGCCGTTTTTCTTTAGTGCCATAAGCTTTTCTCTCGTGATGGAATCCGGTCTGCCTGCCTCCACCGTAAATTCCAGACATTCCTTTAAATCAAAGCTGCATTTGATTTTTCTGATAAGCCTGTCAAGCTGGGCAGGGCTTAGTGTGGTCGGTGTGCCGCCTCCTATGTAGATGGAGTTTAGCTTTTTGTGGTAGAATTTCTGCGCCGTGTAGTCTATCTCCTTCTCGAGTGCGTCGAGGTAATCGTCCACGCGGTTTTTCCAAACACCCAGCGGGTATGAGGTAAACGAGCAGTATGCGCAGGTGCTCGGGCAGAATGGTATGCCTATGTACAGGCTGTAGCCGTTGTCATAGTCCACCTTATCGAGCAGTGCCTTCTCGCGCTTTGCTATGCCTATTGAGAGGTCGATTTTCTCATCGCTTGCGAGGTAGGTTTCCTTCAGATAGTCGTAGGTTTCCTTATCGCTCATGCCGTCCTCTATGCATTTCATGGCTATCTTGGTCGGTCTGATGCCTGAGAGTGTGCCCCACGGAAGGCTCTTTCCTGTGCCCTTTTCTATCATGGAATATAGGGCAAGCTTGAGGCGGTTTTTAGTTTCCTTGCGGTCTGCACTGTCTACGGATATTTTTGTGCAGATTCTTTTTCCGTCTCTATTCAGCGTCCACTCCACTGCAATTTCATCGCCCACATAGTCTATCTTAAATACCTGTGAGGCATCCGCAAATTCCTTTACGCCATCATCTGTCATCTCGTGGTGTGTGCAGGCTAGATTTTTCCCCTCCACCTCATCAGGTGGGCAGCTATAGTACATCTGCACATCTTCCCGCGGGAAGAACTCCTTGAGCAGTGAGTGCACATCATATTCAAAATCCGGTTTATTAAATACTACTACTATCATAAGTAAGGGTTATACATCCTCTCGTTTTCTATGGTTGTTGTGTCGTTGTGACCCGGGTACACCTCTGTACGCTCAGGCAGTGTCATGATTTTTTCCTTCACTGTGCGCACGAGGTCTGACATGCTGCCGCCCTTGAAATCCGTACGTCCGATTGAGCCGCAAAACAGCGAGTCTCCTGTAAAGATCACGTCCTCATACGGGAAATAATAGCAGCAGCCGCCCGGTGTATGCCCCGGTGTGTGAAGCACTACTATGTGAAAGCCCGCAATGTCAATTTCCTGCTTATCCTTCAAAAATACATCTGCATAAAAAGTCTTTGACTGCCCCATCATGTAGCTGACATTAAGCTGCGGGTCATCGAGTGTGGCTTTGTCTGCCTCATGGATATGTATCTTGATGCCGTAGCGGTCTGCGAGCGGCTTTGCATCCGTGGCATGGTCAAAGTGTCCGTGTGTGAGCAGTATTGCTACTGGATTTGCGCCTGATTCATCCACTTTTTTTGCGAGCTGATTAGCACACGCGCCAGGGTCTATTATTATCATTTCCTTTGTCTTTATATTGGTGACAAAGTAGCAGTTGGTCTGCACCGGTCCCACTACGAAGTGGTCTATCTTCATATTTACCATATGAGTGTACTCCTTGTCTGTTATATGTTATGCTTCACGCAAGAACCACCGGGATTTAGCCGGTGGTCCTCTCTACGTCTATTACACTTTCTATCTGTCTGAGCTTCTCCACTAGAACCTTTATCTGGTCCCTGCCTCTGATATTGAAAAATACCTCGATTGTAGCGATGCCCTGCTTGCTGGTCTTGGACTGGATACCACTGATATTGATTTCCTTCTCGGTAAATATCTTTGTGATATCTACGAGCAGTCCCGGCCTGTCATGACAGAATATCTTTAGGTCTGCCTGGTACTCGGCACCGTTGTCCATGAGGGCTGTATCCTGCCACTCTGCTTCTATGAGCCTGTCCTTTTCTATCTTGGACAGATTGATGATATTCACGCAGTCTGTCCTGTGGATTGAGATGCCTCGGCCTCTTGTGACAAAACCCACGATTTCATCTCCCGGAACAGGATTGCAACACTTCGAGAAGTGCACAGCCACGTCATAGAGTCCGTGTACCACAATACCGCTCTTTGACTTGTGCTCGGGCTGTGTGCCTGCCGCCGCCTGCTGCTTTTCTGCAATGCTGCCAAGCACATCCGCATCTGTCACCGGCACCACATGATCCTTCTTGTACTCGTCGTACATCCTGTTGACTATCTGGCTCTCCTTGAGTCCGCCGTGGCCGACGGTTGCAAGGCATGAGTTCCAGTCGGAAACCGTATTTGCGGCGTATTTTCTCCTGATACTCAGGCTTGTTTATCTCAGCAAAGTTGATACCCTTTGCCTTGGCATAGGCTGCTATCAGATCCTTGCCGTGCTGTATATTCTCCTCCTTGAGCTCACTTCTGAACCACTGGTTGATCTTGTTCTTGGCCTGTGTGCTCTTTACGACCTTGAGCCAGTCACGGCTTGGTCCCTTGGAGTTCTGTGAGGTGATTATCTCTATCTGGTCACCGTTTTTGATGACATAGTCTATCGGCACCAGCTTGCCGTTTACCTTGGCACCGACCATCTTGTTGCCGACCGCAGAGTGTATGCTGTAGGCAAAGTCTATAGGTGTGGAGCCCTTTGGCAGGTTCTTTACATCGCCGGATGGAGTGAATGCAAATACATTGTCGGAGAATAAATTTAAATCACTCTTTAATAAAGTCATAAACTCCTTATTATCCGACATATCCTGCTGCCACTCGAGTATCTGGCGCAGCCAGCTGAGCTTCTCCTCCTCTGTGACAGTGGTGGTAGTGGCATTGCCGTTGTTTGCTTCCTTGTACTTCCAGTGCGCTGCGATACCGTACTCAGCTGTACGATGCATCTCATAGGTACGTATCTGTATCTCAAACGGCTGTCCGCTCGGGCCTATGAGTGTCGTGTGAAGCGACTGGTACATGTTCTGCTTCGGCATGGCAATATAGTCCTTGAAACGGCCCGGTATAGGCTTATACTTCTCATGTATGATACCAAGCACTGCGTAGCAGTCCGGTATTGTATCCACCAGAATCCTGATGGCAAAAAGGTCATATATCTGGTCTATAGTCTTGTCCTGATTGACCATCTTCTTATATATACTGAAGAAATGCTTTGCCCTGCCGTATATCTCTGCCTTGATACCGGCATCCGAAACATACTTCTTGACATCGTTTACCAGGCCCTGGATGTAGGTGTCGCGCTCTGTCTTTCTGAGTGCTACCTTCTCTACCAGATCGTAATATGCATCCGGATAGAGGTACTTCATACAAAGGTCCTCGAGCTCTATCTTTATCTTGCTGATACCAAGTCGCTGCGCGATAGGACAGTAGATATCCTGTGTCTCTCTGGCGATACGCTGCTGTGCCTCCTTGGACTGGTACTTGAGCGTACGCATATTGTGCAGTCTGTCTGCCAGCTTTATGAGGATGACTCTGATATCCTTTGCCATGGCGAGAAACATCTTGCGCAGATTCTCAGCCTGCATCTCAAGCCTGTCCGCATTCTTGTCCTTCGGATCCTTGGTGCTGTCTGTCAGATGCAGGTGCTTTAACTTCGTGACACCATCCACCAGATGTGCGACATCGTCTCCAAACTCCGCACGCATCTCATCCATGGTCATGATGGTATCCTCCAGCACATCATGGAGCAATCCTGCTGCAATGGTTTCCTTATCCAGCTCGAGCTCGGCGAGTACTATGGCAACACACAGCGGATGTATGATATAAGGCTCTCCTGACTTACGCGCCTGCCCCTTATGGGCATCATAAGCTACCCTGTAGGCTTTGTCCACAAGGCTCGTGTCATCCGACGGATGATACTTTTTGATTTCCTTTTTCAGCTCATCATAAAGCTCCTCAGGGCTCGTAAAATCCTTTGTTCCCCTTATACCGCTGGTATCTGAGCGAAATTTGTCCGCTATTTTTTCTAATTCTTCTGTTGAGTAATCTGCCAATAGTCTCACCTCGATTGTAGTGTATCTTTAGTAGCCATTATATTTTATTTCTTTAAAAATTGCAATCTTATGTTGTTAGCCGATAACCATCTTTACTCCGCCATACATGCCGGCTGAGTTGCCGAGTGTGGCAAGCTTGATCTCTGTCTCGCGGCTTGCATGGAAAGCATACTCTTTATAGTACTTTGCTGCTGTATCGATGATGATGCTGCCTGCCTTTGAGAGGCCTCCGCCTACAACAAATACCTCAGGGTCCATAACGCATGCTACTGCTGCCATTGCCTTGCCGAGAAGCTTCATAGACTGCTCTACTGCCGCAATGCCCGCTGCATCTCCTGCCTTTGCCGCATCGCATACATCCTTGGCTGTGAAGCCTGCATTTAAATCAAGCTTTGTTGCCACATCCCTGTGTGCTGCAATGTATCTCTCTGCCACTCTTACAAGTCCGTTTGCTGATGCATACTGCTCTAAGCAGCCCTTCTTGCCGCAACCACAGCACTCTGACTCATCATCTACCATAGGCATATGTCCTATCTCTCCGCCTGCTCCGTTTACTCCGGCTACGATTTTGCCCTCGCGGATGATTCCTCCACCTACACCTGTGCCGAGTGTGATCATGACTACATCCTGATGACCCTTTCCGCCACCCTGCCACATCTCACCGAGTGCAGCTACGTTGGCATCGTTTCCGGCCTTTACCTTGATGCCGCCGCACAGCACTGAGAGTGACTGTGCCACGTTGAACACGCCCCAGCCGAGGTTGACACACTTCAATACTGTTCCGTCATCCTTTATAGGTCCCGGCACTCCCATGCCTACGCCCTCGATGTCACCCATCTCTATGCCATGCTTCTCGTTATTCTCCTTGATGGATGCTGCGATATCAGGCAGGATGAGCTCGCCGGAATTCTCTGTGCGTGTAGGAATCTCCCATGTATCGACAAGCTTTCCTGTTGTCTCGAAAAAGCCTATCTTTACAGTTGTTCCACCTATATCTACTCCGTATGCGTATTGTTTCATTTTTTCGTCCTCCAAATCGTTAAACTATGTTTATATTTTATTGCCTAATTGCATATTTTTCAATGTTTTTCATTGTTTTTTATGTTTTTTCTATATATGGAAGCGTTTATATCATCATCCATATGCCCGCTATTTGTAAATCCAAGCTTTTTGGCAAGACGCACCGATGCCTCATTTCTCTCGTCTATCCGGCAGTAAAGCTCTTCAAAGTCTGTGTTTTCGCGCGCGTAGTCTATGATGAAGCGGCATACCTCCGTGGCATAGCCCTGGTTCCATAATTCCGGCGCTATCATATAGCCCAGTTCATCATGCTCAAGCCCTGCCCTGCCTATCAGCTTCCCTGTTTTCTTGGAAAATACAAGCCACATGCCATACTCGTAAAAGCCATACATGTTCTCTATATATGCTTTCTGGTATTCAAGCTCTGTCTCGTAGTCGTAAAGTGGCTCCACAAAGTCTGTCATGCCTGGCTTGTCATAGAGCTCATAGAGCGCAGGAAGGTCTGACAGGGACAGCTCACGTATCAGACACCTGTCTGTCTCGCCGATGTCCCACGGGATGTGATTATACCGCCTGCGCACCCGCTCCAGATACTCAATATCAATCTCCGCAAGGCTTTCCACTGCATAGCGCGTGCCGCACTGCGGTTCTCCTACTGATGCTATGCCGAGTGAGTCGGCTATTTGCTTCTGCTGCCGGTTTGATACTATCCAGATGTAGTTGGTTAATGATTCCGGGATTCTTAGATTTCCCGTATTAGCTTTCGCGGTGTTATCTGCAGATTCTGTATATCCTGAATTATTTTCTATTTCATACACACACAAATTATTCTGCTGCTCATCTAGCAGTTTCTTCTGCAACTCATCCAGCAATTTTCCCGGTAGCGCAACATACAGTTTTTCTTGCAGCTCTTCTGACATAGATGCCTTGCCTGCCACATTTCTCCACTGTGGCTTGAAGCTATCTCCATGATAGTAAAAAGAGGCAAGTTTTGCGCTTGCCTCATCAATAATTATTATCATTAAACTGTCTCCGGCTCCGGATAGTCCACTCCGAAGGTCTCAACTGTAACTGTCTTCATGACCTGAGCCTCAAGTGGTTTGTCCATGTAGTCTGTGCGCACCTCTGCGATCTTGTTTACCACATCCATGCCCTCGATTACCTTGCCGAATGCCGCATACTCACCGTCGAGATGTGGTGCATCCTGATGCATGATGAAGAACTGGCTGCCTGCTGAATCAGGTATCATGGTACGTGCCATTGAAAGTACACCGGCTGTGTGCTTTAAGTCATTTTTGAAACCGTTGTGTGTGAACTCACCCTTGATTTCATAGCCTGGACCGCCTGTACCGTTTCCGTCCGGATCTCCGCCCTGGAGCATGAAGCCCTTGATTACACGGTGGAAGCATACTCCGTCATAGAAGTTGTGATTGATTAAGCTGATAAAGTTGTTTACTGTGTTTGGTGCGATTTCCGGATAAAGCTCCGCCTTGATCACATCGCCGTTTTCCATTGTGATTGTTACGATTGGATTCTGTGCCATTATTTTTCTCTCTTTCTTTTATAATATTATGAGGCTTGGAGAATATCCATTTTTACTTACTCAGAGCCTCGACTACCTTCGGAAACTCCATGAAGTGCGATGCCTTCACCAGTATGGTGTCGCCCTCCTTCACATATGAAAGGAGCTCCTGTGTCATGGTTTCCCTATCCTCGAAATAGTGGATGTCTACATCGGACGATTTCTCCGCTGCTCCGGTTGCATATTCCTTTGCAAGCTCTCCTGCGGCAAAAAGTGTATGGATATGATTCTCTCCAACTGCTTCGCCTACCTCATGGTGCAGCTTTTTCTCATCGCTTCCAAGCTCGCCCATGTCGCCGAGCACTGCTATTGTCCTGCCCTTTGCATGTGAAAGCACCTCGATAGAGGATCTCATGGATACAGGATTTGCATTGTAGCAGTCATCTATCACTGTCATGCCGTGTGTTTTGATAAAATTGGTACGGCCTGCGATTGTCTCTGCTTTCTCGATTCCTGACTTTATCTCAGCTATTGTGAGGCCAAGCTGCAATCCGACAGCCGCTGCCGCCATGGCATTGTATACATTGTGCTCACCCGGGATGTGGATTTGTGCATCAAACTCACCCTCCGGAGTGACAAAATGAGCCTTCATGCCGTCGAATCCCAGGTTTTCAATATTTGTGGTATATACTGATTTATGAACGCCTGAAGCTGATTCCTTGCCATAGTATATTGCAGGCTTTCCATTTACCGTCTGCACTGTGGCCAGCTTGTCGTCATCTGCATTCAGCACTGCGACCGCATCCGGCATCATATGCTCAAAGCACTCTGTCTTTGCTTTAAGCACACCATCCCTGTCGCCCAAAAACTCCAGATGGCAGTAGCCGATATTGGTGATGACCATGACATCCGGGCAAGACATAGTAGAAAGTCTGTGCATCTCGCCAAAATCAGATATGCCCATCTCGAGCACCGCTACCTGATGGCTTTCCCTGATTCCGAAAATGGTGAGTGGCAGGCCTATCTCGTTGTTGAAATTGCCTGCGGTCTTGTGGACGCTGTATTTCTGCTCAAGAACTGATGATATCATCTCCTTTGTGCTGGTCTTGCCGACACTTCCGGTGATACCCACCACCTTGATATCAAGGCTTTTTCTGTAAAATGCCGCGAGCTTTTTCATGGCATCGGTGGTTGATTCAACAAGCACATATGGGCCTGCCGGATCCGTCAGCTCATGCTCAGAGAGCACAATTGCAGCCCCCTGCTCAAACACAGTCGGAATGAATTTGTGTCCGTCCACCCTTTCTCCCTTTATCGGGATAAAAAGATAGCCCTCCTTCACCTGTCTGCTGTCTATGACTGCGCCGGTGATTGTCGTATCAAGCTGTGTCTCATCACCTATGTATGTGCCCTCGCAAGCCTTTGCGATATTTGCAAATGTAAGATTCTTCATGTACTTATCCGACATGCTACACCTCATATTTTTTCAAAGATATGTCAATCAGATGCTCACAGAGCTGATTAAAGCTCATACCGATAACCGCTGCCTCCTGTGGCAGAAGACTGGTCGGAGTCATGCCCGGCAGTGTGTTTGCCTCGAGGCAGAACATCTCATTTTTGTCATTGAGCAAAAAGTCTGAGCGTGAATATGTATCAAGCCCGATAACGCGCGCAACCTCCTCGGCATAGTGCTGCATATCCTTTGTCACCTGCTCAGGAAGCTCGGCCGGACATGTCTCTACTGTACTGCCAGCCTTGTATTTATTCTTATAATCGTAGAAGCCCTCCTTCGGTGCAATCTCTATAATAGGAAGAGCCTTGCCCTCGATAACGCCGACAGAGAACTCCCTGCCCTGTACAAATTCCTCGATAACCAGCTCATTTTCCCACTTGAAGGCATCGTCAAGTGCCGCCTTGAACTCTGCCGCATCCCTAACGATAGTGACACCGATGCTTGAACCGCCGCAGCATGGCTTTACCACGCATGGAAGTGTCAGGTCAAGCTTTGTGATATCGTCCTGTCTGGTCGCTCTTGTCATGGAAATACCCTTTGGAGTAGGGATTCCGTTTGCAAGGAAGAACTGCTTTGATGTCTCCTTGTTCATGGCGATGGCTGAGCTTAAATAATCGCTGCCTGTATATTTGACACCGAAGAGGTCAAATGCTGCCTGTATCTTTCCGTTCTCTCCGTTTTCTCCGTGGAGAGCCATGAAAACAATGTCCGCCATCTGACACATTTTGATGACATTTGGTCCGAAGAAGCAAGGTGACTGGTCCTTTCTGGAAGCCTTTACCTTTGCGAGGTCAGGTGCCTCTGTCGGAATATCACTGACCTGCACGCTTATCTCGTCCGCGCGGTCAAATATACCTGTCAGGTCCTCCTCCCTGTCACTATATCCCATAAATACATCCAATAATATAACTTTGTGGCCGTTCTCTTTGAGCGCCTTAGCTACCATGCTTCCTGTCTTGAAGGAAACATCTCTCTCTGTGCTGAGCCCTCCGGCAAGTACTACGATGTTCATTTTTGTCCTCTTTTCTTTGATTGAATTATCATGCTTTGGCTTAATTAAACACAATGCAATGCTTCTTTTTTAAAGCTATGAGTAATCAACATAATTTTTCCAAAATTATAACACCATTTGTGCAAAAAAGAAAGACCGGTTGCCCGGTCAAAAAAGAAATTCTCATCTTATTTTAAACTGTGTTAACTTCCAGCAGCTGTATCATTCTCATAAATACCATCCGCCCGTGCAAATCATCCTGTGAAAGTGATTCTCCGTACTTCAATACTAATAATCGGCACTGATAAAAATTCAGCTCAGGATTGCCAAAAAGCAAAATCCGCAAGGCTGCATTTTCCAGGTAATTGTGTATATTTCCCACCTCAATAAATATATCTACGATATCATCGAGGTTAATAAGTCCTTTCTGTTCATAGTACATTGTTCTCAAATATTTGTTCCCCTCCATCAACTATATTTTTCATAGAACTTCTTTTTTATCTTTCTTTTGAAATTTTGTCGCCTTTGCGAAATTTTCCTCTTTGTTTTTGTTGGTGGGTTCATTTTTCCATATAATATATCAATATTCTAGGCGCGTTATGTGCTGGTATTTTGAAGATTTCTATTAGAATTTTTAATATTGATAGGTGATTAGCAGTTTTCGACAAAATACGACATGGTTTTTGGTTTAATTTAGTTGGTTTTTGGTTTATATTGCGCTTTTCTCATAAGAATTTTTGGAATGATAAATTTGTACTATAT
>OHEB01000875.1_pt1 | contig 10532 bp, 9 predicted proteins | sample 1567081 | NCBI WGS metagenome assembly OHEB01 (sample SAMEA3879569, study PRJEB24766) | human gut metagenome | biome: human-associated habitat; feature: feces | place: USA | collected 1985/1987 | reverse complement strand
GCTTCATTCACAGCAAGCAACACCGTCACTGCCGCCGCGCCGCCCTTTGCTATCGGGAAGAGCGTATCTATGACACGCTGACCGGTTATCAGCGGACGCTGCGCAGGCAGTCTGCGGTTGACGGGACGCGGGATACGGATAGGCCAGCGCTGGCAGAGGGTCAGCTCATGGTCTTTCCCCTTCTTGTCCCTGAGGGTAACAATAGTATCGTTTATCTTATATTTTCCGTCGGGCTTGACATCGACAACTTCGCCTTCAAGTCCGGGCGGAACCATGAATTTGTGCTTGACGACGGGAGTCTCGGGGCATTCGCCGTAGATGTCGCCGCCCTTGAGCTTATCGCCGGGCTTGACGAGCATATTGACCTGCCACTCGCGCTCCTCGTCGAGTGCGCTCTCGGCGCAGCCCTTTGATATGAACGCGCCGTTGTGCTCGGCGATAGCCGAAAGCGGGCGCTCGATTCCGTCAAATATATTTCTGATTATTCCGGGGCCGAGGGTGGCGAACATTGCGCCGCCGGTAGCATAGACCGGCTCGCCGGGCTTGAGCCCGGTCGTCTCCTCGTAGACCTGAATGGTGGTGAGATCCTTGTCAAGGCGTATGACTTCGCCGACAAGCCTCTTCTCGCCGACGTAGACCATCTCCATCATGCTCAGTCCCGTCTCGCCCTTTATCGTAACGACGGGTCCGTTTATTCCGTATATAACATTATTCTCGGACAAGCCGTTCACCTCCGACCGTTAAAGTATTACTGACATTCCCGAATTTTCGAGGAACCACTCGCGCTGCGCTTCAAGGCGCGTGTCGAGCGTATCGTCAGCCACGGTGCTGCCGCCGGCAACTCCGGCACGGCATCCGCCAATAGTTATTTCATCGCTGCTCTCGACCTTGCAGTCCCTGCCGAAAGCTTTCTTTATATCATCCGCAAAGCGCATATCGCCGGGACGGAGATAGACTGTCACATCCCCCTGCGGAAAAACCGCCGCAAAACCTGCCGCGCTCTTTTTGAGAAAATCCGCGTAGCCGTCCGACTCTGTAAAGGCGGTGAGCTTTTCACGCGCGTCACCGAAAACCTCGTCGGTAATTGCGCCGCGCTTGTCGGTCAGGCGGGCGCGCTGTTGAGTTCTCTCATTGGCGACGGTGCGGTTAAACTCCTGCTCCTTGAGCGTACGCTCGCGCTCTATTTTAGCCTGAGCCTGGGAGTGCGCCTTCGTCTTTGCCTTTTCAAGTCCGCTTTCGACCGTTTCGCGGGTCTTGCGGGTCATCTCCTCGTGGCGTTCCTCGGCGTCCTTGGTTATGGCGTCAAAAAACTTTGCGGCTCTTTCTTCCTGATTGAGCATTGGTTAAACACCTCAAATCTTTATGCCGATAGTGTCGCGCACATAGCGCGCGATGGAGTCGCTCCCCTGCGAACCGTGGCGGTCTGGGATCTCGACTATCAGCGGCTTATCGTAGCTGCGCTTTGTCTGCGTTATGAAATCGCCGCACAGCTCACACAGCGGGCGCGTGATGAGAATGATGCCGACCTCTTCATCGGCGAGGCAGCGGTTGACCGCATCCTCGACCGACTGGGCGTCGTGCACAAGCTCGCCGTCGATACCCGCAAGGCGCATTCCGACAAGCGTATCGGCATTGTCGCTTATCAAATAAAAACGCATAACTTCCGTTCCTTTCAACGCAGCGTAAAGTTATATTGCTTTACACTGCCGTTCTTCTGCCCTGAGGGCGTCAGACCTTGTTGAGGATAAGTATGGAGATAACGACACCGTAAAGGGCTATCGACTCACCGAGGGCGACGAAGATAAGCGCTTTACCGAATGCCTTGGGATCCTCGCTCGTTGCGGCGATAGCTGCGGGAGCGCCGGCGGCAACTGCGATACCGCCGCCGATACCGGCAAGACCGGTAACAAGACCTGCGGCAAGAAGTCCGAGACCCTTGGAGTTATCTTTAACGGTTGTCGCTTCTGCGCTCTCGGCGACTGCGTCGGAAGCCTGAGCGGCGGTTGTATCAGCCGGAGCTGCTGTAGTGTCCTCGCTACCGGTTGCAAAAGCGCCCATAGCGCAGCCTGCGACGAGCAGAACCATGACGGCGAAAGTTGCCGCGTTCATGCGAAGGCTCTTTTTGATGCTCTGACCCTCAGAGTGCTTCTTCATTGTGTACACAACGGATGCGAGAAGCACCGCCGCGGGAACTACGATCATAACGGAATAAAAAAGAGTTGTCATTTTACTTTACCTCCGATTAGTCTTTATTGGCTAAAGCCTTTTTGGCCTTTTTACCGGCAATTTTGGTTTTTATATTTGTCTGAGCCTGCTCGAGCTTTGCGGGTGTGAACGCCCTGCCGCCGCCTTCATAGAAGCGGCTGAACATCTCGTAGAACTCAAGACGCAGTCCCTGAATGCCCGAAAGCAGACCTTCAAGGGCGATGACGATAATGTTGCCTATGATGATAACGGGGATGTTGCTGCCGTCACCGCCGAGGGTGAACACAACCATCATCATACTGGCGTGGACTATAACAAACGCGCCGACACGAAGGAAGGACACGGTGTTGCTGAAATAGGACAGGACATATTCGATAAGCTCGAACAGGTTCTGAAGCAGGAAGTCAACGATGCTGTCGGGCTTCCAGTCCGGATGCTTGTCGATAATGCCGATCGGTATCTCCTTGATATAGAGCAGCACAGCGCAGACGCCCATGACGCTGAACAGCACGCTGTTCGGGAGAACCTGGGGACCGTTCATGAACGCTACGCAGAACGCAACGCCCGCGAGATAGAACAGTATGCCGACGAGTCCGTTGTTGCTGAATATCGCTTCGCCTATCTTTTTATGCTTGAGGCAGGATATTACATTCAGGAGCATCGCGGTCACGACAAGGACGACGCCTATGCCGATAGCGACTATCAGAACGGTATTTATCGAATCCATAACGCTCAGCGGCTTTGATGCCATGCCCAGCGCATGATAAACGGGGTCGAGCATATCTTCATATCCGAACACCGAGCCGAACACGAAGCCGAACACCGCACTCGAAAGACCGCACGGAATAAGTATGCGCGCGAGGGGCATCTTCTTTATCTTCCAGCCGAGGATACCGAGCAGGAAGAGTACAAGTCCCTGGCCGAGATCGCCAAACATGATACCGAACAGCAGTGTATAAGTTATCGCGACGAAGCCCGTGACATCGATATCCGAATATGACGGCAGGCCGTACATATCGACGAAGTATTCATAGGGCTTGAATATCGCGGGGTTTCTGAGCTTCACGGGCGGAGTCTTTCCGGAGCTCTTGTCGGGGTCATTCTCCTCGACATTCTCTATAGCCTCCGCTTTCTTCTCAAACGCCTTTGAATCGTGCGCGAGCACCCAGCCGACATAGAAGAAATACTTGTTGTGGCACGCGGCATAGCGGCGCATCTCAAAGACTGTATTAAGATCGACGAGCTTCGTATATATCTCGTTGCAGCGTTTGCGGTTCTCTTTCCAGAGTGCCGCGGCGCGCTCGTCGAGCTGCTTCAAGTCGCCCTCTATAATCTCGATATTGCTCTTGAGCTGATCTATGACCTGCTCAACGGTACCGACCGCCGAGGGAACCTGGAGACGCTCGAAATTGAGTCCCGCAAAAATGCTGTCGACCTCGTCGACGCGCTCTCTCGGCGCGCAGTAGACGCCCCAATAGTCGGTCGCATCGGTCGAGCACGGGATGAAGAGCACATAGGGGTCGTCGTCATAGGCGACGAGCTTTTCGTAGCTCTCTTTGGGCATATGACCGAAGCGGGTTTTGATGAACTTGCAGTTGAACAGCTCATCGAGTCCGACATCGAAGCCCGTGAAATGCTCATATTTCGCAATGCCGTTTCGGCACTGTTCGAGCTGATCCTCAAGCTCCTTGTACTCGTCGTGCATCGCGGACAATTTTTCGTCCAGTTCGTCGATGTAGGCGCTGGTCTTATCGTCGAGCTGAATCTCACGAGAGCGGTCGCCGACTATCGTCGGGTCGGGCGCGGAATCATTCTCGCGGATAAGCTCCTCTATTTTTTGCAGCATCGGCGCATACGGGTTTTCCTCGCTGAGCGTCGAATAACCCATTGACGCAGACATATACTGCGTTGCCTGCTCGGGATGGAACGATCCGTCCAAGCAGCAGGTTGAAATGAAATTGTTAAGCTGGTCGAGCGGACCTGTGACTTTAACAAGCTTCATTTTTGCAACTGCCAAGGTTTATCACCGTCCTTTTAAACTCTTAAAAAGCTGTCAGTCGCCCACGCCGATAAGAAGTCGGCTTATTTCTTCGGGCGGAATATTATATCTTATACCCTCAATAATGTGGGTAAGATTTTCTGCTTCATTCTCCGCGAGCGCGACATAACTCATCATCACGACGCTCGGGAAAGTTGAAAACCGCACAAGACCTTTCGCGCGGTCATATCTGAGCTTTGCACTCACCTGCTCGACCGATCGATCACCCCGCTCGGCAAATGCGGCATACGCCGTGCCCTTGAGCGTTTGGAGTGCCTTTTCGGCATCCGGCGCTTTCATAAATCCTGTCAGCGCCTTCTCATCGAGCGTTCCGCCGGGCATAAGCATCGTGGTGAGCACGCTCTGCGGCATATTCGTAAGCCTCTTGAGCCTGTAGAGCGAGACGATATTTTCGGCGTCCGTGTCGAACGCGTGCATCGCGTCAAGCTCCTTGCGTTCCTTGCCCTTGTAGTTCTTTTTGATGAGCGCCTCCGCCTGCGAGTGGAGATATTTGTTGAGCGCCAGCTCCATGGCGAAATAATCGGGTCTGCCGTCGGAACCGACAGAGGCAAACGGGGCAAGAACCGCTTTATACGGTGAGCCCTCGACTGCCGCCAAAAGCAGATCAACATTTGTCGCGGTCTCAAGCGCCGCGGCGTTGAGCTCCGAGTGGCGCACGAAGAAATCGGGCACTTTGGCAAGGTTCTTCTCCGGGTGGCGGCTGTTGAGATAGCGCACCGAACGGAGCAGCATATCAACATCGCTCAGCGTCACAAAATATTTATAGAATCCGTCGCCGATGGATTTTTCATATCTGCAAAGGGAAGCGAAGTTGTTTGAAAGATGCTCCCTGAGCAGTATCTCTATCTGCCAGCGTCTGAGCGAGCCCATTGTCACGCCCTCGAACGCGTCGGCATAGGCGGTGTGAGCCTTCAGATAAGCCGCCGCCTCGTTGACGGAACGGCAGGCGAGCAGATCGGTGTAGTTCTGCGCGGTCAGGCGTTTGCCGTACATAGCACGAGCCTTTGCGAGCACTGCGTTTGCGGCGGACGAAACTGTCATACGGCACACTTCCTTTCAAAAGAATCTGATCAGTCGGCGTTCACGGCTCTGTCGGCGAGCTCCTGCGCCCATTTTTCGCGGTTAGCCTTGCTCTGCTCGTCGAGAGTATCGGAGACTGCCTGAGCCTTCTTCTCTATCTCGTCGAGAGCCGCTTTCAGCTTTGCGTCATATTCGGATGCGGTCTTTGCTATCTCGCTGTCGGCGCGTTCCTGCTCCTCGGACTGAATCTTCTTCGCCTGCTCGGCAAGCTCGGAATCCGCCTTGTCGAAGAACTCCTGTTCCTCCATGGTGCGCTTTCGCGCGCGCTTGTCCATATCGACTATCGTTTTAATGATGCTTTCCATAACTGCACCTCTTTTGCGCTGTTTTGGTATACATTTCCGATATACCTATTATATATACTATTTCTGCTTCTTTCAGCTACTAAATTATATCACCAACATAGCAAAAGACAATATGCAAAAATAATAAACAATCTTCATTTTTCAAATTATTTTTGTACCGCGATACAAAAATTTAACAAAGATATCAAAGTTATAAGAAAAAGTGCTTTTCTTGCGCTTTCAAAGCACGGAGCACCCCTCCGGGAAAAGCCGGAGAAGTGCCGCAGTTTACTTTTTGATGTTATCCTCGATGAGGATTCTTATCTTCTCGGCGATGAACGCACCGAGAGCGAACGAACGGGAATGGTAGAACTTCATGAACTTCTGACCCGCTTCGGTCTTGAAAACCCAGAGCGCCCAGCTGGGGACAGGCTTATCTATTCTGCCCTTGTACTGAAGCTCGAACGGCTGAGAATAGGTCACGCCGCCGCTACCCTTCATCTGGAAGCGGATGTAGCAGCCGAGATCCTTTTCATAGTCGTTGAGGTCGATAGTGTTGCCAGTGGCGATAACTTTGCCGTCGGCTATCCACTCGATGACCCGGCAGTCGCGGGTAGGATCGGTGGCAACGGTTATCGTGTTCGCTTTTTGGTCGACTTTGATATCGGTCACGAGCGGCACATTGCCGTCGCCGTCAAAGTCGCCGACTCCGTCGGTGGTCTTGTAATATTTGCTCGCGGCAAAGAAGTTGCCGTCTTTCATCGCTTTTTTGACATTCGCTTCGTTGTTCTCGGGCAGGACGAAGAACTCGAAAGATCTGCCGACCTCGTTGAGCTTTTCGGAATCGTCATCGGCAAAAGCCCAGATATTTCTACCCTTGGGGATAACGACCTGAAGCAGCTCATCCCAGAGCTCGCGGTCGCCGCGGGTGACTCTGTCGGTGTTGTTGACTATCTCCATGCCGAGGCAGCTCGGGCAGTCGATGAATATGCCCGCGAAATAGGCTATGTAGACGTTCCAGTGAGAACGGTGCGGGAATCTGCCGGAATCGACCCAGTCGCCGACATGGTTGAGCACGGAATAGCCGCCCGCCTTTTCAATTTCAACGGGAGCGGTTCTGTAGTCGTTTTCGATTCCCCACTCGCCCTGACCGTAGGTGGTGAAATATCCGTTGACATGAGTCTTCGAGATAACAGCCATATTGCATTCGATTCCGCCGCGGATATCGGTCATGCCTCTGCCGCCGCGGTCAAGTCCCTTTGTGATGCGCTCATAGTTTTCTTCGCTCATCGGGTAGACTTTTCTGAACTTGTTGAAAATGCCGTTCGTCTCTCGCTCACTCGTCCAGCCGTTTGTGATAACGCCGTGGTCGGTCATCGCAAGGATATCATAGTCCGCCTTGTAATATTCCTCGACCATCTCGTCGAGCGTCGGGTCGCCGTCGCTCGCGTCGCAGTGTGCGTGGAGGTTTGCTTTATAAGTTTTCCATGTGTTCCAGTCGACCTGCTCATAGGGGCTGATTATCGTATAATCCGTCTCTTTCGAGCCGAACGCGAACGCCGCCGGGAAAGCGGTGAACAGCATCACGACAACCAACGCGGCCGACAGAGCGCGCTTGAAGTTCTTCTTCATTTATATATTCTCCTTAAATCAATATGCGTCGAAGAAATGATCGAAAGCATTGTAGCCGAGGAAGAAATACTTGAACGCCCAGACAATGGGATTGAACTTGAAATAAGTCCAGTCGAGCACTGTAACTGTAGCGCGCAGGGCGGTCGAGAGGTCGTGGGTTCTCGGAACTCTGACCTTGCCGAAGTCCTCGCCGTTTCTTCTGATAACGAAGGGCTGCGAATAGCAGATGCCGTTGTCGCCCGTGATATAGAATCTGACATAAAGATATGGCGTGTCGAGCAGATCGTCCGCGCGGAGATCGAGGGTCGCCTTGCCGCTGTCTATATCAGTCTCGCGCTTGATAACATTACAGTTCGAGACCCAGGTTATCGAATTGAAGTTCGTGCCCTCGATGCTTATCGTGTCATTTTCGTCGTCGACGGTCACGCGGGTGACGAGCGGAGTGTCGTCGCGCAGATAAGCCTCGGTGTCATAGACCTTATCTTCGTCGAAGCCGGGCATCTCTTCCATGCCGTTGAGCTCAACGCCGTTTGAATAGTGGGAGACCGCGAAGCACCAGCCGTTCTCCATGCCCTTGCGGACATTCTCGTTGGTGAGTTCCGGCAGAACCATCATGGTGTAGGCGTCGTTTATCGAGCGGACATCGTGAGAATCAGAGAAAGCGAATCCCCACGGGACGACGTTATTGGGTATGGTCTTTTGGAGTATCTGATCATAAAGTATGCGGTCGCAGCGGGTGTGCGCGTCGGTGGCACTGTTGATGCCCATGCCGACGCTCGAGCCCTTGTTATCAAGGAAGATGCGCGCAAATTTATTGGCATAATAATCGTCTATCTTCTGACCGACATGATCTTTGCTGTCCTTTTCGGGATAGACATACTCGCCGACATGGGAGAGCATGGATATTCCGCCCTTGCGTCGCACGCCCTTCGACGGAGTCTCATAGTCGCCGTAAACGCCGGCAAGGCCCTGACCATAGTTGGCATAGTAGCCGGTCAGATGGCAGTCGCACTTCGGGGTCGCCATGTTGAGCTCTATGCCCTGCGGGACATCGAGCATACCGTTGTTATGCGTTCTCGTCTGCGATGCGGCGGTGCCGGTCGTATAGGCCTTGTACTCCTCATCGGTCAGCGGGTAAATGGGCGCGAGCTTCGTGCGCTCATATTTGACGAGTCTTATCAGCGGCACGAGCTGTGGCTTCTGATCCCAGCCCTTGTTTATCGTGCCATGGTCGGTGAGCGCGAGGATATCGTAGTTGAGGTCATAGTGTCTCTCAACGACTTCGTGGATCGGCAGATAGCCGTCGCTCGCGTTGCTCTGAGTGTGCAGCTGAGCCTTATATATTCCCCAGCTGTCCCAATCGACATCCGCATAAGGGTCTGTTATCTCGTAGCTTATCTCCGCAGGAGACACCTCGTTCTCCTGCGCAAAGGCGCAGAACACGAGCGAAGGCACCGCAACAAGCAGGCAGAGTAGCAGCGACAGGGTGCGTTTGAACATTGTCATTCCTCCGTATGTTAATTTTTTATTCTGTAACATAGTTTAAAACATTCGGCAAATTAAGTCAACAAAGTTAACATAAATTTCGCAGCAAAATATAATTTTTTATATATTTTTTAGTCACGCTTTTCACATCCTCCCCATATGTTTGTTCAAATTGACATTTTTCGGTGAATTTTCGTTGACAAGTTTTGCATATTTTGATATACTCAATTTGAGATTGACCGAACGGAATTATCCCGCAAAGTCTTCTCAGGGAAAGAAAAAAGAAAGTCAAAAAAAGAAAGGAAAAGACAATGAAAAGAAAACTTATCTCCGCCGTTGCGCTCATCATGTGCGCGATAATGTTCCTCTTCTGCGGCTGCAAGTCGAAGAAGAACGGAGACGACACAACTGCCCCCTCAGAGAGCGGCGCGGCAGTCGATGCAGTCACCGATGAGAGCACCGAACCCTCATCCGAAGAGACGACTGAGCCCGAGAAGAAAGAGCCCGCTTCCGACGCCGTCAGAAGGGTTACAGACATCTCAAGAAATCCCGGTCATGTCAACACCACCACTCCCTCGGTCAGAAAGCCCGAGTGGAAAAAGGACGGAAAATATACCTGCGGCAAGAACCTCGCGGCAGGCGAATACTATGTAGTTCCCAATTCAAAGAAATGCTCGCTTATGCTTACCGACGGCAAAGACGGCGAGCTTGAATTTGAGATTCTTCCCTGCGGACTGTTCGTCACCATGAAAGCCGGATATACTCTTGAAGTCAAGAACGGCAAATTCATCCTCGCCTCCGAAGTCAATAAGATGGGCGCCACAAACGGCAAATACAAGCTCGGCTCCTACAGAGTCGGCGTTGACATCCCCGCAGGCATAACCACTCTCGGTTCATCCGACGGCTCATTCTTCACCGTTTTCTCATCAAGCGATTATTTTGACGAGGACGCAACGGCAATCATGTTCGCCGAGGATTATCCCGTTTATTACAACCTTGAAAAGGGTCAGCGCGTCCTGTTCATGGAAGACACTTCCCTCGGAGTAAAAATCCCCGGTGCAAACAGCGACGGCAGCTACAACTCCGGAATGTACAAGGTCGGCAAGGATATCAAACCCGGCAAATACACTCTCGTTCCCACGGATTCCGAAAACGGATACATGGTCTATTACGATCTGAGATATATCGAGCTCTCCATCAAGGACTACAAAGAGGATGTTAAGGCAGGCACTGTGATCACGCTCGAGAATGGCACCTATTTCCGCGGCAGCGGCTTAAAGCTTGTTCCGTATGTCGAGCCCGGCACAACCGCCGCTCCCGAGACTACAACGGATGCTCCCGAGACGACCACAAAAACTCCCGAGACGACCACAAAAACTCCCGACACCACAACCACTACAGCTCAGGGAACCCCTTCCGAAAGCTAAATAACAAACCAACCGATTGAAGAGTCGCAGAGATGCGGCTCTTCCTTTTTTTGCCTTTTTTGCCCGTGTTGACTTGAATGTTCAGGTTTGGTATAATGGACAAAACGGGTAAGCCCGCAATAATCCTCACGAAAGGGAAAAAAGATGAAAAAGCTTATATCTATTATTCTCTGCATGGCTATGCTCGCCGGTGTTCTGGCGTTTGCAGGGTGCAAGAACAATAAGGACAACCAGGACACAACAGCCGCCTCGACGGACATCGACGCTGTCGACGCCGCCGACACGACAGAGCCCTCTGCGGACAGCACCGCAGCTGAAAGCTCCACTATAAAAGAGACTAAGCCCTCGAGCAGACCGACT
>OHEB01000864.1_pt1 | contig 10652 bp, 8 predicted proteins | sample 1567081 | NCBI WGS metagenome assembly OHEB01 (sample SAMEA3879569, study PRJEB24766) | human gut metagenome | biome: human-associated habitat; feature: feces | place: USA | collected 1985/1987 | reverse complement strand
CTCCTCCGCAAAGACTGCGCTGGCCATGCCCGCCGCCATACAGCAGGCCAAAAGCACAGCCAACAAACGCTTTTTCATAGGCGTATTCCTCCTTTGCACAAATTCCTGCGCGGGCGGCTTGTCCATTGCAGGGATCGTCTTGGAGTATACAGGCCCGCCCGCGCAGAAGGCGTCGATAGCGGGAATCCGCTAAAACCTTACGCGCCGCGCCTTATTTCCACGCGGCGCGCAGGGCGGCGGCCTCGCTCTCGGCCAGTGCGGGGTAGTCGGGGTTGTCAAACAAGCTGGCGTAACGGTACAGCCCCACGCCCGTGATGCCGCTGTGCGCCAGCAGTGCCAGCTGGTCGGCCAGCGCATGGCCGCTGACCCACTCGCTGCCGCTGTCGGAGCCGTCCCCCGCGCCGATGCGGTAGGCCCCCAGCCCCGCATACAGTTGCACCCCCGCCGCCCGGGGCAGCGCCGCCCATGCGGCCGCCAGCCGGGGCAGGCTGTGCGCGGTATCGCCGTCCTTCTCATACGCCTGCCCCCAATAGAGCTGGGGCATCAGGTAGTCCACCGTCCCCTGCCGCAGCCAGCGGGCGGCGTCACTGTACTGCAGGGTGTAATTCAGCTCGGGGTCGCCCGCCGGGGCCGCGCCGAACCGCACGCCGTACCGCTGCGCCGCCGCGTGGCACAGCTCCATCAGTGCGTTGACATTCTCCCGCCGCCAGTCGTCCAAACTCAGCGCCGTGCCGCTTGCCGCATAGTCGGCAGCGTCAAAATCAGGGTCCTGCACAGGGTAGAAATAATCGTCAAAATGGATGCCGTCCAGCGGGTAGCTGCGGCACAGCTCCTCCACCCCATCGGCAATATACTGCCGCACGGCCGCGCTGGACGGGTCAAGCACCGCGCCGCTGTCGGTATAGCGCACCCACTCGGGGTGAAGGCGCGCAGGGCTTTCGGCACAGAGCGCCGGGACCTGCCCTGCCTGCAGGCGGTAGGGGTTGATCCACGCCTCAAGCTGCAGCCCCCGCGCATGGGCCGCCGCAATCATAACGGCAAGCGGGTCAAACCCGGGGTCCTGCCCCTGCGTGCCGGTACAGATATGGCTGAACGGAAAATACGCGCTGGGGTAGAGCGCATCCCCGAAGGGGCGCACCTGCGCAAGGACAACGGTCGCACCCAGCCCGGCGATGTCATCCAGCATCGCCTCCACATCTGCCGCAAAGGCTGCCTGCGTGGAGAAATCGACCTGCTGCCATTCCAGATAGCTGACCCAGACCGCGCGGTAGGGCGCGGCAGCCGCAGGCTGTGCCGTGGCCGCGGGCGTTGGGGCCGCAGGCTCGTCCGCCCCGGCTGCCCTGCGCGGCAGCACGGCGAGCGGTGCCAGAAAAAACACCGCCGCCAGCAGCAGGATATACCGGATATATCGCATCGTACCACCCCCTGTCCCACAAATATATGCGCCGCTGCCTGCGGGGATTCCGTTTCACCGTTTTTTACACACGCAGAAATTGACAGAAATTGGCTGGAAATGATATACTGGATATATATATGACATTTTTTCAGGACACAAAGGCGGCGAGGCTATGACCAGACACGAGGTCGAAAAGGAAATGATGCAATACCGCACGATTTTTCCAATCGTGCGGCTGCTGGACGCGGGGCAGGTGTGCGGCAACGCCCCGGTGGGGGAGCATTGCCCCTGCCATGAATTCTGGCACAGGGACACCCCCTGCCAGAACTGCATCTCCCGCCAGGTGATGGAGGACCATACCCAGCGCACCAAGCTGGAATATATGGGCCGCGATCTGTATCAGGTCACAGCGGTCTACCGCGAGGTGGACGGCGCACCCTGCGTGCTGGAGCTGATCCAGCCGCTGGACTGCGACAATCTCATCGACCCCGAAAACAGCGACCGGCTGATGAGCAGCGTGTCCGGCTACCACATCAAGCTCTACCACGATGCCCTGACCAGCTGCTATAACCGCCGCTATTATGAGGATGTCATCAAAAGCCGGAGCGAGCCGGCCGGCGTGGCCGTGCTGGATCTTGACGATTTCAAGCTGTACAACGACACCTACGGCCATCAGGCCGGCGATGCAGCCCTGCGCACCGCCGTGGAGGTCGTGCGCGGCTGCATCCGCAAAAGCGACCATCTGATCCGCTACGGCGGCGATGAGTTTTTGCTCGTGCTGCCCGGCATTGCACAGGCAGCGTTTGTTGCCAAGCTGGAGCGCATCCGCCAGCAGCTGCACACCGCCGTTGTACCCGGCTACACCCGGCTGCAGCTCTCGACCAGCATCGGCGGCGTGATGAGCCGCCCGGGCGAGAGCTGCGAGCAGGCGGCCTCCCGCGCGGACCGGCTGATGTATCAGGCCAAGAACCACAAAAACACCGTTGTGACCGAGGACACCGCCGGCACCGCCGCCCCCTCGGCCGCCGGGCGGGACCGGCAGGCCCGCCAGAATATCCTGATCGTAGACGATTCCGAGATGAACCGCGCGATTCTGGCCGAGATCCTCGGCAGTGATTACAATATACTGGAGGCCTCCAACGGGCAGGAATGTCTGACGATGCTGGACCAGTACGACACCGCCATTGCGCTGATCCTGCTGGACATCGTCATGCCGGTGATGGACGGCTTTGAGGTCCTGAACACGATGAACCGCAACCACCGGATCGAGGACATCCCGGTCATCATGATCTCAAGCGAGGACGCCGACACCGTTGTGCGCCGCGCCTACGAGCTGGGCGTCTCCGACTATGTGAGCCGCCCCTTTGACGCGGGGGTCGTCTACCGGCGCGTCTTTAACACGATCAAGCTCTACGCCAAGCAGCGGCGGCTCATCTCGCTGGTGACGAGCCAGATCCGTGAAAAAGAGAAGAACACCCAGATGCTGATCTCGATCCTGAGCGAGGCGGTCGAGTTCCGCAACGGCGAGAGCGGCGCCCATGTGCTGCACATCGGCACGCTGACCCGGCACCTGCTGGAGCAGCTGACCCAAAAGACCGACCAGTACGCCCTGACGCCCGAACAGCAGGAGCTGATCGTCATGGCATCGTCGCTGCACGACATCGGCAAGATCGCAATCGACGATGCGATCCTGAACAAGCCCGGGCGGCTGACCCGCGAGGAGTTCGACATCATGAAGCAGCACACCACGATCGGCGCGGCGATGCTGGACCAGCTGCACCGCTACCGCAACGAGCCGCTGGTGCGCACCGCCTATGAGATCTGCCGCTGGCACCATGAGCGGTGGGACGGCCGCGGCTACCCCGATGGGCTGAGCGGCGACCAGATCCCGATCTCGGCGCAGGTGGTGGCGATGGCCGATGTCTACGATGCCCTTGTGAGCAAGCGCGTCTACAAGGACGCCTACGCGCCCGATGTGGCGGTGCAGATGATCCTGCACGGCGACTGCGGGGCCTTCAATCCCCTGCTGCTGGACTGCCTGACCGACCTGCAGGACATCTTCAAGGCCGAGCTTGCCGCCCCCGAGGCGTGATACCGTCCGCTTGCGGGCGATTTTCCTGTTACTTTGCAACCAGTTTCCAAAAATTCCGTTGTGAAACTACCATTTTGCTGCCTGTGCGCGGGCTTGGATTGGGAATTTTGCCGAAAATCGCCGTTTTCTGCCGCAGGGTGCCGCTTTCGATTGAATAGCGGCGCTTGATGTGGTAAAATTGTACATGATTTATACGCAGGAACGGACAGCCGCAGACCGGCTGCCCTGCTTATATGATTTTGTACAGAAAGAATGAGAGGAATTTGGAGTTGCACGTCATTACAAAACGCGAAAAGATGCAGTACGCCTATGTGTTCCTGACGGACCTGCTGGCCCTGGCGGTCAGCATTCTGCTGTCGTGGCTGATCACCGACGGACTGTTCAATGTGCTGGTGCCCTACACCGCACGGGACTGGATGCAGACGCTCTGCGCGCTGGTACTGGCCTTTGTTGCGACCTTTTTCTGCTTTGACCAGACCGAGAACATCGTCACCCGCCGCCCCGGCGCCGAGATAAAACTCTCGCTCAAGTTCAACCTGATGCTCTGCGTCATCTACTCGGCCCTGATGCTGCTGACCAAGGCAACGATGCTCGACTCCCGCTATTTTGCGGTGACGGTGCCGCTCATCAACGCTTTGCTGCTGCCGCTCGCGCACGGTGCGCTCAAGCGGCTGCTGCTCCATTTCCAGCGCAGCTGGGGCATGGAGAGTCTGGTCGGCATCGTGACGACCACCGACCGCGCCGACCGCCTCATCACCGAGATCGGCAAGGACTGGTCCCGCCGCATTGTCGGCGTGGCGCTGCTGGAGGCCACGCATGAGATCGTCGGCACCGAGATCGACGGCATTGCGGTGAAGGCGAACTTTACCGATTTTATGGACTGGATCCGGCGCGAGGCGCTGGACGAGGTCTATGTCGATGTGCCGATGGACAGCGGCGAGAGCTTCATCCCCTATCTGGAGGAGATGGAGAGCATGGGCCTGACCGTGCATTTCCGCCTGCCGCTGCTTGACCGGATCGAGGAGGCCTGCTGCGATGAGACGAGCGCCGCGCGGCTGAGCCGCACGCTGGGCCGCTGCGCGGGGGGCAGCATCGTGACGATGGGCACCGTGGAGCTGAAGCTGCGCGACCAGATCGCCAAGCGGTGCATGGACATCGTGGGCGGTCTGGTGGGCTGCATCCTCAGCATCCCGATCATTGCGATCGTGGCGATCCCCCTCAAGATCGAAAGCCCCGGCCCGCTCTTCTTCAAGCAGAAGCGCGTGGGCCGCAACGGACGGTACTTTTACATCCACAAGCTGCGCAGCATGTACATGGACGCTGAGGAGCGCAAAAAGGAGCTGATGGCCCAGAACGAGATGAACGGCCTGATGTTCAAGATGGAGGACGACCCCCGCGTGACCAAGGTGGGCAAGTTCATCCGCAAGACGAGCATTGACGAGCTGCCGCAGTTTTTTGATGTACTGCGCGGCGATATGAGTCTCGTGGGCACCCGCCCGCCGACAGTGGACGAGTACAAGCAGTACGAGAGCCACCACAAGCGCCGCCTGTCGATGAAGCCGGGCATCACCGGCCTGTGGCAGGTCAGCGGCCGCAGCAACATCGAGGATTTTGAGGAGGTCGTCAAGCTGGATGTGACCTACATCGACAACTGGTCACTCTGGAATGACATCAAGATTTTGTTCAAGACCGTGTATGTAGTCTTCGCCGGACGCGGAGCGAAATAAATAAAGCAGGGAGCCGCCCGACAAGTGGGCGGCTCCCATTTTTGTATATCTACCGGGAAATGAGCAAAGCCCCTCCGGTCATCGCTTCGCTCGACCACCTCCCCACTTTGTGGGGAGGCTTTTGCGGCCAAAGGCCGCCGAAAAGGCTCCCCGCTTTGCGGGGAGCTGGCCGAGCCTGCGAGGCCTGAGGGGCTTTGCAGCGCGGCCTTGATTTCGCACCTTCCACGCCAAAACGGGGTCTGCTTTGCGGCAGGCCCCGTTTTGGTTGGTATAGGAAAATAGAGAATGGCTTTTAACTGCCCGCGTCAGACGATCTTGCGGGCTTTGTGGACGCCGGTCTTTAAGAACTCGACCCACTCGGCAATGTTCACGGCGTGGTCGCCGAGGCGCTCCAGATACTTGTCGATCATAAACAGGTCGAGCGCCGTCTCGGCATCATCGGGGTGTGCCGCAATGTAGGCGGCGATTTCCTTGCTGATGCGGCCGAACATGGCATCGCACTCATCATCGCGGGCAATGACCTGCGCGGCGGTGGACAGATCGACCTGCACATAGGCCGCGATGGCGTCCTTGACCATGTGCAGCGCAATATCGCCCATAGCGTAAAGGTCGTCCAGCACGCCGACGGTGCGCGCGCCCTCCGGGTGGAGGTGCAGCGTGATCTCGGCAATATCGCTGGCCTGATCGGCGATGCGCTCAATGTCGGTGACCATCTTGAGCGCCGTGGACACCTTGCGCAGATCGCCCGCGACCGGCTGCTGGCGCAGGAACAGCGTTAAGCAGCGGTGCTCGATCTCATGCTCAGCCGAGTCGATCTCGCTGTCGCGGGCAATGACGCTGCGCGCCAGCTCAACATCGCCGGTGCGCAGGGCGGTCATGGCGCTCTCGATCGCGCCGCCCGCCGCATGGCCCATCCGGGCCAGCATCGTGTCCAGCTGCAGCAGCTCGGCATCGTACATCTTCCGTACACTTGTACCCATGTTGCAATCCTCCTTAACCGAAGCGGCCCGAGATATAATCCTCGGTGCGCTTATCCACAGGCGTAGCAAAGACGCGCTCGGTGGGGCCCATCTCGACCAGTTCGCCCAGCAGGAAGAACGCCGTCTTATCGCTGATACGCGCGGCCTGCTGCATGTTGTGGGTGACCATGACGATGGTGTAGTTTTCCTTCAGCTCGGTGGCCAGCTCCTCGACCTTGGAGGTCGAGATGGGGTCCAGCGCGCTGGTCGGCTCGTCCATGAGCAGGACCTCCGGCTCGACAGCCAGCGCGCGCGCAATGCATAGGCGCTGCTGCTGGCCGCCTGACATGCCGAGGGCGCTCTTGTTCAGGCGGTCCTTGACCTCGTCCCAGATGGCCGCGCCGCGCAGGGATTTTTCAACGATCTCGTCCAGCTGGGCCTTATTATGGATGCCGTGGGTGCGCGGGCCGTAGGCAATGTTGTCGTAGATCGACATCGGGAAGGGGTTCGGCTTCTGGAACACCATGCCGACCCGCTTGCGCAGGACATTGACATCCATCTTGTCCTTGTAGATGTCCACGCCGTCCAGTTTGATGTCGCCGGAGATGCGGCAGCCCTCGACAAGGTCGTTCATCCGGTTCAGGCTCTTCAAAAAGGTCGATTTGCCGCAGCCGGACGGGCCGATAAAGGCAGTGATCTCCTTTTCCGGGATGTCGATGTTGATATTCTTCAGTGCATGGAAGCTGCCATAGTACAGATCCATGCCGCGGACTTCAAATTTGTTCATGAAATGACCTCTTTGCTATATCTTCGTTTTGCGCGGGTTTTAGCGGCATGGTTCAGCGGAGGGGTCAAGACCCCTCCCTACAATTTGCCGGTCATGGGTGCCCTGTAGGGAGCGGTCTTGACCGCTCCGGGCAGTGTTCCCATCAACACCCGCTCCGTTCTCTCTGCAACGTAGGGGCCGGGGTCCTCGACGCCCCGCAGGCGGCTTTACTTCTTCGCCAGCCTGCCGGCCACAAAGCCGGACAGGCAGTTGATGACCAGCACCAGCACCAGCAGCACCACGGCGGTGCCGTAGGTCTCGTTGATGTACAGGCCCTCGTTGGAGAGCAGGTACATGTGTACGGCCAGCGTGCGGGTCGAGCTGAATACGCTGGTGGGGATCTTTGCGACCGAGCTGGCCGTGTAGATCAGCGCGGCGGTCTCGCCCACGATGCGGCCCGTGGCCAGAATAACGCCGGACAAAATACCGGGCATGGCGCTGGGCAGCACGATGGTGAACACCGTGCGCAGCTTGCCCGCGCCGAGGCCGAAGCTGCCCTCGCGGTAGGAGTCAGGCACGGCGATGAGCGCTTCCTCGGTCGTGCGCATGATGACCGGCAATACCATGATGGCCAGCGTGAATGCACCGGCGATCATGCTGTAGCCCCAGTGCAGCTGGGTGACGAAGAACAGCATACCGAACAGGCCGTAGACGATGGAGGGGATGCCCTGCAGCGTCTCGGTCGTGACGCGCACGACCTTGACGAGCTTGCTGCCGCGGCGGGCGTACTCGACCAGCCAGATGGCGGCAAAAATGCCGAGCGGCGTGGCGATGAGCAGCGCGAAGGCGGTCATCAGCACGGTATTGATGAGGGCGGGCGTCAGCGAAACATTCTCGGAGTTATACTCCCATGCGAAAAGCTCGGGCTTGAGGTTGGGAATGCCCATGACGAGGATGTAGCCGATCAGGAACACCAGCACGGCGGCCGTCAGGAAGGCGGCGATCCGCACGAGCCACCGCAGCGCGGCAGCCTGTGCGCGGGCAGCGCGGCGGTTCTGCCCACCGCCGGGCATAAGCGTATGCGGTTTTGCGCAGGTCATATCGGCCGCAGTCTTTGTTGCGGTGATCTCAGGCATGGTCGCTGCCCCCTTTCACAAGGCTGAAGCAGAGGTTGATGAGCAGGATAAAGACGAACAGCACAACGCCGGTGGCGATCAGCGCCTCGCGGTGGAGGTCGGCGGCGTAGCCCATCTCGATGACGATGTTGGAGGTCATCGTGCGCAGGCCTTGGAACAGGCCCTTGGGCATCCATGTCTGGTTGCCCGCGACCATGACGACCGCCATCGTCTCACCGATGGCGCGGCCGATGCCGAGGATGACCGCCGACAGCACGCCGGACTTGGCGGCGGGCAGCACCGCGCAGAAAACGCTGCGCTCATGGGTGGCGCCCAGTGCCAGACTGCCCTCATAGTAGCTGTTGGGAACGGCGTCAAGGCTCGTCTTGCTGACCGTGATGATGGTGGGCAGGATCATGATGCCCAGCAGCACGGCGGCGGTGAAAAGGCTCATGCCCTTGCCGCTTTTGACGTGGAGCACCGTCTTGAAGAAGGGCGTCTTGACCATGGCCTGCACAGCCGGCACCAGCACGATCATGCCGAAGAAGCCGTAGACGACCGATGGAATACCCGCCAGCAGCTGCACTGCCGGCAGCATGACCCGGTTGATGGCCGGGCTGGCAAAGCGGGACATATAAATGGCGGTCAGCAGGCCGATGGGCACGCCGACGAGGATAGCCCCCGCCGTGACATAGATGCTGCCCAGAATCATCGGCAGGATGCCGAAGATGTCGTTGCCGGGCTTCCATGTCGTGCCGAGCAGGAACTGCATCGGCCCGATCTTGAACAGGGTAGGCACACCGTTTGCAAACAGGAAGATGCAGATCAGCGCGACCGCCAGAATGGATACACAGGCGCAGAGGGTAAACACCACCTGCATGACGCCTTCTTTTAGCTTGGAGGTCATTTCCTATACTCCTTACCTTGAATCGTGGCGGGCAGTTCACCTAAAGCAGTGCCCTTCCGCCAACTCTCGTTTGCCATACACACGGAGGGGTCAAGACCCCTCCCTACTATGCCGTTTTACAAGACATTCTGTAGGGAGCGGTCTTGACCGCTCCGGGCCGTTGGCCTTTGTAGCTTGCTTTCTATTGCATTGCGAGGTAGGGGCCGGACATGTCCGGCCCGCGGCCTTCCCATAACCGCGCGGTCACGGGTACGCTGCGGGCGGGGCATGCCCCGCCCCTACGGTGCTGCTATACTTTACTGCACGTCGGCCCAGGTGGTCAGCTCGCCGGTGTAGATGCCCTTGATCTGGTCAACGGTCAGATCCTCGGTGGTGTTGGCGGGGTTGACAACGACTGCGATGCCGTCCAGTGCCAGAACAGTAGCCTTGGCACCGCCCTCGACCTCGGAGTCCTTCAGCTCACGGCTGGCCATGCCGATGGTGTAGGTGCCGTCCAGCGCGCCGGAAACACCGGTGGTGGAGTCGGTGGTGAGCAGCTCAAGTTCAGCGTTGGGGTTGACAGTCTTGTAGGCCTCGATCAGCTTTTCCATCAGCGGAGAGACGGAGGAGGAGCCGCCGACGGTGATCTTGCCGGCAGGCTGGGCGGAGGTGAAGTCCGCGCCGTCCTCGCCGATGTAGCCCTTATCGGTGGCAAGCGCCTGACCGTCCTTGCTCAGGCAGTAGGCGATGAAGTCCACGGCCACGGGGTCGGTGGCATCGCCGTTGGTAACGATGTTGAACGGACGGGCCAGCACATAGCTGCCGTCCTTGACGGTCTCGGCGGAGGCGGCCACACCGCCGACCGTGACGGCCTTGACGGTGTCGTTCAGAGAGCCGAGGCTGATGTAGCCGATAGCGGTCTCATCGTTGGCAACAGCGGTCATGACGCCGTTGGTGCTGGACTGGATGGCAGCGGCCTCGGTGGTGTTGTCGACCTTCTTGCCGTCAGCGTTCTTCTCCTCAACGCCGGTCAGTTCAATGAAGGCGCCGCGGGTGCCGGAGCCGTCCTCACGGGAGATGACCGTGATGTCCTGATCGGTGTCAAAGTCACCGGCGGGGGCAGCCTCGCTGGAGGCGGTGCTCTCAACAGGGGCAGCCGAGGAAGCGGCGGCGGAATCAGAGGAACCGCAGGCGGCAAGGCTCAGGGCCAGGGCAGCGGCGGTAACGGCAGCAATAGCAGATTTGCGTTTCATGTGTGTGTACTCTCCCTTTTCACCAAATTTATGTGGTATAGTTTGTGCATTTCGCAGTGCTTCACCGGAAGCAAGGCCATTGTACCGCATTTCCGTGCGGGTATCGACCATGGTGCGGTACAATCGCGGTAAAGCTTTTGCAAAGATGTCCCCGGTTTTGTGTGAGAACGGTAAAGTTTGTAAAGAATATGCAAAAACAGCGGGGGTGCGGGATGGGATACGGCGGCGGGTTTGCGGCAAGGATTGTAGGGGGCGGCGTCCCCGACGCCCCGCAGTGGGGGCAGGATTTTCCCCTGCGCACGGATTTTAAGTGGGGGTGTAGGGCGGCCAGCCCTGTGGCCGCCGTGGCCGTTTGCGGCGGCGGGAAGTGCCCGGGGGGAGGGATGAATCCCTCCCCTACGGATTGATTGTAAAAGGGATATGGCGGTAAGTTGCGGGCCGGGCATGCCCGGCCCCTA
>OHEB01000855.1_pt1 | contig 10729 bp, 8 predicted proteins | sample 1567081 | NCBI WGS metagenome assembly OHEB01 (sample SAMEA3879569, study PRJEB24766) | human gut metagenome | biome: human-associated habitat; feature: feces | place: USA | collected 1985/1987 | reverse complement strand
CGGTGGGGCTTCCTGCTCCTGTGCCGGTTCTGCCGCAGGTGTAGGCTCTTCCGTGGGTACTTCTTCCTGCTCTGGCTCCGGCAACTCTTGGTCATGCCGGTGGTTGAACAAACTAAATATGCCGTTGACATATTCCGAAAGCTGCTCCTTCGCCTGCTGGCAGGAATCATAGTGCCGGTCGCCCTCGTCCATGCCATCCAGATAGACAGTCAGGGCTTCCAGCATTTCCGCCGCTTTCGCCTTATCTGCCAACTGCTCCTCAATGACGGGAACGGCGTCATAGTAGTCCGCGCCCTTGGGGTATGGTCTCGGCACATCGTCCGATGCGTCGGAAAAGCCGAAATACACCGACCGTGCTAACCGCCGCCGTTCATACTGCGGGATCTCCGCAATGGCATCCTCGCCGGGGAAACGCTTCTGCGCGATGAGCCTTTCATAGTTCTTGACCACATTGGGGATGGTCAGCGTGACCTCGCCATACCGCTTACCGGCATATTCCCGCTGATAGGTCAGTCCCTTATAGGTTTTCGTATAGTCATATCCGTCGCGCCCGCCGCCGCTGTACTCACCAAAACGGCTTTTGATGAATTTCTGCTGTTTCTCTTTTGCGTGGGGGTAACAGAAGAAGGCATACACGTCCAAGCGGCTGTCCACGGAATCCGCAAGGAAGAACTGGTCGATCTCATCCTGCGTGATGAACATTTTGCACCGGCGCAGAAAATCCGGCTGCGCGGTAAAGCTGCGCTCCGGCAGGTCAATTCCGTCCAGCACCACGCCGATTCGGTGTGTATTATACTCAGACAGCCGAAAGCGCATGATGCTACGGTTCTGCTCGTATGCGCGGAGGAAATCGTGGTATTCCTCTGCCAGTACCGCAAGGCCGCCCTCACTCTTGGCAAAGGCCACCATATCCTCGTCCAGCTCCGGATAGCCCTTGTGCTGGTCATGGATGGCCAGCGTCTGAGGGAACAGGCCCTGTGCGCGGCCCTCTTGGGCCAAATCGCGGGCGGTCATCAGCAGAGCGTCACCCATCTCAAGCAGCACCTTGTCCTGCGCCCGCTCCAGCTCTGACGCCGAAAGATATGTTCCCGCCTCCAGCAGCTCCAGTATCCGCGCCGACGCCTGCTCCCACGTCACCGTGGTGCGGCTGTGACCGGTACGAACGCTATCCCCCTGCGCCAGATGGATACCGTCCTCCATGAACCACACGGCATATTTCTTACCCTCATATTCAATGCCGCGTCCGTTCTCCGTGCCGAATTCACGGCGCAGGAAAGCAATACATTCCGCTTCCGGACGCTGGCGCATAAAGAACACCGCGATCCGCTCCGCGCTGCCGCGGCTGTTGCCCGCCGTATACAGCGTCTGGTCGATAACCGCCTGCGGCACCGGGCGGGTAGGGAACAGCTCACCCGTTCGCTGCGTCTCCGGCACTTCATAGACCGCCGTACCGCCGCCCATGCCAAAGAGGGACATTTGCTCCGCCATCACCGGCGCATTCTGCAAGCCCAGCTTGATCTTATACGCGCCGCGCTCAATGAGGTTTTCGGTCATTTCCGTGACCACGCCCCACGAAAAAACGGACTCCGCTGTGCGGGAGAGATAGCTGCCCTCCCACATCAAGAGTCCGTCTTTTTCGGCGTGGTAGCCCACACGGACTTTGTCCGCGCCGGCCAGCACCTCCACCCATATATCGTTGTAGCTGCTTTTCAGAAATTCTGTGCGCGTCGCAATATCCCTATTGGTCTGAAAAAACGCAAAAATCTCCTGCCGCGTGTGCTTGCGCCCGCCATCATCCAACAGTATCGCTTCAATGAGGTGTTCATCTAAAAACGCCGGAAGCTCTGCCTCTCTATCGTGCTCCACCGCATAGATTGCGGCCTGTGCCTGCGCCTTTTCGTCCGGATAGTCCCCATAAACGCGAAGGCACACGTTCGCATCGGCATCATAAACAGCGGCACCATCATAGGCAAAGCCATCTGCTTCCATCGTTCCGGCCACATAGCCCTGCGCCGCAGCCTCTGCTTCTTCCAACGTAGGATAGTCCAGCTTATCATCAAAGCCGTTTTCAAAGTGATGATAGGCGGCAACATGATATAAATTCGCTCTGTTATCAGCAAGGGCGGGAAGTGCATCACTTCCCGCCCTTGCCGGTTCTTCACTTATTAGCTGTAGATCAGATCGTTCAGCACCGCTTCCTCCGCGCTGTGCTTCAGGTTGTTCATCAGCCCCGTCCAGCGCTGTGGATCGGCGGCTTTCAGTTCCTCCGTCACGCCCTCGGCTTTCGCCATCTGCGCCACGGCCTGCGTCACCATCCGCTGCGCTGTCTCCTCGATCTCCGCCAGATGTGCCGCCAGCTGACCGCTGGTCTTGAGATTCGTATATAACACCCTGCGGTGCTTCTTGATGTACTGCCTCCGCAGCTCCGCATACTTGCCCAAGTGCGTCTCCAGCTCTTGGGGCAGCAGCAGGTTCGGCAGGCGAAAGCCCTCCTGCATCCTGTATGTCACTTCCATGCTCAACACTCCTTTCCGTTTCGCCGCTATTCTGTCCTTTGCCCACATCATAGTCGATTTGTGCATCCTTTGCAAAAAATTGCTCCCGCCGCGCCTGCATCACCGTGCGGCTGATCTCCCGCAGACCCATCTCCGCAATATCGCTGGTGGCAATGCCCAAGGCGTTGATGGTGCCGGGGGTATCAAAGGAATAAATACCCTCAAAATCCTCCGGCAGTATGTAGGCTGCGGCAGGCAGAGAAAGCCGGGTCATCATCATATAGGCAACGCTGCACTCCAGCGCCCGCCGGTATGTGACCTCTACATTCAATGCGTCCAGCTCCTCCAGCATACTGCCGCGGCGACAGTCCAGCAGATCCCGCAGGTAGTCCGGCATATTGTCCGCCGCAGCGTTGCGGCTGGCGGACAGTATAGCGTCCGGCAAATTGTCTTTTTCGGCCAGCGTACCGAAGGTGGCCTCCAGCGTCTCGATGACCCTCTCCGTGTAGGCCGATTCCATCGACCAAATGGGAACTGGCCGTGAGACGGGTGTGGTGTGGGTATCCGCGATGTCAAAGTAGTGCTTCAGCCGCCCCTTACCGTAGGCTTCATCAATGACAGCAATGCCGGTAGCGCCCGTATTGACCCACCGGCCAAACTGCTTGTTCCACTTCTCCAGCTCCAGCACCGCCGTGGCGTTGGGACGTTGGGCATAGATCAGGACTTGCTCGTCGAACGGGCATTTATAGTTATAGCAGGCCGCCCGCAAAAAGCCTGTCCAGCTTTCATAGTCGCCGGTCAGCTTTGTCAGTGTGCGGCTATACAGCTCTGTGATGAATTGAAATTTGCTTGCCAAGGCATTGCCTCCTTCCTCAAAAATGTCGGACGTATTGGTTCTCGACTACCGTGCTTCGCCCCGTTCTTTCAGCTTTTGCAGTCCCTTCAAGAAGCTCGGCACCTCCTGAAAGCCCACAGCATCCACATAGTAAGCATTTCTCTTGCTGCCGCGCTTGACCACGATCACATCGCTCTCAGATAGAGAGCGCATTTGTCGGAAGAAAGGCCGTGTGTCCGCATTGTGCTTCCGATATAACTCCTCCAGCGTCATGTTGGGGGCCAACACCCCGGCAAAGGCTTTGCGGTAATGGGCGGCGCGCAGCTTGCCTTTGGCACGCTCATATCGCATAAAGGCGTAGTCCACCTTAGCCACGTTGTCGATCTGATATATCTCATAGCAGCCCGCGTCCGCTGGCAACAACTTTGAATCAAGCGGCTCATACACCGTGCCTGTCCGCTGCGCTACCTCCGCAAACTCACAAATATGATAGACCTCGCTGCCGATCAGCGTATGGCAGTCGTCGATATAGGTGCAGGGCCTTATCACGCTGCTGCCATCCATCCGCGTCATGACGATGCTGGCGCCATCTGGAATATAGAACAGCGTATTGTACTCCGCATCAATAAAGCGAATCCGGCGTTTGCTCTTATCCGGCTCCGGAAAGGCGATAACGCCCATGATATTTACCGGCTCACGGTCTGTCACCTTTCTCCACCTCGTTCCTTTTTCAGCACAGTACGGCTTTGCTCCCGTTGTACCCGCCGCTCCTTTTGCTCCTGATACTCGCTGCCTGTCCTTTCACAGAAGTCCTCGATCATCGCCGCACGGTCTGCTCCGTAATGTCCCCAGAAGAAGTTGGGCGGCCTATCTCCGTCGTTCTTGCAGTTGCGCTGCCAGGTAACGAACGGTGCAGGTGCTTTCGGGTGTTCACCCAAAGCAAACTCAGATTTTCCCACGCGCACCCGCGCCGTGATCTTATAGTCCGCATTGATGATCTCACCAATGACGTAGCTGCCGCTTTCCAGCTCCATGGTGTAGCTGCCGTTCTGAGCCTGCTGCGCCTTCACCGGCATGGCAGGTACACCGCAGACCAGATCCGGCTGCATGACAAACTGTGACCTTGCGCCCAGCAGCTCCCTCGGAAGCGCCGATACCGGCAGATATAGTTTTTCTTTCCCCATGACCTCATATCGCAGCAGAAAATCGTCCACCGGATAGTAGATACTCATAACAGGGTCTTTGATATGCCCCTTCGCCGTCGTCGCGTTCACATATCTTGCGTTATCCAAATACCACTGCGGGTCTGCTCCCGGCGTATGCCAACCGAACATAGACCCGGCACGCATGGCGGCCTCCTGTATGTCAGAAATGCCCCGCCGCCGATTATGCTCTCGAGCGATGTTTTGATTTTCCTCCCGATTCCCCGTATCCCAGTCGGAGGCGTAGTAACCACGCTCACCCCTCTTGAGAATGATGAGCTGCCCCGATGAGGGCAGCGTGGATAAGCAGGAATCGGGCAATTCATTCCTTCGCATAACCAACCTCCTCACCGTGCCTGCTCCTGCTGCCTGCGCCGATGCCAGCCATCCAGCAGCTTGATGATGACTTCCTCCATCTGCTTAGGGGTATAGCTGGGCGGAAAGTATTTTTGCAGCCGGTCGTTCCGCAGCGTCACCTTCCGCTCCAGCGGCTTTTCCTCCCGCATAATGAGGTCGATGATGTTGGTTTCCAGCTTGCCCTCCGCGCTGATCTGCTTGAGCCGCTGGGCCTGATCCATCGATGGCGATACCTCGTCACGCTCCATGACGAGTTGGAGATAGGTCTGTTCTTTCTCGGTCAGGTGGGAGATGTAGTCGGCTGCCGGTACGAATTTCAGCTTTCCGGCATCCACTGCCTCCATCAGCGGCGGAATGAGGTTTGTCAGGCGGATATACCTCTGGATTTGGCGCGCACTATCCTCCGCGCTTTCCGCAAGCAATTCGTCTGCCCTTGACTTCGTGCCAACTTGGCACGAAGTCAAGTCTATGCGCGCTCCTTGTCGTTTCATAGCGTCCAGCTTCAGCTTATACGCCTTGGCTTTCTCGCTGGGCAGCAGGTTTTCACGGTTGATGTTGTAGTCCACCACCAAAATGTCCGCGTCCTCATCGCTGTAATCCCGCACGATGACCGGGCGGGTGTCCAGCCCTACCACCTTGGCGCAGTAATCGCGTCGGTGGCCGGAGATGATCTCATACCCGCCCTTGCTGCGGGGACGGACGATCAGCGGCTCGGCAATGCCGGTGCGCTCGATGCTGTCCATCAGCCGCACCAAATCAGCGCTGGGCCGGTCTACGGAATAGGGCTGCCGCGCATAGGGAAACACCTGCTCCGCAGGTACGATCTGCACTCGCTCCTGCCGGTCGGCTTCGCGTTCAGAATCCGTTTTGAACAGGTCATCGTACCGGGTCAGCTCTATGCCGTTTAACTTGCGGGCCAAGCTGCAACACCTCCTTTGTCAGCGCGGCGTATGCCTGTGCCGCTTTTCCGTTTGGGTCATGCTCGTAAATGCTGGTTCCCGTAGCGCTGCTCTCCGCCACGCGGATGGAGCGCGGTATCTCGCTGCTGAACACACGGCTGCCGTAGTTCCTGCGCAGCTGCTCACTGACCTCTCTGGCCAGCGTGGTACGGCTGTCCATCATGGTCAGCAGGATACCATCCACCGTCAGGTGGGGATTGATCTGCCGCTTGACGCGGGTAATGGTACGCATAAGCTGCTCCAGCCCCTTAGCGGCCAAATACTGCCCCTGTACCGGAATGATTACGCTGTCCGCCGCGGTCAGTGCGTTGATGGTCAGCATTCCCAGCGAGGGCATACAGTCGATGATGGCGTAGTCGTAAGCCGATGCCAGAGTGGACAAATACTGCCGCAGCACCGTTTCACGGCTCATGATGTTCACCAGCGTTACCTCCAGTCCCGACAGTTCAATGTTGGCAGGAACAAGATCAACGCCGGACGCATGGTGCAGGATACCCTCGGCGGGGTCGGTGGTCAGGTGGAAGGCATTGCCGTATTTGTGGGCAAATATCAGCACATCCGCTGCCGGGCGGTAGCCCGGAGGACAGACGCAGGACACCTGCATCCCCGCCAAAAGGCCGCCCACGATCAGGCTGTTGGCCATGTTGCTGCCATCGCCCACAAAGCAGAGCTTCAGCCCTGCCAGCGTGCCCCGGCGCTCCCGAATGGTCATCAGGTCGGCCAGCGTAGGGGAAAGCTCGTCCGGCTGCCGCCAGCCCAGCATTTGGGTGAGATTGCCCTGGGCATCGGCGTCCACCAACAGGACTTTCTTGCCCTGCTGGGCAAGGCCGACACCCAAGCTGGCGGCTGTGGTGGTTTTCCCCACGCCGCCCTTCTGATTTGCCAGTGCGATAGTTTTCAAAAGCACACCTCCATTTCGTGCAACAAAAAAAGAGCCTTCCGGCTCTTGTACTTTACTGTCGTTCTATTTTTAAGTGGGAAAAAATCGTGTTTCTACATATTTTTCTTGACTTAACGTTTTACAAGAGCTAAACTGTCAATGAGGTGATCCACATGAAACGCAAAGTCGAAGCGCAGCTTATAGCGTGGAAAAACAAGTCCTCTGAGCGTCAGCCCTTATTGGTCAATGGGGCCAGACAGGTAGGCAAAACATATATTCTTCGCAAATTCGGCGAGGAACAATTCAAGAACGTGGTCTATGTCAACCTGGAGACAAACCTGACCATCGCCTCCTACTTCAACGATAATATTGCCCCCGAGCGTCTGCTGCGTTATTTGGAAGCCTCCACCGGCGAACGCATTATCGCAGGGGAAACGCTTATCTTTTTTGATGAGATTCAGTCCTGTGAACGTGCGCTGACATCGCTGAAGTATTTTTGTGAGGAAACTCCGGAATTTCACATTGCAGCAGCGGGCAGCCTATTAGGCGTCGCCATCAACAGACAGCACTATTCTTTCCCCGTTGGAAAGGTCGAAACGATCACCATGTATCCTCTGGATTTTGAGGAATACCTATGGGCTCGCGGTAAGGAGTTCCTCGCTTCGGAAATACGTTCCGCCTTTGAGACGATGACCGCCCTGCCTGACGCACTCCATGCGGAGGCAACTGAGCTGTATCGTGAGTACCTGCTGATCGGCGGTATGCCCGCCAGCATCAATGCCTTCCTCAGAAGCGGCAGCTTTTTGGATGTCTCCCTGGTGCAGAATGAAATACTGGACAACTACATCGCGGATATGGCCAAGTACGCCAGTAATGCCGACAGCGTGAAGATCCGCGCCTGTTACAATTCCATTCCGGCGCAGTTGGCAAAGGACAACCGCAAGTTCCAGTACAAGGTCGTACAGAAAGGCGGCAGCGCCTCCCTGTTCGGTGCATCCATCGAATGGCTGTATCTGGCGGGGGTCGTGCTGAAATGTCAGCGCATCAGTCAGGCATTTGAACCCATTTCTGTATATGCGGACTTGTCGGCTTTTAAGCTATACATGGGAGACGTGGGCCTTTTGACCGCAAAGTCCGGGCTTTCCCAGCAGACCGTTTTATCCGGCGAGGGGAACACTTTCATGGGCGCTGTCACGGAAAACTATGTGGCGCAGCAGTTGGCCGCAAACGGGCATGACCTCTACTATTGGGAAAGCAACAACACCGCCGAACTGGATTTCGTTCTGCAAAGTGGAAATCAAGTCATGGCCATTGAGGTCAAGAAGGGCGAACACGTCCGTTCCCGCAGTCTCAATCTGTTCATCGGCACCTATCATCCCTCCTGTGCGATACGCCTGTCCCTTAAGAACTTCGGGGAAAAGGATGGCCTGAAATCTGTCCCTCTGTACGCAGCCTTCTGCATTTGACGCTCATCCAAACCAAATCATTACGAAAATAGCTGTTCGGCAATTTGTGCCGGACAGCTACTTCTCTACCCGCTTCCGCCGCTGAGGTCGTGGCCCACCATCAGTGCGTAGTGGTTATCCATGGTCAACGGCGCGTTATACAGCGCGGTCAGCAGATATGGCTTCACATGGCGCACGTCAGTAGTATTTTCCCTGATCCGATCCAGTACATACAGCAGATGCGCGCCGGTCAGCTTCAGCAGCCTTGAACGCACTACCTCCGCTGGCAGTTCCTCGCCCGCCACGCGGATGGTAGACTTGGTGGAGCACACGGTATCCAGCATCAGCCCCACCAGCTCGTCCAACCGTGCGCGATCTACCTCTGTGTAACCGACGAGATAATCGTAGTCCACATTGGTCATGATCCGCTCTCGGTATGTCTCCCGTCGCTCCATTCCGCTCTCCTGTATAGGCTTGCCCTTATGAGGAAAGGAAGGGAAGGACTTAGTAGAATCCGTACTTAGTATTTCTTTACTTTGTTCTTGTATATTTAATTGCGCGGGATTTTCCTGTTCAGGTTTTTCCAAGACAGGTTTTACCTGTTCTGGAAAAGCCCGTTTAGGTGCGTCGCCGGTATTTTCCGCCTGAACGGGATTTTCCCGTTTAGGTGGCTCCGGCTCTCTGGGCTGCTCCAGAATGGTATATTCGATGCCGCCCAGCGTACCGTCCGCGTGGCGTTCCCGCTCCCGCACGATGTACCCCGCGCCCTCCAGTTCCCGCACCGTGGCACAGATGCTGTCCACGCCATCCTTACAGATGCGCGCCAGTCCCTTGGTGGTGTAGTCCCAATCCTCCGGCAGCGACAGCATCAGGGACAACAGGCCCTTTGCCTTCAGCGACAGGGACTTGTCCCGCAGATGGTAATTTGACATGACGGTATAGTTCCGCGTTTTCTCCACCCTGAATACAGCCATGGGCGTTCCTCCTCCCTTATATTTTAATATAGAAAAAGAGACGGTTCACACCGTCTCTTTCTCAGTTTCTATTTGCGTTTTTACTTGATTGCGTCATCAGCGGCTTCATCGCTTTTCTCAATTTCAGCCCTAAAAGACTCTGCCACCGGAGTAAAATTCTTTCTGTCAAAATACTTGGAATTGCAAGCTGCAACGTAGACTGCTTCCGTGATCAAGTTCTGTTTCCACAGGCGCTTCAGCAGGACTAATCCAATGTCACGATCAACTTCTGTCATAGGCGCTCTCCTTCAGAATTGGTAGTACCCCAATTATAACATATCGTGCCTGATACGGACAACCTGTTTCCACTCACACGTTGATTTGCATTTTCTTGAATTCTTTTCAAATAAGATATATATCACAAGAGGAAACCAGCTCTCGCCGGTTTCCTCTTGCTTGTTGTCAAATTTCAGAGTTAAATTGTTCCAAAGCGCCTTTGAATCGGCGGTCATCGGCCACGATTCTGTCTAATATTTGTCTAATAGCAGCCCCGATTTTGGCACCAAATTTGCCAATATCAGGCAATACTGCCGAATACCCTGCAACAGGCAGTTCGATAAAAAATCCTGTATTCATGCGGGTTTGCGGACATTTTGAAGCACGGCGTACTACACGGTACGGCGCGAATGTTGTAACTCCTAAGCGTGGGGTCGGAGGTTCAAATCCTCTCTGGGACGCCAGAAAGCACCGCTGCAAGCCTTTTTCGGGGTTTGCAGCGTTTTTTTGTTCCTCCTTCTCCCGGTAATTTCGCTTCCGTTATGCAAAAGTGGGCTTATCCCCTTTATTTATCTTCGCTTCGGTTACGGTGCAGGCTTGCCTTCAGTGCCGTGACAGTATCCGTGATGATTTTTATTTCATCCTCGTTACAATCTGCGACCAGATCAGAAAGCCAACTGTTCAGGACAGGCCGCGCACTGCGCATTTCCATGCACAGCACCTCGGCGGGATCACAGTCCAGAATATTCATCATTTGCACAAGCAGCTTTGTGCTGGGAATCGTCATGCCGGTTTCAATATGGCTGATATGTGTAGACCCCACATCAGTCATCGCAACCAGCTGCTCCTGCGTCATGTTTTTCCGTATGCGCGCTTCCTTGAGCCGTGCGCCTATAAATGCGTAGTCTATCATACAAACAAGTCTCCTGCAGATGAAGTGTTCTTAACTTGTATTGTATGTGCATTTTGCTCATGTTTTAATATCCTAAATGTGCAACCGCCTATATACTTATAGTCGCAGGGAAATTTATGCCGTTTTTTTGGTGCATCAGAGTATTATTTGCCTAATTAAGTCAAATTTTTTCGTTGAAAGGTCAACAAATCTCAAAAAGCCGGCTCGCAGCACACTTATAGCGCACACGCCGACAAAAGCGAACCATCCTACCACGCCGCACGCTTCCCTGTTTCACCGCTGCCCCAGTTGCTCCGTCACGGCGAAGTGGTTTTTCTCATACCGGATCAGCCCGTCCCGCTGCATGAGGGACAGCTCGTTGCTCAGCGCGCTACGCTCCACGTTCAGGTAATCCGCCAGCTGCTGGCGGTTGTA
>OHEB01000846.1_pt1 | contig 10823 bp, 8 predicted proteins | sample 1567081 | NCBI WGS metagenome assembly OHEB01 (sample SAMEA3879569, study PRJEB24766) | human gut metagenome | biome: human-associated habitat; feature: feces | place: USA | collected 1985/1987 | reverse complement strand
ACAGGGAAAAGGAAATTTTTGAAGAGCTCTTTGTCCGCTACCCCACTCTTGAGGGGATAAGAGAAGACATCAAGAGCGCCTATGATGTTATCTGCGCCTGCTTCGACCGCGGCGGCAAGCTGCTCATCTGCGGCAACGGCGGAAGCGCGGCGGACGCGCAGCACATAGTCGGCGAGCTGATGAAAGGCTTTCTGCTCAAGAGAGAGCTGACCGACGAACAGAGACAGGCTTTTTCAGAAATAAAGGACGGCGAATATCTCGCAAACCATCTTCAGGGCGCACTGCCCGCGGTTGCGCTGAGTGCGCATGAGGGGCTGAATACCGCATTTGCAAACGACATAGCCGCCGATATGATATTTGCTCAGCAGGTCTGGGCATACGCATCGTCGAGCCCAGACGCACTCATTGCGCTGAGCACCTCCGGCAACTCCGCGAATGTTGTCAACGCAGTAAAAGTCGCCAACGCCATGGGGATCGAGAGCATCGGCATAACCGGAGAAAAAATGAGCCTCATGAGCGAGATGTGCACGGTCTGCCTGCGCCTGCCGGAGACCGAGACGTTCAAAGTCCAGGAGCTGACTCTCCCCGTCTATCACGCCCTGTGCGCGATGGCGGAAGCGACATATTTCAACAAGTAATTTATTTTGAAAGGACATAAATAAATGGCAAATTCTATTCCGAGAGCGGAGCATCCGAATCCGCAGTTTGAAAGAGAAAGCTGGCTCAACCTCAACGGAGAATGGGAGTTCGAAATTGACAACAGCGTCAGCTGCAGAGAGCGCGGACTCCAGAATGCGGAGCATCTGAGCTCAAAGATCATAGTCCCGTTCTGCCCCGAGAGCCGTCTTTCCGGCGTTGAGAACACCGATTTCATGAACTGCGTGTGGTACAGACGCGACATTGAAATCAGCGAAAGCGAGCTTGAGGGCATAGTCATACTGCACTTCGGCGCGGTCGACTATGACGCAACAATCTACATAAACGGCAAAGAGGCAATGCACCACAAGGGCGGCTATGTCTCGTTTGCCGGGGACATCACGAAGTTCCTCAAAGCCGGCAAAAACTCAATAGCGGTCGAAGCGCGCGACGATGTGAGAAATCCGCTCATTCCGCGCGGCAAGCAGAGCGAGCGCCTTCATTCGCACGACTGCGACTACACCCGCACGACGGGTATCTGGCAGACTGTCTGGGTAGAATTCGTGCCGAAGAGCTACATAAAGAGCATCAAGCTCTTCCCGAATCCCGAGAGCTCTTCCGTCGCTTTTTCATGCGAGCTCTGCGGCAGCGGCGAGCTCGGAATAGATGTTCTCTATGAGGGCAAACTGGTCGGCAGATACGACTGCAAAAATGCGGCGGGCTGCGTCAGCGGCGACATGAAGCTCATTGAAAAGCACCTGTGGGAGGTCGGCTGCGGCAGACTCTATAACCTTGTCATCACCTTCGGCGGCGACACTGTCAAGAGCTATTTCGGTCTGCGCGATGTCCGCCTTGACGGATTTAAATATCTCATCAACGGCAAGTCCGTTTTCCAGCGCCTTGTGCTCGACCAGGGCTTCTACCGCGACGGAATATACACCGCTCCCGATGACAGCGACATGATAAAAGATATAGAAATATCCCTTGCCGCCGGCTTCAACGGAGCGAGACTGCATCAGAAGGTTTTCGAGCAGAGATTCCTCTATCACTGCGACCGTCTGGGCTATATCGTCTGGGGCGAATATCCGAACTGGGGACTCGACTACTCCGCGCCCGACGCGATTTACGGAATTCTGCCCGAGTGGTGCGAGGAAGTTGAGCGCGACTTCAATCACCCGTCGATAATCGGCTGGTGCCCGTTCAACGAAACCTGGGACTACGCAGGCCGCGAGCAGAGAGACGAACTGCTTGAGGCAGTCTATAAAATCACAAAACAGCTCGACAGCACCCGCCCGTGCATCGACACAAGCGGAAATTTCCATGTTATGAGCGATATCTTCGACGTTCACGACTATGAGCAGGATCCGAAGATATTCAAAGAAAATTACGATAAGCTCGTCTCGGACGGCACTCTGTTTGACAGGCACGACAGCCGCCAGAAATACGCGGGCGAGCCCACCTTCGTCAGCGAATACGGCGGCATAAAGTGGGTCGTCGGCGAGCAGGACGAAAATGCTTGGGGCTACGGCAACGCGCCAAGGACAGAGAATGAGTTTATCGAGAGATACAGAGGGCTCACCGAAGCCCTGCTCGGCAACGAGCTGATGTTCGGCTTCTGCTACACGCAGCTCTACGACATAGAGCAGGAGCAAAACGGACTTTACACTTACGACCGCGAGCCGAAGTTCGATATGACCGTGTTTCACGGAATAAACAGCGCAAAGGCCGCGATCGAAGAATAAGAAATAGGAGATAATAACAGTCAAATGTCAAATTCGACCCGCTCGGGTTTCTACAAAAAAATGTTTTCTTTGGCGATACCCATCGCCCTCCAGCAGCTGCTGACCTCATGCGCTCAGCTCGTCGATACCGCAATGACCGTGGGACTCGGCAACGTCAGCACGGCGGCGATAGGTGTCGCGGGACGCTGGGGCTTCCTTTTGAACCTCGCCCTGTTCGGAATAAGCTCCGGCGCGGCGACAATGACGGCGCAGTTCTGGGGCATAAACGACAGACGGAGCATCCGCCGCAGCTACGGCATAGGGCTCATACTCGCGCTTGCCGTGGGTGCATTATACACTGTATTGGTGCTCGCAATCCCGGAGCAGATGATGCGCGTTTTCACCTCCGAGGAGGAGGTCATAGCCGCCGGAGTGCAGTATTTGCAGGCCGTTGCGCCCTACGGAATTTTTGTCGCCATCTCGCTTGTCACGAGCACCGTCATGCGCTCGACCGAGGACGTTCACACGCCGCTTGTCTGCTCGATAGCGTCCGTTGCGACAAACACCGTGCTCAACTACATTCTCATATACGGCAAGCTGGGCTTCCCCGCGCTGAAGCTTCGCGGTGCGGCGATAGCGACGGCCATAGCCATGGTCGTTCAGGCGGTACTGCTCTTTGTGATAGGCAACGCGAAGAAAAATATCATCCATGCGCCGATCGGCGAATTTTTCAAGAAGGATATTGAATTTTTCAAAAAGTTCCTGCGTGTCTGTGTCCCGATAATGCTCAATGAGCTGCTCTGGGGAGTAGGCACCAATGTCTATGCCATGGTTTATGCGCGTCAGGGCAGCGAAAACTACGCCGCATATACGATATTCAGCTCGATAGAACAGATAGCCTTCGTCTTCTTCGTCGGCATTTGCCACGCCTGCTCGATAATGACAGGCAAGGCGATCGGCGCCGGCAAGGTGGATGAGGCCTACTCCATGGGCAAGCGGTTCATAAAGCTCGTTCCCCTGCTCGGAGTGCTGACGGGAGTCGTCATGATATTCCTGCGCAATCCGCTGCTGCGGATACTGCCCATTGAGACGGAGGGCGCCCGGCAGATGACGTCGACGCTCCTGCTCATCTACTCGCTGTGGATAGGAGTCAGAAACATCTCGTATGTCTGCGTGGTCGGCATATTCAGAGCCGGCGGAGACACGAAAATAGGAATGTTCCTCGACATAGGCGCGCTGTTTTTATTTAGTATACCGATAGTGACCACGCTCGGATTTTTGACAGACGTTCCGTTCTATGTGCTGATAATTGCGATGTATATCGCGGAGGACACGCCGAAATCCTTACTCTGCCTGATAAGATTCAAGAGCCGAAAATGGATAAAGCAGCTGACCGCCGCGGACTCCGCGCCGCCGGTTCTCGGAGAGGACCCGGAGATAGAGATAGAAGAAGCGGACGAGCTGAAAAATTATCGGCAGTAAAATATAATCATAAAAGTAAGCGACCCCGCCGGGTAAAGTCAACCGGCGGGGTCATCTATTTGGGGGAAAATAGAGGTGGAGGTATCGTATTATATTTTATATTTCGGTCTGCACGCCGATAAACAGCGGCAGGTTCGTTTCGGTGTCCACTATCATATAGACAAACGGACGGTTGAGGCACACGGGATTTATCGCCGGCATGCTCATTTTGCTGATGCCGACAAGCGTCGCCGCGGCGGCACGCGTGCCCTCCTGATCGACTTCGATAAAAGTCTTGTGCATCACGGTGCCGATATAAGCGCCGTCGTTTTTGTCTATGAGCGAAGAAAAGTCGGCAGATTTGCGGTCAAACGCATCTTCTATGCCCATCTTTTTGAGCGTGTCGATAAGCTGCGTGCTGTACTCCGCCTTGAACTTTGGCATTTTCACATCGACTTCTTCGTTTTTCTTGGCGGACGAGAATATTTTCATCAGCTTTTCGCCACTGAGAGAGGCTATATAGTCATCGATGTTCACATCTTCGTTCGGCAGGAGTGCCGCGAAAGCGAAGCGGCCGTTCTCATAGGGCTTCATGAATCCGACCGCGTCGCTGTCCGAAAGATATACACTTTCGGTCGAACACATAAATTCGGTTTTCTTCGATTTGCCGGAATATGAATTGAACTCAAGCTTTTCGATATCGTCGTTTGTGTACGGAGTCTCCCACTTTGCTTCAAACGCAACGGCGTTTATGAGCATCATAACGGCGTCTCTATCGGCATTTTCGATTATCTTCGGTATCATGCCGTCAGTGTTTTTCTTAACCCATGAGTTGATGCTGCTGACGGTCTTTTTGCTCGACAGCGGGGCGGAGAAAATCTGCGCGGAGTAGCTGTCCACCGCCTTTTGCAGGAAATCCCGCTTTGCCTCTGCGCTGCTGTCCGTCCAGACGGAATTTGCGATTTTCAGCTCGTCGCTCTCGGTCAGGAAGTCGCAGTAGGCGCGCATATAGGCGTTGAGCGTGTCGCGGTCAAGTCCGCCGAGAGCCTGCTCAAGCTGGGCGAGCGTATTGCCCTGAGCGCCGTTTTGCACCAGCGCGAGCGCGGTAAGCACGGACAGCGGCGACACAAGCGTCGTCTTGCCCTTTGAATAGTTATCTTTGAAAAGCTCTGCCGCAAACGATGAGGCGGCGGCTTTAAATTCGTCGTCGGGGGCTTTTGAGGCGGATTCGTTCTTTGAAATCCCCTCGGTCAGGTCGCGTACAGCGCCGCTTTTCACGCCCTTGTTATGAACTTTTCCCACGGTCTTTCCGCAGCCGGAAAACGGTAAAATACAGGCGGCAAGCGACAGAACGCTCATGAAAACAGCCAGCATTTTCTTGACTTTCACGGGCGCACCTCCTTAAATATCCGTCTGCGCGCCGATAAAGAGCGGCAGATTGGTCCGGGTATCGATTATCGCATAGACAAACGGTCTTGTGAGCCTTACTTCCTTCGGCTGTTCGACAGGCATTGCCGCGCTCTTTGCTGCGATAACGGCAGTCGCCGCTCCGGCGCGTGTGCCCTTTTCGGCAACCTCGATAAAGGTCTTGTGAATAACATCGCTTATGTAAATATTTTCGTTCTTTAAGGTAGCCATGGACGAGAAGTTTGCCCTGTCCCCGTCAAATGCCGTGCTCATACCCATTTTCTTGAGAGTGTCAACGAGCGAGTTGCTGTATTCGCACTTGAACTTCGGCATCTGCGTGTTGACCTTTTCACTCTTTCTTGAGCCTAACGCTTTAAGGAAGTCTCTGCCAGTCAGCGAGGCGATATAGCTGTCGATGCTCGTTCCCTCGTTCGGCAAAAGCGCGACAAAGGCAAACTTGCCGCCCTTATAATATTTGACAAAGCCCGTGGCATTCTCGGTCTCGATATATTCCGTCTCCTGCGAATACATATATTCCGCCTTGACGAGATTGCCCTTGGCATTTTTGAACGTGCCCTCGCGCACACAGTTGTCTGTATACGGATCGCTCCACTCCGCCTCAAGGCAGAGCGCGTTCATGAGCACCATGACCGTGAGGGGGTCGAACTCGTCGACCAGCTTCTTTATCATGCCGTTCGTGTTTTTGTTCACCCACGAATTTATCTCGTTTACGGTATTTTTTCTTGTGAAATCCGCTTTATATGCCTGCGCCGAATAGAAATCCGCGTTCTTCTGGAGGAAAGAGGTCTTGACATCGAGCCTGCTGTCTATCCAGAGAGAGTTTGCGCATTTCAGCGCGCTGTCCTTGCCCGCGACTGCGGCGAGATATGCGTTCATATATGCGTTTAAAGTATCGCGGTCGAGCCCGCCGAGAACCTTCTGCATCTCGGAGAGGGTCTTGCCCTCTGCGCCGTTTTGCGTCATGGCGAGCGCGGTGAGCACGGAGAGAGGCGAAATGAGCGTGTTCTTGCCGGACTTGTATTCATCCTTGAAAAGATCAAGCGCAAACGATGCAGCGGCATTCGCAAAGCGGCTGTCCGGCTTTTTGGATGCGCCCTTGCCCTTGGTTATGCCCTGCATGAGATCCTGCGCGGCGGCGCCTTTATTGCCCTTGTCAGTCGCGATGATAGAAGTATCGCCGTCCTTTGTCGGCGTGACGGTGGTGTCATCTGTAGTCTGCGATGTCCGCGATGTTCCGGAATCCGGCTTTTTTGCGCACGCTGCGAGCGGCAGCATGACGGCGGCGCAGAGCAGAAGAGCCGCTAACCTTTTGAGTTTCATTTCTTTCCTCCCCTTTTTGTTCATGCGTCCCTGAGGACGACGTTTGTAAAATGCTTGTTATACACGGTCAAAATCATATGGCATCCGGTTTCCCGTTCGCTCTCCGACTTTTTGAGCGAGACGGTGAGCGTATTGCTTGAGTCCATAGTGCAGTCCGCCAAATCATATTCGCAGTCCGCGGTTATTATCACAACGGTGTTGTTTTTAAAATATTCATCGTCCTTGCCCGAAAGCTCGGATTTCAGCTCTTCGCTCAGAGTTCCGTATTTCTCCTGCATTGCGAGATATTCCGCGAGCTTTTCTCGGTTGCTTATTACTATCGCACCGGGCGTGCCGTTGCTTTTTTCTCCTTTCTTGTCGGGGAAAGCCCTGAAATCATAGCTGAGGCGGTTGAAGTCACCTTTTTTGTCGCCGTCAACCGTTGTCACGGCCGCCCCGTGATTTTCGGTCGGCACAACACTCGAACCGGATTTAACAGAACCGCTTGAAATATCTGTCGCAATATCGGGCTGCTGATAACATTCTTGATCCTCACTCGTCAGCGGCGCGGACTTATATCCCTCGGGTATGCCCTCGGTCTGAACATAATTCTCGGCATTTATCGGCTGCTCGGCGGGCATGGCATCCTTCATAGAGAACGATGTTGAATGATAAACTGCTGCGGTGGCGGCGGTCAGTGCAATAACAAAGCACGGCACGGCGGTCATTATCACGCGGTTGCGTTTTTTTATTCTTGCGCGTTCCTTTGAAGCGCGCGCATAAACTTCATTTTTGAATTCCTTATCGGTCTTCATAGCAAAAGCCCTCCTTTTCAAGCTCGGTTTTAAGCGCCTGCTTCGCCCTGTAGAGGAGATTGGCAAGCTGCTTTTTGCTTTTGCCCATAATCTTTGCCGCACCGTCGCCGTCCACTTCCTCAAAATAGACAAGATACAGCACAGTTCTGTAATCATTGTTGAGCCTATCCATACACTCGCGCACGGTTTTCGCGTCCTCGCCCCTGTAAAAAGAGTCTATCGCGCTCTCGTCCCAAATCTCCTCTCCCTCGTCGGGCACGGTGCGCTTTTTGCGGAGAAAATCTATCGCTTTGTGCCGCGCGACGGAATATATGTAGGTTTTGAACGAACTTTTGAAGCGAAAACGCCCCGGATGCACGAGAATTTCGACAAAGGTATCCATAGCTATGTCCTGCGCCTCTTCGGCGGAACGGACATAACCTTTGATGAAAAATATCAGTCTGTCTCGATAGGCGTCCATGAGTTCATCAAACGCACTTTGATCGCCTTCGATAAAACGGCGGTAGCTACTCTCACCGTTGTCCATCGGATCAATCCTTTCAGGGCGGCGTCCCGCCTTTCACTTATACTGTCGCAGAAGTCTGCGGATTTTCTCACCTGTTTTGGAAAAAATTTTAAAAAAGCGCGGAGGTTCACAAAAAGCCTCCGCGCTCTGTTTATTCAATTGACTCCGGGCGCAATGAAGCCCTCGCCGAGAATTTCGCCCGCCTCGGTGATGATTATAAACGTATCGGTATCTATCTGCCTGATTATCTTCGTCAGCTGGGGCACCTCGTTTTTCTTCACGGCGCAGACGACCATATTCTTCTCCTTACCAGTATAGCCGCCCTTGACCGGCAGGATGCTGACTCCCCTGCCCATCTTTGAAGTTATCGCATCGGATATCTCCTGCGCGTGCTCAGTCACGGCGAGCAGCAGCTTGCCGCTGCCGGTGCCGTAGAGAATATAATCGAGCAGGCGGGAATTGACGAAAATAACTATAACCGCGTACATAGCGGACTCGATGGAGCGGAAAACGACCGCACCGAGGATAACTATTATCGCATCGGCAGCCATAATGACCTTGCCTATCTGAATGTGCGGGAACGCCTTGTGGACGAGACGGCCGACGATATCGGTGCCGCCCGTAGTCGCGCCGCGCATGAAAACTATTGCAAGCCCCGCGCCCGTGCAGACGCCGCAGAATATTGCCGCTAAAATCTTGTCGCCGGTATAGGTCGGCAAAAATTTGCTGAAAAGATCGAGCGTGGCAGAGAGAATCACCGTCACCCACATCGTCTTTGCAACGAAGCGCCAGCCGATGAAAATAAAGGCTAAGATCATCAGCGGAACATTGAGCAGAAAGTTCGCCGTACCGAGCGGAATGAATTCAAAAAGATGGTTGACTATTATCGCAAGACCCGTCGTGCCGCTCTGCGCGATGCTGTTGGGCAATGCAAACGCCACAACGCCTATCGAATAGAGCGAACAGCCGACTATCCAGCAGATATTGTCTATTACCGCCCCTGCCACTTTCTGTCCCGTTGTTTTCGGCGCGGTGGAAAACCTTTTTTCAAGCCGCCTTTTGCGCCGCTCGTATGGGGTCAGTGTCTCTTTCTTTCTGCTTTTCCTGTTCATCACTTCACCTCGTCAGCCTTTTCGGCATTGGAAATATGTTCAAACAGTTCTTCAATCCTCTTATCCTGCCCGCTGAGGTAGAGCCAGCCGAACAGTGCTTCGAGACCAGTTGCGCTGTGATATTCGGCGGAGCTTGCACTCTTGGGGACTCTGCCGGTATGTGCGTTTCTGCCGCGCCGATAGATATCGGCTTCGTGCTCGGTCAAAACAGGCGCTATGACTGGCTTACAGCGGTGTTGTAAGTCTACACAAAATATTCCTTGTACATTAGCTATCCTTAAATCTTGCATAATTGACGACAAATTATATCCTTGTTATATAACTATTGTACAATTATTTATGCATTTTTTCAACCCATCATGCCCGTATCTTTAGCTTTCTTTACAATATAGCAATTTTTAGACGGTTATTGTTTTATATATAATATGGTTATGAAAGTCGACAATATTCATAGTGTGTTATTTAAGGGTGGAATAAATTCTGTAAAACCAGCTCAGACAGATAATACCCGTCCGCAAATAATGGAGTTATCAAATGTAACTCCTGATTTTGGCGTCACTGTACCTCAAAAATATACAAAACTTGGCGTAAAAAAACTTAATAACGGATTAGAAGTACATATGTACAAACTTGCAAACGGACATAAAGTTTCCATTATTCCGATGGAAGGCTCTCCTGCTGTTGTAAAAAACTATGTTAATGTCGGCTCTATGAATGAAACCGCTAATATCAAAGGTATAAGCCATTTTCTTGAACATATGGCCTTTAACGGAACAAATGGCGAGAACGGACATATAAAACTTGAAGCCGGCGATTCTTTCAAAAAGATTGATGAATTAGGAGGCTGGGCAAATGCCAGCACCAATTATGCAATCACTGACTACGTAAATTCAACCCCGCTTCTTAATAAAAAAGATTTGGAACAGCAGATTAAAATAATCGCTGCAATGAGCGAAGATTTGAAACTATCAACAGATATGATTGAAAAAGAAAAGCATCCGGTTTCATCTGAAATTAACATGATACTGGATGATCCGCAAACAATTGCCCTTGACCAGACTGTCAGAACTTTATTCAAAATCAAAAATCCGGCTGATGAAATGGTTGGAGGAAGTGTTAAGACAATCAAAAATCTAACAAGAAAAGACCTTATAGACTATTATAATAAATACTATACCCCTGATAACATGAATCTTGTGATTACAGGTGATGTTAATCCTGATGAAGCAATAAACATTACTGCCAAAAGCTTTAATTCAAGAAAAATTTCACAGGGCGCTAAATTTGAAGAAAAAGTGACAAAGCAAAATCAACCGAAGTTATACTCGGATTTGCAGGACCTAAAAACAATGATATAAGAGAAAAGGTCATATATGACATAGCACAAACATATCTGAACTCTTATTCCTCAGGTTTAACTCAAAATCTAAAACAATATAATGCTTACCCGTACATAGACAGCGAAAAAATAAGTACTAATCCAAACGCCGCAAGAATGGTATATCTGGCAGCAAGTGTTTCCGAAGACAACAGTGAAAAGCTCTTAAAAACTATATTTGATACTATCTCAAGCGTAAAAGCGCCTGATAGAGCAGTTTTAGATGAAATTAAACAGAGAATCCTAAAAGCAAAAGAAGAAACTTTTGAGTATTCGTCAGAAGTAAACGATATTATAGGGAAAGCCATGCTTAACAACAGTCTGGAATATATCACGGACTACGAACAAATTCTTAATTCTATTACTCCCGAAGAAGTACACAGAGGGGTAAAACAATACTTTGACCTGAATAAAGCTGCGGTTACAGTAGTACATCCTAAAAAAGACAGTGCTATAACTTTCAAAGGC
>OHEB01000842.1_pt1 | contig 10835 bp, 3 predicted proteins | sample 1567081 | NCBI WGS metagenome assembly OHEB01 (sample SAMEA3879569, study PRJEB24766) | human gut metagenome | biome: human-associated habitat; feature: feces | place: USA | collected 1985/1987 | reverse complement strand
TTGCTTTATGTGTCATTATTTTTTTCGGCTGTTGCACTTATATTGTAAATCTATCATTTATAAATTTAGGCTGAGTTAATATAGTTGACGGGCATTTTAATGAAATGATATCTTAATAATAGCGTATCATCGGCAATATCGAGTATTCAAAGATAAGGGACAGGAGCTTTATAAACACCGATCCCGAAACAGCTTTGCAGGTAGCAAATCTTCTGTCGGGCGATGCAAGCATAAGATTTTCAGGAAGAATACTCGCAAATTCCGCAACAATTACCGTAAGCGGAAGAAAAAATGCGGAAATGGTCAACCGTATGATAGACAATATCCATAACGCCGATATTATCAATGAGCTTTTCCGAGCAGGCTATGAAAGGCTTGCAGATACAAACGGTTTTGTGAATATCCGCAATAATGAAACAGGCGAGACAGTCGGTTTCAGAAATATGGATATGGTCCGTGAAATGTATAATGACGGAAACAACGAGTTTTTCCACCCCTCCGCATACCGCATCGACAAAGCCGAAGATGCGTTTTATATTTCCGAAGCAAACAGCACCACAGCAGACGAAAGAAATGTATATACCGACACAAACGGCGATGTTCCCGTATTTGAAAGCAGATACGAAGCGAAAGAATACGCTTCCTACAACGGCATTGACGTTTCGGATTTTGAAGAAATAATCTCCGAGGAAACTGTTTCCGAAAATGCACCGAATGAAAATGTTCCACCGGAGCATTTGGAGATTTCCAATGAACCTTTGAGAGTTCAGTTATCCGAAAGATTATCTGCCGAGTACAATTTCTTTGTTTCCAACCTGATGAATCAGAAGCCCGAAGTTATCATTTCTTCCGCTTATGAGATAAATACAAAGGACAATATCCGCACCTATGCGGAAAATGAGGAGCTTGATCTTACAGACGAACAGATAAAAGCACTTCTGTCAAGCGGAAATGTGCTGAATGAAGTATATCAGGAATGGAACAAGAATGAATCTGCAAACAGCTATGACGATGTGCTTACAGTGCTTCGTGACAGAGCGGATAGGATACTTCTTTCGCAGAAACGTTCCGAAGAAGAACATACACAAAATGAAAATGTTCCACTGGAACATCGGGAAGAAAAGCAGGAAGAAACAGCATTCAGCAATGTTCCCGTTTATGCAAAATCACTTGCCGAAGCAAGGAATCTGGACGAGCTTGAAATATACAGAGCAAGCAGAAATGAAAATCACGCCTGTGCAAATATGACAGATGCTTTTATCAGCAAGCATTACAATGACAACAGCTTGGATTCGGAGGGTGCGTTAAACGATCTGTTAGAAAAGTATCCTATTGAACGCATTGCACTTGTTTCTGCCGTTAATATTGCCGACAAGACCCGGGACGGACGTATATCCGATGCAAACAGGGCTTGGGCAAATGCTTTCCTTGAAGATTATCCCGATGATGTGATGCGTCAGAAAGGGGAATATTATCTTACAGCACACCCCGGCTTGGTAAATCTCTTTGCCGATACGGTTCGTTCATATATCGAAAAGAACAGGGAGCTTGCACCTGAACAGAAAGAACAGGAGCAGGACGAAATATATGATACCCTTGACCTTGAACACAATTCCATTACGTTCTCCGTAGTAACCATTGACGGCGAAAACAGGTTTGTTGTCCCCGAATATGTTGACAAGTATGATATTCACGGGCTGGAAGCGTATCAGGATTACATCTCTGCAAATCAGGTCGATGAAGTCGATGTTTCCGTTGAGTTCTGTATGATCGGTGCATTGGATAATGAATCGGTCACAGCATCATACGATGAAGCCGATTTTATCGAAAAGCACCTTGACGATGTGATGAAGTCAGAGTACACAACTTCTCTGGAATACAATGAATACAGCATAGAAACTCCCGATGAAATGCTTGAAAGCAGGCAGGAAGATATTCAGCTTGAAAAAGCAAAGGAATATATCCGCAGTTATCTGGCATCGGAATTTGCAGGCGATGATGAAGCCGAATTTGACGACCTTGAACATATTTCCGCAGGCTATACCGAGCTTGGCGAAAATAACGAATATGGTTTCCAAATGGAAATTGACCTTGTTTCTTTCAGAATAAGCTATATGCTCAATGAGGAGCTTGTAAAATCTGAAAGCTACAATGACATTGAAGAAATGAACAAGCTTGCACTTTCCGAGCTGAACTTTGACGAGTTTTATGCTATCGGTACAAATGTGGTCGAAGAATATGAAAACAAAATATTTCATCTTTCCGTTCCCGACCTCGGCATTGACGTTGATATGAGAGAAATTGACCATATCGAGGTACAGACTCCCGATGACAAGCTGATGTTTTATTACAGCACAAACAGCAATGACATTGAAAGAGCTTGGGAAAGTGATGATAATTCAGATACAGCGGTAAGCATTGATGAAGTCAGAAATGACCTTATAAATGCACAGTCGGCAGGCTTTTCCATTGCTGTCCGTGAAAAAGGATATGAAAAGAAAACTCCCGAAAATCTCTTATGGAAAGAAATACCCGAATCCATTGATGAGGAAACGGGAAAGCCTACAAGCTGGGCAGCGGAAATAAATTCCGATACATACGGCAGATTTCTCTGGATAAGTCAGAATGAAAACAACAGCTATGACGTTGAGTATGACACAGGTGAAAAAATTATTCCCGTATCATCTGAAAGTGTGGGATTTTCTTCGCTTTCCGCCGCAAAGGAATGGGCAGAAGAATTTTATTCGCTTGATAAGGAAGCTTCACACGATGCGGCGGATATTCTTTCCGAAAAGCTTACAGCACACCACCCCGGCAAATTTATGATAGAGGAATATTATAACAGCAATGCTCCCTCTCTCGAAGAGCTTTCCGCATATATTCAGACCCTTGTTTTAAGCGGCAGACAGGGCTTCGGACTGGACGGCTATTCAGCAGATACAAACGGCATCATTCTGTCCGATCTGTCGGAATATTCGTGGGAACAAGTCGGCAAGGCAGTTATGACAGCTTTGGAAAAGAAAACATACATCACTCCCGAAGAAAGAGCCGAGAGAACCAATGCTCCCAAGTATTCCATATATCAGGTGAAAAGGGGCGAGGAATATTCAAGGCTGTCATTCAACAGCTGGAACGAACTGAAAAAGTTCAATCTGCCCTTTGATAAAAACAACTATGAGGAAGTTTACGGCGGATATGTTTCGGACGTAAGCAGAAGTCAGGGTAGGAGAGTTATCCTTGACAATATCTATACCAAATTCAACATTGACCGACCCGAGGATTTCAGAGGTCACAGCCTTTCTGTCGGTGACGTTATCGAGCTTGAAGATAATAACGTCAGCTCCGCATTTTATGTAGATTCGTATGGTATGGCTGATGTTACCGACCTTTTCCTTGAAGTGGAAAAGCAGAAAATTGACCTTTCCAAGCTGTCGGAAATTACCCTTACCGAAGAGTATGACCGCAGAAAGGATCAGCCCGACGATTTCCTGCATATAAAGAACACTGTTTCATTCAGCAATCTGAATTCTTCGTATCTTATAAGCCGATACAAGGAATTTACTTATGAATATGACGATATGCCCGATTATGACGAGGGAGATACAACTATTACCCGACAGGGTATGCTTGCGGAAGTGCAGGAATTCTTTGAGGATATGAGAAACGATCCCGACAAGAGTATTTCCATAACAGATTTAAACGGCAAAACAACAGTCCTTGAGGGCAGACTTTTTGAGTTTGAAGCAACAGAGGACAGGCTTGCCTTTATGATACCCAATGCAGGCTATGCGGAGATGTTCGAGCGTGACGATGACAGCTATGACTACACTTTCTATGACGGTGACTATAACGTTATCGACAGCGGTGTGTATGATGATGTGAGCATTTCTCTCCGTCAGGCATTTACTGTCGTTATGGAAGATGCAGGCTATGACATTGAAAAGTGCGAGCCTATGGACTTTGAAAAGGTACACAGCAGAGCCGATGAAAAGCAGTCTGCTTCCGTGGCTGATACGGGAAGAAAGAAGTCGGGCAATGAAGTCGAGGTCGGAGATGTATTTCTCTACAATGACCGTGAATATACCGTTACTCCCGACAAGGGCATTTATCCCGATGATATAACGGTATCTTATGAGGAACAGACAGGCGGAATTGCCTTCCTTGCCACACAGAATATCGACAGATATAAGCTTGCCGAAAATAGTGTTTTTCTCGGCAATCCTACAAAGGAACAGGAAAAAGAAAATGCTCCTGCTGTTACAGAGGAAAAGCCAGAAAAGAAAGCAAGTGATTATACTCCCAAGATTGGTGACCTGATAGACATAAATGATGAACTGCTCACTATTTCCGATATAAGCGGAAGCGTTATTACATTCACCGAAACGGAAAATCTTCTGGGCAACACTTCCCGTATGAGCATTGATGATTTCTTTGCGAAAGATTTTACAGTTGTGGAAGAAAACGAAGCTGTATCTGATGTTCCGGTGGAACATTTTGAAACGGAAACCGAAAATGTATCGAAAAATGCCGATGTTCCACTGGAACATAATGCTTCCAACTCACAGAATTTTGTCATAACAGACGAAAATTTCGGTGTAAAAACCCCGAAAGCACGTTTCACTGCCAACGTTGAAGCTATCCGCACTCTGAACATCATTGAAGCGGAGCATAGAACAGCAACACCCAAAGAACAGGCTGTGCTTTCAGGTTACACAGGCTGGGGAGCAATACCGCAGGCATTCGATTCCAATAATAAGGACTGGAGCAATGAGTATGCACAGCTGAAAGAGCTTCTGACAGATGATGAGTATATGGCGGCAAGGCGTTCCACTATGAACGCACATTTCACTTCTCCCGTTATAATCAATGCGATTTATGAGGGACTGAAAAATATAGGCTTTGAGAGCGGAAAGATATTGGAGCCTGCAATGGGTATAGGCAATTTCTTCGGAGTTATGCCCGAAAATATGAGAAAGAGCGAGCTTCACGGAGTAGAGCTTGACAGCCTTACAGGACGCATCGCCAAGCAGTTATACCCCGATGCGGATATTCAGATAAAGGGTTTTGAGAAAACCAAGTTTGAAAATGACAGCTTTGATGCGGTAGTAGGCAATGTTCCTTTCGGTGATTACAAAGTCGATGACAAGGACTACAATAAGCACAAATTCTACATTCACGATTATTTTGTGGCAAAGTCCATTGACAAGGTTCGCCCCGGCGGAGTGGTTGCAGTTATCACTTCAAAGGGAACAATGGACAAGGAAAATGACGGTATCCGCAAGTACATTGCACAGAGAGCAGAGCTGCTTGGTGCGATAAGACTTCCCGACACAGCTTTCAAGGCAAATGCGGGAACAGAAGTCGTATCGGATATACTGTTCTTGCAGAAGCGTGAAAGACCTATCGAAATTGACTCCGACAAGGAGGGCTGGGTAAAGCTTGGTGTATCTGCTGACGGATTTGATGTGAATAATTATTTTGCAGAACACCCCGAAATGGTCATAGGTGATTTCAAGGAAGTATCGGGAAGATTCGGTAATGAGGTCACAGTAAAGCTTGATGATCCGTCTATGCTGAAAAGTCTGCTTTCCGAAGCTGTGCAGAATATAAAGGGGGAATACAAGGCGGCAGAGAAAAGCAAGATCAATGATGTTTCCTCCGATGTTATCCCCGCACCCGCAGAATCCCGAAAGTTCAGTTTTCAGGCTATAAACGGCGAACTCTATTACAGAGAAGCAGGTGACACCATGGAAAAGGCTGCGGTCAAGGGCAAAGATAAAATTGCCCGTGCAGTTGCTATGGTTGAGCTTCGTGATACGGTCAGAGAACTGCTTGACTTGCAGATGAACAATTCCGACCGCTCACTTGATGAAGCTATAACCGAGAGCAGAGCAAAACTCAACAAGGTATATGATGCCTTTGTTGCAAAATATGGCTTTGTTTCCGATAAGAAGAACAAGGACGCTTTCAAGGGCGATGATGATTACCAGCTGCTTTCCGCACTTGAAAATGAGGATAAGGAGCATAACACAGTTAAGCCGAAAACTATTGCCGAACACGTTGAAACGGCGCAGGAAGCACTTATAATTTCCATATTCGAAAAGGCAAAAGTGGATTTCGCATATATGTCCGAGCTTTGCGGTATGGATAAGGAGAGAATGATAGATGATCTCAGAGGGCAGATATTCAGACTTCCACAGGAAGAAGAAAAGTATGTAACTGCCGATGAATATCTGACAGGTAATATACGCAAGAAAATTGCCGAGCTTGAAAATGCTTCGGAAGGTATGGACGTTTCCGAAAACAGAGCTGCACTTGAAAAGGCTATCCCGACAAGAGTTGAAGCAAAGGATATTTCCGTAAAGCTGGGTTCACACTGGATAGACCCCGAATATATTCGTCAGTTTATCTGCGAAAAATTTAATCCCGACTGGAACGGCAGACGTGCTATGACGGTTCAGTACAGCAAGGCAGCAGGCGAGTGGAAGATCGAAGATGTTAATGCGGCTTCAAAGAAAAATTACACGGCAACCAATGTTTTTGGCACACACCGTATGCATGCATACAAGATACTTGAGGGCATTCTGAACAACAGCGATCTTCAGGTCAAGGACCGCAAGAAAGATGAAAACGGTTATGAAATGCGTGATGAGAAGGGTAACTATATTCTTGTGGTAAATCAGGAGGAAACCAAGGCAGTACGTCAGGTTGCAAATCTCATAAAGTCCGAATTTCAGGACTGGATCTTCAAGGATCCCGACAGGCGAGAGAAGCTTGTGCAGACATACAATGAGATGTATAATTCCATTCGTCCCAGAGAATATGGCGGTTCACATCTTAATTTTGTGGGAATGAATACCGATATTACTCTTAAAGAGCATCAAAGAACGCTGTTGCAAGAGCGTTATACGGCGGAGATACGATGCTTGCTCATTGTGTGGGAGCAGGGAAAAGCTATGAAATGATAACCATAGCAATGGAGGGCAAGCGTCTGGGACTGCATCATAAATCCCTGTTTGCCGTACCCAACAGCCTGACGGAACAAATGGGCAGGGACTTCAAAAAGCTATATCCTGCTGCCAATATCCTTGTTGCCACAAAAAAGGATTTTGAGCCTAAAAACCGCAAGGAATTGTTTGCAAAAATTGCAACGGGCGAGTGGGATGCGGTAATTGTCGGACATTCTCAGTTTGACTGTATGGGACTGTCAAAAGACCGTATGGAAAAATATATGCAGGCTGAAATAGGCGATCTCCGTGAACAGCTTGAAGAAACGAAAGACAAGGACGGAAGCAAGAGCTTTTCCGTTAAGGAGATTGAAAAGACAATAGCCCGTTATGAAAAGAAGGTAAAGGACAGTTCCGAAAAGGTAGCAAAGGACGATTATATCGACTTTGAAGAAATGGGCTTTGACAAAATTTTTGTGGACGAGTGCCATCTATACAAGAATCTGGGTACAGCAACAAAAATGTCTAATGTTGCAGGCATAGGCACAACAGGTTCGGGCAAGGCGGCTGAACTGCTTATGAAAACGAAGTATTTCGATGAACTCACAGACGGAAAGGGTATGACTTTTGCCAGCGGCACGCCTGTAATCACAGGATATCTACGGTCACAAATGCCGATTTTACGTTGTTTTTATTATTTATTTCTTAAACTCCCTTGGGCTGCACCCGTAAGCCTCCTTAAAAGCCTTGGAAAAATAGCTGTGGTCGTCAAAGCCGCAAAGGCCGCAGATGGTGTTTATGGGGTCGGAGGTGTTCTGTATCATGTAAGCCGCATTGCGCAGGCGGTAATTTTTCAGATACTCAAACGGGGACTGACCCGTTATGTTCCTGAAGCACCTGAGCACCTCGCTTTTACTGATGAATGCGGCGGCTGCCATGTCATCAAGAGTGATCTTTTCGGCGTAATGGTCATGGATAAAAAGCAGTATGTCACGGAGTCTTGTCTCCTGGGCAATGCTGGCGGCAGGGTGCGCCGACATATTCTTTTCCGACAGATGGATAAGTATCCGGAAAAGCTCGGAAAGCTCGTTGCGGACGATAAGCTCGTGATTGGGCACTCTGATATTTTCCGTGTTCCAGATGTTTGTGAGCAGCCCCAGTATCTTTGAATAGCTGCCGTCCTTGGGGGTGAATATCAGCTCACGCAGTCCGCTGTTGCCCGTTATAGGCGCAACATATTTCCGATGGTAGATGCTGTCCTCTTTTCCGCCCACTATGGAACCATGCACCACAACAGAGCGGAACACGCTTTTTTGACCCGTCCCCGCTTTGAACATGGCGTGAAGAGTGTTGCTGTTGATAAAATAAATATCGCCTTTGTTCAGTATGTGCTTGTTTTTGCCGCATTCCATAAGCACGCAGCCCTCCACCGCAAAACCGAATTCAAGCTCCTCATGCCAGTGCCAGCTCACAAAATTGTCCGTAACATCGGCATGATACACGGCTATGGGGAACTCCGCATCTCCGTGAAGTCCCGATTCATCTGATTTGAATGGGGGATCCTGACCGCTGTCCCCGCTTTTCAGCACGCTGTAATCAACTATAGACATTTCTTTCACCGCCTGACGATATTTTCATAGTTTCGGACAATATATTTATATCATTTCATGTCACTTGATGTTATAATTATACTATAGATCAGGCGAACAGTCAACACAGGAATTTTATAGGAGGTATTGAAATGATAAGATTTACTGAAGAAAACGGCGCACTTATTGCACGGTCGAGAAATGAAACTATCCGCATTGAGGGCTGGGGCAATAATGCTCTTCGTGTGAGGACCACTCTTCTGAAAAAGCTCCCCCGGGACGCTCACGCTCTTACCGAGAACGTGGCTCACAGCGCAAAAGTGACCATTGACGAGGGCAGCGAAACGGCTGAGATAGTGAACGGAAAGATCAAAGCCACTGTAAACGGCGTGGGCATTATTTGCTTTTACAAGGACAATGAGCTTATCCTGCAGGAATATTACAGCTATTATTACGGCTCTGTACGCAAGGAGGCTATCTGCTACAAGATAAGATCCCGTGAGTACAAGGGACTTGCTTCCGATGACTTTAAGATAACCGTCCGCTTCGAGTCCGACCCCAAGGAAAAGCTGTTCGGCATGGGTCAGTATCAGATGCCCATACTTGACCTTAAAGGCTCTGTTCTTCCCCTTGAGCAGAGAAATTCCCAGGTAAGCGTTCCCTTTGTGGTATCAAACAAGGGCTACGGCATGCTCTGGAACAATCCCTCAACAGGCGAGGCGGCTTTCGGAACCAACATCACCAAGTGGATATCCGATGAGAGCGATATGGTGGATTACTGGATAACCGCCGACGATACTCCCGCTCAGATCGTGACCAACTACACCGAATGTGTGGGCAGAGCGCCTGTTATGAGCAAGGATTATCTTGGCCTCTGGCAGTGCAAGCTCCGTTACCGCACTCCCGATGAGGTGCTTGAGGTCGCAAGAAAATACAAGGAGCTGGGCATCAGGCTTGACGTTATCGTTATCGACTTTTTCCACTGGCCGCATCAGGGCGACTGGAGATTTGACGAGAAATACTGGAGCAGGGACGCTGTAAAGGCAATGACCGATGAGCTTCATGCCATGGGAACAAAGGTCATGGTCTCCGTATGGCCGTCTGTGGATAAGCGCAGCGAGAACTATTATGAAATGGAGCAGAAGGCGCTCATAAGCACCACCGATGTGGGTTCGGTGCAGACCTATGATTATGAGGGCGACTGCGGCACGGTTGACTTCTTCAATCCCGAAGCTCAGGAATTTGTATGGAGCAAGTGCAAGCAGAATTACCGTGACTGGGGCATCGACCTTTTCTGGCTGGACAACTCCGAGCCTGACAGCACCAAGTACGATTTTGAAAATTACCGCTACTATACCGGACGTGGCTCAAAGGTTGGCTGCGAATATCCCAAGAAGTATGTTGAGGCATTCTATAACGGACAGGAAGCCGAAGGCGACCATGAGGCAGTCAACCTCTGCCGTTCCGCATGGGTAGGAAGCCAGAAGTACAGGACACTTGTTTGGACAGGCGATGTTCAGTCAAACTTTGAATCCTTTAAGGATCAGGTCATTGCAGGTCAGAACATGGGCCTTGCAGGTATTCCCTGGTGGACCACCGACATCGGCGGCTTTATGACAGACAACTGGGACGACCCCGATTTCAGGGAGCTTCTCATACGCTGGTATCAGTACGGCGTGTTCTGCCCTATCCTGCGCATGCACGGAAACCGTGGCCCCGACTGGGATATCCCCAAGCTTGATGACCGTGATTTCGGCGGCGGATATCTTTACACAGGCCACCCCAACGAGCTTTGGAGCTACGGTGAGGAAGCCTATGAGATAATGAAGAAGTGGCTGGATATACGTCTTTCCATGAAGGACTACATTGCAGGACTTATGGAGGAGACCGCAAGAACAGGTGCGCCCGTTATCCGCACAATGTTCTTTGAGTTCCCCGACGATGAAAAATGCTGGGAGCTTCCCGAGCAGTATATGTTCGGCAGCGATTATCTTGTTGCTCCCGTGCTTGAGCCGGGCGCAAGAGAGCGCAGTGTATATCTGCCAAAGGGTCAGTGGGAGAGCATCTCCGACAAGAAGATCTACAGCGGCGGTCAGACCGTCACCGTTCCCGCACCTCTTGATGTTATGCCTGTATTTAAGAGAATTGGATGATTTATTGATTGGTTATTATATAAAAATATCACTTAATTAAGGGACAGAACTTTCTCCGTCGAAATATCGGCGGAGAAGCTGTTTACATAATATATAATACTAATAACCAATTAACCTATAGACAAATCCTCGGCTGAAATAAGCCC
>OHEB01000841.1_pt1 | contig 10840 bp, 7 predicted proteins | sample 1567081 | NCBI WGS metagenome assembly OHEB01 (sample SAMEA3879569, study PRJEB24766) | human gut metagenome | biome: human-associated habitat; feature: feces | place: USA | collected 1985/1987 | reverse complement strand
CCACCCTGACAAGCCTATTGGAAAGCGTCTGACTGGTAAAACCGCCCGGCTGCTCTCCCGGCAGCAAAAAAGCTCCCTGAAAGCCTTCGCTTCCAAGGAGCTTTTTCTGACAGCCGGAATCGCTTGTTTCGAGGTAGCCTTGCAATTCACCCGGTACGGTCCCCGAGACCCAGTTCCTGAAGGAACTGCCGGAGGGCTTGCCTCTGAAAGGTGGTCCTATACATTTGATCCAGCTGTTTCGATAAAATAAAAAGTCACAGTTCCGTGAGAAACTGTGACCTTGGCGGAGTAGCAGGGATTTGAACCCTGGCGCCCCTTGCAGGGCCTACGAGATTTCGAGTCTTTAAAATTGTTGGATGAAGCTGGTCCCTCGCGGCTGTCATTGGCAGCTGAGGGCATTTTTGCAACCTCCAAAAAGGCACGTCACACCGCAATTTGCAGGCAAAAATCAGCCGCTTTTTGCGAAATGACGTTAGAAAAAGCCTTTTTCACACGGGCCGTCAGCGGCTGCATTTCAGGTGTAGTTGTGTTAGATGTCCGTTAGAAATATGCAGTGCTGCCGTTGCTGTGCCAGCTCACAGCAGGCTTCCCTGTCTGAACGCAGCGTTTCCCGAAAGCCGGGAGATGCTGCGTTTTCTCTTGCCCGCATTGGGCTGAAAGGGAAGCCGCCATGTCAACATTCCGCGTCAATAAAAATGTCAACTACACCGTCATGAGCAACCACCACCTGCAGGATAAGAGGCTGTCCCTGAAAGCCAAGGGACTGCTGTCCTATATGCTCTCCCTGCCGGACGATTGGGATTACAGCCTGAAAGGGCTGACCGTTGGTTGCAAGGATGGTCTGGACAGTGTACGCACCGCTGTTCTGGAACTGGAAGAACACGGCTACGTCCGCCGTCAGAAAGTCCGCAATGCCAAAGGGCAGATCATCGACTACGATTATCAGGTCTACGAATCGCCTGTCGAGGACGCTCCTGCCGTTCCCGGCAAGGAAGGCGAGCCGTCGGACCCGTCCGCAGCCAAAAGTCCGAAAAGCCGCATGAAACCTTGTTCTTCACCATTTTTGGATTTTCCAAATTTGGCTGAGCCCAATTTGGAAAAGGCAACGCAACAAAATACTAATAAACAAAATACTAAAAGACAAAGTACTAATCTATCAGGGCAGACGGACGAATCCGCGGATTTTGACCAGATGGAAGCATATGTGCGGGAGGAGTTCCGGGAACGGCTGGAGATCGACACTCTTGCCCAGCGGTACGACCCCGACAAGCTGGAGGAACTGCTGGACAACATTGTGGAGATGTACTGCTGTCCTCGGCAGACCCAGTACGTCGGCAAGCAGCCGCAGACCACCAAAGCCATCCGGCTGCGGCTGGACAAGCTGACCAGCCAGCACGTTGAGTACATCTTCGATGTGATGTCCAACACCACCCAGCCCATCAAGAACATCATGGCCTATCTGCGCACCACCATCCTGAACGCTCCCACCACGATGGAGCACTACTATCAGGCGCAGGGCAACTGGCTGACCGCACAGAATCGGAAGAAGTAAGCGCCGTTTTCCACAAAGAACGCAGCACCTGTTGAAAATGCAAAGGAGAATTTCCATGAAGAACACGAACGCCGTCCGCACCGAGATCCATTACGCACAGGTTGGGGAGTATCAGCTGCCCCTGCTCACCCTGCCGCAGACCGACAGCCGCGAACCTCTGGGCAAGTACGCCCGGATGCGCCTGACCTATCTCAAGACCCAGCGGCCGGTACTGTACAACCGGATGTTGCTGAACGGTACGCTCTGGCCGCATTTGCAGGATGTCCAGAAAACAGCCTGCGAGTGGCTGGAACGCACGATGACCACTCTGTTAGACAAGTACCCCGCGCCGGACAAAGAGCGCGCACAGCTTCTCTGGGTGGCGCACATGAACGGGCTGAAAGCGCAGGCGGAGGAGGTGGTGGTGAGGGAGATCATGTATGCAGAACGAAACCACGCTTCATCTTGTCTATCCATCCAAACATGGTATGGGGTGATAAAATGACCTATCTGAAATTGATGATGGATGAAAAAGAAATTGCCCACCTAAGCGAAGATGGGCAGTCTCTTTGCGCAAATGAGGGCGTGCCGCAGTACAGCCTCCCACTGAACCTTTTCATCGGTGACAAACGTGAAGTTCCATTGGTCGATGTGGTGGTTTGGGCAAAGAAACGAATCTTTCCGAAAAATCGGATGGACTGCAAGGAAATTCTGAAAATGATGGGTCTGCCGAACTACAATGCATGGGAAATCGTCAAACGCACCAACGCCTGCCTGATGGAAGACCCCTATTGGCTACGATTCAGCGAGGATGAAACCTTTGAGGACACCACGCGTGGACGAGCCAGAAGAATTATGAACGAAAATCAAAAGAGCAGCTGATACCAAAAAGCCAAACCTCACCGTACATCCTGTACAGCTTGAGGTTTGGCTTTTCTCTTATCATCCTTCACCAGCGCGAGCGATGGTTGATTATTTTATCAGCTTAATCCAGAGAGTGACCGCATTACAAGGTCAATATCCTGATTTTCCAGTTCCTGAATGATGTGCAGGTAGGTTTTCTGCGTTGTTGTCATGCTGGAATGCCCCAGCCGCCTTGCCACGCTTGCAATAGATACACCTGCAAACAGAAGCACCGAAGCGTGGGTATGCCGCAGACCATGTACCGAGATGACCGGGATCTTGGCCCGGTTGCAGTGCCGTTCCAGAACATCGTTGACGGTGGAATTGTAGGCGTGTTCCTTGAACACGAAAATCGGCTTATCTTCAGGAACGTCCTTTACCAGTGCTGCGAACTGGATCACCGTCTGCCAGTCGATCTGAATTTTGCGGACAGACGATTTATTTTTTGTCGGCAGAAATCCGCCGTTCCCCTTATAATCCCATGTTTTATTGATGGAAAGCATCTGGTGCGAAAAGTCAAAATCCGCAGGAGTGATCGCCAAAGCTTCGGAAAAGCGGATGCCGGTTTTGGCAATCAGCAAAATCATCCAGTCCCAGTTGAGTTTTCCCTGTAGATCCAAGTCGCTCAACAAAAGATGCAGTTCAAACTGGTTCAGGTATTTCACCTTTTTAGGCACCGGGGGCTTGCCTTTGATGATTGCTTTTCGGGTTGGGTCTTTCACGATCAGTCCATCATCCACGGCATCCATGATAGCCCCTTTCAGCTGATGGTGGAAGTCCATCGTGGTCTGACGCTCATGGCCTACGGCATAATCGTTCAAAAGCTGCTGATACGTCACTCTGGAAACCTCGCACAACTTCAAATCAGGTGCCAGCCTTTTCACCCAAGAAAGGGTCATTTTGTACTTATCCAATGTAACCGGGCGAACTGCGCCCTCTTTGTATACGGCAACCCACTGCTCATAATAATCGCAGAACAGGTTGTTTTCATTCATTTCGTTTAACACGTTTTACCTCCAAAATCGGTTTTATATGCTCACGCTGATGAAGGGTGATAAGGGTGTCGAGTTGCTTGAAAAAACGGCCTATTGCCTGCTGTTCAGTCATGCTAGGCACTAAAATGCTTCCTTGCAAGAAGTCATTAATAACCAATTCATTCATCATAGTGCCCGCTTTTGTCGAGTTTACAAGCACTTTTCTCATGATTGGTTCATAGTGAATGTAATATTTCCAAAAATTTATTGGCATCTCGTGCAACGGCCTCAAAGCACTAAATCTTGGTGACATAATTCCATCGCCCACATCATTTAGTACAAATCGGCCATACCGAAACTCCTTACTCGTGTGGCCCTCGAACGCAATATCTCCGGTTCTTAATCTTTTATAGTTTGCAAGTGAAGTATCTGCGGCACCATTGCCATCCGTCTTAAAAGACATTGTGGCAACAGAAAGTGTCTTCTGGTACGGAAGCAAATCGGTATTGCGCTCAGTTAGTTGAAAGTAGAGTTCTTTCAGCTTACGCTGTTCCCAAGTAGGTGTGTTTTGGGATTTTGGCGCGAAAAAAGAGCCGAGGACGCGCCTCGGCTCTTGGTCAGCAGGGTGATTTTGCACCCATTTTATGATTCTTTTGGCATTTTCAAATCAAATCCGCCACTTACGATGAACTCGCGCAAGAGTTTATCATACTTGACAGGCACTTTGGGAGGAATGAGTTTTGTCCCCTCAATTGCCTCAAAATATGCCTTTGCTTTTGCCTTATCCACAGTGGCTTTCAGGTCATCAAAACGGCCAAACTCGTTAATGTTGGCTTCGGTGATGTTTGCACGCATGAATGCCCGCAGCTTCTTTTCGTCCAAGCCGAAAACTTCAGCTACTTTGTAGATCTGGTCGTTCTGCTTTTGGGCGATGTACTCGGCAATGTACTCCCGCAAGGTCTTTCCCGGCTGCGGAACCACTGCGCCGCTTTGAATGTCGTGCAGGAAAATATTAGCGTACTTCTGCTCTTCCTGCGAGAGGGTGGCAAAGGTCTTGTGCAGCTCCGTTTCGGCCTGATGGATGGCTTCTGCTTCTGCACCCTCCTGATAGAAAATTTTCAGGTACTTTTCAAAGCGGGAGTTCATGTAATCCGTGTCGATGTCAGCAGTATCAATGGTGGTCAGATAGCTGTTCACCGCATAGGGAACGTCATCGTCCGGGTCATTTTCACTGCCATCCGGATTCGGCGTGAACAGCTCTTTATAGCGGAGTGCCAGCACTTTGAACGTTCTCTCGTCAAAGTCCGCATGAAGTTCCGTTTTCTCATCTGTATCCTCGTTGATGATCACAATGGGCTTATCCCACTCGAAGCCCTGTACCTTGGCTGCTTCCAGATTTTCGTTGAAGGACTGGAACAAGTCGGCAAACTTTTTGCGCTCTGCCATATCCGCAGGGATCTGCGAAAACTCTTCAATGCCCGCCGACACAAACAGATCTTTGATCTCCGCATAGAGGGCATTCAGTTTTTCCACGTTCTTGTCCAGCTTATCTACAAACAGGCCAAACGGTTTATCGCCGGAATACTCTTTTACCGCATCTGCGATGTTTTTCTCCATCGTGTGCGGACGGCGGTAATACTTGATGGTGCCAAACTGTTTGTCATCGCCAAACAGTCGGTTGGTGCGGGAGAACGCCTGAATCAGATTTTCGTATTGCAGCATTTTATCCAGATACAGGGTGTTGATCCACTTGGAGTCAAAGCCTGTCAGCATCTGATCCACCACGATTAGCAGATCAAGCTGTTTTTCCGGGGTGCGCTCGATGCGCTGGTAGGGCAATTTGTGCGCCAGCCGTGCCGCAATGTCCTTTTTCATCTTGGCAAAGGTCGGAATGCTGAAGTCCTGTCCATAGCGGGCGTTATAGTCTTCTACGATCTCTTTTAGCCCTTCTTCTTTGGTGATGCCTTTGCCGTTGTTGTCAATGTTGGGGTCAAATAGTGCGGTGACTTTCAGCCATGGTGCGGCTTCTCTGAACCGCTTGTAATATTGGATGGCTTCCGGGATGCTGGAGGTTGCAAAAATGGCATGAAATTTGCTGTTGCGGCTCTGGGTCTGCCAGTTCTCGCAAATGTCCTCCACCACGGCTTTCTGGTGTTCTTCGCCCTCATACTGGGTGTTGGGAATATAATCCTCGATGCCCTTTATCTCCTCACCGAGCGCATCTTTTCCGCCTGCCATCGGCAGATTCAGATACTTATAAAACACCTTGCTCTTCTGTGGGTCGGCCAGAGCTTCGTCCACAGAATATGCCTTTGCTTTTTCCAGTGCGACCGCTTTCCGCAAGTCGCTGTCCTTGAAGGTCAGCACCTTGTAAGGGTCAAAGCCCAGCACGTTGTGATCCCGGATGCCGTCTGCAATGCTGTACCGATGCAGTTCGTTGCCGAAAACGGTGGCGGTGGTGCTCATTTTCTTCTGGTTTTCGCCTTGGATCGGCGTACCGGTAAAACCAAAGAACAGTGCTTTCGGGAATGTATGCTTGATGGTCTGCATCATATCGCCAAAGGTGGAACGGTGGCACTCGTCCACGATAAAAACCAACCGCTTTGCGTTGATCAGCGCAATGTCGTTGGGGTTCAGCTTGTTTTGTGCATCATCCTTGATGTTGCTCATCTTCTGGATGGAAGTCACGATGAGCGTATCGGACGGCGAAGTACTTTTCAGCTTGTCCACAAGAACATCCGTGTTCTCGGTAGCCTGCACCTCCTCGTTTTCCTCTGCAAAGTTGCGGTATTCTTTCAGGCTCTGAGTGCCCAACTCGATTCGGTCCATCAGAAAAATCACTTTGTCCGCATCCTTGGAAGATGCAATCAGTTGAGCGGACTTGAAAGAAGTCATGGTCTTGCCGGAACCTGTGGTGTGCCAGATGTAGCCGCCGCGCTGCTGGTCATTCTCCCATTTCGCCTTGGAAACGGCATCCGAAATTTTGCTGGCAGCGTAGTACTGATAGCTGCGCATCACCTTCAAAATGCCATCAGAACCATCGGCAACGGTATAAAAGCCCACCAACATATGCGCCATCGGGATAGACAAAAGTGCCGTTGTAACGTCTTTCCAGTCGTTCATCGGCTCGTTGTAGAAGTCCGCCCAATGGAAATAGTAGCTGGGGTTGAATTGTCCTTCCGGGCCGGGATTGGCAAAGTAGACCGTTTCTTCCGGGTTCATGGCCACAAAAATCTGCACCAGCGAGAACAGTCCCGTAAAAATGCCCTCTGCCGCGTATTTTTCAATCTGGTTGCAAGCCTGTTTGATGGAAACACCGCTCTTTTTCAGTTCCATGTGAATGACCGGCATACCATTGATGAGCAGCATCAAATCGCCGCGGCGGTCATTCAAAATTTTGGACTTGGTGGGGAACTTTGGCTGCTCTGCGATCTGGTAGCGGCTAAGTCCGGCTGCAATTTCCAGACGGTCATAGATTTTCAGGGACACTTCTTTGCCGAAATTCAGCTTATCGTCAGGATTGTCACGCTTGATAAGCACACTTTTGCCGTTGATAAATTTATTCAGCTTCATCGGCGTTTTCGCGTTCATGACCTGTTCCATGATCTGCTGCATCTCGCCATCCGTCAGCGGATAATCGTTCAGTCGGTCAATGCCACGGTTGTTTTCAAAAAGGATGTTCGCCCAGTTCTGGATCAGCTGCTGTTCGGTGTAGTTCTTCAGCACACCATCTTTCCAGCCGCGTTCTATCAGGAGCTTTACCACCGCCTCTTCAAAATCGGCTTCTTTTGTAAACGCCATAACGAACTCCTTTCGACTTTGCAAAAAGCACCTCTCTGCGAAGGCTTTTCTAATTTGTACAAGCTTTTCCAGCTTACGCTGATGAAGGGTGATAAGGGTGTCAAGCTTCTTCAATAGTCTACCGATTTTTTCTTGCTCTGCCTTATCTTCTGGCATAGTTGTATCAATATCAAAGAAATCATCTGCCGAGATATTCAGCAAGCCGTGATTTCTTGCGCCCTCTGCCGCACGCTCGGCAACGCCTCGATGCCAACGGTCAGTATCATAAAACACTGTCATAAAATCCGAGTCATCTTTTTCGGGATGCTTTAGTGCAAACACGATATAAAGCGTCGACAAAACGCCTTTTTCATACCAATCAAGCCGTTTAACAGCACCAAATGGATATCCGTCCGAAGTACTCTTGTTATAAGCAAATTCACCGTTGTAGACCAGATAATAATTGCTCACATCACGGCTGGCAACGCGATTGTTGAAGTATGTGATTTGGTCAACTAAGCCATCCTGCGCCGAAATTGTCAGCGGTAGCCGAGATTCATTGTTCGTGTTCTTTCGTACAACTCTTTCAAACGCATCCCCCAGCTTACGCTGTTCCCAAGGGTCAGTAAAACCCTTAAACCGGAGGGCAGGTTTCTTCTCGTTATCCTGCATAATCATTCACCTCCCAGCAACTTTTTGAGTTCTGCAATGCCCTTCATGTCAAATTCATTTCCCTGCAAATCGTCCAGCAGCCCCAGCAATTCGTGCTCGGTATTGGTGATCTGGCTCTCTACGTCCTCAAAGGTGGTTTCGTATTTCTTGCAGACGGCATCCAACTGCTTCACAAAATCGTCCAGAACGGCATCCGGCAGGCTGTTCAGATTTTCCATCAGGGGCAGGATCCACTTGCGATGCAGCAGGTCACGCACTTCTTCATCGGTCAGGTGCTCGATCACGCTCTTGGCGCGCTGATGGAGTGCCGCACTGTCGTCCTTGACTTTCTTTTTCAGGGTCTTTTCCTCGGCAAACAGCGCGTCCACATCTTTCAGGATGCTCAAAGTGGCAGGCTCTACTTCCCGCGCCTTGATGGCCTTTTTGACCTCAGCGGCAACAAAGGCGTCCTTTGCGTCATTCACAAAGTTCTGCTCCTTGTCCTCCTCGCTCAGTTCGTCCAGATGGCTTTCATATTCTCCGGCGATTTCGGAGAGTCTGGTTTCCTTTGCCCGCAGCGCTGCTACTTCCTCGTGCATTTTAACGTTCTGCACCAACTCAAAGGGCAGCACATGACCCACCCAGCCGTCCTGTACTTCGGCATCCTTTTTCAGCACCATGTTGGGGTCTACCTGCTTGGTTGCGGCAAAACCCTCGGTCTGGATGATTTCAAGGTCAATGGCGATTTTCTTCCAGTCATCGTCCAAAAGCTGGTATGCTGCATAGCGGTCAACCAGTGGAATTCCTGCCAGCCGGGCAAAGATCTCCCGGCTCAGGCGTTCTTCCTCGCCGGCAGCATTCAGCTGCGTCATGCCGTCGATGAGTGCGGACTTCAAGTAGGCATCAAAGTCACCGAAAGCATTCTGGAAGGCGGTCTTGAATGCCACTACATCCGGGTGGTTCAGAACTGCGTTTTTCAGGTTTTGCACATTCAGATGGCAATACGCTTCGTTGTCCGGGCTGAACAGAGCCGCTTTCAGGTGCGGGAATGCTGTCCAGTAGGCAGACAGGTCTTGCAGTTCGGCCTCGGGAATGCCGCCAAACATCGAAGCGTAAATATCCCAGCTCTCAGCCTTTTCCGAGGAATCCACATACCGGGGGATGTTCAGGTTGTAATCATTCTGGATAATCTCTGCGCGGGATACTCTGCGTGCGAACTTTTTGATTTTCTCCGGGCGTTCCTTGTAAGCATCCACAATGCGTTTGATGTCACAGGCACGCAGCTTGTTGTTTTTGCCGTCCTTCTCAAAGCCCTTAGACGCATCAATAATCAGAACGTCCGAATCCCGTTTATTCTTCCGCAGCACCATGATGATGGTGGGAATGCCTGTGCCGAAGAAAATATTGGCGGGCAGACCGATGATTGCATCAATGTTGTTGTGGTCAATCAGATTTTTGCGAATTGTACCTTCTTCACCGCCACGGAATAGAACACCGTGGGGCAGAACGATGGTCACAATGCCGTCATTGCGGATGTGATACAGGTCGTGCAGCAAAAAGGCGTAGTCTGCCTTGCCTTTGGGGGCAAGGCCGTAATCCGAAAAGCGCGGGTTGTTCTCTTTGTCGTTCGGATTCCACGCCTGCGAATATGGGGGATTTGATACCACCGCATCCACAAACAGCGGGTCGTAGGTGTTGACCGGGTCGTTTTCTTCAAAGTACGGCCAATCTTCCTCCAGCGTATCGCCGTTGCGCGTTACAATGTTGTCGGGCAGAATGCCGCGCATGACAAGGTTCATGCGGGTCAGGTTGTAGGTGTTTTCCTTCAACTCCTGTGCGTAGTATTTGATGTTGTTGCCATTGCCCATATACCGTGCGGCACACTGACCAATGTTGATCAGCAGTGAGCCGGAACCGCTGGTGGGGTCGTAAATTTTGATCTCTTCCCGGTCTTTCAGGTGGTACGCCACGATTTCAGACATGAGCAGCGAAACTTCGTGCGGCGTGTAGAACTCGCCGGCCTTCTTGCCTGCGTTTGCTGCAAAGTTGCTGATCAGATATTCGTAGATAAAGCCGAGAACATCATAATCCTGCTTGCCGTCCATGGGAATATCTTTGATGAGATAGATCAGGTCGCGAATGGCCTTTGTCCGCGCACCGGAGCTTTCACCCAGTTTGGACAGGCCGGTTTGCAGCGTAGCAAAGACACCGTCAAACACCTTTTTGTGGTGCGGGTCGATTAGTCGACTGAATGCCTGTAATGCCACCGTTACGTCGTCAGCCTTGAAGTCGCTGCCTTTGCTGATCCATGTGGAAAACAGATTTTCATAGGCGATAAAATAGCCGACATTCTTCCGAACGGTATCCAGCGTTTCGGCATCGTCTTCGGTCAAATCCGGCAGATATTCGTCTGTCCAGTCATTCTCTTTCAGCCATTTGACTTCCTTGTCCGACAGAAATTTATAAAACATGAAGCCCAGAATGTAATCCTTGTACTCGTTGGCTTCGATTTTAGAGCGCATCTTGTTGGCAGATTCCCAGATTTTCGATGCGAGTTGCTGCTTGTTCATGCTATTCCTCCCAGTGGCCTGCAATAGCGCATTTTTAGATTTTTTTAATCGGACAGCCTCTCCGATTTTATGCGTGTGTTCATTGAACCAATTATACAAAAGTGCCACCCGGTTTGCAATGCGAATGAAAAGTTTCTCAATCGCATTCGCAGAACCATAACCGTGGCAAGCAGAGCCTTTGTGCGCACAAAGGCTAAATTCGCACGCAGAATTAAAATTCTGCTGTGTTCATTCACTTGTTGGGATGCAATCCCAATCCCTGTAATCATCACAATTCCGCGATGGCTGCGCATTCCTGCGGTGTGCTGAAAGAGCGTTTTGCAAAAAACGCGTAGCCTGCATCCATCGGATGTAGTTCAAGGGTTTGGGATTTCCCAACAAGCATTTTGCAACGCAAAAATGGTCTTTGTATATACGAAGACACTGCTTGC
>OHEB01000833.1_pt1 | contig 10887 bp, 8 predicted proteins | sample 1567081 | NCBI WGS metagenome assembly OHEB01 (sample SAMEA3879569, study PRJEB24766) | human gut metagenome | biome: human-associated habitat; feature: feces | place: USA | collected 1985/1987 | reverse complement strand
GTGACGTTTGCAATGACATTGATCGTTGCATTGATCGGATACAGCGAGATTTTAAAGATTTATCATATTGAGAAATCATCTTTGGCAGTGATCGGATATACAGGCACGATTCTTTATTATGTGGCATTGTTATTTGATCTTGAACAATGGACCACAGCGATCATTATTTTATTTTTAATCTTTTTACTCGGATGCTATGTGGTACGTTTTCCAAAGTATAAAGTGGATCAGATGATGGCAGGATTCTTTGGATTTGTATATGTAGCGGTTATGATGTCCTTTATCTATCAGATCCGAGAATTACAAAATGGAGGAGAATTTGTTGTATTATTATTCCTTGCAGCATGGGGAAATGACACTTTAGCATATTGTACAGGAATGTTGATCGGAAAACATAAGATGTCACCAATTTTAAGTCCTAAGAAAAGTATAGAAGGTTTGGTTGGCGGAATTGTCGGTGCGGCAATTCTTGGTGCATTATATGGATTATATCTAAACACATATATCAGATTTAGTTTTAATCCAGTTACAATGTTCCCAATTGTTTGTGGACTAGGTGGAGCAGTTTCAGTCATTGGAGATTTGGCAGCATCTGCGATCAAGAGAGATTCAGGAATTAAGGATTATGGTACATTGATCCCTGGTCATGGAGGAATTCTTGATCGATTTGATAGTATTATTTTTATTGCACCTGTCATTTATTATCTGACAGTTATGATCTCAGGAGGAGCGATCTAGAATGAAATATATTTCAATTATTGGATCTACAGAACCCAGACACTAGATATCGTACGAAGTAATAAAGATCTGAAAGTTACAGCCTTAGCAGCAGGAACAAGTATTGATCTGTTAGAAAAACAAGCAAGAGAATTTCAGCCAGTGATCGTTGCTGTATACAATGAACAGAAGGCAGAAGAGTTGAAACTTCGTCTGGCAGATACGAATATAAAAGTATGTGCAGGAATGGATGGATTATTAGAAGCAGCAACACAGGAGCAGTGTTCTGTTGTTGTCACAGCAATTGTCGGAATGATCGGAATTCGTCCAACGATCGCTGCGATGAAGGCTGGGAAAGACATCGCACTTGCTAATAAAGAAACATTGGTAACTGCAGGGCATATCATTATGCCACTGGCGGAAGAATTGGGTGTTTCTATTTATCCAGTAGATAGTGAGCATTCTGCAATCTTTCAGTGTTTACAGAGCGGGAAAAGAGATGATCTTGATTCTCTGATCATTACAGCATCAGGGGGACCGTTCCGTAAGAAAACGACAGAAGAATTAAAACATGTGACAGTAGAAGATGCGCTGAATCATCCAAATTGGTCAATGGGACGAAAGATTACGATTGATTCCGCAACGTTAGTGAATAAAGGACTCGAAGTGATCGAAGCCAAATGGCTGTTCGGTGTACGTCCCGACCAGATAGAAGTCGTGGTACACCCGCAATCCGTCATCCACTCCATGGTACAGTTTGAGGACGGTGCCGTGAAAGCACAACTGGGAATGCCGGACATGCGCCTGCCCATCCAATATGCCTTCTCCTATCCCGACCGGTTGAAAGCCTCTTTCCCGCGCCTGGACTTCAAGCTGTGCACGGAACTGACGTTTGAGCAACCCGATACGAAACGGTTCCGCAACCTGGCACTCGCCTACGAAGCGATGTACCGCGGAGGGAATATGCCCTGTATCTTGAATGCCGCCAATGAGGTGGTGGTAGCTGCCTTCCTGCAGGACAAAATTTCGTTCCTTGGCATGAGTGAAGTAATAGAAAAGACCATGTCGCGCGTATCCTACTTACAGAAGCCCACCTATGAAGACTATGTGGCTACGGATGCCGAAGCCCGACGAATAGCAGAAGAGCTGATTTGATAGATACACCGGAATGAAAAGAATTATAAAAAACATCTACTCATTTGATACGTTAAATAAGAAAACGTACCTTTGCGAAAATTATAAAAATCGTAAAATAGCAAATAATTAGATGGAAACATTCTTGATTCGTGCCCTGCAACTCATTATGAGCCTCTCGTTGCTCGTTATTGTTCATGAGGGGGGGCACTTCCTTTTTGCGCGTCTGTTCAAGACGCGGGTAGAAAAGTTCTGCTTATTCTTTGACCCTTGGTTCACATTATTCAAGTTCAAGCCCAAACACAGTGACACGGAATACGGTATCGGATGGCTACCCTTAGGTGGCTATGTAAAAATAGCAGGTATGATAGACGAATCTATGGATACCGAACAGATGAAGCAACCCATGCAGCCATGGGAGTTCCGTGCCAAGCCGGCATGGCAGCGCCTGCTGATTATGGTAGGCGGTGTATTGTTCAACTTCCTGCTCGCATTGTTCATCTATTCCATGATACTTTTTACTTGGGGCGACGAATATATACCAGTACAAAAAGCCCCATTGGGTATGGATTTTAACGAAACAGCCAAAGCCATAGGCTTCCGCGACGGCGATATCCTAATATCTGCCGACGGGGTACCATTCGAACGCTATGACGGCGACCTGCTGACCAGTATTGTCGATGCCCGCCAGGTAAGCGTATTGCGTGACGGGGAAGCTGCTTCAGTCTACATCCCCGAAGACATGATGAACCGCTTGCTGGCAGACAGCGTGCGTTTCGCCAGTTTCCGTTTCCCTTATGTAGTCGACAGCCTGATTGTAGGATACCCTGCCGCTTCCGCCGGTCTGCAAGTAGGTGACAGCATCACCCACTTGGATGGAAAGTCAATAGCCTACTACGACTTCAAAGAAGAGATGCTGAAGCGCAAGAAAGCCAACGCATCCCATGAGGTAACCTTGACATACGTCCGTAACGGTGTGACAGACACCTTGAGCATGATGACCAATGCCGACTATGAAATAGGCGTAGCAGCACGTACGGCAACCGACAAACTGCTGCCCGTTGTCCGCAAGGAATACAGTTTCCTTTCCTCTTTCCCTGCCGGCGTATCTTTGGGGGTAAAGACTCTGAAAGGCTACGTAGGCCAGATGAAATATCTTTTCTCCAAGGAAGGAGCCAAGCAACTCGGAGGTTTCGGAACCATCGGCAGTATTTTCCCCGCCACGTGGGACTGGCACCAGTTCTGGTACATGACGGCATTCCTCTCCATCATCCTTGCCTTTATGAATATTCTGCCCATCCCTGCACTGGACGGCGGACACGTGTTATTCCTCATTTACGAAATCATTGCACGCCGCAAGCCCAGCGACAAGTTTATGGAACGTGCGCAGATGGTGGGCATGTTCCTCTTGTTCGGTTTGCTGATTTGGGCAAACTTCAATGATATACTGAGGTATTTCTTTTAAAGAACAAGACATAAAAAAACGCATCATCCATTCGCGGTAGAACGGATGATGCGTTTACATCAAACAGATGATGTGTTCGGGGCAAGCAGACGATGCGTTTGAGCCAAACACATCATCTGTTTTTTCTGTGTCTTATACCAAATGGCCGATCCACTCTTCTCTATCGCCCGGAAGCAGGTCTATTACCGGAACTTCAACCATTGTATAGCAACCCGGCTGCTGACGCATAGCGGCACGCGCCACACATACCAGCACTTGTGCCGTGAGGGCAGGATTGTTAATACGCATGTTGAACTCAAATAGCTGGTTCTGCGTCTTGCCGGACACACCCTTACGGGTCAAGTTTACCCCATGACCCATATCGAGCAGTGCATCCACACTCGGAACCAATTTTACATGTGTCTCGTCATTCACGAAGTACGGGTCGGCCTTGATGGCTGCGGCCACCTTGTCAAATTCGTAACCATCCTTCAACTCGATGTACACCATACGACGGTGAATGCCGGTTCCTGTAGGAATAGTCATGGAAAGAGCGGCTTTCACACCTTCGATGGCCTTTACAGCCACGGTATGTCCCATGCTCATGCCCGGACCAAAATTAGTATAGGTAATGCCTTTCGGAGCAATGGCTTCCAGCATGGTGCGGACAATGGAGTCACTACCCGGGTCCCAGCCGGCAGAAATGATGGATACCGTATTATGCTTTTTAGCCTCTGCATCCAGTGTGCGGCGCAAGGCAGTGATACCCGTATGGATATCGAAACTGTCCACAGTATGAATGCCTAAAGCAAGGATCTCCTTTGCATACTCTTCCACCTTGCGGGTAGGCGTACAAAGGATAGCAACATCCACGTCTTTCAGTTCCTTGATATTCTTCACAACGGGATATGCACCCAGTTCCGCAGGACAGTTTTCAGCTCCGGCACGGCGCACTACACCGGCAATTTCGAAATCGGGAGCTGCTTGCAGGGCTTCGAACACATAGTGCCCGATATTGCCATAGCCAACAATGGCTGCTCTTACTTTTTTCATTCTTTTTATGAGTTTATTTATCAGTTTTCTACTTTATCGGCGCAAAAGTAAGCATTTTAATTTATTATACCGGCAGAACTCACTGCTGTTTTACACAGTTTTTTCTTTTTTTAGTGAGTGAAAGTCCAATAATAATTCATACATTCGCAGATGATATGTGCGCAAGGTGCATTTTGGGCCAACAAGTAAAAGAATTATGATAGAATACATCAGAGGCGGAATTGCCGAACTAAGTCCGGCAACCGCAGTAATAGACTGTAACGGACTGGGATACGGTGTCAATATTTCATTGAACACGTATGCTGCCATCCAGGGTAAAAAAGAATGCAAATTATATGTATACGAAGCTATCCGTGAAGACGCCTATGTCCTCTACGGATTCGCCGACAAGCAGGAACGCGAACTATTCCTGCTGCTCATCTCCGTGTCAGGCATCGGCGGAAATACAGCCCGCATGATTCTCTCGGCACTCTCGCCATCCGAACTGATAAATGTCATCAGCACGGAAAACGCCACTCTACTGAAAACAGTCAAGGGTATCGGGCTAAAAACAGCACAACGGGTGATTGTGGATTTGAAAGACAAAATCAAGACCGGCAGCGTTGCCACCGGCAACGCAGGGACCATAGGTACACTGGTATCGGCAGCCAACGTACAAGTACAAGAAGAAGCCGTAGCCGCCCTTACCATGCTGGGCTTTGCACAAGCCCCCTCACAAAAAGTAGTGCTTGCCATTTTGAAGGAAGAACCAAGCGCACCGGTGGAACAAGTCATCAAATTGGCATTAAAAAGACTATAATATTTATCTAAAACAAATCATGACAACAATCAACATGCAATATTGGTTGGGGGCCAATGAACGCACCCACGTACTGCCAACGGACAAATGGTACCTCGACTTTGCCACAAGCATCCTGCCCCTCGTCAAGACCTCTCCCTTGTTCAACAAGGAAGACCTGCGTACCCAAATTGACGCAGCCATCTCCCTCGGCATGTACTTTCAAGATGCCATTGCCCAAAGCGGAGGCTGGAAACTTTTCTCCGAAGCCTTTCAGGGAGTATACGGAACTTACCTGCCGTTCTATCCGCTGAGTGACGATTATACACCCGATGAAATAAATCAGGAAGACATTGCATTCGTACTGTGGACATTGAAATCACAATTCAGCATTTTTGACAAGGAATACACCTTGTTCAGTCCTTATGACAAAGACCTGCTTGCATTAAGCCAAAGCGCCTATGAACTGATGGATGCACGTTTCGAAGAAGCTCCCATCAGCAAGGGAGAATCTTCCTTCCTTTGGGTAATGGGACTTGATTTACTGGATATACCCATTACTCCGCTGCCGGAAGTCACTCCGGAAACCAAACTGAGCAAAGATGCCGCCCACTGTCTGGAATACAGCCAGGGGAAACCGCTGCTATACTTCACCGATTACAAGGAGCTTTGCACTTTCTTTGTCAATGTCTTGGGATGGGAAAACAAACGGTCCGCATTATTGCCCGACCTGGAATACAAAAAACGCCAAAGGTATGCTCGTAGCCCACAACGTGGCCGCCTATTTCTGTGAAGAACATAACCCGATGTACGATGCCAAACGCGCTGCTGCAGAGGGTTACAAGATGTTCTGCCAACCCGGAGAGTGTCCGTTCGACCTGCTGAAATACGGAATGACCAAAGGAATTCTACCCGATGTGGAACTTCCCTTCCTGAAAGGAAAAGAAACACTGCATCAATATTGGGACTTTATAGCCCGCTACTACTTATGTGAATATTATGAAGGCGAGTAACCATTCCGGCATAAAGCCCAAACGAAGCAACAAGGCCAAGCCAACCGGAAAACGGATTGGTAAATCCAAACCTTCGAAAGCGAATAATCAGCTTAACAGAAGGGTGAAATAATGGAAAATGGATAATGGAAAAACAAACAGTGCAGCGTATTTATTGAAACCGCATGGCAATTTTCCATTATCCATTATCAATTTTCAAAGTTCCACAATCTCTTCCTTACACAACGTCAGTTTCTCCACTCCTTCCGCTGTTACAACCCAAGAGTTTTCGATACCAACGGGACCAATGCCCGGCAAAACAATTTTCGGCTCCAATGCAAAGACCATACCCGGCTCCAACTCCTGCTTCATACGCGGAGCCAATACCGGCATTTCATTGATTTCCAAACCGATGCCATGACCGATAAACTTGGCCTTTTGAGTGGCTCCCATAAAGTTGTCGGCAAAGCCTGCTTTGGTGACAATATCGATAGCGAGATTGTAAAGGTCCTCACAAACAGCACCCGGTTTCGCTTTTTCTACAACAGCCTCTTGTATGTCCAGGCAAACTTGATGGGCAACATATGCCTTTTCCGGCAGCTTTCCGATAGAGAATACACGGCTCATGTCTCCCATATAGCCATAGAAGTTACCCCCCATATCAACCATAAAGCTCTGACCGGGCTGCAACAGTGCACCGTTCACACTGATAGGCAGTGACGGGTCAAGTCCCTCGCCTCCCAGAGCAAAATCATAGGGGGCAGGCGCAGTGGCATTGTCTCCTGCCAGCAGACTTCCCATAAAAATCTCCATACTTTGTCCGAAGGTACGGAAAATACCCAGACAACCTTCCAGACGCATCAGGCGCTCTATTTCGATGGATAACTGGCGGTCTGTCATTCCCGGTCTATAAACCGAGGGTATTTGTTCGTAAGCTTTAGCATGTGCAATGCCGGAACGACGGAACATCTCAATCTCTATTTCAGTCTTGACACTTCGGGCCTTCCGGATAAGTGCCGTACCACAAGGAAGCACCTCCGTTTCAGGGAAACACGCTGCCAAACGGTTATATTCCGTAAAAGACAACTCATCCCCCTCCAGCATCAACCTCGCAGGTATGGGCAAACCACATTCCTTTAGTAAGTCAAGCAGTTGTTCCGGTTTACGGATAGGATGAATATGTTCCCCTTCAATATTGTTGGGACGTTTGATGAATAAACGGGCGGGAGCATTCAACGGCAGATACAAGTAACCGCTGACGACACGTCCGTACGTATAGATTAAGTTTACATTGCAAGCGATAAGAGCGGCATCAATCTCTTGTTGAGCCATGAGAGAGCGTATTTTATCACGTCTCAGTTTCAATTCAGGTAGTAACATCTCTTTGTCATTTATGGTTTCTCGGATACAAAGATACAACTTTTTTAATTGAGAATAAAAAAGTACTGCCCCATACCTTCACAGGCGTAGGGCAGCACAAACCACAAATACAAATACAACTAAACAAAGTTTCTCTCTTAGATAATTCCCTGACCCATCATGGCATGAGCCACCTTCATGAAGCCGGCGATATTCGCTCCCTTCACGTAGTTGATGTAGCCATCGGGTTCTGTCCCATATTTTACGCATTGAGCATGAATTCCGTGCATGATGGCGTGGAGTTTTTCATCCACTTCGGCTGCACTCCAGCTGAGATGCATGGCGTTCTGCGACATTTCCAGTCCGCTGGTAGCCACACCACCTGCATTGACAGCCTTGCCCGGTGCATACATAATCTTATTTTCAATGAAAAGATCGATAGCTTCGGGCGTACATCCCATATTGGAGATTTCTCCTACACATGTCACCTTGTTGTCAATGAGATGTTGTGCATCTTCGCCGTTCAGCTCGTTCTGGAATGCGCAGGGGAGTGCGATGTCGCACTTCACGCTCCAAGCCTTCTTGCCCGGAGTGAAGGTCGTACCTGCGAATTTCTCTGCGAACGGAGCCACGATATTGCGGTTCGAAGCGCGGAGCTCGAGCATATAGTCGATCATCTCCTCGTTCATACCGTTGGGGATCGTTACTACACCGTCGGGACCGGAGATTGCGATCACTTTGGCGCCCAGTTCGGTAGCCTTCTTCGATGCACCCCAAGCCACGTTACCGAAGCCCGAGATGGCGATCTTAGCGCCTTCCAGTTTCTTGCCGGCCAGGTGCAGCATGTGCTGTACGAAATAGAGTGCGCCGAAACCGGTAGCCTCCGGACGGAGGATCGAACCGCCCCAAGTTTCGCCCTTGCCGGTAAGAACGCCGGAGTACTCGTCGCGGATGCGCTTGTACTGGCCGAACAGGTAGCCGATCTCACGACCACCGACGTTGATGTCGCCGGCGGGAACGTCGGTATCGACACCGATATTGTGCCACAATTCAAGCATGAAAGCCTGGCAGAAACGCATGATTTCAGCGTTCGACTTGCCGGTCGGATCGAAGTCCGAACCACCCTTTGCACCACCCATCGGAAGGGTCGTCAGGGCGTTCTTGAAAGTCTGCTCGAAACCGAGGAACTTCAGCATCGAAGGGTTCACGGCCTTGTGGAAACGCAGACCGCCTTTGTAAGGACCGATCGCGCTGTTGAACTGAACGCGGTAGCCCAGGTTGGTCTGAACTTCGCCTTTGTCGTCCACCCACGTTACGCGGAAGGTGAAGATACGATCCGGCTCTACGAGGCGCTCAACGATCTTGGCTTTCTCGAACTCAGGATGTTGGTTGTAAACTTCCTCGATGGACTCGAGTACTTCGCGTACGGCCTGCAGGTATTCGTTTTCACCCGGGTGCTTACGCTCCAATTCTGCCATTAAATTGTTAACATTCATAATATATTGAAATTAAGTTGTGGTTTAATGTTGATGCAAAGATAGTATTTATTCTTATAGATTGTAATTTATTTTGCACGAAAAGATTACTTTTTCGTACAAAGCGATTCCGTTTGTCCGAATAATCGAAATCGGAGAGTTTCCCGGTCCCGGATTCTTGCGTTATACTATATGGAAAAAGTTTTCGCACGGATTGGGGCCTGTGAACGGGGATTTTGGAAAAATATCGTTATCTTTGTTGGAATTAAACCTTATTTTTAAGGCAATGAGTTCAGACAAGTATGTTTTGCAGGAGGTCGTCGATGCCCGTACGGAGCGGGAGTTCCTCGATCTGCCTCGGAAAATCTATAAGGGGAATCGTAACTGGGTATGTCCCCTCGATCCTTCGATCCAGGCTGTTTTCGATCCGAAGAAAAACGAGATGTTCTCCGATGGCGAAGCCATTCGCTGGATCGCACGCGATAAAAAAGGAGAAGTGGTGGGACGTATCGCCGCTTTTTACGACCGGGAACATGCTTTCCTGGAGGAGCAGCCGACGGGAGGGTGCGGCTTTTTCGAGGCTATCAACGACCAAGAGCTGGCCGATCAGCTTTTCGATGCGGCCCGCATGTGGCTTTCCAGCCGGGGTATGGAGGCGATGGACGGTCCGATCAATTTCGGTCCCCGGGATTCCTGGTGGGGGCTGTTGGTCAGCGGGTACGAATTTCAGCCCCTCTATGAGAACACGTACAATCCGCCTTATTATAAAGAGTTGTTCGAAAATTACGGATTCCAGAACTACTTCAACCAGCATACCTATCTGCGTCGGTTGGAGGTGGGGCAGTTGAGCGATTCGGTTTACGAGCGTGTGAAGCGTCTGGAGGAGAGTCCTGGTTACTGTTTCAAGCATATCTCGAAAAAGAATCTCGAGCAGGTGGCCGAGGATTTCCGGCTGGTTTATAACAAGGCGTGGGCGCTGTTTTCGGGCGTGAAGGCGATGGACCGCGAACAGGCGTTCCGCATTATGAATACGCTGCGTCCGATTATCGACGAACGGTTGATCTATTTCGCTTACTATAACGACGAACCCATCGGCTTTTTCATCATGGTGCCCGATCTGAACCGGGTGATCGGTTCCTTCAACGGCAAGTTCGGCTGGTGGAACAAGCTGCGTCTGATGTGGGCGCTCAAGGTTGCGCATAAGGCCGACCGGATCTTCGGCCTGATTTTCGGAGTCACCCCCGAGTTCCACGGTAAGGGCATCGAGGCGGGAATCATTCGTGCCTTCGAGAAGGAGGTTCCGAAGTTGCCCTACAAATCATTGGAACTTGCGTGGATCGGCGATTTCAATCCGGTGATGATGCGCATGATGGAGAGTTACGTATGCGCCACCAAGCACAAGATGCATACGACCTACCGCTACCTGTTCGACCGCACGAAGGAGTTTCACCGCTGTCCCCGGATGGGCGTGAAGCTCCGCGAATAAGACTGATAATCAAATAACTGATAATTAAATCGATAACAGACAATGAAAACAACGGTTTTTACCAAACATCACATTGCGAACGGCGCTAAGATGGCCGAGTTCGCAGGTTACAACATGCCGATCGAATTTACGGGCATCAACGAAGAGCACCTGGCCGTGCGCAACAACGCGGGCGTATTCGACGTGAGTCACATGGGCGAGGTCTGGGTAAAAGGTCCCAAGGCCGAAGCGTTCCTGCAGCATATCACGACCAACGATGTTGCGGCGCTTTACGACGGGAAGGTGCAATATACCACCATGCCCAACGGCAAGGGAGGTATCGTGGACGACCTGCTGGTTTACCGGATCGATGCCGAAACTTATCTGCTCGTAATCAATGCGGCCAATATCGACAAGGATTGGAACCATATCGTCGAAGAGGGCAAGAAATTCGGCTTGGAGGCCGGTCA
>OHEB01000829.1_pt1 | contig 10917 bp, 6 predicted proteins | sample 1567081 | NCBI WGS metagenome assembly OHEB01 (sample SAMEA3879569, study PRJEB24766) | human gut metagenome | biome: human-associated habitat; feature: feces | place: USA | collected 1985/1987 | reverse complement strand
AGCTCCGCCGAGACGGAGAATCCGCTGCTCTCCTCGGTCCGCAGCAGACGCGCCTCGCCGCAGATCAGCTGCACCCGGGCGGCAACATCCCCCTCCTCACCGCCGGCCGGGCTGTCCACGATCTGGGAGAAGGGCACAGCGGCGGTGTATGTATGCAGCTTCTGCTGCTGGCAGCGATACAGGGCACAGAGGGTCAGTTCGCCCTTTACCAGCAGCTTGGCGCCCACCAGCTGGCAGGAGGCGATCTGGGGATACAGGCGGCAGAGGAGCAGGTCCTCCGGTGCCGGCTGTCCGGCCGGCACCGTGACCTCACCGGCGACGGCACACTCACGCTCCGCCATGGCGGCGGTCATGTACAGCTCATGCTCCCGGCGGCGCAGCCGCAGGGCGGGGTCCTCCTCCACGCCGCAGCACAGCTGTACGGTGGTGCAGGTATAGCCGCAGACCGTCCACTCCGGCATCAGACGCAGGGACAAACGGCGGGGCGTCAGTGCCTGGACCTCGCACAGCAGCAGCCTTCCGGCGGCCCACAGCACCTGGCAGGCCGCCAGTGGACGGTTCTCCGCCGTGCAGACAAAGGGCACCGCCTGGGTCAGACTCCGCAGTCCCACGCTCTCCTCTGATGTATACAGCACCGTGACCCGAACAGTACCCTTCAGTTCCAGATTGCCGCTGCGGGCGGTGATGGACCGCAGACACAGTGTGCCCGAGGCCTCCACCACACGCCCCATGTCCGGGCAGTAATCGGGGATGGCTGCCTCCAGCGTCTCCTCATGGGTCAGCGTCAGCCGGGGCACCTCATCCCAGCAGGTGATATCCTTCCATTGCAAGCCACATTCCATCGTTCCAGCCCTCACATTCCTATGGTTTGTGACCATTCTATGTGTGAACTCCGGCGGTTATGCCGCCACGCCGAACAGTCGGCGCAGCAGTCCCCGCATCCCACGGGGCGCCCGCCAGACGATGATCCTCATGCCTTCACCTCCTGTCCCTCAAGCACGCGATTCCGCAGGCGATCAGCAAAAACGACACCAGGAACATTAAGCAGCCCACCGGGAACACCGCCGCGATCAGGATACCCAGTCCCAATCCCAGCGCACAAATGCCCAACCAGCAGCAGCCGCCCCATCTTCGCACCGTATATCCCTCCCCCTGCTCCAGTATATGAAGCGCAAAAAGCGGAGTGCATCGCACTCCGCTTTTTCACTTCTTCTGCCAGGCCCGCAGGTCCTTCAGTTCATCATAGAGCCGCAAATAGCTCCTGTGGCGGCTGGCGGGGATATCACCGTCCTTCACCGCCTGCAGCACACGGCACCCTTTTTCCTTTGTGTGGGTACAGCCGGTAAAGCGGCATTGGTCCACATAGGGCGCAAATTCGGGGAACGTCTCCGGCAGGTGCGCCTTCAGCTCCAGGTCCATTTCCTCTGTATCAAAGGAGGAAAAACCCGGTGTGTCGATCACATAGGTGCCGCCGCCCAGAGCAAACAGCTCCACATGGCGCGTGGTGTGGCGGCCGCGGCCAAGGGCCTTGCTGACCTCGCCCACCGGCAGGTGCAATTCCGGCAGCAGCCGATTCAGCACGCTGGACTTCCCCACGCCGGAGTTCCCGGTAAAGGCGTTCAGCTTTCCGGCGATGGCGGCGCGAAGCGTCTCCAGTCCCTCCCCTGTCTCGGCGCTGATACGCAGCACCGGCAGGGCGGAGTGACTGTAGATGTCATACAACTCGTCCGCCGTGTTCAGATCGCACTTGTTCAGACACAGCAGCACCTGACAGCCCTTCAGGGCGGCGATGGCGGCAATGCGGTCAATGAGATACGGCTCCGTCACAGGGATGGCGGCGGAGGCCAGGATGACCAGCTGATCGATATTGGCGGCGGCAGGACGGGAAAACACATTGCGGCGCGGCTCCACAGCCTCCACAAAGCCTTCGCCCCCGCCCAGGTCACGGACCTGGACCCAGTCGCCCACCAGCGGGCTCATACCCTCACGGCGGAACTTTCCGCGGGCGCGGCATTGCAGCGTCTCGGCTCCGGTATTTACATAGTAGAAACCACTGAGGGCCTTCTCAATGCGGCCCCGACTCAAAAGCGTATCTCCTGAATGGCGGAGACCTTGGTGGCCCCGGTGTTCATGCTGGTAAAGACGGCACAGACGTTAGAACTGGTCCCAGTCTTGCCGGTGAAGGTATATGTCACCGTCCCCATGGAGGCGTTGATGTACTGGCTGTCCAGGGTCACGCTGTCCTGCTCGAACTCCACCTTGATCATACCCTCCATATCGCTGGGCATGGTAAACTCCACCACCCGGGCCGCTGTGGCGTCGTCGCTGTTCTTCTGCCCGCTGACGGTAAAGCTGATCTTTGTACCGCCGAGGACCTCGCTGGTGGGCTTGATGCTCTGCTCGATCACCTGACCCTGGGGCGCAAAGCTAAATGTGTCATAGGTGATCTCACCCACAGTAAGGCCCAGGTCCTGAGCATTCTGCACTGCGTTGGCGATATCCTGACCGGTGAAGGAAGGCACCGTCACCGTTTCCGGCCCGGTGCTGACCCGCAGGATCACCGTCTGTCCGGCCACCAGCGGCTCGTCGGCGGCAGGGACTGTCTCGATCACGGCGTCCGCGCCGTATTTGTCGGAGGACACGGTTTCCGTGGTGATCTTCAGATCCAGACCCATATCGGTCAGAAGCACGCGCGCCTGGCGGTACTCCATGCCCACCAGGTCCTTCATCGGCACCTTCTCCGGCTCAGCGGCCACATAGACCTGAATGACCAGATTGCTCTTTCGGGTGCGGCCGGCAGCGGGATCCTGCTCGACGATCTGCCCCGGCTGGTATTCCTCTGTGGTGCGGGTACCCTGTACCTCGATCAGGAAGATATCCTTTACGCCCTCCATCTCCTGGGCCTCCTCCACAGTCTTGCCGCGGATATCGGGCACGGGGTAGCTCTTGTTGCTGCCGGCAGGACCGAAATCACCCAGTATCAGCTTGAACAGCAGCACCACCAGCAGCACCGCCGCGGCAAAGATCCCGGCGATGATGGCAATAGACTTCTTATCCCGGCGGGGCGGCTCCTCTTCCGCCTCGCGTTCCCGGCGCAGCTCGCCGGTGTGCTTTTTTACGGCGGAGGCCACCTGGGCCGTGGGCAGGGGCATGGTGGGCTCGGTATCCGCGGCAGGGGCAGTCAGCTCCTGCCGGATATAGTCCATATCCACAGAGGGGTCCCGGCGGAACTTCTCCAGGTCCTCGATCATAGCATCCGCCGAGGCGTAGCGCTTGTTGGGGTCGCTGTTCATAGCCTTCATGCAGATCAGCTCCAGCGGCTCGGGGATACTGGGATCGATATCCCGGGGCGCCAGGGGCACGGAGCTCAGGTGCTGGATGGCCACGGACACGGCGCTGTCGCCCTCAAAGGGCAGGCGTCCGGTGAGCATCTCATACAGCACAACACCGGCGGAATAGATATCCGAGCGCGCGTCGATACGGTCGCCCCGGGCCTGCTCCGGCGAGATGTAGTGCACGGAGCCAAGCGCCTCCTGGGTCAGTGTCTGCCCCTGGTTGGCAAGGCAGGCAATGCCGAAATCAGCCACCTTCACGCTGCCGTCCCGCAGGACCATGATGTTCTGGGGCTTGATATCACGGTGGATGATGCCGCGGCTGTGGGCGTGGCTCAGGCCCCGCATGATCTGGGTGATGAAATGCAGCGCTTCCCGCCAGTCCATGTGGCCGCGACGCTCCATATACTGCTTCAGCGTGATGCCGTCGATCAGCTCCATGACGATGTATTCCCGGTCCGGATTGGTGGACACGTCATACACCGACACGATGTTGGCGTGGCTCAGCTGCGCTACCGCCTGGGACTCATCGTGGAACCGGCGGCGGAAATCCGCGTTGTCCGCCAGGTCGCTTTTCAGTATCTTGATGGCCACAAGGCGATTCAGCCGGTGGCACCGGGCCTTATAGACATTGGCCATACCGCCGGAGCCGATCAGCTCCAGTATTTCGTAGCGATCGTCCAGCATTTTTCCGATATACTGATCCATGTGGTCATCTCCCTTCTCCGTTCAGCAGCAGCACTGCCGTGATGTTGTCCGGTGCGCCCCGCTGAAGCGATATTTGCAGCAAATGGTCAAGACATTCATTTACGTCCCCGTCGTGGAGGACCTCAAACAGCATCTCCTGATCCGAGACGGTGTTCACCAGTCCGTCGGAACAGAGCAGCAGGAACTCGTCCTTGTGCCAGGGCAGCTCAAAGGTATCCGCCTTGGCGTGGATGTCCGGGCCAAGCGCCCGGGTGATGAGATTGCGGTTGGGGTGTGTTCTGGCCTCCAGCGGCGTCAGATCGCCCTTGGCCACCATATTCTCCACCACCGAGTGGTCGCGGGATATCTGGAAAATACCCTCCGGCGTGATGTGATAGGCACGGCTGTCGCCGATGTTACCGATAATCGCCATGTCGGACCGGGCCACGGCGCACACCAGCGTGGTACCCATGTGCTGGTACTCCGCGTTCCGCGCCGCCTCCTGCCGGATGGCGTCATTGGCGCAGGCGATAGCGCTAAGCATTGCCTGCCGCAGCTGCGGGATGTCCATATCGTCCCGCAGGCTGTCGCGCAGCTCCTTTTCGAACCGGGCTACGGCGATGGCGCTGGCCACCTGTCCGCCGTTGGTGCCGCCCATACCGTCGCACACCACGGCCGCGTGGAATGCGTCGGCCTCGAACACGGCGTAGGCGTCCTGATTCTCGCTCCGCACCAACCCGGTATTGGTGATCCCCCACATTTTCATAGTCGCTCACATCCTTTATTCCGTAAAGAGTCCATGTCTCACAGTTGGCCGCGTTCCTGCATTTCCTTCCGCCGCAGCTGGCCGCAGGAGGCGTCGATATCGCCGCCCAGGCTTCTGCGGACCGTAGCGGTAACGCCCAAACTCTCCAGCTTCTGCTGGAATGCGCCGATGCGTCTGCTGGGCTTATACGGGCTCTCCACCACGTCGTTCAGGGGTATCAGGTTCACGTGGCCCGGCATGCCCTTCAGCTTTTTCGCGATCAGCTCCGCCTGCCAGTCGTGGTCGTTGACGCCGTCGATCATGGCATACTCAAAGCTGATGCGCCGCCCGGTCTTTTGGAAGTATCTGTGGCAGGCGGCAAACAGCGTCTCTACATCATACGCCCGGTTCACCGGCATAATGCGGCTGCGGGTCTCGCTGTCCGGCGCGTGAAGGGAGACAGACAGCGTTAATTGAAGCTGCCGCTCCGCCAGCGCGTCGATCCCCGGCACTACGCCGCAGGTGGACAGGCTGATATGCCGCATACCGATGTTCATCCCATGGGGGCTGTTGACCAGCTCCAGAAAGCGCAGCACATTATCCATGTTGTCCAGCGGCTCGCCGATGCCCATGAGCACGATGTTGGAGACAGGCAGGCCGCTGTCCAGCTGGGTAAACAGCACCTGGTCCAGCAGCTCAGATGGCCGCAGGTCCCGGACCTTGCCGGCGATGGTGCTGGCGCAGAAGGCGCAGCCCATGCGGCAGCCCACCTGAGAGGAGATACACACGGTGTTGCCGTGGTGGTATTGCATCAGGACCGTCTCGATGCAGTTGCCGTCGGCCAGCTCCCACAAATATTTAACGGTCCCGTCCAGCTTCGATGTCTGCTTCCGGGCCACGGTCGGCGCTGTGATGAAGCACATCTCCGCCAGCTGGGCACGCAGCGGCTTGGACAGATCGGTCATCTCGTCAAAGGAGCGCACGCCACGGTGCAGCCAGGTGAATACCTGCTTGGCACGGAAAGCCGGCTGTCCCATATTCTTAAAAAAGTCGGCCAGCTGACGCTCGGTCATGGATTTGATGTCGGTCATGCAATTCGCTCCTTGACGTTATCCCCTGCGGCGCATACGGCAGATGTAAAATCCATCGGTGCCGGTCCGCTGGGGCCACAGTGTCACATCACCGGGACAGCTTCCGATACCGGGCAGGGTAAATTCCTCTTTCGCAAAGTCCGGGTGTACGTCCAAAAAGGCCGACACCACGCCGCCGTTTTCCTCCGGCAGGACGGTGCAGGTGGCATACACCAGCACGCCGCCGGGACGGACGTAGGCGGACACGTTGTTCAATATCGACAGCTGGACGGCGGGCAGCTGTGCCAGCTGCGCCGGATCCTTCCAGCGGATATCCGGTTTCTTCCGGATAATGCCCAGGCCGGAGCACGGCACATCGGCCAGAACCACATCGGCCTGCTCCACCCAGCCGGCGTGACGCTCCCGCCCATCGGCCAGCGCTGTGCGGATGATAGTGATCCCCAGCCGTGCCGCACCGTTTTCGATGAGCTTCAGCTTGTGGGGGTGAATGTCACAGGAGAGGATATCGCCCCGGTTCTCCATCTGCATGGCCATGGCGAAGGATTTGCCGCCAGGGGCGGCGCACACATCCAGCACCCGATCGCCGGGCTTCGGTCCGGCGGCAATGGCCGCCAAACGCGCCGCGGCATCCTGCACCGTGCAGCGTCCCGACGCAAAGGCGGGCAGACGCTCCAAATCGCCGGTACCGGTGACTTCAAAACAGCCCTCCAGCCAGGGATGGGGCGTCAGACGAACACCGTCCGATCGCAGCGCATTTTCCAATTCCGCCGGCGTGGTCTTCAGCGGATTGACCTGTATCACCGTGGGAACAGGCTCGTTATCCAACCGCAGGAACGCCTCGGCCTCCTGCTCGCCGACCAAAGCCGTCAAGCGCTCCACCAACCACCTGGGATGGCTGTACTGCACCGCTGCTTTGGAAACAAAACTATTCTGCGGCAATGGCGGTAAAGTGTTTTTGCTTGACGCACATTTCCGCAGCACCGCATTGATCATGCCTGCGGCACGGGTCTTGCCCCGGCGTTTTGTCAGCTCTACTGTCTCGTGAACAGCAGCCCGGTCGGGCACCTTGTCCATGAACAGTATCTGATATATACCCAAACGCAGCAGGCAGGCCACCACCGGTTCCAGCCGAGCAGCCTTCTGCGTACACCAATGGTCGATATAATAGTCCAGCAGCATTCGGTTTTGCACCACGCCATAGGTCAAGCGGGTGCACAGCGCCGTGTCCCGCGCCTCCAGCCCGGACTGGGCCGCGATACGCTTCAGGCTGCCGTCAGACCATGCGCCCCGGCGCTCCATCTGCAGCAGCGCCTCCAGCGCCGCGTCCCGCGCGTCACGGGGCGTCACAGGCCCAGCGGGACCGGATGGCCCCGCAGATAATCCGCCGCTGCCATGCGCTTGCCGCCCTCGCCCTGCAATTCAAGAACACGCAGCAGCCTGCCGTCGCCGCAGGCAATGGCCAGGCCGTTTTTGTCCGCCTCCACCACGCTGCCCGCCGGGGCGGAGGTCTCTCCGCCTACCGCGGTGCGGTGGACCTTGACCGGCTTGCCTGCCAGCACCATGGACGCACTGGGCCAGGGCACCAGGCCCCGCACCTGATCGTGCAGCTGCTGCGCCGACCGGGAGAAATCCATCGGCGAGAGGCTTTTATCCAGCATGGGCGCGTAGGTGTGCGCCGCGTGATCCTGCGCCGTCCGGGTAACGGTGCCGCGTTCGATCTGCCCGATGGCCTCATGCAGCGCTTCCGCGCCAAGCTCCGCCAGCCGCGCCGTCAGCGCCACCGCGTCCTCGTCCGGATCGATGGCCGTCTCGCGGCACAGTATCACATCTCCCGCATCCAGCTCCGGCGCCATATACATAATGGACACGCCTGTCACCGTGTCGCCGTTGAGAATCGCCCAGTTGATGGGCGCCGCGCCCCGGTACTTCGGCAGGATGGAGGAGTGTACGTTGATGGCACCGTACTTTGGCGTGTTCAGGATGTCCTCCGGCAGGATACGGCCATAGGCTGCCACCACGATCAATTCAGGTGCCAACTCCCGCACGATGCCCAACGCCTCGCCATCCCGCATCTTCATCGGCTGGTATACCGGCAGACCAACTGTCAAGGCATATTCCTTCACCGGCGGCGCGATCAGCTTCATGCCGCGGTTCTTCGGCTTGTCCGGCTGGGTGAACACACCGCAGATGTCGTGTCCGTCGGCCACCAGCCGTTTGAGGGACGCCACGGCAAAATCCGGCGTTCCCATAAACAGAATACGCATTACTTGTCCTCTTCTTCCTCGATCTCGTACTCGTCGGCGTGCGCCTCCAGCCACTTCTGCAGCTCCTCGCCCTCCATGAGCCGGTCGGTATGCTCCACGAACAGATGACCATCCAGGTGCTCGATCTCATGGCAGAAGCATCGGGCCGTCAGACCCTCGTCTTCGACCTCGAACCACTGACCGTCCCGGTCCTGGGCACGGACACGCACCACCTCAGGCCGCGTTACCACGCCGTATTTCCCGGGAACGCTCAAGCAGCCCTCCAGCCCGGTCTGTTCTCCCTCGGTGTAGATGATCTCCGGGTTCACCAGCTCGATCAGCTGATCCTCCTCGTCCAGCACCACGCACACCCGGCGCAGTACGCCCACCTGGGGCGCGGCCAGGCCCACGCCGCCGGAGTCGGCCAGTGTATCGGCCAGGTCGTCCAGCAGCGTATGCAGCCGGCTGTTAAAATCTGTAACCGGGCGGCATACCTTGCTCAGGCACGTCTCGCCCTCCAACGCGATCTTTCGTAAAGCCATAATCTTACCTCGTATTTCCTGAATCTAATCCATTTTATCGCAGTCCGTATAAATATGCAGTCTTCGGTTTTCGGGCCGCTGCACAAAGGCTCGCATGAACCCCGCCAGCAGCTCCCGAATCGGCGCGATATTCTGCCCCAGCACCAGCAGGCGGTAACGGTATACGCCGTTGACCTTCACCACCGGCGCCGGTGCAGGCCCGATGACCTGTATCCCCAGCGTGTCGTAGGGCGGCTTCTTCACCGTATTCCCGATCCCCTGCCGCAGCAGCTCGATAGCCCGACGTACCGGCGTCTCCTCCGGTCCCGTCACCGTAACGGTGAACTGATCCGCAAAGGGCGGGTCCTGCCGCAGGCGGCGCAGCGCGATCTCGGCATCGTAAAACCCTTGATAGTCCTGGGCGGCCGCCGCCTGTATCACATCATTCTCCGGTGTGTAGGTCTGTATCACAGCCCGCCCGGCCTTGTCGCCTCGGCCCGCACGGCCAACCACCTGTGTCAACAGATTGAAGGTCCTCTCCGCCGCCCGGTAGTGATCCACATATAGGGACAGGTCGGCGCTGAGCACACCCACCAGCGTCACATTGGCAAAATCCAGCCCCTTGGCCACCATCTGGGTGCCCAGCAGAATGGGGATCTGCCTCTCCTCAAATTCCTTCAGCAGTGCCTCATGTCCCACGGATACGGTGTCCGCATCCATCCGCAGCACCTCGACTCCCGGGAACAGCTCATGCAGCTCCTCCTCTACCCGCTGGGTACCAAAGCCGATATGCTTCAGTGTGCCGCCGCACTCCGGGCACACCGTCGGCGCAGCGTGTGAATAACCGCAGTAGTGGCACATCAGCCGGTCATTGGCGCTGTGGTATGTCAGGTATACACTGCACCGCGGGCACTCCGGCACATAGCCGCACTGGGGACACAGCAGCTGGCGGCTGCTACCCCTGCGGTTCAGGAATAGGATGCTCTGCTCCCCCGCAGCGATGTTTTTTGCCAGTTCCTCCTGCAGTGGGCGGCTGATAACGGTGCTGTTTCCGGCACGCAGCTCCTGCCGCAGATCGGCGATGCGGACCTCAGGCAGGGCACGGCGGTTGTAGCGCTCCGTCAACTCCAGCAGATCGTACTCACCCTGCTGCGCGTGGTAAAACGTCTCCACCGTGGGCGTGGCAGAGCCCAGCAGCAGCCGCGCACCCTCGGCGGCGCAGCGGTATTTTGCCACATCCCGCGCATGATAGCAAGGGGCGTTTTCCGATTGATAGGACCCCTCCTGCTCCTCATCCATGATGATGAGGCCCAGATTTTCCAGCGGTGCAAACACCGCCGACCGGGTACCCAGCACGATATGGGCCTCGCCCCGCCGCAGCCGCTTGAACTGATCATAGCGTTCCGTCATCCGCAGGCCGCTGTGCAGCAGCGCCACCTCGCGGCCGAAATACGCGGTGAACCGCGCCATCATCTGGGGCGTCAGGGCGATCTCCGGCACCAGGATCATCACGGACCTGCCCATTTTCAGCAGCTCCTGCGCCAGCCGGATATACACCACCGTCTTGCCGCTGCCGGTTACGCCGCGCAACAGCGTGACGCCGGGCGTCTCCGTCCGCACCTGGGCCAGCAGCGTGTCACAGACGCGCTGCTGCTGGTCGTTCAGCGTCAATTCTTCCGCCTTTACAGTGTATTGTTTTTCAGATATTCGGTATTCCTCTTGCTCCCGGTACGCCACCGCCCCCAACTTCTCCAGGGCGTTCAGCGTCTGGCGGGATACGCCGGTGAAATACGTCACATCGTGCAGTGCTGTCTCCCCGTTTTGAGCAAGAAACGTCACTGCCTCGCGCCGCCGCTGGGACTTACCGGCCAGAGCCAACGCCTCTTCAGCAGGAACAGCGAGACGGGCGAACAGCACCACCTTGTCGCGTACCTTGCGGCTCTGCTCCTTTTTGCAGTGCAGTGCACCCGATTTGGCCATGCGGCGCAGCAGCGGCTCAACATCGTCGCCCAGCGCCTGACGCAGCTTATCCGTGGTCAGCGGGCCATCCTGCAAAAGGCGGCATACCGCTGCCTCCTGTCGTGTGGGCACCAGCGGCGGCTGTGCCAGGGACCAAGTCTCCCGGTAATGGTACCATACGGCGGCAGGCAACACGGTACGCAGCGCGTCATAAAATGTGCAGAAGTACCGGCGTGTCATCCACAGCGCCAGCCGCAGCTCCCTTTCCGTGATGACCGGCTCTTCATCCAGCAGGGATCGGACCGCCTTCAGCGGCTTGTCCGGCACCGCCTGATGCAG
>OHEB01000806.1_pt1 | contig 11184 bp, 9 predicted proteins | sample 1567081 | NCBI WGS metagenome assembly OHEB01 (sample SAMEA3879569, study PRJEB24766) | human gut metagenome | biome: human-associated habitat; feature: feces | place: USA | collected 1985/1987 | reverse complement strand
TCGTCGCCCTCGGGCACGGAGAGAATCATCGCATTTTTAACGGCTCCCGTGTCGAACTCTGCGGGGCAGACGAGGTTGCCGACATTCTCGAGTATCGCGAGTTCAACATCGCCGGTCTCGAGTCCGTCAAGACCCTGTCTTGTCATCTCGGCGTCGAGGTGGCACATTCCGCCGGTGTGCAGCTGAATCGCCTTGACTCCCGTCTCGGCTATTCTCTTTGCGTCAACATCACTGTCGATATCCGCTTCCATAACGCCTATCTTGACCTTGTCTTTCAGCGCGGCGATAGTTGCCTTGAGGGTAGTCGTCTTGCCGGCTCCGGGCGAGGACATGAGGTTGAGCAGAAATACGCCCTTCTCCTTGAGCTCGCGGCGCAGCTTGTCCGCCTGCTCGTCGTTGTTTTTGAAAACACTCTGCTTGATTTCGAGAATTCTCACTTCGTCCATATTTTTCACCTGTTTTCAGTTTAGTTTACTATATTTTAGTCTCTTGCGGCGGCGATGTCAACAAATCCGCGCCGCAGTTTACATATCATTCATATAAGACGCCCCGCTCTGACGAACGGGGCGGTGTTGTTATTTGTTGAGTATCGATATGGCGTCGGTTATGGTCTTTTCGTGAGCCTGCATACCGTATTTGTCGACCTCTTTTTTGTTCTTCTCGCCGTGGGTCAGGCATCCTGCGCCGCCGATGCATCCGCCGGTGCACGCCATGCCCTCGATGAAGTTCGCGTCGAGCATACCCTTGCTCTTCCTGAGCAGAGCTGCGCGGCAAGCTTCGATTCCGTCGCAGGAGCAGGCTTTGAGATCAAAGTCCGCTATTCCGTGTTCCTTGAGACCCTGCGCCACCGCATCGGCAAGACCGCCGCAGCGGGCGAATATTCTGCCGAAATACGATGCGTTGTCGAGAACATCTTCGGAGAGGGTCATTATATCGATATCTCTGCTGTCGAACAGAGCCTGAAGCTCTTCAAAAGTCATCGCCGCGTCAACATAGGGCTTGACCTCGTCCTTCTGAACTTCCGCTTTCTTTGCCGTGCAGGGACCGATGAATACAACCTTGCAGGGCGCCTCATGTTCTTTGATATATTTGGATATAGTCGCCATGGGGGAAAGATTGTGGGAAATGAACGGCTTGAGATCCGGGAAGGATTTTTCGATGTAGTTGACAAACGCGGGGCAGCATGAGCTTGTTAAGAAGCCTTTCTCCGCCAGCTCTTCGGATTCCGCATATGCGACCATGTCCGCGCCGAGAGCGGCTTCGATAACCGTGTGGAAGCCGAGCTCCTTGAGTCCCTTTATGACCTGACCGAGCTTCGCGTATGTAAACTGACTTGAAATCGAAGGCGCAACAACTGCGAACACTTTGTATTTAGTGTTGTTCTCGCTCTTCTTTATAATATCAATAACGTCGAGCATATATGACTTGTCCGTTATCGCACCGAACGGGCACTGGTAGACGCATGCGCCGCAGGATATGCACTTGTCGTAGTTTATCGCCGCCGCCTTGTTCTCGTTCATGCTGATAGCCTTTATCTTGCACGCCATCTCGCAGGGGCGCTTGCGGTTTATAATCGCGGTGTAGGGGCAGACTCTGGAGCACGCGCCGCACTCCTTGCACTTCGTCTTGTCGATATGCGCAACATGCTCGCGGTCAAAGGAGAGTGCGCCGAAGCGGCAGACATCCTCACAGCGGTGGGCGAGGCATCCGCGGCAGGCGTTGGTGACTTCGTATCCGCCCATGGGACACTCGTCGCAGGCGATGTCGATAACTTCTATAATATTCGGGTTGCTGCCGATAGCTATCTTGACTCGCTCGCTGAGTATTGCTCTTTCTTTGTAGACACAGCAGCGCATTGTCGGCGTGTTGCCGGGAACAATAGTTTTTGGTATTTCGAAAAGATTTTCAAGCAGCGTACCGTTCCAAGCAAGCCGCGCGACTTCGCGCAGGACTTTATATTTAAGATACTGTACCTTAGTGTCGAATTTTCTCATTGATATCCCCCTTAGAAATAGCTGACCTTGACTCTCTTGCCCATCTCTTTGAGGCAGGCACAGAGCTCCTTGACAAGGTTCATCTTTATATTGAAATTGATAGGCAGATCGGGATTCTGATGAGCCGGGTTGACGGCCCTGCCGACATAGAAGTTGATGTCGGTAGCCTCCTCAAACAGCATGCGGCATATGAGCGAAGCGCCGTCGCGCTTGAAGCCCCATTCCTCATACAGTTCATTCTTGCCTAACGCATCTTTGGCATACTCAATGACCTTGTTTATCGTTATGACTCCCTCGGTCACCAGATCAACGCCCTCGATCTCCGCGATCGGCGGAACATCGCTCTGTTCAAAATTGAGGCTCGCCTTGAGCGGCTTGCCCAGATATTTGGCGGCGATGGACGAAGTTGTGCCGCCGCAGATGATGTGCTTGCCCTCTTTCGAGAAGAAGAGCGACATCATTCGGTCGCAGTCGTCGGGATTGCGCGGCGGGCCGAAGAGAAGATTCATCGGCTCGCGCTTGCGTATCTTGACAACGCAAGCAGTCGCATCGTCTCCTGGATGACCGCCGTAGAGCTTGTCGCACTCGTCAACGAGCATCGTCGAAAGCGTTTTCGCCGTGTATCCGACAGGCACAAGCCCGGACATGAAATCCGCGATATCGTCGCGCTTCCAGCCGAAGTTGAAAGCCGTTCCGATTCCCGCGTGCGGGCAGCCGTCGCTCATCGCGACAAAAACATCGCCCTCCTGAAGCTTTATCTGCGACTTGAAAATGTTCTTTCCGCCGATGTTCAGCTCCGTCTCCGTATATTTAAACGGCTCGCAGTCGCGAATCATTATAACATGTGGATTGTCGTATTGAATTATCTCTGCGGTCTCGTTGTTTATAAGATGTATGATGGTGAAGGTCGAATATGCGACTCCGCGCACCGAGCATATTGGCAGGGTGGCGGCTATGGTCGCCACGCACTCTTCGAGCGGCAGACCTTCAGCCATCATCGTTGATATTATTTTTGAGGTGAGGGTGGAGAGAATGCTGGCCTTAACGCCGCTTCCGAGTCCGTCCGCGAGCACGATGACAGTTGAATTTTCGTCCTGTTCAATTATGTCAACATGATCACCGCAGAGCTGTTCGCCCTCGTGGTTTATACTCTTCCAGCCTATCTCGGCGCAGAGGTTATTCATTGCTGATCGACTCCTTGAGCTTGGATAGCGCTATCTTGGTTTCTGCCGCCGTCTCGCCGAGCAGCGATGCGATCTCCTGAACGATGCGCATCTGCTTGTCAACGACCTTGTCGGCTATTTCAACCGTCTGGCGGCTGATGTTTTCTTTCTGTTCGCGCACAGTCTCCTCCTGCGTAACATCACGCATGATGCAGATGAGCAGGCGGTATTCCTTATCGTATATTATAGTCTCCTCAACATACTTATCGTATTCGGCGAGATACATGCGCTTGTCGTGCATATTTCTGCCTGTTTGAAGAACGTTTAAGAAATCTTTGGGATCAAGCACGCGCACAACGCCGTCTCCGAGAATGTCGGAGGGTGAGCGGAGATTCATTATCTTGAGCGCGGCTTTATTTATCTGCTGAACCTCAAGCTTTTCGTTGAGCAGGATAAGTCCGTTGGGCGTGTTGCGGACGATGTTGTCCGAGAAGCTCTCCGCCTTGTCTTTAAGATAGGGCAGGCACATCGATATCTCCGCCTTGCCATGATATATGGCGATAGCTTTTTCGCGGCAGGTGTTGTATCCGCAGGAACCGCAGTTGAGCTCATCAGAGGGCTTAGTCTTGCCCATGCGGTGAAGAATCTCGGTTATCTCTGCCTCTGACGGGGGCTGAAGTCTGCGCTCGATGACGGTGAAGTTCTTCTGAAGCTCGTAGCTGTCCGGCTGTTCGACTTCAAAATCCTTGTTGCCGGCGAACTGCGCCACAGCCATGTAGTCTTTTACGGGCGCGCGGTGGAATTTTTCCATTACCGGACCGCCGATGCAGCTGCCGGAGCAGGCGGACATCTCGATGAAGCAGTTATGTATTTTGCCGTTTTCAATGTCCTTGAGCGCCGCCATGCAGTTTTCAACGCCGTCTATCGCCATGTAGGTATATTTCGGGTTGTCCTGCGCCATGGTCTTGAGTATGCCGCCGGTCGTCGGGAAGAAGCGCGCGCGGCTGTGCTCGTCCGAGTCCGTCTCGCGGGCAAGCTCAACGCCTGCCGACTTGAACCAGCTTGTCAGCTCGTCAAAGGTCAGAACCGCGTCAACTATGCCTTCGTAGTACTGCGCCTCGTCTTTTTTCGCAACGCAGGGACCGATGAAAACAGTCTTTGCGTTCGGATATCTGCGCTTTATATCCTTGCAGTGAGCCTGCATGGGGGAGAGCACGTTTGCAAGAAACGGCAGCTCCGCAGGAAAATATTTTTGAATGAGCAGGTTAATAGAGTGGCAGCAGGAGGAGATTATGATATCTCTCATGTCGCTGTCAACCATATGCTCATATTCTGTCTTGACTATTGTTGCGCCGACAGCGGTTTCCTCGGCGTCGAAAAAGCCGAGCTTCTTGAGCGCTTCGCGCATTGCGTTTATGCCCACGCCTTCATAGTTTGCTATGAAAGACGGAGCAAGGCTGACAATGACCGGGTCGCTGCTCTGGAGCAGGACTTTTACTTTTTCGGTCTCGTCAACTATCTGCTTTGCATCCTGCGGACATACGACAAAGCACTGACCGCAGAGGATACATTCGTTGCCGATAATATATGCCTGATTGCCCGAGAAGCGTATAGACTTCACCGGGCAATGGCGGATACATTTATAGCAGTTTTTACAGTTGGATTTTTTAAGAGTCAGGCAATCCATGCCGTTACACCCTCTCTTCCCTTATCCGTTTTAGTACCTTCTCCTCAAAGAAGTAGTTGAACCTCTCCGGCGTTATTCCGGTGTAGACATCGTCGTCGACCGATATAGTCACGCCCTCGCGGTTGCACCTGCCGGTGCAGAAGCTGCCGGCAAGTGTAACATCGTTTTCGAGGTCATATTTTTTCAGAGCGTCCTCAAACAGCCCGACGATCTTTTCCGAACCCTTGAGGTGGCAGGCAGAGCCTACGCAAATCTGGATTATCATATGTTTCAGACCTTTGCAAGAACGTTTTCGCTGAAGAAGTCTTTGACTGTATCGGGCTTCACGGAGAAGAACTTGTCGTCCACCGTGACGCACACGCCCTGCTGGCATTTGCCCATGCAGAAGGTGCCGGAGAGCTCTACCTTGTCGTCAAGATTGTTTTCTCTTATAAGGTACTGGAGCTGCTCAACTACCTGGCGCGATCCCTTGATGTGGCAGGAGGAACCGATGCAAACGGTTATTTTCATTCATTTCACCTCTTTTACGAGTAATCAACAACATCGATCCACGAGTGGAGGAATTCGCGCTCCGCAGCGTTGCCCTTGACCGTCTGTGATGCGGCAACGATGGGCATCCATTTCTGGACATACTGTATCGCGGTGTCGCTCTTCTCGCAGAAAAGATTCAGATACTTCTTCGCGGCGTCGATATCTCCGTTGAGCCAGAAGAGGAGATATGTGCGCGCGGCGTCGGCTGAGGCGTTGCCCTGGGTGGCGTGCGACCAGTCGATGATATAAGGCGTGCCGTCGTCGGTGATTATAACGTTCGAGGGGTTGAAGTCGCCGTGGCAGACCTTGTTGTGCTTGGGCATCGACTCAAGGCGGGTGTGCAGGTCATATCTGACCGTTGCGGAAAGATCGGTCTGGCAGATCTTTCTGTTCATCTTGTCCTTTAGTTTGTTGAGCAGGGGGCAGGTCTTTGAGTGCATCTCGAGCTGGAGGTCGACGAAAAGATTGAGATATTCGTCCTTCTTCTCGGGATTCTCCTGCATCAGCTGCGCAAGCGTCTTGCCCTTGATATAGTCGGACACTATTGTCCATTTGCCGTCGATGACCGTAACCTCGAGAACTCTCGGAATATTGAGTCCGGTCTCTTCGATACGCGCCTGGTTGAGCGCCTCGTTGAGCACGTCGGCCTTTGAATAGCCTTCGTTGAAAACCTTGAGGCAGTGGTCGCCGTCGCGGTAGACTGTCTTGTTGTTCCTTACTGCTATGATTCTGTCAAGATTCATTGTGAACCCTCCTTATGCCTTGTTCTTGCCGTTCTCCGCTCTGCGGTAAGCCTGCTTGAAGTTGTGGGCGCTGTCGTCCTCTGCGATATCTGCCTCGGTCGGCATGGGCTTCTCCTCAAAGTGCTTCTTGCCGTAGTATGCGTTGAGATACATCTGCTTTATCTCGCTCATGAGCGGGTATCTCGGGTTTGCGCCGGTGCACTGATCGTCGAATGCGTTCTCGGTCATCTCGTCGAGAGTGTCGAGAAAGTATTTCTCGTCAATGCCGTAGTCTTTGATTGTCTTCTTTATTCCGACGCGCTCCTTGAGCTCGTTGATAGCTTTTATAAGATTCTCAAGCTTCTCCTTGTCGTTCTTGCCGCCGAGCCCGAGGCTGTCGGCAACCTCTGCGTAGCGGGCAAGGGTATGCGGATGGTCGTACTGCGGGAAAGTGCCCATCTTGGCGGGAGCTTCCGCCGCGTTGAAGCGGAGAACCTCTTCAATCATCAGCGCGTTGGCAACGCCGTGGGGGAGGTGGTGATAAGCGCCGAGCTTATGCGCCATGGAGTGGCAGACGCCGAGGAATGCGTTTGCGAATGCCATACCGGCCATCGTTGCGGCGTTAGCCATCTTCTCACGGGCTTCGACATCGGTCTGGCCGTTCTCGTATGCGCGGGGCAGATAGTCGAATATGACCTTGAGCGCCTGCTTTGCGAGTCCGTCGGTGTAGTCGGTCGCCATAACGGAGGCATAGGCCTCGAGCGCGTGGGTGACTGCGTCGATACCGGAAGCGGCGGTCAGTCCTCTGGGTGCGCTCATATGGAAATCCGTGTCAACTATTGCCATGTTGGGCATGAGCTGATAGTCTGCGAGGGGATATTTAATGCCCGTTGTCTCGTCGGTGATAACGGCGAACGGAGTTACCTCGCTGCCGGTACCTGCCGAGGTCGGGATAGCGATGAAATACGCCTTTTCGCCCATCTTCGGGAAGGTGTAGACGCGCTTGCGGATATCCATGAAGCGCATTGCCATATCCATGAAGTCCGCTTCGGGGTGCTCATAGAGAACCCACATAATCTTTGCCGCATCCATCGCGGAGCCGCCGCCGAGAGCGATTATTGTGTCGGGCTCGAAAGCTCTCATCTGCTCAACGCCCTTTTCGGCGCACTGGAGAGTCGGGTCGGGAGCAACGTCGCCGAAAGTCGCGTGGACAATGCCCATCTCGTCGAGCTTATCGGTTATCGGCTTGGTGTAGCCGTTTTTGTAAAGGAAGTTGTCGGTGACGATGAACGCTCTCTTCTTGCCCATGATGTTCTTGAGCTCATCGAGCGCGACGGGCAGGCAGCCCTTCTTGATGTAGACCTTCTCAGGTGCTCTGAACCAAAGCATGTTCTCTCTCCTCTCAGCCACAGTCTTGATGTTGATAAGATGCTTGACGCCGACGTTCTCGCTGACGCTGTTGCCGCCCCACGAGCCGCAGCCGAGGGTGAGCGAGGGCGCGAGCTTGAAGTTGTAAAGATCGCCGATACCGCCGTGGGAGGAGGGGGTGTTGACGAGAATACGGCAGGTCTTCATGCGCGCCGCGAACTCGTCGAGCTTCTCATGCTCGGTTATTTCATTGAGATATATCGAAGACGTGTGGCCGTAGCCGCCGTCTGCAATAAGCTGTTCAGCCTTGTTGAATGCGTCGTGAATGTCCGCCGCCTTGTACATGGCAAGCACGGGGGAGAGCTTCTCGTGGGCGAACTCCTCGGAGAGCTCGACGCTCTCGACTTCGCCGATGAGTATCTTCGTGCCCTCGGGAACGGTCACTCCTGCGAGCTCCGCGATTTTGACCGCCGGCTGACCGACGATTTTTGCGTTGAGCGCACCGTTTATGATAATTGTCTTTCTGACCTTCTCCGTCTCGTCGGGACAGAGGAAGTAGCAGCCGCGGGTCGCAAACTCGGTTTTCACCGCGTCATAGACGTTCTGATGAACTATAACGGACTGCTCGGAAGCGCAGATCATGCCGTTGTCGAATGTCTTGGAGTGGATTATCGAGTTGACCGCGAGGACGATATCCGCCGTCTCGTCGATGATGGCGGGCGTGTTGCCTGCGCCGACGCCGACTGCGGGCTTGCCGGAGGAATATGCCGCCTTGACCATTCCGGGGCCGCCGGTGGCGAGGATTATATCCGCCTCTTTCATAACGAGGTTCGTCATCTCAAGGCTCGGAGTGTCGATCCACTCAATGATGCCCTCGGGTGCGCCTGCCTTGACTGCCGCGTCGAGGATAACCTTTGCCGCCGCCGCGGTTGATTTCTTGGCGCGGGGATGGGGGCTGATGATGATAGCGTTTCTGGTTTTGAGGGCAAGCAGGCACTTGAATATGGCGGTGGAGGTTGGGTTCGTTGTGGGTATGACCGCAGCTATAACGCCGACGGGCTCGGCAATTTTCTTTATGCCGTATGCCTTGTCCTCTTCAATTATACCACAGGTTTTTGTGTTTTTGTAGGCATTGTAAATATATTCTGCCGCGTAGTTGTTCTTTATGACCTTGTCTTCAACAACGCCCATGCCTGTCTCTTCGACCGCCATCTTTGCAAGCGGTATTCTCGCTTTATTTGCGGCGGAAGCGGCGGCGAGGAAAATTTTGTCTACCTGCTCCTGGGTGTAAGTCGAAAACTTCTTCTCTGCTTCTTTGAGCGAAGTGAGAGCTGATTCAAGTGTTTCAACGCTGTCGATGATTTTTCTTTCGTTGTTCATGATTTTTATCCCCCTAAACGGTTTACTGTTTTATCTGTGTTTTCAGGTGTGCGAGCGAGAGAGCCATGTTTTCATATTGGATCGCTACACCCTCGGGTGCTGTGAGTTTGCACGGCGCAAAGCTCATTATGGCTTTTATGCCGCTTTGACAGAGTTTGTCGCATACTTCCTGCGCCGCTGTTGCCGGCACGGAAATGACTCCGATGCTGACATTGTTTTCTTTGCAGAAATCGTGCAGTCCGTCAATCGGCAGTATCGGTTTTCCGCTTGCGTTATTCTGCGAAACCTCCGTGTCAAACGCCGCGAGAATATCGAGCCCGTAGTCGGAAAATCCGCCGTAGTCGAGCAGAGCTCTTCCGAGCTTTCCCGCACCGACTATCACCGTTTTGCCGTTTCGGCTGTCGATGAGACGTTCAAGGCTCGCTTTGAGGTCGGATACGGTGTAACCTATCCTCGGCTTGCCGGAGCCGCATATCGCTCCGAGATCCTTTCGAACCTGAACTTCGCCGAAGCCCAATGCCTTTGCTATCGTTGTCGCCGAGACCGTTTCGACATCTTGCGGCAGACTCTCAATAAATTTGAGATAAACAGGGATGCGCCCCAGAGCAGCTCTGGACACGTCCGTAGTTTTCATGCTGCACCTCCCGAAAAGTAGTAGTCTGACTTCTGACCAATACTATTCTATCGCATAACGGGGCAAAAGGGAATTACGACTTTTATATATCGATATTATTGATATCGATATACCTTTACCTTTATTTGGTATAGTTTACAGATAGTGGGGGATATTCAGTTTTTTTTATGGTGTTATTAACCTGAAACGAACTCTTTTTTGACGTTTCCGTCGAGATCTTTCCAGACAAATTTTTTATTTTCAAGCGTCATGTAGCCGTGATGGCTGTTCTCTTTCGGTATCGAAACCGAACCGGGATTCATATATGTATAGTCTTCATGCTCAACGCACTTCGGAACATGCGTGTGTCCATGCAGAAGAATGTCACCTTTTTTCATAGGCGGAAGATTGTTTTCATTGTATATATGTCCGTGCGTCGCGTAAATAATGCTGTCCCCGAGGTCTATTATCGCATAGTCGGCGAGAACCGGGAATTTCAGCACCATCTGATCGACTTCAGCTTCGCAGTTTCCGCGCACGCAGAGAATCTCATCTTTCATCGCGTTGAGCATTTCGATGACCTCTTTGGGAGCGTAGCCCTCCGGCAGGTCGTTTCGCGGACCGTGATAGAGTATATCGCCGAGCAGAAGCATACGGTCGGCGTTCTCGGCTTTGTATCTTTCAAGCATCTTTCGGCAGTAGTACGCGCTGCCGTGAATGTCGGATGCTATAAACCATTTCATTTTATATTTTCTCCTTTATCCGAAAGTCTTTCGCTTCGCTTTGACAAGCTGCTCTATAAACATGTTGTCAAGCTCGGTCAGCTCATAATCCTTGCGGTGAACCAACACGTCTTTATATTTGCGTGTGTTCTCCGGGCAGACGCGCTGGATAAGCCCGTATCTGTCGAGCAGCTCCTGCGGAATGGGGGAGACCCACATGAAAGTGTCGGGGTTGCGCGAGAGCAGCTCAAACTGGCTTGCCCTCTCAAACACAAATATGCGCCTTTGCGAATTGTCCGGCAGTTCTTCTTTCTTGACTTCGGACAGCGGCAGGGACGGCACATACGGATCGGCGTGTGCTATCTCGATGCGGTCGCGAAGATCGTCGAAAGTGATGTTCTCTTTCTCTGCGAGCGTGCTGTTCTTACTCATGAGCAGAACATATTGAAACTCGGTTATAAGCTCGTAGGTGAGTCCTTTTTCGTCGAATGTCGATTTGTAATATTTGTCGTATCCTTCGGCGTAGCGGATTATGCAGAGCTTGTATTCATCCTGGAGAATGTTTTTCATCGAGCGCATGGAGTTAGTCTCTTTGTAGAATATCTCAACCGGCGTGTCCTTGTCGAGAAGCTTTGAAAACTCGGCGAATGCATCGGTCACATAGCTCGCCCTCGGCACGGATATCGAGAATTTTTTCTTCTCGGTCGTACCCTTGCTGAATACCTCTTCGATAGCGTCGACCTGACGGAGTATCGAGCGGGCGTAACGAACAAAAACCTCGCCGTCCGGCGTCAGCACCATTCCCTTTGCGCTTCGGTCGAATATGGTAACTCCGAGGCTCGCTTCGAGCTCTTTTATCGCTCTGCTGAGGTTGGGCTGGCTGACATAGAGCTTCTCAGAAGCTTTGTTTATAGAACCGGTCTCAGCCACTTCAACTGCGTATTTCAGATGAACAAGATTCATGCTGTGTCCTCCTGTGGATTGCGCCGATAAGATAGGCGGTT
>OHEB01000802.1_pt1 | contig 11244 bp, 8 predicted proteins | sample 1567081 | NCBI WGS metagenome assembly OHEB01 (sample SAMEA3879569, study PRJEB24766) | human gut metagenome | biome: human-associated habitat; feature: feces | place: USA | collected 1985/1987 | reverse complement strand
GGAGAGGCTGCTGCCTCATCGGAAGTCCCGGCCTCCTCTGCGCTGCCCGCACCGGGCGGGAGCCTGCCCGGCACGGACACAGGCTCTCCAGAGACCGCCGCGTTCACCGGAGACGCCGAGGTCTTCCTCATCGAGGACCAGAGCACCGGGGAGGTCCAGCAGGTGCCGCGGCGGGATTATCTCATCGGCGCGGTGGCAGCGGAAATGCCTCTCAGCTGGCCGGACGAGGCCCTTAAGGCGCAGGCCGTTGCGGCCCACAGCTATGTTCTCTACTGCCGCGACCACGCCACAGCCGCCAACGGAGCCTGGCTCTCCGCCGACCCTGCACGGCGGCAGGGCTACCTGACAGACGCCGTCCTCCACAGCTACTGGGGCACCCGTTACGATGCCAACTACATCCGTCTCTCCGCCCTTGTGGACAGCGTCCTGACTCAGGTGCTCTGCTATGAGGGTGCCCCGGCTGGGACGAGCTACTTTGCCATCTCCAACGGCCGCACCGAGGCCAGCGAGAACGTCTGGGGCAGCGCCCTCCCCTACCTCGTCCCGGTGGACAGCAGCACCGACCTCTCCGCCGACAACTACGAAGTCACCCTCACCCTTTCTGCCCCGCAGGTACAGCAGCTTCTTTCCTCGGGACTGGGCATCGCCGCCGACTCTGCCGCGCCGGAACGCTGGTTCGGTGAGACGACCCTGACAGCTTCGGGCTATGCGGCCTCTCTGCCCGTCTGCGGCCAGACCGTCTCCGGCACAGCCCTCCGGCGGACTCTGGGGCTGCGGAGCGCCTGCTTCAACATCCGGTATCAGGACGGCAGCTTCCTCATCACGACGAAAGGCTACGGCCACGGCGTGGGCCTGAGCCAGTGGGGTGCCAAAGCGCTGGCCGAGCAGGGCTGGACCTACGAAGCCATCCTCGCCCACTATTTCCCGGGGACGCAGCTCTGCCGATGACACAAAAACAGGGTGGTCAGCATTGCCGACCACCCTGTGTCTTTTTATTTTGGGGAAGCTCAGCCCAGAAGCCAGCTCCACATTCCCTTCTTCGTCTCGGTCACAGCCTCAGCTTCACTCTCGACTGCCTCAGCCACCGCCTCTTCGGTCTCCTGAACGAGCTGACCCAGCTTCGTGCCGGAGGGGTCCTGCACCGTCCAGTAGGTCGCGGTGCTGCTGGCGCTGCCGGAAACGGTGAAGTCGCTCATGAAGCAGAGCGTCTGGCCGTTGGAGTCGGTCAGCACGACCATGTAAGTGTAGCTGCCTTCGGGCAGTTCACCGAAACGGAGCTGACTGTCGAAGTTCTTCAGAGACCAGCTGGACACATTGGGCGAGGCCTCAGCGCTCTGAACAGGCTGGTCGTTGGCATCAAGGATCGCCGCTTCCACGCTGCTCAGCACAGCGCCCGATGCGCTGGCGGCAGTGCCGCTCACGCTCATGCCCTTGCCGGTGCGGATGTTGACCGGGTAGCGCATTCCTTCCAGACGGAGGCTGTCCAGCGTTGCGACGGCGCTGTTATGGTCGGAAGATATGTACCAGTAGCAGGAGGCACCCGCGATGGAGATGCTGGCTGCCGAGATCGGCACCCGGCCCGAGGAGACGCTGCCGGCGGGGTCGGAGCAGTAGAACACGCCGTCGGTGTAGTCCGTCAGGAGAACGGCGTGGGGCTGGCGGCGGTCGTAGAGGACGATGCCCTCGGGGTGCTCTGCCAGCAGCTGAATGAGCACTGCCTTCTTCTCCTCGTTGTTGGACGGCAGCGTGGAGTAGCCCACCTGCATTGCGTTATAGTTGAAGCTGTGGGAGAGGCCCCCTGCCCACGCACTGCCGCGGACGCTCCAGAAAGGCGCGGCGGCGGAGCATCATGGCGGCGGAGGCCAGCGTACAGGTGCCGCCCCGGCTCTGCTTGAAGTAAAATCCTGCGTCCACGTTGAGGTCTACCGCCAGCGCTCCCGGCAGCATCACTGCCATCAGCACGAGCGACAACACAAGGGCCATCAGTTTTTTCCAGATCCGGTGCGGCGCACATTCCACGTTTGACTCATCCTTTCAGCTTTCATTCACTGCTGTAAAGTATACCATTTTGTTACACTTTTGTAAACCGCATGGAGACTTTTTTCTCAGATTTCACACGCTTCGTACACAATTTCGGGGCAGAATGCACAAATATCGTCTAACTTTTTGGAACATATAACAAAAAAGCCCCCGCCGTCCCGAGGGACAGCAGGGGCAAAACTGGAACGAATTTTCGTTTAGAACAGGCCGGTGATCTTGCCGTCGGCGTCCACATCAATGCCCACGGCGGCGGGCTTCTTGGGCAGGCCGGGCATGGTCATGATGCTGCCGCAGATGACCACCACGAAGCCGGCACCGGCGGCCAGACGCACCTCGCGCACCTCCATGGTAAAGCCGGTGGGTGCACCGGTCAGCTTGGCGTTGTCGCTGAAGCTGTACTGGGTCTTGGCGATGCAGACGGGCAGGTTGCCGTAGCCCATCTCGGTCAGCTCGGCCAGCGTCTTGCTGGCGGCGGCGCTGTAGTTCACGCCGTCGGCGCGGTAGATCTTGGTGGCGATGGCGTTGATCTTGTCCTTGAGGGGCATTTCCAGCGGGTAGGTGTACTGGATGGGACGATCCTCCATGACCTCCAGCACCTTCTCGGCCAGAGCCTTGCCGCCCTCGCCGCCCTTGGCGAACACCTCGCTCAGCACGCAGGGCACGCCCTGCTCGGCGCACACCTGCTCCACATAGGCCTGCTCTTCCGGGGTATCGGTGGGGAAGGCGTTGATGGCCACCACCACCGGCAGACCGAAGCCGTTCTTCAGGTTGTCGATGTGGCGGATCAGGTTGGAAGCACCGGCCTTGACGGCCTCGAGGTTGGGCTGGTTCAGGTCGGCCTTGGCTACGCCGCCGTGGCTCTTGAGGGCGCGCACGGTGGCCACCAGCACGCAGGCGCTGGGGGCGATGCCGGCATAGCGGCACTTGATGTCCAGGAACTTCTCTGCGCCCAGATCTGCGCCGAAGCCTGCCTCAGTGATGACGTAGTCGGCCAGCGAGAGGCTGAGCTTGGTGGCCATGACGCTGTTGCAGCCGTGGGCAATGTTGGCAAAGGGGCCGCCGTGGATGATGGCGGGGTTGTTTTCCAGCGTCTGCACAAGGTTCGGGTCCAGTGCATCCTTCAGCAGGGCGGTCATGGCACCGGCGGCACCGATCTGACCGGCGGTCACCGGCTTGCCGTCGTAGGTGTAGGCGCAGACGATCTTAGAGAGGCGCTCTTTCAAATCGGAGATGCTGGTGGCAAGGCAGAAGATGGCCATGATCTCGCTGGCGACGGTGATGTCGAAGCCGTCCTCGCGGGGGGTGCCGTTCACCTTGCCGCCCAGACCGTCCACGATGAACCGCAGCTGGCGGTCGTTCATGTCCATGCAGCGCTTCCATGTGATGCGGCGGGGGTCGATGTTCAGCGGGTTGCCCTGCTGGATGCTGTTGTCGATCATGGCAGCCAGCAGGTTGTTGGCGGTGCCAATGGCGTGCAGGTCACCGGTAAAGTGCAGGTTGATGTCCTCCATGGGCACCACCTGTGCGTAGCCGCCGCCGGCAGCGCCGCCCTTTACGCCGAACACGGGGCCAAGGCTGGGCTCACGCAGGCAGAGCATGGTCTTTTTGCCCAGAGCGTTCATGGCATCGGCCAGACCCACGCTGGTGGTGGTTTTGCCCTCGCCCGCCGGGGTGGGGCTGATGGCGGTGACGAGGATCAGCTTTGCCTTGCGGGGCAGCTTGCGGATCTCGGTCAGGTCGAGCTTGGCCTTGTAGTTGCCGTAGAGCTCGAGGTGCTTTTCGTCAATGCCGGCCTTGGCGGCGACGTCGACGATTTTTTTCATTTCATGTGCCTGGGCGATCTCAATGTCGGTCATGGGGAATACCTCCTAAATAATTATGTATTTAAAAGCGGAGAATTGTCTCTTATTGACAAAATCAATTATAGCCGAACGATAGAGAAAGGTAAACTGTTTTGCAAGCCTCTTTTTTCCAAAAACCTTAAAAAATTAAGCGTTGGTTCGCGTGCCTTAAAAAGAAAAAACGGGAGATTTTTGGACGAATTTTCAACGCTTGCGGCAAAGGTCAAAACGAGAAAAGCGAAAGTTGCCAGCGCCCGGCTTTCATTTCACTCTGCCGCGTCACAGCGTGATGCGCATGGGCTCATCCAGCGTGACCTCGCCGCCGATGCTCGCGGCGATGACGTTTCCGCCTTGGCGCTCGACGCTTGCGCGGACCGCGCCCGCGGGCTGCCGGTATTCGCACGAAAAACCGCCGTTTTCCATAGCTTCGCTCTGCGCGACGGCGCAGGCGACGCTGCCGCTGCCGCAGCTGCCCTCCCAGACGAGGGAGTCGGTCTCGATGACCTTGACGAGCGGGATCATGCTGCGCTTTTCCACATCGAGGAAAATGACGCCGCAGGCGTCAAGCCCTGCAATTCCGGAAAAGATCGACTCCGCCGCGCGGAAGAACCCTTCGCTCGGCTCCACGCCCTCAACGACGAAGTGGGCGATGCCTGTTAAGTCGACGAGCGTGCCCTCGTGACCATTCACCGTGACACGCTTCACGCTGCGCGGACAGGGCATTTCAGCGCGCGCCGTGCCGCTTTTCAGATCGACCTGCGCAGTGACGACATGGTCGCAGCCGCTCACGCGCAGCCTGACCGAGGAAAGGCCGCCCTTTTGCTGGGCAATATACATGCCGTAGGCGCGCGTCGCGTTGCCGCAGAATTCGCCGCCCATCATCTCCATGTGGCCGTCGACGTCGTCCTCGGCGGCGCAGGCGTAGCCGACCTGCTCGGCCTTGAGCGCGGGAATCGCCATGATCTTCTCCGCGATGGCCGCGCGCTGTGCCTTTTCGACCGGATCGAGCACGAACACCGTAATGTTCCCCGCCGGGTCCGCCCGTAAAATGTTCAGTTCCATAGCAAGTTCCTCCTAAAAAAAGAAGGTGTAAAGCCAAAATAACTTTACACCTTCTTTTACATCCTGTCAATTCGTGTCAAAACACAAATCTTTCAGCATTATTGTCCCCAAATCGGTAGCAATAACCATTTTTGAGACGCATCACATTTGCGGCCGCGCACGCCGCAAACAATTTGGATTGTCCCGGAGGACGACATGTGCGTCCGCAGGGACACCTTACAAATATTTTCGCGGTGAGCGAAAATATTTGAAGCCCCTATTTCATTTGGGCCGATGGCCCAAATGAAAGGTCTCAAAATTGCGTCTACGACGCAATTTTGACTTACTCAAAGTCGGGGATATACTCTTTGACGATATCCAGCAGCTCGCCGGAGCGAATCATCGCTTCCACCGCACGGATGTCGGGCCAGATCTCACGGTCGATCTCATAGAAAGCGACCTTCTCGCGCACGTGCTGATAGAGAGCCTCATGCAGCGGGGTCATGCCCTGGCCGTGGGTGTTCAGGCGGCGGCGGATGTCGATGGCCTGGCAGGCGGTCAGCAGCTCGTCGGCGAGGACGTCCTGCGTGTTCTGCAGGATCATCTTGGCCTTACGGGCAGCGGTGGTACCCATGGAGACGATGTCTTCCTGGTTGGCGGAGGAGGGGATGGAGTCGACGGAAGCGGGGTGAGCGTAGATCTTGTTCTCGCTGACCATGGAGGCGGCAGCGTACTGAACGATCATGAAACCGGAGTTGACGCCGGCCTCGGTGGTCAGGAACGCGGTCAGGCCGTTGGAGAGCGCGGGGTTGACCATACGCTCGGTGCGGCGCTCGGAAGCATCGGCCAGCTCGCTCGCGGCGATGCCGAGGAAGTCGAACGGCAGGGCCATGGGCTCGCCATGGAAGTTACCGCCGGAGATGACGGCCTCGTCGTCGAGGAACATCAGCGGGTTATCGGTGACGGCGTTGAGCTCGATCTCGACCTTCTCGCGGACGTAATCGAGGGCGTCACGGCAGGCACCGTGCAGCTGCGGGATGCAGCGCAGGGCGTAAGCGTCCTGAACGCGGTCCTTCTGGCAGTTGTCGAGGATCTCGGAGCCGTCGAGCAGCTTGCGCATGTTCGCGGCGACGAGCATCTGGCCCTTCTGGCCGCGCACCTGATGGATGCGGGGGTCGAAGGCGTTGCGCAGGCCGGTCAGGCCCTCGAAGGACATGGACGCGATCACGTCGCCGAGCTGGGCGGCGCAGATGGTGTCGTACAGCGCGAGAGCACCGACGGAGGTCATCGCGCAGGTGCCGTTCGTCATGCCGAGGCCTTCCTTGGAGACCAGGGTGTCGAGCGTCTTGATGCCGGCCTTGGCCATGGCCTCAGCGCCGGGCATCTTCACGCCCTCGTACATGGCCTCGCCCTTGCCGAGCATGGGGAGCGTCATGTGAGCGAGAGGAGCCAGGTCGCCGGAGGAGCCGAGAGAGCCCTTCTGCGGGACGACGGGGGTCACGCCCTTGTTGAGCATCTCGAGCAGCATCTCGACGAGGATGGGACGAACGCCGCTCACGCCGCCGCACAGAGCGTTGGCACGCAGCAGCATCATGCCGCGGACGATCTCGTCAGCATACGGCTCGCCGGCGGCGGTGCAATGGCTGAGGATCAGGTTGGTGGAGAGCTGATTGCTCATCTCCTTGGGGACGGCGACCTTCTGGAACTCGCCAAAGCCCGTGGTGATGCCGTAGGCGACGCGGCCCTCGGCGGCGATCTTCTCGGCCAGGGCGCGGGACTTCTTCATGGCTTCCAGAGCGGATGGAGCCAGCTCGACGGTCGCATTGTAGCGAGCGATGGCGACGAAGGATTCGAGCGTCAGGCTGTGGCCATCGACGACGACATGCTTGATCGCGGTAGGATTCATGATCATGGTAGTGTCCTCTCTTTTCTCAAAGTTCCGGTGTGACCCGGTCGGCGTGTCCGGTTGCCCGAACCGCCCAAGTGCAAGAAACGTGTCGAAGCGCTCCCCTTACTTTCCGCGCGTGCCCGTGCGTGGATGGCGCTCCGCCTGTGGAAAAGTCCCACAGGATCGTTCTGGAAACAGTATAGCATATTTTTGTGCAAAATCAATAGTTTTTTGCCGGAAAAAGTTTTCTTTGTTGTTCGTTATCACCATATTTGGATAACACACTATCAGGGTACAGTGATAGAATTAGACAGAATAGATAAAAAAAGCGCCCCGCAAAAGCGGGGCGCCCTTCATTCTTTGTGGAAAGGTCACAGTTGTTCACTTTTTGTGCTTCTTGCTGGACTTCGGTTCGGGCGCGGCATAATCCATGATGCGGATCGCCGGATTCTTCTTTTTGATGAACGCGTAGATCTCGTCGAGGTCTTCGCGCGGGAAGAAGAGAGCCTTTTCCGTGTTGCCGTGGCCGATGTGCAGGCGCACCATGTCGGCATGGCCGCGGTCCTCGCACACGATCGCATTGATGTCCTCCCAGGGGAAGAACTCGTAGTTGGTGGTGAACTGCATGTTGTAGAAGATCTCAAGTCCGCGGCTCGTGAGAGCGGCGTCCTTTTTGGTCATCAGCGTCAGCAGATACAGCACTGAGAATGCGAGCGAGACGAAGGCGAGCAGCGGGTTTCTGCTGCGGGTCGAAATGCCGAACAGCAGCAGCACGACAACCAAGATCCATCCGCCGGTCTGCACCCACTTTTTACGTGGCTTGAGCGACGACTGCGCGGGGTAGATCGGAGGCGGGACGGATTCCCAGGGAAGCGAATGTTTCACAGCGGTGATTCCTTTCTAAGTAAAGCAGGGGGCGTAGATTACGCGTTGATCTTGGGGGCCTTGCCGGCAGCGCGGCGAGCCTCGAGGTTCGCAAGGGCCTTGGCGTGAGCCTCTTCGGGAGCGCCGGCGGGCTTGCCAGCCTTGGTCTTGCCGAAGACATTGGTGTAGGAACCGTCAGCCCAGAAGATGTTGCGGCCGAACAGAGCGGTCACATAGGCGTAAACAGGGTTGAGCAGGTTGACGAACGCATACGGGAAGAACACCAGCGGGCTCATGCCGAGAACGCCGGTCTGGTAAGCGCCGCAGCCGGTCCAGGGGAACATAACGGCCCAGAGGGTACCGGCATCTTCCAGAGAACGGGAGAGCATATTGCGGCCGAGACCGAGCTCATCATACTTGTCAGCATAGATGGGGGCGGGAACGCCAATGCCGAGGAACTGGTCGCACATGGTGGCGTCGCAGAAGATGGAGGTCAGCAGGGTCGCGAGGATCAGGCTGCCGACAGAGTGGATCTTGTGCTTCAGGCCGCCGAACAGACGCTCGACGCAGCCGCAGCGCTCCAGAGCACCGCCGTAGGCGAGCGCGAGGAGGATGAGGTTGATGGTCCACATGGTGCCGTCCATACCGCCGGCCTTGCCGAGGATGGAGTCAGCGACTTCGTTGCCGGTCTCAACGCCGATACCGTAGTGCAGCGTGTTGAAGATGTCGCCCAGGGCGCGGGAGCCGTAGATGGAGGTGGGCTGGAAGATCATCATGAAGATGGTCGCGGTGGCAACGGAGATGGCGATACCGACAAGGCCGGGCACGCGCAGGATGCACATCACGATAACCACGATGATGGGGATGAGCAGAACGGGGGAGATCACGAAGGCCCCGCGGAACGCGTCCTGAATGGACTGGGCGACGGTCGGATCATAGGCGCTGGCGTCGATGTTCAGGCCCATGATGGTGTAGAGGATCAGGGCGATGAGCAGGGTCGGGCCGGTGGAGGAGACCATCGCGGTGACGTGGTCGAAAAGACCGGTCTCGGCAACAGCCGCGGCGAGGTTGGTGGCGGGGATGCCGAGACCGGCGCCGATGCCGAGGAACGCAAGACCGATGGTGGCGGTGGTGGTCCAGGAGGAGCCGCACGACATACCGACGATCGCGCAGAGGATGCAGCCGATGGGCAGGAACAGCTTCGGGGTCAGCAGATCCAGACCGTAGACGATCAGGGAGGGGATCGCACCGGAGGCCATGAAGCTCGCGACCAGGAAACCGACGGTGCAGAGGATCAGAACAGCTTCCATGGAAGCGCTCAGGCGCTCGATCATACCGGCGAGCATATCCTTAAAGTCGTGACCGCAGAAGTGACCGACGATGCACGCGACGACGATGGACATGACCAGGGGCAGGTGAGCGTCATGGTAACCGGATTCGGAATGACCGAGGAAGCAGTAAAGCATGAACCCGATCATTGCCACAATGGGAACTAACGCCAGCAGAAAACTGGGCTCCCGTGCGACTTTCTTTTCGTTTGCCATTGATAAAATACCTCTCTCTTCATAAAAATACTTGCCCGTCAGGAAGCGGGAAGCCGCTCCTCCCCATGACGAACACGCTGCACACCGCACGCGGGGACGTGCGTTTTCTGTGGAGGGGTCCCACAGAAAAACAGACACAGAACTTAGGCAACAGCACCGTCGGGCAACGGTTTCTTGCACGCTGTTTCCCATGCCCTAATCTATTTGTGAACTAATTGTAACATACCTGTTCAGCAAAAGCAATAAAATTCGCGTAGATTCCAAAAAATATTTTAGTCAATTCTTCTATATCAGGATGACGTGATGTTATGTTGATATGCTTTTACGGCATTGCAATAAAGCAAAACAGACAAAAAGGAGCAGGCGCTTAGCGCCTGCTCTGATCAAAATGACGAATGGCTTACTTTTCTTCTTTGGCCCGTTCGAGCAGCAGCTTATAGCCGTCCGCCCCGTAGCAAAGGCACTTATTGACGCGCGTGATGGTCGTGGACGAAACGCCGATCTTCTGCGAGATCTGCGTGAAGGTCTTGCCATCGGCGAGAAGCGACGCCACCTCGAAGCGCTGGGACATCGCCTCGATCTCGCTGAAGGTGCAGAGATCGTCGAAGAAGCGGTAGCATTCTTCCTCCGTTTTCAAAGATAAGATCGCCTTGAACAGGTGATCGGTCTCTTCGCTTTTCATTTTGCTCTGGTACATCCAACGTTCCTCCTCAACGATCCGATCGGATCGACTCCTGCCCGCGCGGTGTGGCCGCGGCGGACGCCGAATGACGGCTGCCCGGAAGCTGCTTGCGGGCGAACCTCGGTTTTCGGAGCTTGCCCGTTGATATTGTCTCTATGGTAACAAAAAGCGGCAGTTCCGTCAAGCGCAATTCGTGCTTTTTGGCGGATATCTTCATTTTTCGTGAACACTGTCCGCGACGGAAAGAAAAATTTTTGCACCGCAGGCGGCGAAAGCTATGGCAATTCCGCGCGGAAAATGCTATACTGTCTCGAAAGTGGAAAAAACGGCCGCGGACGCTTGACAATCCCTGCGCCGTACCGTAAAATATCTGTCAACCACTCCGATACGCTGCTGTGCCACCGCAGTACAGTACGCTGTCCATACATTCTATTAGGAAAGGACACACACTATCATGGCAACGATCAAAGCTCACACCTTATCCGGCTTTATGGAGCTGCTTCCCGCGCCGCAGACACAGATGGAGCGCCTTATGGAGGTGCTGCGCTCGTCCTACGGCGTCTATGGCTTTACCCCGCTCGACACGCCCATCATCGAAGCGAGCGATGTGCTGCTCGCCAAGGGCGGCGGCGAGACTGAAAAGCAGATCTACCGTTTCTCCAAGGGCGACAGCGACCTGTCCCTTCGCTTCGACCTGACGGTGCCTCTGGCGAAATACGTTGCCCTGCATTATGCCGACCTCGCTTTCCCGTTCCGCCGTTTCCAGATCGGAAAGGTCTATCGCGGCGAGCGCGCGCAGCGCGGCCGCTTCCGCGAGTTCTATCAGGCAGATATTGACGTCATCGGCGACGGCGAGCTCGACATCACGAACGACGCCGAGATCCCTGCTATCATCTATACCGTCTTCTCCCGCCTCGGCCTGTCCCGTTTCCAGATCCGCATCAACAACCGCCGCATCTTAAACGGCTTCTACGCGATGCTGGGCCTTTCCGACAAGTCCGGCGATATCATGCGCACCGTCGACAAGATCGAAAAGATCGGCCCTGACCTCGTGCGCGCGATCTTGGTCGACGACTACGCCATCGAGGGCGAAAAGGCGGATGAGATCCTCGCCTTCATCGGCATCAAGGGCACGAACGAAGAGGTGCTCGCTTCTCTTGAAAAGTACCGCGGCCGCAACGAGATGTTCGACCAGGGCCTCGACGAGCTGACGACCGTCGCCAAGTACCTCGGCGCGTTCGGCGTGCCGCAGGAGAACTTCGCGGTCGACCTGACCATCGCGCGCGGCCTCGACTACTACACCGGCACGGTGTACGAGACCACGCTGCTGGACCACCCGGAGAT
>OHEB01000800.1_pt1 | contig 11257 bp, 9 predicted proteins | sample 1567081 | NCBI WGS metagenome assembly OHEB01 (sample SAMEA3879569, study PRJEB24766) | human gut metagenome | biome: human-associated habitat; feature: feces | place: USA | collected 1985/1987 | reverse complement strand
GTTCCCACCAGCAACGAAGAGCTGATCACCGCCATGAAGGCCTTCAAGGATGCCGGCCTCGGCGTTGAGAACTCCCCGCTGATCACCAAGAGCTTCACCTACTTCTACAACTGGATCAAGGACGGCACCAGCGAGGATGAGCTGGCCAAGTATCTGGATCTGAATGTTGCCCCCTTCACCTGGGAAGCCACCAAGAACTACCTGCAGGACGCCAACACCAAGTACAACGAGGGCCTGATCGACCCCGAGTTCTACCTGACCACCGATGATTCCCTTGCCAAGGGCAAGTTTGTCTCCGGCCAGTGCGCCACCTACAGCTTCTACATGTCCAACGGCACCGATGTGTTCGACAGCCTGAAGGCTAACGACCCCAACGCCGAGGTTGCTGTTCTGGGCTCCACCGTTTCCGGCACCGTGGCCGACGGCTACACCGCTCACTACTATGAGTACCCCAGCTACGGCATGATCATGGGCATCAACGCCAACGCCACCGATGAGGAGCGCGCCGCCACCTACATGTTCCTCGACTGGATGAGCCAGCCTGAGAACCTGACCTACCTGCAGCACGGCATCGAGGGCGAGACCTACACCGTTGACGCCGACGGCATTGCCACCCAGATTTCTGACTACAGCGGCGATGCCAAGCTGAGCCAGAACAACAACAAGGACTACTGGTGCCTCGTTCAGGAGGTCATGGGCTACGGCGACAAGGAGACCGACCTTAAGGCCAACAAGAGCCTGCTGGCTCCCGATGGCTATGACTGGATCATTGACGAAGCCTACGACATCTGCGAGAAGGGCATTGACGGCGGCCTGATCACCCCCATCTTTACCAAAGCTGTGGAGTCTACCTCCGAGTACAGCACCGACCTGAACAGCCTGTGGCAGGAAGCCTATGTTGACTGCATCACCTGCAGCCCCGACCAGTTTGAGTCCAAGTATGCCGAGTACAGCCAGGAGTATCTGGACGCCGGCTATCAGGAGATCCTGGACGAGAAGCAGAGCCTGATCGATGAGGGCGCTGTTCTGGTCGTAAAATAAGCAAAAACAAAATCGCGTATACCTTATGCGCTGTTGGGGCCGCTGCCGGGCAGCGGCCCCACTTTTTATCAAAGGGGTCAGTGAATGTACCAAGGAGGGTACACCGATGCAATTCAGATGGAACCATACGCAGGGCGCGCGAGACTATGACCGCGAAACAGGCTTTGGCTTTGTGACCGGGGCGGTCTACAACGCCGATGCGGCGCTGCATATCCCGGAGACAAACAGCGGTTTTCTGCCGCTGTGGTGGTATGCGGGCACACCGATTTCCGATATACGGCAGAGTGAATACGGCCTGCAGGCCACTGCTGCCGAGGCTCTGCGGGCCGAGGCCGCCGCCTGCCGGTGTGGCTGCGGATTCAAGTCCCCGGCGAGGGCGTTTATCGTGCCGAGATCACCGTGACCGGCACGGACGGCGGAGAGGTGCTGGTCTTTACGGGGCGTCGCCGCCTTGCGTGGCGCGGTGTTTTGCCCGCGGGGGCGCAGCAGATTGTGACTGCCTATTGCGATGTCTTCCCCATCGTGCCGCGCGGGCAGGCAGACGCTGTGGCCAGTGATGCCGTAAACATCGCCGTAGTGGGCGGCGCATTAAGTGCCGTTGCGCTGGCAGAGGCACCCCACACCCGCCGTATCTGGGTCTGCGGGGATTCCACTGTCACTGACCAGACCGGTGAGCTGCCCTACGCCCCCGGCACCAGCTACGCCGGGTGGGGCCAGATGCTGCCCGCCTACCTGCCGGAGGTCTGCATCACGAATCATGCGCACAGCGGCCTGACGACCGAGAGCTTTTTGAGCGAGGGGCATTGGGCCATCGTCAAGCCGCGCCTGCGGGCAGGCGATATCTGCCTGTTCCAGTTCGGCCACAATGACCAAAAGCTGGCACACCTGCAGGCCCGCGGCGGCTACACCGACCGCCTGCGCACCTATATAAAGGAAACACGCACCGCCGGGGCCGTGCCGGTGCTTATCACACCGCTGGCCCGCAACAGCTGGAGAGATCCCACCCGCTACAATGACTTTTTGGCTGACTTTGCGGACGCCGTGCTGGATTTAGGGAAAGAAGAAGCTGTCCCCGTGCTGGACCTGCACGCCTACGCCATGCAGCTGATCCGACAGGAGGGACTGGAAACCGCCAAACGGTGGTTCTACCCCGGCGATTACACCCACACAAACGACTTTGGTGCCTACCGGATGGCCGGATTTGTGGCCAGTGCTCTCGGTACGGCGGCGGGTCTGCCGGTGGCCGATTCCCCCGCATGGACGCCTGCACCGCCCTTTGCACCACTGACACCCCCAAAGGACTGCGCCCTGCCCGCACCCGACACAGACCCCTTTGCCGATTATGACGCCACCCGCCCGCAGGAGGTGCTGACCCGCGCCGAGGCGCTGGAGTTGGCCATCAAGGCGCTGAAGCTCTTCCCCATCAATGTCTACAATGATCTGTATGCCGACATTGTCGGTCATGAGACCTATGCCGGCACCGTGCAGTGCGCCGCGCAAAATGATCTGATCCCTGCAGCGTGGATTGCCGACGGCAGGCTGTACCCGCAGCGCACGGTAACCGCTGCCGACTTTTTGGCCGTGCTGATGCCCGGCGCGGCCGGGCGCCGTCCGCTGGCGGCCCCCTCTCCCCTGCCAGATTCCGTACCGGCCTACGCGCGTTTTGCCGCCGGGCAGGCCGTGGCTGAGCAGCTGATCTCCGCTGACAGCCTGAACGATCCCATAACCCGCAGCGATGCCGCAGCCCTCTGCCGGCGTCTGCATATTTGATAAGGAGCGAGTATCCATGAAATTTGAGCATACAAGCGGCGGCTTCACGCTGCCGGGCGAATCCGGGCAGGAAAAGCTGACGCTGGAGCTGGCCGAAAAATGGGGTGCCGATGTCATCCGCGACAGTGACGGCACAAAGCTCTCGGACGAGATCCTTGACGCCGGGTACGACATCTACTCGACCCTGTGCATCATTCGCGACCACAACGAATGGGCGAAGCAGCACCCTGAATGCCTGCAGCAGAGCTTTTTGTCCACCGACCCGGTCATTGCCGCCGAAGGGCCGCTGACGGTCCGCCCGATGGCGGGCTTCTTTGCCGAGCAGTTTCGGATCAACGACCGCCCCAAGGCAATGCGCTACTGGCAGGTGTGGGACCGCACGGCTGATAAGCCGCTGCCCGCCGGGGCATGGCGGTGGGATGCCTCTGCCGGCACCGTAACCGTGGCCGAACCTGTGCCGTTCCACGCCTACACAGTCAGCTTTCTGGCATGGCGCCTGTGGGAAGAGATCAACATGTATAACCATGTGACCAACCACTGGACCAGCGAGCATCTGCTGCCGGTGGATCCGCGCACCGCCGAGGCGCAGGACTATCTGTACAGCTGGCTGCAGGCATGGTGCGAGAGCCACCCCCAGACCAATGTTGTGCGGTTCACCAGCATGTTCTACAACTTTGTCTGGATCTGGGGCAGCGATGACCGCAACCGCAACCTGTTTACCGACTGGGGCAGCTATGACTTTACGGTGTCGGAAAAAGCACTGGACGATTTTGCCGCAGCTTACGGCTATGCGCTGACCGCCGAGGATTTCATCAACAAAGGCAGCCTTCAGGTCACCCACATGCCGCCCACAGCCCACAAGCGTGATTATATGGAGTTCACCCAGCAGTTTGTGGCAGGCTTTGGCAAAAAGCTGGTCGACCTTGTACACCGCTACGGTAAGCGCGCTTATGTATTCTATGACGACAGCTGGGTCGGTGTTGAGCCCTACGGCCCGCATTTCAAGGAGTTCGGCTTTGACGGCATCATCAAGTGCGTGTTTTCCGGCTATGAGGCCCGGATGTGCGCGGGCGTTGACGCCCCCGTGCATGAGCTGCGGCTCCACCCCTATCTGTTCCCTGTGGGCTTAGGCGGCGCGCCGACCTTTGCCCCCGGCGGCAATCCCACCCACGATGCTGCCGCCTACTGGAATCATGTCCGCCGTGCGCTGCTGCGCGCCAAGATCGACCGCATCGGCTTGGGCGGCTACCTGCATCTTTTGAACGATTTCCCGGATTTTGTGGACTATATCGCCGCGATCTCGGATGAATTCCGCGCCATCAAGGCGCTGCACACTCGCGGCCCCGTGGCCACCCTGCCGCTGACCGTAGCCGTCCTGCACAGCTGGGGCAGCCTGCGCCCCTGGACGCTTTCGGGGCATTTCCACGAAACCTACATGCATACGCTGATCCACATCAATGAGGCACTGTCGGGCCTGCCCGTACATGTGAAATTTATCAGCTTTGACGATGTAAAGAACGGTGTACCCGCCGATGTAGATGTGATCATCAATGCAGGCCGCGTCGGCACGGCGTGGAGCGGCGGCGATGCGTGGCGCGATGAAAGCCTTGTTGCATCACTGAACCGCTGGGTGTACAATGGCGGTGTGCTGCTGGGTATTGAGGAACCATCCGCTGTGGGCGGCTGCGGCGATACCTTCCGCATGGCGCGGGTGCTGGGCGTGGATGAGGATATGGGTGCCCGCGTCTGCCATGGCCGCTGGGCAGTACAGGAACAGCCTGTGGACGGCCTGATCCCAGACGGTGCCACGCTGGAAACGCATGAGCATCTCTATCTGACCGATGGGGATACCCGCGTGCTGGCAGCGGTGGACGGCCTGCCCGCCATCGCCACGCATACCTTCGGCAAGGGGCGCGGCGTATATATGGCCGGCTTTGCCTACAGTCCCGTCAACGCACGGATGCTGCTGAACCTGCTGCTTTGGGCCAAGGGGCTGCCGCTGGACAGCGATTTTCTGACCGATGACCCGCACACCGAGGCCGCCTGGTTCCCCGCAGACAGGACGCTGGTCGTCATCAACAATAGTGAGGAGCCGCGCACCACCCGCATCAAGACTCCCGACGGGGCGGTCACGGTATCGCTGGACGCGCTGGAGACAAAAATTATGCCGCTGCGCTGACAAAAGGAGGGCATCATGCCACATATCTTTATCAACACCAACCGCTCACTCGGCACCATTGACCCGAATATCTACGGTCAATTCTCAGAGCATCTGGGCCGCTGCATCTATCAGGGCATTTATGTCGGCGAAAGCGCGGAGATTCCCAACATCAACGGCATGCGCTGCGATGTTGTCAATGCGCTCAAGGCGCTGCACATCCCGGTGCTGCGCTGGCCGGGCGGCTGCTTTGCCGATACCTACCACTGGCGCGATGGTATCGGCCCGCAGGCGCAGCGCAAGACTATCGTCAATACCAACTGGGGCGGCGTCAGCGAGGATAACTCCTTCGGCACCCATGAGTTCATGGAACTGACCCGCCAGCTCGGGTGCGAGGCCTATTTCTCCGGCAATGTGGGCAGCGGCACCGTGCAGGAGTTCTCCGACTGGGTCGAGTACTGCAACATGGGCGGTGTTTCCCCCATGGCATCGCTGCGGCGCGAGAATGGGCGGGAAGCGCCCTTCAATGTCAAATACTGGGGCATTGGCAACGAAGCCTGGGGCTGCGGCGGCAATATGCGCGCCGAATACTATGCCGACCTCTGCCGCCAGTATTCAACCTATCTGCGCAGCTACTCACCCGACCACAAAATTTATAAGATTGCGTCGGGCGCGAACGTCGATGACTACCACTGGACCCGCACCGTGCTTGAGCGCGCGGGGCATGTCATTGACGCTGTGTCGCTGCACTACTACACACTGCCGCATCAGGATTGGCAGCACAAGGGCTCCGCGACAGAGTTCACCGAGAGCGAATACTATACCACCCTGCACAAGACGCTGCGCATGGAGGAGCTGGTGGAAAACCACAGCCGCATCATCCGCCAGTTTGCAGGCGGGCGCAAGATCGGTCTGGCTGTGGACGAATGGGGCACCTGGTACGATGTGGAGCCGGGCACAAATCCGGGCTTCCTCTACCAGCAGAACACGATGCGCGATGCGCTGGTGGCGGCAATCAACCTGAACATCTTCAATAACCACTGCGACACCGTCTGCATGGCCAACATTGCGCAGATGGTCAATGTTCTGCAGGCGATGATCCTGACAGAGGGCAGCAAAATGGTGCTGACGCCGACCTATCATGTCTTTGCCCTGTATGCCGCTCATCAGGGCGCACAGCAGCTGGAAAGCTACGCAGAAACGTCCATCCTGCGCCATGACGAGGAGGCTGTACCCACGCTGCATGTCAGCGCCAGCCGCGCCGCCGATGGGAAAATTCTGGTCACGGTCGCAAATCTGGACGCAGCTCATCCGGCCGAAGCGCAGGTGCTGCTCGGCGGCGTGAAGGCTGCCGCCGTAAACGGCATGGTGCTTTGCGGCACCGCCGATGCCCGCAACACCTTTACTGCGCCCAACGCCGTGCAGCCCAAGGCGCTGACCGCCGTGCTGACCGCCGAGGGCTTTACGGCCGCACTGCCCGCCTGCAGTGTAGCCGCCTTTACGGTAACACCGCAGTGAGCGCATCCAACCAATGCCGCCGCTGCCTGTTGCAGGAAATGACGGACGAGAATGACTACTACCAAAGTGTGGTGCGCTACCGCGCCGCACTGCCCGCCAAAAAGCGCACACCGGACGCGGAATACGCCGCCCGGCTGGCCTGCTGCAAGGCATGCGATGCCCTGAACGCCGGGACCTGTATGCAGTGCGGCTGCTATGTGGAGATGCGCGCGGCGCGGCTTGACATGCACTGCCCCAAGGAGGGGCAATGGTAAGCTTATGCGCATCACCGGAAGAATTCTGCGTTCCCATGTAGACATGGTCCATGGTAAGCCGCTGACAGTCATTTTTTCCTTCGCGTTGCCGCTGCTGGTCGGTAACCTGTTCAACCAGCTGTACAATGTGGTAGACACTGCCATTGTGGGCCGCGCCCTTGGGGCGGACGCACTGGCCGCCGTGGGCAGCACGGGCAACATCAACGCCTGCCTGTTTTTGCTGCTGGGCGGCTTGGCTACAGGGGTCAGCGTCATTGTATCGCAGTATTGGGGCGCGAAAAAATACGATGAGCTGCGCAGGCTGCTGGGCACATTCACGACCCTGCTGCTGGCGGGGTCTGCTGTGCTGGCTGCGCTGGGTGCGGCACTGGCCGAGCCGCTGCTGTGTCTGCTGCAGCTTCCCGCAGAGCTGTTGCCTACCGGCGTCACATACCTGCGCATCACGGCTGGGCTGCTGCTGGGCAATGCGCTGTATAACGCTGCCGGGGCCGTGCTGCGCAGCACGGGTGATTCGCGCACACCGCTCGCCGCCATGGCTGCATCGAGCCTGTGCAATATCGCGCTGGATCTATGGTTTATTTTAGGTCTGCGCTGGGGTGTGGCCGGGGCCGCGCTGGCCACGGTGGCCGCGCAGTTTCTGTCGGCCGGCATCTGCCTTTGGGTTTTGTGGCGGCAGAACACGCCGTTTGCCTTTGCATCGGTGCGTCCCTGCTTTGCAAGGGACGATGCCGTGCTGATCCTGCGTTTCGGCCTGCCCACCGCGCTGCAAAGCTGCATGATCACCCTTGGCGGCATGACCGTGCAGGGCATCGTCAACAGCTTCGGCAGCGTGACGATGGCTGCCTACACCGCCGTACAGCGCATCGACTCGCTGACGATTCAGGTCATAGTGGCAGTAAGCAATGCACTGGCCATCTACACCGGGCAGAACATGGGGCACCGTGATCTTGACCGTGTGCGGCTGGGGCTGCGCGCAACACTGAAAGCTCTATGCGCAAGCTGTCTTGTACTGGCTGTAGCGGTATTCGCCGCACGGCGGTGGTTGCTGTCGATCTTTCTCGACCCCGCCACCGATGCCGCCAGCATCGCACAGGGCGCTGATTTCTTGAGCGTAATGGTCTTTGCCTACATCATCGCGGCTGTCATGAACAGCTATCTGAATGTGCTGCGCGGCGCAGGCGATGTGAATGTCAGCCTGATTGCCGGTCTGTTTGAGATGGGCGCGCGGCTGCTTTTTGCAGGTCTGCTGGCCCCGCGGCTTGGCGTGTGGGGTATATGGCTGGCCACGCCGCTGAGCTGGGCGGCGGGCTGCATCATCCCCGTAGCGCGGTATCACAGCGGCGAATGGATGAAAAAAGCATTGCTGTAAAGAATTTCGTACAACAAAGGAGGATTTCCTATGGCAAACCTGATTTTTGACAAGGCCCAAATTGAGGCTACCATCGACAAGATCGTGGACCGCACGATGCGGATGGACATGACATGGGACTGGCCCTGCGGTGTTGCCTACTACGGCATCTGCGAGGCATATGAGGTCACCAAAAACGAGCGCTACCTGCAGCTGGTCAAGGACCGCGTAGACGAGTATATCGAGCTGGGCCTGCCGAGCTGGACGGTCAACACCTGCTCGATGGGGCACTGCCTGATCACCCTGTATGAGCATACCGGCGATGAAAAGTATCTGGACATCGCCAAAAGCAAGGTCGAGTATCTGGAAAAAGAAGCACTGCGCTTCGGCGATCATGTTTTGCAGCACACCGTCTCGGTCAACAACGACTTTCCCGAGCAGGCGTGGGCGGATACGCTCTTTATGGCGGGCTTCTTCCTGCTGCGGATGGGCATGCTTTTGAAGGACGAGGCCTTGATCGATGATGCGCTGAACCAGTATTACTGGCACATCAAGTACCTGCAGGACCCTGAGAGCGGGCTGTACTACCACGGCTACAATAATATTACAGGCGATCACATGTCGGGCATCAAGTGGGGCCGCGCCAACGCATGGGCGGCCTACACGATGGCGCAGGTCGGCGTGCGGCTGCCGCAGTGCTACCTCTACCCCAAGTTCTTGGATGTGGTCGGCAGCCTGAACGACCAGCTGGCAGCGCTCAAGCTTTACCAGACCGAGAACGGCCTGTGGCGCACGATCGTGGACGATGCCGCCTCCTATGAGGAGGTCAGCGCGAGCGCCGGCATCGCCGCCGCCATGATCACCAAGGGCAACCCCCTGCACATCAAGTACATCAACAAGGCCATCTCCGGTATGCTGGCCAATGTCAGCCCGGACGGCCGTGTGCTGAATGTCTCGGGCGGCACGGCGGTCATGAAGGACGCCGACGGCTACCGCGGCATCAGCCGCGACTGGATTCAGGGCTGGGGTCAGGGTCTGGCGCTGGCATTCTTCGCCGGTGTGCTGAACTACGACAACGTCCGCTCGGACGGCGCGTTGTAAGCAAGGGAGATTTTTACCGTGAAGCTGATTTACCCGATATTGCCTGAGGGCCGTTTCAAGGCACTGACACTGAGCTTTGATGACGGTCACATAGAAGACCGCCGCCTGACAGAGCTTTTTAACCAATACGGACTGCACGCAACCTTCAATTTGAATTCTGGCACCAGCGGAGCGGACCGCATCCCGCAGAGCGACTACGCAGCTTTGTATGCGGGGCATGAGATTGCCTCGCACGGTGTGCTGCACCCCGGAATGACGATGACCCCGCTGCCGCTGGCAGCACAGCAGGCACTGGAAGACCGCCGTACGCTGGAACACCTGACGCAATACCCGGTACGCGGCTTCGCCTACCCCTTTGGGGAGAACAATGACGCCGTGGCCGCCATGCTGCCCGCTGTGGGCATCCGCTACGCCCGCACGGTGGAGGATACCGGCGAGTTTAATTTTCCGCAGGACTGGCTGCGCTGGGATCCGACCTGCCACATTTTTAACCATCTGCTGGAATATGGGCAGCGCTTTGTGGAGCGCACGAGCCTGCGCAAGCCGCTTTTGTTCTATGTCTGGGGTCACAGCTGGGAGCTGAACAACAATGATGGCTGGGCGATGATGGAAAAATTCTGCAAGCAGGTGGGCGGTCGTGACGATATTTGGTACGCAACCAATATAGCGATCTATGACTACATGCAGGCTGTAAGCCAGCTTGAATTTACCGCCGATGCAGACCGTGTATACAACCGCAGCGCTGCCGACTGCTGGCTGTATGTGAACGGTGCCACCGTCCGCCTTCCCGCAGGGCAAATTACAGTAATATAAAACAAACGAGCAGCGACCCGGCAACACCGGGTTTCTGCTCGTTTATTGCTTTAGGTAGTACCGCAGATGTTTTATCGTATCAATTTTGCAACCATTGCTAACTCTCTCACTCGTCCATGCCCTTCTGCACGGCGCAGCGGGGCATTTTTGGGGAATAATTTTTGAGCAAAATTCTAGTGCTGCAAACAGAAATCCCTACTTGAAATCGCTATTGTCTGCCAAGATGGAATCACGATATTGGCGCGGTGTCAACCCGGTTTGCTTGCGGAACACGCGGTAAAAGTAATTGTCATCGGGAAATCCTACCTGCTGGCCGACCTGCGCATTGGACAGGCTCGTATCCCCAAGCAGCTTCATCGCTTTTTGGACACGCAGCCGGGTAATCTGCTCATGGATACCGCAGCCGTAGGTTTGCCGGGAAAGATAATACAGCCCCGTGCGGCTTATAGAAAGCGCCTGACAGAGAGCCTCGCTTGTCAGTTCCTCGTGCAGGTGCTCGGCCAGATAGCGGCTGAGTTTCTCCTGCATACTGTCCGCAGCTAAGCGTGTCAGTCCCTTTTGATACAGGGCAGCTGCTGCAAGCGCCAGCAGGTCCGATGCCGATTTCAGCACCGGATACGGCGTGCGCGGCAAAGCGTTGTAGGCTTCGCGCAGGGCGTCTGCGTCCACCTTATACGCGCCACAGCACTTTTGCGCATAATCCCATTCACCCTGCTCGTCGGCCCCCTGCACGATATGGCTCAACAGCAAAAAGCCCACCACCGCATCGTTGATCTGGATAGGCGTAATGACCTCAATCAGACCCGCATGACAGGGGTAGATCACCGTCTGCTTTTGCCTTGTTGCCTTGCGGCAGGCAGCCTGATCACACAGGTAACAGCCTGTTTTGCCGTTAGGAACACTGCGAATCAAGCGGCAATACGCCGGAAGCTCCGGCGGGTAGGAAAGCACCTCCATACCAAAGGAATCAAAAACAACCGCGCGCAGCCCTGTCAGACAGTAAAAATCCTGCAGCAGTACCAAAAGCTCTTTTTTATGAAACACTGTCCCCACGGCAGCGCATCCTTTCTGAACATCAAGCTAGTTTTATGATACTGAGCAACACCCATTTTGTCAAGGCGATGCCGCTATAACTGCCCATTTCTTTTCTTCACTGCAGGCAAAAGAAAAAGCCCTACCCCTTTCGGGATAGAGCTTGTAAGAGAAGCCGGCATCTACCTATTTTCACAGGCCGTTTCCAGCCAACTATCTTCG
>OHEB01000799.1_pt1 | contig 11258 bp, 3 predicted proteins | sample 1567081 | NCBI WGS metagenome assembly OHEB01 (sample SAMEA3879569, study PRJEB24766) | human gut metagenome | biome: human-associated habitat; feature: feces | place: USA | collected 1985/1987 | reverse complement strand
TCACATGTATTTCTGACAACAAATCTGGCGGCTTGTGCCGGTGGTTTCTTTGCACTGGCGATGAGCTGGATGAAATATGGCAAACCTTCCTTGTCTCTGACGCTGAATGGCATTCTGGCCGGATTGGTAGGCATCACGGCCGGTTGTGACATGGTTTCTCCCTTCGGGGCGGTAATCATCGGCACCATCTGCGGCATCCTGATGATTTATTCGGTGGAATTCATCGACCGGACACTGAAAATTGACGACCCCGTAGGGGCCAGTTCCGTACACGGTGTCTGCGGTTTCACGGGAACCATCCTCACCGGACTGTTTTCCACCAGTGAGGGACTGTTTTACGGTGCAGGCTGGAGCTTTCTCGGAGCGCAGGTATTCGGTGCACTCGTAGTAGGCGCATGGGCAGCAGGCATGGGATTCATCATCTTCAAAGGACTCGACAAAATCCACGGCCTCCGCGTTTCCAAACGTGTGGAGGAAGAAGGACTCGACATTTACGAACACGGCGAATCGGCCTACGGTGCATAATGATTTTATCCCGGGCAGGTCTGACCGCCTTCCCGGGAACAACGAAACAAGAAGTTTTTTCACTCTAACATAGTTTTATTAAACCAACAATTACAACTCTAAGGTATTATGTCAAAATTGAGATTCAGAGTAGTAGAGACGGCGTTCAAGAAGAAACCCGTTGCAGTGGCAGTCCCGGCGGAACGTCCGTCAGAGTATTTTGCCAAGTATGTATTCAACAAGGAGAAGATGTTCCGCTATCTGCCGAGCAAGGTGTATGCCAAACTGACGGATGTGATTGACAACGGAGCTCCGCTGGACCGCAGCATAGCCGACGAGGTTGCCGCAGGTATGAAGAAATGGGCGGTTGAAATGGGGGCGACCCACTATACGCACTGGTTTCATCCGCTGACCGAAGGTACTGCCGAAAAGCACGATGCTTTTGTGGAACACGACGGCAAGGGTGGAATGATGGAGGAATTTTCGGGCAAGCTCCTCGTACAGCAGGAGCCTGATGCTTCCAGCTTCCCCAACGGCGGCATCCGAAACACCTTCGAGGCACGCGGCTACAGTGCATGGGACCCCTCATCGCCTGTCTTCGTGGTGGACGACACCCTGTGCATCCCTACCGTTTTCATTGCTTACACCGGCGAGTCGCTGGACTACAAAACGCCACTGCTGAAAGCCTTGAGTGCTGTGGGCAAAGCCGCCGTGGACGTGTGCCGTTACTTCAACCCGGAAGTGAAGAAAGTGGTGGCCTACCTGGGCTGGGAACAGGAATACTTCTTGGTAGACGAAGGACTGTATGCCGCCCGTCCCGACCTGCTGCTGACCGGGCGCACCCTGATGGGACACGAAGCCAGCAAGAACCAGCAATTGGAAGACCATTACTTCGGAGCCATCCCCACGCGTGTGGCTGCCTTTATGAAAGACCTTGAAATACAGGCGCTGGAACTGGGCATACCCGTCAAGACCCGCCATAACGAAGTGGCTCCCAACCAATTTGAGCTGGCTCCCATTTTCGAAGAATGCAACCTGGCGGTAGACCATAACATGCTTCTCATGTCGCTCATGCGCAAGGTGGCGCGGAGCCACGGCTTCCGCCTGTTGCTGCACGAAAAACCCTTCAAAGGCGTCAACGGCTCGGGGAAGCATAACAACTGGTCACTGGGTACAGACACCGGCGTCCTGCTGATGGCTCCGGGCAAGACCGCCGAAGACAATCTGCGCTTCATTACCTTCATAGTCAACACCCTGATGGCGGTATACCACCACAACGGTTTGCTGAAAGCCTCTATCATGAGTGCCACCAACGCCCATCGCCTGGGAGCCAACGAAGCGCCGCCCGCCATCATTTCTTCTTTCCTGGGCAAACAGCTCACGCAAGTGCTGGACCATATAGAAGAAAGCGGTAACGACGACCTTGTCTCACTGGCAGGCAAACAGGGAATGAAGCTGGACATCCCGCAAATCCCCGAACTGCTGATTGACAATACCGACCGCAACCGCACCTCGCCGTTCGCCTTCACCGGCAATCGCTTCGAATTCCGCGCCGTAGGCTCGGAGGCAAACTGTGCCAGTGCCATGATTGCGCTCAACGCGGCCGTTGCCGAACAACTTGCCCGGTTCAAGCAGGACGTGGATGCGCTCATCGAAAAGGGTGAACCGAAAATCTCCGCCATCATTGAAATTATCCGCCGCTACATCAAGGAGTGCAAGCCTGTCCGTTTTGACGGCAACGGCTACTCGGACGAATGGAAGGCGGAGGCCGCCCACCGGGGTCTGGACTGCGAAACGAGCTGCCCGCTCATTTTCGACAACTACTTGAAGCCCGCGAGCATCGCCATGTTCGAATCCACCGGCGTGATGACCCGCAAGGAGCTGGAGGCGCGCAATGAAGTGAAATGGGAAACTTACACAAAGAAAATCCAGATCGAGGCGCGCGTGCTGGGCGACCTGGCGATGAACCACATCATCCCCGTAGCCACCGAATACCAAAGCAAGCTGATAGACAATGTGTATAAAATGAAAGAGCTCTTCCCGGCGGAAAAAGCATCCCAACTGTCGGCTGAGAACATGAAACTCATCGAAGAGATTGCCCGGCGAACCATTTTCATCACCGAGCATGTAAATGCCATGGTGGAGGCGCGAAAAGTGGCGAACAAAATAGAGAGCGAGCGCGAAAAGGCCATTGCCTATCACGATACCATCGCCCCGATGCTGGAAGAGATACGTTATCATATCGACAAGCTGGAGCTGATCGTAGACAACCAGATGTGGACATTACCTAAATATCGTGAATTGCTTTTTATTAGATAATCACTGCATAAAGGTTATCTATTTCTTTTGTTGGTTGTTTTAAGTTTGCGGAGAGGGGCGTCGGGATGACGGTCCTCTTTACACATTACCCTTCTTGCTTGCTTACTGTCTTTCAAATCGTAACTAAAACCACAACAGACAATATCATACTGTAAGTTTTCATATTTATTAAAAAAACGAATAAAATATTTCTTTTCGATTTTTATTCTTACTTTTTTATCGCTTTCGTCAATTATTTATGGTTTTTTATTGCATTTATGTTAATTGATATTTGTATCTTTGCAGTCGAATCAGAACATATACTTAGTAGATTATGTGTGGAATAGTAGGCTATATTGGAAAACGAGATGCTTACCCTGTTCTCATAAAAGGCCTGAAGCGGTTGGAATACCGGGGCTATGATAGCGCAGGAGTCGCATTGATAGACAAAAAAAGGAGGTTGAACGTTTATAAAACGAAAGGAAAGGTTTCAGACCTAGAGGCTTTTGTTTCCCAAAAAGACGTTTCCGGTACAATTGGTATTGCCCACACCCGATGGGCCACCCACGGAGAGCCTTGTCAGGCTAACGCTCATCCTCATTTTTCTTCTTCAAAGAATCTAGCTCTTATCCACAATGGTATTATTGAAAACTACGCTACCCTGAAAGAAAAGCTACAAAAAAAAGGGTTCATCTTTAAAAGTAGTACAGATACCGAAGTTCTCGTACAGTTAATTGAATTTTTCCAACTTTCCAACCATTTAGATTTACTTACTGCCGTTCAGTTGGCTCTGCATGAGGTGATTGGCGCATACGCTATAGCGGTGCTCGACAAGAATAATCCCGATGAGATTATTGCAGCACGCAAAAGCAGTCCGCTGGTGGTAGGGATAGGGAAGGATGAATTCTTTCTGGCTTCGGATGCTACTCCGATTGTAGAGTATACGGATAAAGTGGTGTATCTGCAAGATGGGGAGATAGCGGTGATTCGCAGAGACAAGACATTGGAAGTCGTCAATCTGGACAACGTGCTTCAAAATCCCGAAGTACGTACGGTGGAAATGAATCTGGGACAACTGGAGAAAGGGGGATACCCGCATTTCATGTTGAAGGAGATATTCGAACAACCCGATTGTATTAACGACTGTATGCGTGGACGCATCAATGCGGACGGTGATAAAGTAGTACTGTCGGCGGTTATTGATCATAAGGAACGTTTGCTCAAGGCCCGTCGCTTTGTAATTGTGGCTTGCGGAACTTCGTGGCATGCCGGATTGATAGGGAAACAACTGATAGAAAGTTTCTGCCGTATTCCGGTAGAAGTGGAATATGCCTCCGAGTTCCGCTATCGTGATCCGGTGATTCATGAAGACGATGTGGTAATAGCTATCTCGCAATCGGGTGAAACGGCCGATACATTGGCTGCCATAGAACTGGCGAAAGAGAAAGGAGCTTTTATCTATGGTATATGCAATGCGGTAGGTTCATCCATTCCGCGCATTACAGATACCGGTTCTTATATTCATGTAGGACCGGAGATAGGAGTGGCGTCCACCAAGGCATTTACCGGACAGGTAACCGTGCTTACCATGCTGGCGCTGACACTGGCAAAAGAGAAAGGGAGTATGGCAGATGAGAAATACCTGGAAGTGATCCGGGAATTGACTGTGATTCCGGCTAAAATAAAAAAGATATTGATCAGTAATCCTAAAATAGCGGAACTGTCGCGTATTTTCACCTATGCACATAATTTCCTCTATTTGGGGCGGGGGTACAGTTTCCCGGTAGCTTTGGAAGGCGCGTTAAAGTTGAAGGAGATATCTTATATTCACGCTGAAGGCTATCCCGCCGCTGAGATGAAACATGGACCTATCGCATTGATTGATGCCGAAATGCCTGTTGTGGTGGTAGCTACGCATAATGCGATGTATGAAAAGATAATGAGTAACATACAGGAAATCAAGGCGCGGAAGGGAAAAGTAATCGCTTTGGTCACAGAAGGAGATACGGTAATCAGTAAGTTGGCCGATGATTGCATTGAGTTGCCCGAAACATTAGAGTGCCTCGAACCGTTGATAGCTACGGTCCCCTTACAGTTATTGGCCTATCATGTAGCCATTTGCAAAGGGAAGAATGTGGATCAGCCACGAAATCTGGCGAAGTCGGTAACAGTAGAATAGAAGGCAATGCTGCCGGAGATTATGCAGGAAGTTTCCGGCATAATTCTTGAAAGATGTACCGTAAGTAAGTTTGGAAAAATGACAGAAGGTCTTGTCATACCTTTGGGATGTTTTTATAAGAATCTGAAAATGAACTATTAATTTAAGTAGTAAAGAGAGAGCATGGAACCGTTAAAGCATGAATGTGGAGTCGCTATGATACGACTGCTGAAACCGCTGGAATATTATCAGGAAAAGTATGGAACCTGGATGTATGGCTTGAACAAGCTGTATCTGCTGATGGAAAAACAACATAACCGCGGACAGGAAGGCGCCGGGCTGGCCTGTGTCAAACTGGAGGCCAATCCCGGTGAAGAATATATGTTCCGTGAAAGAGCTTTAGGTTCAGGGGCGATAACAGAGATATTCGGTACGGTGCAAAATCATTTCAAGGATTTGGCGCCTGAACAATTGCATGATGCCGGATACGCCAAGAAATGCCTTCCCTTTGCCGGAGAGGTATATATGGGGCATTTGCGTTATTCCACTACCGGAAAAAGCGGTATCTCCTACGTGCATCCGTTCTTGCGCCGTAACAACTGGCGTGCCAAGAATTTGGCGTTGTGCGGCAATTTCAACATGACCAATGTGGATGAGATTTTCGCACGTATCACTGCCGACGGCCAGCATCCGCGTAAATATGCCGACACATATATTATGCTGGAACAAGTGGGGCACCGTTTGGATCGCGAGGTGGAGCGCCTCTATGTGGAATGTGAGAAGGAAGGTCTGAAAGGCATGGATATCACTCACGCTATAGAAGACCGCATTGATCTGGGCAATGTCCTCAAGACTTCGAGCAAGGAGTGGGATGGAGGCTATGTGATCTGCGGTATGACCGGTAGCGGTGAGTCTTTTGCGGTGCGCGATCCGTGGGGCATTCGTCCGGCTTTCTGGTACATGGACGATGAAATCATGGTATTGGCATCCGAGCGCCCTGTCATTCAGACTGCCTTGAATGTATCTGCCGGAAGCATCAATGAATTGCAACCGGGACAGGCTATCCTTATAAGCAAGACTGGAAAGATGCGTCTGGCACAGATCAACCGGGCGAAAGAGAAGAAAGCCTGTTCCTTCGAACGTATCTATTTCAGCCGGGGAAGTGACATGGATATTTATAAGGAAAGAAAACAGCTGGGCGAAAAACTGGTGAATCCTATTTTGAAAGCGGTAGACTATGATGTGGAGCATACCGTATTCTCTTTTATACCCAATACGGCGGAAGTGGCTTTCTATGGACTGCTGGAAGGATTCGACAATTATCTGAATGAACTGAAAGTAAAGAAGATAGAGGCTTTGGGGCATCATCCCAATCACGAGGAACTGGAAAAAATCCTGTCCAGGCGTATCCGTAGCGAGAAAGTAGCCATCAAGGATATCAAGTTGCGTACCTTTATCGCCGAAGGCAACAGTCGGAATGATTTGGCTGCCCATGTGTATGATATCACTTATGGAAGCCTTGTGCCTCATGTGGATAATCTGGTGATTATTGATGACAGCATCGTCCGGGGAACTACGTTAAGACAGAGCATTATCGGCATCCTCGACCGCCTGCATCCGAAGAAAATCGTCATTGTTTCTTCTTCGCCACAGGTGCGTTATCCTGATTATTATGGTATTGATATGGCCAGTATGGATCAGTTTATCGCTTTCAAGGCTGCTATCGATTTATTGAAAGAACGGGATATGAAAGATGTGATAGCCCGTGCTTACAACAAATCGAAAGACCAGGTGGGGTTACCCAAAGAGCAGATGGTGAATTATGTGAAAGAAATTTATGCCCCTTTCACTAATGAGGAGATTGCGGCAAAAATGGTGGAACTTCTCACTCCGAAGGGTACGCAGGCGAAAGTGGAAATCGTTTATCAGACACTGGAAGGATTGCATGAAGCGTGTCCCAACCATACGGGCGACTGGTATTTCAGTGGGGATTATCCTACTCCGGGTGGAGTGAAGCTGGTGAACCAGGCGTTTATAGACTATATAGAAAAAGTTTATCAATTCTAAAGAACAACCATTCAAGATAGATTAGATGAGAAATGTAACATTGATCCTCGACGACGGGAGCCGTTTCCCGGGCAAGTCGTTCGGTTATGAGAAACCGGTAGCCGGCGAAGTGGTGTTTAATACCGCTATGACCGGTTATCCTGAGAGTTTGACAGACCCTTCATACGCGGGGCAGCTGATGACCTTAACTTATCCGTTGGTCGGTAACTACGGGGTACCTCCCTTTACTATCGAACCCAATGGCTTGGCTACTTTTATGGAAAGTGAACGTATCCATGCCGAAGCGATTATTGTAAGTGATTACAGTGAAGAATACAGTCACTGGAATGCGAAAGAAAGTCTGGCCGACTGGCTGAAGCGTGAGCAAGTGCCGGGCATTACAGGCATCGATACCCGTGAACTGACCAAAGTTCTTCGCGAACATGGGGTAATGATGGGGAAAATCGTATTTGATGATGAACCCGGCAATGTGCCCGAAGCAACGTATGCAGGTATCAATTATGTAGATAAAGTATCGTGTAAGGAAGTCATTCGTTATAATGAAGGTGCAGGTAAGAAAAAAGTGGTGTTGGTGGATTGTGGTGTAAAGACAAATATTATCCGTTGCTTACTGAAACGGGATGTGGAAGTGATCCGTGTTCCTTGGAACCATGACTTTACAGGGATGGAGTATGACGGATTGTTTATTTCGAACGGTCCGGGTGATCCGGATACTTGCGATGAGGCGGTACAGCATATCCGCAAGGCGATGAGCCTGAGCGACAAGCCTATCTTCGGCATTTGTATGGGGAATCAGTTGCTTTCCAAAGCAGGAGGCGCTACCATCTATAAATTGAAATACGGTCATCGCAGCCATAACCAACCGGTGCGCATGATAGGAACGGAACGTTGTTTCATTACCAGTCAGAACCACGGTTATGCGGTAGATAATAATACATTGGGAACCGATTGGGAACCGCTGTTCATCAATATGAATGACGGTTCCAACGAGGGTATCAGGCATAAAACCAAACCTTGGTTCTCGGCACAGTTCCATCCGGAAGCTGCATCGGGACCTACGGATACCGAGTTCCTGTTTGATGAGTTTGTGAAGTTGTTATAAACCGTGTATTAAAAAGAACAAGTATGAAAGACGAAATAAAGAAAGTATTGTTATTAGGTTCCGGTGCCTTGAAGATTGGCGAGGCCGGAGAGTTCGACTATTCGGGTTCGCAAGCATTGAAAGCCTTGAAGGAGGAAGGGATTGAAACGGTTCTGATCAACCCGAACATCGCTACCGTGCAGACCAGCGAAGGGGTGGCAGACCAGATTTATTTCCTGCCCGTTACTCCTTATTTTGTAGAGAAGGTGATAGAAAAGGAACGTCCGGACGGCGTGCTCCTGTCTTTCGGCGGACAGACTGCCTTGAACTGTGGGGTGGCACTGTACAAAGCAGGTATCTTCGAAAAATACAATGTCCGTGTGTTGGGTACTCCCGTGCAGGCCATCATGGATACTGAAGACCGTGAATTGTTTGTAGAAAAACTGAATGAAATCAATGTCAAGACCATCAAGAGCGAAGCGGTGGAAAATCTGGAAGATGCCCGTCGCGCCGCTAAAGAATTAGGTTATCCGGTCATTATCCGTGCCGCCTATGCATTGGGTGGTTTGGGCTCAGGTTTCTGTGACAATGAAGAGGAACTGAATGTTCTGGCTGAAAAGGCCTTCTCTTTCTCGCCGCAGGTATTGGTGGAAAAGAGTTTGAAAGGCTGGAAGGAGGTGGAGTATGAAGTGGTCCGTGACCGTTATGATAACTGCATCACTGTATGTAACATGGAGAACTTCGACCCGCTGGGTATCCATACCGGCGAGTCTATCGTGATCGCCCCTTCGCAGACACTGACCAATGCCGAGTATCATAAACTTCGTGAACTGGCTATCCGTATCATCCGCCATATCGGCATTGTGGGCGAATGCAATGTACAGTATGCCTTCGATCCCGAATCGGAAGATTACCGTGTCATTGAGGTCAACGCCCGTCTTTCGCGTTCGTCTGCATTGGCTTCCAAGGCTACCGGCTATCCGTTGGCTTTCGTTGCCGCCAAATTAGGCTTGGGATATGGGTTGTTCGACTTGAAAAACTCGGTGACAAAGACCACCAGTGCCTTCTTCGAGCCTGCACTGGACTATGTGGTGTGCAAGATTCCCCGTTGGGACTTGGGCAAGTTCCACGGTGTGGACTGTGAACTGGGCTCGTCCATGAAATCGGTGGGCGAGGTGATGGCTATCGGACGTACTTTCGAAGAAGCCATTCAGAAAGGTTTGCGCATGATTGGTCAGGGAATGCATGGTTTCGTAGAGAATAAGGAATTGGTTATAGAAGACGTGGACAAAGCCCTTCGTGAGCCGACGGACAAACGTATTTTCGTGATCAGCAAAGCCATGCGTGCAGGTTACACGGTAGACCAGATTCATGAGCTGACCAAGATTGACAAATGGTTCTTGCAGAAATTGCAGCACATCATGGACACTTCTAAAGAGATGCACGAATGGGGCAATAACCACAAGCAGATTACCGATATGCCGGACGAATTGCTCCGCAAGGCGAAAGTGCAGGGATTCTCCGATTTCCAGATAGCCCGTGCCATTGGCTACGAAGGAGATATGGAAGACGGTATTCTGTATGTGCGTAATCATCGCAAGCAGGTGGGAATCCTTCCGGTGGTGAAACAAATCGATACCTTGGCGGCCGAGTACCCTGCACAGACCAACTATCTGTATTTGACGTATAGCGGTGTGGCCAATGACGTAAAGTACTTAGGCGACCATAAATCCATCGTGGTACTGGGTTCAGGCGCTTACCGCATCGGTTCGTCGGTGGAATTTGACTGGTGTGGTGTGCAGGCTTTGCAGACTATCCGTAAGGAGGGTTACCGCAGTGTCATGATTAATTATAATCCCGAAACGGTTTCTACCGACTATGATATGTGCGACCGTCTGTACTTTGACGAGCTGACTTTCGAGCGTGTGATGGATATTCTCGAACTGGAGAATCCTCACGGAGTCATTGTATCTACCGGTGGCCAGATTCCTAACAATCTGGCTCTCCGTCTGGATGCGCAAAATGTAAATATCCTCGGTACCAGTGCCAAGAGCATTGACAATGCCGAAGACCGGGATAAATTCTCGGCCATGCTGGACCGCATCGGAGTGGATCAGCCCGAATGGAGCGCATTGACTTCTATGGAAGACATCCATGCCTTTATTGACAAGGTAGGCTTCCCTGTTTTGGTACGTCCCTCGTATGTGCTGAGTGGTGCGGCCATGAATGTCTGCTCCAATCAAGAAGAGTTGGAACGCTTCCTGAAACTGGCTGCCAATGTATCGAAAAAGCATCCGGTAGTGGTGAGCCAGTTCATCGAGCACGCCAAGGAAGTGGAAATGGACGCTGTGGCTCAGAATGGTGAGATTGTGGCATATGCTATCAGTGAGCACATTGAGTATGCCGGAGTGCATTCAGGCGATGCCACTATCCAGTTCCCACCGCAAAAGTTGTATGTGGAAACGGTGCGCCGCATCAAGCGCATCTCCCGTCAGATAGCCAAGGAATTGAATATCTCCGGTCCGTTCAATATCCAATATCTGGCAAAGGATAACGATATCAAGGTGATTGAATGTAACCTTCGTGCTTCACGCAGCTTCCCCTTTGTCAGCAAGGTGCTGAAAATCAATTTTATTGAACTGGCTACCAAAGTGATGCTCGGACTGCCGGTTGAGAAACCGAATAAGAATCTTTTCGAGTTGGATTATGTGGGTATTAAGGCCAGCCAGTTCTCTTTCAACCGTTTGCAGAAAGCCGATCCGGTATTGGGGGTAGACATGGCCTCTACCGGTGAAGTAGGCTGCATCGGTACGGATACTTCGTGTGCCGTATTGAAGGCGATGCTGTCTGTGGGGTATCGTATTCCGGAAAAGAGCGTGTTGCTTTCTACAGGTAATGCCAAGCAGAAAGCGGATACCTTGGAAGCGGCCCGTATGTTGCAGAAGAAAGGGTATAAACTTTATGCCACCGGTGGCTCTTCCAAGTTCCTGACCGAGAACGGTGTGGAGAATACCCGCGTGTACTGGCCCAGCGAAGAAGGACAGCCTCAAGCACTGGATATGCTTCATAAGAAGGAGATAGATATGGTGGTCAACATTCCCAAGAACCTGACTGCCGGCGAACTGGACAACGGCTATAAAATCCGTCGTG
>OHEB01000790.1_pt1 | contig 11393 bp, 5 predicted proteins | sample 1567081 | NCBI WGS metagenome assembly OHEB01 (sample SAMEA3879569, study PRJEB24766) | human gut metagenome | biome: human-associated habitat; feature: feces | place: USA | collected 1985/1987 | reverse complement strand
GACAGCACCCGGCTTTCTGCTGCTCTACCTGAATGCCAGTCAGAACTGCATCCATGCACTGGCCCTGCCCGGAGAGCTGACCGTACCCTTCGGAACGGACGAAACCGTCCTCTCCGACTGCTACCGCGCCGCCGGCCCGGCCCGCTGCCGGGAAGCACTTCTCTCAGCTCTCTCCCTGCCCGAGGACACCCACTATCTCGCCCTTGCGCCGTCCGTTCTGCAAGCCATCGCCGACCGGTACGGGATGCTTCGGGTGGGTTTTTCGGGAGCGCTGACCGCCGAGGAGCTGGCCCTTACCGGGTGCAGCTCCAATGTGCAGGCCATCTCGGCCCGGGAGGCAGAAGAACTGCTCAACGGGATGGAGGACACTGTCCCGCCCGCCCACAAAGCCGCCGCCCGGGCGGCGGTGTGGGACGCCTTTTTCCGGCAGGAGCTGGAACTTCTGCCCGCTGCTCTGCCGGACGCCCTGCGCGCCCACAGCTCGAGCCTGCTCACCGACTTGACGGCGCAGGACCTGCTCATCTTAGAAGACACGCTGGAATTTCTCGCCGACCGCTCTGCCACCATCCACACCGAGGCCCTGCACGGCGAATGCTACACCCTCACCGACGACTCCCACGCCGCCGTGCAGGCCCTCTTCAACGTCTCACCCACCGAGGCACAGCTCTCGTCGGCCAGCGAGCCGTAACCCAGCACCAGCGTCCCGCCCAGAGCGGTCCCGCCGCCGGTGAGGTCATAGTCACTCAGGAGGCTGAGCCGGACGCCTTCGGCCTCAGCGGCGGCCCGGAGAGCATCGTCCGGCGGCGGGTCGCGCAGTTCGGCCAGCAAGTGCAGGCCGGTGTGCAGGCCGGTGAGGTGCAGTTCTTCCGGCGCAAAGGCTTCCCGCAGGGCTTTTGTCAGGGCGTCCCGCCGGGCCTTATAGGCCACCCGCTCCCGGGCCAGATGGCGGGTGAAGTAGCCGCCGGTGATGAACCGCGCCAGTGTCTGCTGCTCAAAACGGCTCACCGTGCCGGAGTAGAGGGCGTATTTCGCATGCCATGCGGGCAGAAGCTGCTCCGGCAGCACCATGTAGGCGATGCGGATGCTGGGCGCGAGGCTGCGGGAGCAGGTGGAGAGGTAGACCACCGGCCCGTCGGCCCCGGCCATCCCCTGCAGGCTGGGCAGGGGCCGGGTGTCGAAACGGAACTCAGAATCGTAGTCGTCCTCGATGATGTACCGCTGTCCGGGACGCCGTGCCGCCCAGTGGAGCAGTTCTGCCCGGCGTCCGGCGGGCATGGTGACGCCCGTGGGGAACTGGTGGCTGGGCGTGACATAGCACACCGCCGCGCCCGAGCCGGACAATGCCTCAACAGAAAGGCCGTCCGCATCCACAGGCAGGCAGCAACACGCCACGCCGTTGTTTTCCAGCACCTGCCGGGCGCGGGGGTAGCCGGGAGTCTCCACGGCAGCAGGGCCGGGCAGCAGCGGTGCCAGCAGGCCCAGCAGATATTCGAGGCCCGCGCCAACGACGAGCTGGTGCGGGCCGCACCGCACACCGCGGTACTCCTCAAGGTACTCGGCCAGTGCCTGCCGCAGCGAGAGGTCGCCCTGGGCGTCACCGTGGGTCAGCAGCTCCGGCGAAGAGTACAGCAGCTCTTTTTGCAGCCGCGCCCATGTGCGGAACGGAAACAGCTCCGGGTCTACGCCCCGGGTGGAGAGGTCGTAGCGGACGGGCTGCTCCGGCGCTGGCGCTGCCTCGGGCTGGGGCGGCGCGGCGGACTCTGTCCGCTCGGGCAGGGCCAGATATTCCTGTACATAAAAGCCGCTGCGCTCCCGCGCCTCCAGATAGCCCTCCGCCGCCAGCATCTGGTAGGCCGCGTCCACCGTGTTCACCGAGACGGAAAGCTCTGCCGCCAGCCGCCGCTTGCCGGGCATCCGGGTGCCCGCCGGAATGGCCCCGCTGCGCATCTCGGCGGCAAGGCTCTCATAGAGCTGCTCGTACAGCGGCACCGCCGAAGCCGGGTCCAGTGCCGTGGTCAGATGTACCATAGAATGTCCCTCCTGTCTGGGCATTGCGTCAAACTGACCCCATAAAAAAACTTTATTCTGGGTATTTTCATGGTGTCAGTTCTGCGTATAATAGGAGCATACCCGCCGGACACCCAAATGTCAAGTAGGATGGTGGGTAAGAGGCCGCGTGAGCGATCAAAACTCCGGTGGGGCTTTGAAACGGAAAAGTCCGGCGATGTTGAAATTTGGAGGGAAAGCAATCATGTCTACTACTGCAATGTGGCTGCTGCTGGCAGTCGTCGTCATCGTTATCGTCTTTGCAAGTGTGCTGTATAAGCGCACCTTCACCGTCCACGAGCTGGCGCTCACCGGCGTCATGGCTGCGCTGAGCCTCGTGGCCTACCTGTTCTTCCGTGTGCCGTTCTACGGCGGCTCTTCGTTCCATCTGGGCAACACCTTCACCGCCCTGACCGCCCTGCTGCTGGACGGCGTTTCCGGCGGCCTGGCCGGTGCGATCGGTCTGGCTCTGGCCGATATCCTGGCCGGTGACCCGGGCTATGCCGTGACCACCTTTGTGCTGAAGTTCATCATCGGCATCACCTGCGGTGCCGTGGCCCACAAGGTGTTCAAGCTGCGCGATCTCGACCGCCACAGCAAGGGCTACCTGCTCAAGGTCATCGTGGCAGGCGGCTCCGGCCTGCTGCTGAACGTGCTGACCGACCCGTTCCTTGGCTACTTCCGCAATGTGTACATCTTTGGTCAGGAATACACCGTGGCTCAGGCGCTGACCAAAATTGCAGGCGGCGTCACCTTTGTAAACAGCGTGGCCTCCACCGTGTGTGCGGTCATCCTGTACCTCGCCCTGCGTCCGGCCCTGGAGCGTGCCGGTCTGCTGCCCAAGGGCGAAAAAAAGTAAGCCTCTCATCTCTTTCTGACGCATAGATGGAAAGCCCCCGGTCTGTATCCTCAACATGATATGCTGCCCCTAGAGTAGACAGAGTAAAAGCAAAACTCTGAATACTCTGGGGGTATTTTCATGTCAAGAAGGAACAATCACGATCCCTACAAACAAAAAAGCCGCTTACCTTTTTCAGGTAAACGGCCTTACGTTTGGTGGAGAATTAGGGACTCGAACCCCAGACCCCCTGCGTGTGATGCATGATGACTTTTTGATTTTTAGAGCGATGATTCGTTAAATAGGCTCAATTTGCTACAGATCTGCTACAAACAGAAAATTTAATCTGCTTTTTTCTTCGCACAAAAGCATTCAAACATCGTTCCTTTCCGACGCTCATATGCTCCTTTATAGTCAAAGTCTGGCGGAGTCGGTTTGAAAGTTTTATCTTCTTTTTGACCACTGTATGCTTTCATTTGGAATTCCCGAAGCTGTTCCAAATCAATAGTTCCAACATGTGCTGTTGCATTACTTCCTCCTTTTATTCTCAGGATGTCCTTATTTTCGGTTTTAGACGGTTTTGTGATTCGGCTGTCTCCATACTCGGAGGTATTCGTCTGGATGCAGTAGCAGTGAATATCTCTACTTAGTGATTCAATTATATTGCTATAATAGTTCACATCATGATTCCACTCGACTGCGATCACCGCATCAATATAGGATTGAAAAATCGAACGATCTCGAATGGATGTAAGCTCAAAGCAGCAGTACACTGTAAACCAAAATCCGTTCCAGCTATACAACTCATACTTTGCATCACATTTAGCTTCAGAACTTTCTATTCCTTCCATAGCTCTTAGATGTAAGCTTTCAATCATCCTTTTTTCTTCAGGTGCAAAATGATTCTTTGAATGGTACAGAATCACAGAGTGCCACTGACCTGTCCACTTTTCTTCATACGGAAGAATCACTGCTGTCAGATTATAAACACAGTTATCCTCAATAATATGCTCTACCCCTGTTACAACTGCCAAATGATTTTTTTCGCAAGTTCTAGCCAACGTTGGCAGCCATTCTTTTGGAGTACACGCTTCCGGCATTACCAACATATCTGCTTTTTCCCGAACAGCAGTATTCACCAGTTCTGCTATCTGCTGATATCTTCGGTAGCTTCTGTTCGGTTTACGCATAACAGCCTGGTCAAAGTTTGAAATGTCCATTTGGATATTGGCAACGGCTACCCTAATCTTTGAAAAGCTCGGCTTTCCGATTTGAAAAACGGGCTGCTTATTGAGTTCACCAGTTTTTATATTTTCTTCTATAAATCTATTATTTGTCCAACCTTCAAATGGAAGTGGGCTATAGTTCAACTGCCAGCATTGTTTGAAAATTTCCTCGATTTTATTCAAATCTTCTAGATCTTTTTTACGAACAAGATCATACATCAATCTTGCGAGCATCAGATCTGCCGGTTTGATAAGGTAGGGGTAATAGATGTATCTCTGATTTATAATCTTGTTCATTTTTTCTTGAAAAGTTTCTGTGCAGGTTTCTTTTTTCAGAAGCTCCACTACATTATCTTCATTGGTCAGATCCTTTTTCTGCGGATTCTCACCACCACAACTCACTAGTTCTGGCCAGATAACACACAGATTTTTATCCAGCATTTTAGCTTTAAAATAACCTTTCGAACGATTCTGTGCTTTTGTCAAAAGTTCTTTCATCTGTTCGCTGAGCAGGCTCTGCGCATCTTCTAACTTCCATTCCTCAAAAGTCTCCCCATCATGAAGTGCCATCGGACGAGCTATGCTGGAAATGAGATGTTCTTGCAGTGCCTCTCGCAATGCATTTGTTACAAATCCGGTATCACCATCCACTCCTTCTATGGCATAACTTGTTTTATCAAGCGTGTCTATGACAAGGGCAATAAACCTAAGTAGTGCCTTATAGGATTTTTTTACAAATAAGATCGCAATTACTCGTTCCCAGAGTGTATAATTTTCAATTATTGTTTTTGGCGTAAATATTTTATGGATGTCACGGACAAAATTATACTCTTCTCCTTTCGTCTTCTCCGAAATCAGTCCATTTATCCTTTGTAACTTCCCCAGATATTTCGAAAGTGCGTATTTATCAACCGCTATATCGTCCACTTCACGAAGTTTATTCACTCCATGGTGGCTTAGTTCAAAAACCTCCGAATAATCGTCCTCCTGAAACACAGCGTCATCTTCCGGCATCCAGCGAAATTCCGATTTGTTTTTTTCAATGCTATTCTTAAAACAAGTGATCAATGCATCCGATTGTCCACGCTGAAAGTAGAACAACTTAATTTTGCTTGCCTGTAATTGGATTTTCGTGGCGCTTCCCAATGGTTTTGTAAACTCTGGCAAAATACAGTAAGTTCCACATTCGTCTTCTTCTTTTTTGAAAACAGCCCTCGCATTCCGGTTTTCTTTACCCGTCCAGCGTGAATTATTTACCGTATAATATTCAAAGGCCTCATAGAATTCCAGTTTACCATCCTGCGCTTTTTGAGCGATTCGGCTTCCCTCTTCCACCTTTTCCACAAGCAATATATCATCTACATACCGTCCATAGTAAAGTGGATTCCATCCGTCCAAAATTGCTGTATCAAATTTTTTCAGACACTCGTTTGCTAAAACCCCCGATGGCAGAAACCCAATTGGTAATATACGGCGAATCCACTCTTCTCCGCTATGCTCTTTGTAGATTTGTGAATATCTTTTGATCACACAGTACACAAAGTCATTTATCCTGCTCAGATATTCTTCATTGTAGTCAGATTTTCCTTTTACCCTAGTAAGAATCTCCTTCATGAATTCCTCTGATACATCCACGGAGTAGTAGTAGCGCTTAAAGTCTAGCGTAAAAATCAGAACATCATCTTGTTGCATACACTTCTGTGCCAAAGTTAATGCCTGATCTCGCCAACTCTCATAATTCTGAAAATACGGCTCAAACAGCGCTGGGGAAAAGGTCGGTTCTTTAGAAAATTCATTATATAGCGTCTTTCGTATACGATTTCCATAGCAATTGGTATAGGATTTATCTAACTGCCATCCTATCATCATAATCCATAGAACGCCAAGAATCATTCCCTCAATCTTCATGTCAATGAAATATTGTATCTCATCAACTTTGACTTGTTTTGCTGGCACTCCACTAATCAAAACGCCTTTTGTTCCGTCCGAACAATTCTTTTCTTCCTTTGTATCCATAATCTTTTTCGGAAGCAGACGACAGGAAATGCTTTTCAAAATATCTTCTTTTTTCCTTTCCCACTTCGTGCTATCTGACGCTACAAACGCTTGGTGCAAATCCTTCAAGCGTTCCTCTATCGTTATATTGAGAGTGTTTTCCGCTTCCGCAATCCGATCTCTCAAATGGAGGTTTGTCTTGTCATAATACGCAGTTGATTTCAATTTTTTATATGCTTTTTGAAACAAATCATACTTTGGGACGCTATCTTCCATAGATACCTCCTCATTTTTACATCAAAACATTAATTTGTATTTCATGTCGACCATGTTAGCAAGGAATCCATCTTAAAAATATTACAGTATAATCTTTTAGACGAGTATCCCATAAACACCAAATTGTGCCATATAAACTTTCCCCTTTATTCAACACCCAATGCTTTGAACACTGCATCCTCTGCGCTACTATAAAAGATTAAATTAAAACTTCCCACTAATTCGGGAGGTACAGTTCCAAGATCTGCAGCGCTTGTAATCGGCAGCAGAACTTTCTTCGCTCCGCTGTCAAGACATACCTGCAAGCTGTTTGCAAGCTCGTCTACCTTTAGAATTGTACCACTGATACTAATTTCACCCAGAACAGCAAGGGTACTGACTGTTGGCCGTCCAAGCGCAATACTGCACAGCGCAATCAGCGTAGGCAATGCTAATTTTCCTGTCATGCCAATACCTTGCAGATCCTGATAATTGATGATGTAGTCTTTAGATGCAGTGCTGATGCCTCCGCTGATGCGTTTTCCATTTGCTTTTAGGAAATTGAACGCCGTATTCGTTGACTCTTTGCAGTCACGGTCACTGCCAAGACCTGTGCGCTCAAACTTTCCGCTACCAGGCAACATCTGACTTTCCAAACGGAATACACCAATCATGCCACTTTTTCCGCGAGATACTGTGTAGACCTGTCCTGGATTGCACATACCGTCTGGAATCAACTTGCCACCGCCCTGTTCAGGAACCGACACATAATGCTCCGACATGTCTTCCAAGTCGATATAGGAGAAATTCACATCGTAGAATTCCATCCCGCCCAGCTTTTTCAACTGTTCTTTTACGCGGCGACGCATCTCCAATGAAATCTGCAGAACTTCTTCCAGTTCAGATTTATCAAACACTCCATCTGGGTACATCAGTTTCAGATAACCATCCACCATACGCCGTACAGCAATGGTATCACGCTGATTCAAATTTTTGCCCAATCGGAAATAATGATCCAGCGCATCACCATACTGTTCTTTCCGCAGTTCCCGGATAAACTCAGCCAGATAATCGCTGATGAAACCATAGTCATTCGTAAAATGTTCGGGTCGAAATTTCGGGATCTCCCAGCCGGGCAAATAGCAATGGATACGATCCAGAAATGCAGTGTCCGTTCCCATTTCGGGCGGGAATGGGTCAAACAAGCTGGAGGTTTTCAGTAGCACATCCACGCTCTGGTTGATATTTCCTACAAAGACCATCGAGGCCGAGGCTGCCTTTTCCTCTTTACCACGGGCAAAGGACCCGGATGCCATATAGTCCTTCATGATCTGGATGCCGTCTTTGTCCTTGAAGTTGATACCGGCAACCTCGTCGAACGCTACGCAGTCCCACAAGCCGACCAAGCCCACGGTTTTTCTGCCCATGTTGTAAAACAGGTTCGCAACGGTAGTTTGACCGCCGGAAACAAGGATGCTGTTCGGGGAGATTTCCTTGTAGATATGGGATTTACCAGTGCTTCGCGGACCTAACTCACAGAGGTTGAAGTTGTTCTCGACAAGCGGCAGCATACGGGCAAGCAGGAGCCATCGTTCGCGGTCGTTCAGCTTATCCGGCTCATAACCGCAGGAACGCAGCATGATCTCAAGCCACTCTTCTTCGGTGAAGTTCTTTCTGCCTTCCTTCAATTCCTCAATGTCCACATGGGGCATCTGGATCGGCGTCAGCTTGCGGATGTGGATGGGAGAGGCATTTTTCTCTTCTTCCAGAAACTCATATTCGAGCTGCACAATGCACCAGATACCGCCGCAGAGCAGCCGGTCAAACTTTGCGGGATAGTCCTCTGAAATAGGGATATTCTTGATACCAAGGTTGGAGAACTCTGCCTCATAGGTATCTTTTTTCATATTCAGATTGACAGTGATCTTGTCGATGACCGTGTGCATCCCGCGCTGACGAAGCATGGAGAGGATCTTCTGCGCCTCGTCCGGACGGACATAGTTGTCCGCCAAGATGCGCTTGACGTTCTCAACGCCGGTCTCGATGACCTCTGGATCATCCGAGCTGCAATACTGACCAAGCAAAAACTCAAGGACATAGACCGGCACATTTGCGCCTTCCTTGATCTTCTTCGTCAGGTCTTTCCGGACGATCTTTCCGTCAAAGAACTGCCGCAGTTTTCGGTCGATCACTGCGTTTTTATCGCCGGTTTCTCCGGTCATTCTCTGCTCATCCATTCTTGCCACCTCACAGGTCAAAGCCGAAATCGTCCGCGAACGCAATGTCGATGTGGAACTCGATCTCTTCCACGTCAATCTCGTTTGCGATCACCAGACGGTAGACTTTCTTCTTATCATACGTTCCGGCTTTCAGATTGAACCGGACACGGAACACGCGGTCCGCTGCGTTGTCGCTGGTCTTGTCCGCGATGACCGTCTGTCGGTCGCTGATCACCACGCCTTCATCATCTGTCATGTAGATGGAGTAGGTGCAGGGCTGGATCTTATCGCCCACGGGCTGACGCTGGTGGAACTCCAACGAGAAGATCAAGTTGGAAATCTTGCGGCTTTCGCTCAGGAGCTTCAGCTCCGCGTTCTTAACCTCGACGTAATTCTTGTTGCTCGTGCGGAGGTTCTTGAAGGCAATCACAGGCACGACAATCTCCTGCAAACTGATACCGCCGTGGACATAATTCTCACCGCCGCCCTGAACCTTCATGCGGATGGTGTCCTGCGGGACATAGCCCTTGATGGGCGTCCCATCCAGTTCCCGTTCCAGATTAACAGGGAGAAGATAATCTGCGGTCGTGTCAGGTGCGGTCAGCGCATAACGACGTCCAAGCTCATACACGTTGCCGGAGAATGCCTTCCTGTCGATCTTATCACTCTCATCCAGAGGTTTGTAGGTGTAGAGAAAGCCGTGATCCGCCGTGATGAAAATGTTCGTTCCGCTCAGTTCATTCACGATGATGCGCAGAATGCTGGAAAGCTCCTGAATTGCTGTCTCACAGGCGTCAAAGACTTTGGACTCCGTAGGGGCTTTGTCTCCGATGGCATCAATGGAGTTATGGTAGATGTAGATCACATCTTTCCCGGCAACCAGCTCACGCCGTTCATCCTTCTTCATGTTCAGAAGGTCATTGTACTGAATGGCAACACTGGCTTTCGGCGTCGCGTTCAGAATTGCGCCTCGCTCCACGGTGGAACGGGTGGGATTTCCGTCAACGAGAACATCCATGCTGTCGTTCACAGAAATGCTCTTCCCCGGAAGAAGGGCAGCCATACCAAACTTCGTGATGGACGGGAAGATCGCTTGCATCGACTCCAACTCGGCGGTGCCCTTTGTGTTGCGGACAATGCGCTCGGAAAGTTCGGAGGCAACTTCATAGCGAAGTGCGTCCGAGATGATTACAAATGCACGGGTGTTCTTGCTGCTTGCGGGAGCGACATATCGCTTATAGAAATCCCGCTGCTTCTCGATCTCCGAAACATAGCCAAGCATAGCAAGGTCATCTGCCGCCGCATTCGTCCAGCAAGCGGTCAGTTCACGCAGGAACCAGTTCTGATACAGAGTCTCGACAAACTCTGTCGAGTGCTTCAAGCCGTCTTCCAAAACATCGTTTGTGTTTTTGAGCGAGTTTCCAAAGGCGTGATGGAATCGGCGGTAGTAGGCATCCATGCGGTAAAGATCGCTTGTATAGAGTTTCCAGATTTTCTTCGGCTCGACGATATGAAATCCGCCGCCGTGTTCCTGATAAAAGGTCTGCATCTTCCCAATGAAGAAGAGGCAGTCAAAATAATCCAAGAACCGCCCATACCATCCGGCAGTCCGCCTGTTTTCGCAGACCTTCATGATGAGATCGGCCTTCACAACATGGTCGCTGATCTCGGCAAAGAGCTGTTTCAGGATGCTCTCGTTGATGCACGGGAAGACGTCTCCCGTAATCAGCGTTTCCGGCTCAAATTTGTCAAAGCGCGTCGGGAGCTGCAATTCGTTCTCCACGGTGCGGCACAGCTCGTACAAGTCCTCGTTATCCTCACGGGAACGCCATTCGTGGACGATGCTGTAACAGTACGCCTTGTTGGTCTCGGAAACGAAACGCTCCAAGCCTTTCAGGACGGAGGTGTTCATCGTCTGAGAAAGCGCGGTCAGCAGAACGTGCGCTGCAAAGCAGCCCAAAGGCTTGTCCTCTTCCTCGATGTAGCCAGTGTACTTCCGCGCAAGCTGCCAGAAGGCTTCAATGCTGCCAAACTTGCGGATGCTCTGCAAGACGCTGTTTGTCTCCTTATCGAAACCCGCAGCAAGGACGGCGATGATGACATCCTGCGCAGAACCTTCGCTCAGACCGGCGAGAACAGCCATAATGTCGATATGGAGTTGGAGGGGCGTCTGATAGTCCCGCCCGATCCTGCGTAGCTTTTGAATACGCTCTTTGCTGTCGAAGAACTTTGCATAGAGCTTGACCGTCTTCCGCATTGCGGCAGACGGTGCGATATTCAGCTCATCCATCTGCATAGAGATAAAATCCGCGCGGAAGGTCTCGCTGTAATATTCAATGTCTTGTAGCCAGTTATCTTCATCGCCGGTGTATGTAATCGGGCAGTAGACGAGGTAATCGCTCTCTAAATCATCGTGAAGCAGCAGCTTCTTGACGGCAAAATTGTTTGTGCCAGTCAGCTTGATAATCTTGACGCCCTCCAAATTCAGCTCGTCAACGTCCTTCTCAAACTCCCGATCCTCGTCCTTCCAGAAGACGATCCTGCGGCGATAGAACTCCGGCAAGGGGGCTGCAAAACGCTCCGTCAGATTAAATTGTACGCGCTCATTTGGCATTGCGCAGTCCTCCTTAATGTTGTCGCGCTCTATATGTACATTCAGATTGCTTAATTGGTATATCAGAGTTTAGTCCCTCGTTAGTTAATATCGTTCGTATCTTAGCCTCTGTTGCAGTACATTCGGAACCTATGGTAATTGACTTGAGTGCAGATACTCCATCGTGCAACCAACCAAGACTGTAATGATTTAATATGTTT
>OHEB01000780.1_pt1 | contig 11553 bp, 10 predicted proteins | sample 1567081 | NCBI WGS metagenome assembly OHEB01 (sample SAMEA3879569, study PRJEB24766) | human gut metagenome | biome: human-associated habitat; feature: feces | place: USA | collected 1985/1987 | reverse complement strand
GATAAGACCGAATATGCCGCTACCGACAAGAAAAAGAACAAGCCCAGTCGCGAAGAACGCGGTTATACCAAGGCACGCGGCAAAAAAGACGATTGGAAACAGTTCTTTCAAGGCAATAACGAATTTAAAGATTCAGAACCGGACTTCAGCGAAGAAGGCTGGGCAAAACGGACACCTAAAAAGAAATAAGTAAACGACGTGAACAAAGTCAACGGTTTTTTATATGGACTATTGTCTTCTGCCAGCTTCGGATTGATTCCGCTATTTACAATCCCCGCCATGCAGCAAGGAATGGGTTTCTGGTCTATTCTATTATATCGTTTTCTTTTCGCCATGCTGGCACTGGCAGGCATACTGCTGCTCGACAAGCAGTCTTTCCGCATACGCCGTAAGGAGATATTGCCGCTTCTGCTGCTGGCATGCCTTTACGACAGTTCCGCAGTATTCCTCTTTTGGGGGTATCAGTTCATGTCGAGCGGTGTGGCCACCACCCTTCATTTCATGTATCCGGTGCTGACTACGCTTATCATGATGATATTCTTCCACGAGAAGAAATCTTTGTGGCGCATGGCGGCCATTGCACTGGCAGTAGCCGGCGTATTTTTCCTGTCCAACGGAGACGGTACGGGAAGCGTCACCTGGTCCGGCATATTCATTGTTTTGCTTTCTGCATTGGGATATGCCCTTTACCTGGTAACGGTAAGCCAACTGAAAAATCTCGAAATGAAAGGGCTTAAAATGACGTTTTACGTCTTTTTGTTCGGCGGTATCCTGTTATTCACCGGAACGGAAATCTCCGGGATAGGGTTACAGGCCATTCCGGACCGCACCACATTGGGCAATCTGGTGATGCTTGCGTTAGTACCTACCGTAATATCCAACCTTGCACTGGTACGCGCCATCAAAAACATAGGCTCCACACTGACATCCGTATTGGGAGCTATGGAACCTGTAACGGCAGTCTGCGTAGGCATTGCCATCTTCGGAGAGCCGTTTACCCGAAGCATAGCACTGGGCATCCTGCTCATCATTTCAGCCGTAACCGTCATTATTCTAAAAAGATGATGGAGTGACAAGGTGATAAATAACAGTGTAACAAAGCAATAGGGTGACAAAGCAATGCATCATCACTTTATCACCCTATTATCTTATTGCTTTTTATCTCCTATTTCGCACAGCTCTTGGTACTGAAAGCAACGAGCATCCAAACCATTTTTTCCTGCTCTTTCAGGTAACCGGTCATTAAGTCGGCCGTTGCATCATCACCGGCTTCATTGGCCAGTTCTATCACTTTTCTTTCTTCACCGATAAGATAACTGTAAGTTTCGAGGATATGCTCAACAGCCTCACCGCCACAAGTAATACCGGAGATTTCCTTCACTTTGGCAACCTTGAGATATTCGCTGAATTTGTTTTCGGGCGTACCGCCCAACATCAGGATACGTTCTGCGATTTCATCCACTTTCTCTGCGGCATCGTTGTACATATCTTCAAATTTGCCGTGCAGCACGAAGAACCCGTGTCCTTTAATATCCCAATGGAAACCGCGCAAATTGGTATAATGTACCTGAAAGTCTGCCAATAGCTGATGCAATGCCGATACTACGTCAGCAACTTTCTTTTCATTCAAATGTAAGTAATCTAAAGTTTTCATAATCTTTCTATTTTAAAAGTTCATACTATTTTTCTTTGTTCCTGTTGCAAAGATAAGCGGCAAATAAGTGCTTGTCAAACAGATAATTTCTATCTTTGCATAGAACGATTCTATATATAACATTCAAAAGCCCTGTTTCTATGACTTTACAACAATTGGAATACATACTTGCTGTCAATCAGTTCCGCCATTTCGCCAAAGCTGCTGAATATTGCCGGGTCACACAACCCACCTTGAGCGCCATGATTCAAAAGTTGGAAGAAGAGTTGGACACAAAGATTTTCGACCGCAGCCAGCAGCCTGTGTGCCCTACTCCCATCGGCCTTCACATCATAGAACAAGCCCGGAATGTGTTGGTTCAGACCCATCGTATAAAAAACATTATAGAAGAAGAAAAGCATTCGCTCAGCGGAATTTTCAAACTGGGCATACTTCCCACCATAGCCCCCTATCTGCTGCCGCGCTTCTTTCCGCAATTGATGAAGAAATATCCGCAGCTTGATATCCGGGTGGTAGAGATGAAGACGAACGACATCAAGAAAGCCCTGCAAACGGGAGATATAGATGCCGGAATCGTAGCCGGTCTGGCAGGAATGGAAGAATTCCGGCAAATACCGTTATTCTACGAACAGTTCTACACGTATATTGCGCGGGAAAACCGTCTTTTCAGCAATGAAGTCATACGGACTTCGGACTTGACGGGAGAACAGCTTTGGCTGCTGGATGAAGGGCATTGTTTTCGCGACCAGCTGGAGCGTTTCTGCCAACTGAAGGCAGCCCGTGCCAGCCAGTTGGCCTACCATCTGGGCAGCATGGAAACCTTTATGCGCATGGTAGAAAGCGGCAAGGGCATTACTTTCATTCCCGAACTGGCTGTCCTGCAACTGAACGGCACGCAGAAAGAACTGGTACATCCTTTTGCCATCCCCTGTCCTACCCGGCAAATTATCATGCTGACCAACCGGAGTTTTATCCGCAACACGCTTTTAAATACAATCACCCAAGAGGTAACAGCGGCAGTGCCCAAAGAAATGCTCTCCCTGAAAGCCACTCAGGTACTCGTATAGATTTTGTCTATCGGCCCATAAAACCTTTCAATCGGATTTTTTGTTCTACCGGAGAAAAATGCTATATTTTTGCAAACAGGAAAAGCAAAGATCGGCTGCACCTCGGCATAATCAGGCAAGCCTGCTTCTGCATTCGGTCTGCACAATCTTTGCACCGGTAAAACAAAAACCAAACCTTTTAAAAAGTATAATTATGGAACCGATTATCAACTCTCAACTCCCTGAATTCAAAGTTCAGGCTTTCCAAAACGGAAGTTTCAAAACAGTAACTAACGAAGATGTAAAAGGCAAATGGGCCATTTTCTTCTTCTATCCGGCAGATTTTACGTTTGTATGTCCTACCGAACTGGTGGATATTGCAGAAAAATACGACCAGTTCCAAGCCATGGGCGTAGAGGTCTATTCCGTAAGTACAGACTCTCACTTTGTACATAAAGCATGGCATGATGCTTCCGAAAGCATCCGCAAGATTAAATACCCGATGTTGGCAGACCCGACAGGAACATTGAGCCGTGCATTCGGTGTGATGATCGAAGAAGAAGGTATGGCTTATCGCGGTACATTCCTTGTAAATCCTGAAGGAAAAATCAAGATTGCCGAGATTCAGGACAACAACATCGGACGCAATGCGGACGAACTGCTCCGTAAGGTGGAAGCTGCGCAATTCGTAGCCACTCACGACGGTGAAGTCTGTCCCGCCAAATGGAAGAAAGGCGGTGCAACGTTGAAGCCGAGCATCGATTTAGTCGGCAAGATTTAATCGTACCCCCATACGATAGACATTACTATGTAAAGACTATCTCCATTTCTTCCTTGCAAGAGTACAAGAAATGAGATAGTCTTTTTTTATACTCCAACATTTAAAAACCTGCATCATCATGTTAGAAGCAACTATATTAGACCAAGTGCGGAGCATATTCCAACCATTGGAAGCCCGCTATACCTTTCACATCACCTGCAATCCGGAACATGAACAGGCCGGTGAGATGATTGATTTTCTGAATGACATAGCGAGCTGTTCCGACAAACTGTCCTGCCAGGTGACCGAAACCGATGAGCCCAAACTGGAGTTTACGCTCCTGAAAGAAGGGAAAGAAACCGGAATAAAATTCCGTGCCGTTCCGGGTGGACATGAATTCAGTTCGCTGCTTCTTGCCGTGCTAAACGCCGATGGAAAGGGCAAAAATCTCCCGGACGAGGGTATCGGCCGCCGCATCAAGGCATTGCAAGGCCCAATCCATCTGCAAACCTATGTGTCGCTGGCCTGTACCAACTGCCCGGACATTGTGCAGGCGCTCAATGCCGTAGCACTGCTGCATCCCCATATCACCCACGACACAATAGACGGAGCCGTCTTTCAGGAAGAAGCGGATGCGCTGAAAATACAAGCCGTACCGTCCGTTTACGCCAATGGGAAGCAACTTCATGTGGGACGCGGTTCTTTAGGGGAACTCCTGAAAAAACTGGAAGATACCTTCGGCAGCCTGCCGCAAGAGAATGCAGCACCCGTCTTAAGGGAGTTCGACGTGCTGGTCCTGGGCGGGGGTCCTGCCGGGGCTTCGGCAGCCGTTTATTCCGCCCGCAAAGGATTGCGCGTAGCCATTATTGCCGAACGAATAGGCGGACAGGTAAAAGAAACCGTAGGCATCGAGAACCTCATCTCCGTACCCCGGACAACAGGTTCACAGCTTGCCGACGTACTCAGGACGCACATAGAACATTACCCGATAGAGATTTTTGAAGACCGGAAGATTGAAAAAGCAGAGCTTCAGGGCAAAGAGAAAAAGGTTTTCTCCGGTGGCGGAGAAACATTTACAGCCCTTGCGGTAATCATTGCCACAGGCGCAAGCTGGCGTAAACTGAACGTAGAGGGAGAAGCCGAATACCTCGGACGCGGTGTAGCCTTCTGCCCGCATTGTGACGGCCCTTTCTACCAAGGCAAGCATGTAGCCGTCATCGGCGGCGGGAACTCCGGCATAGAAGCGGCCATCGACCTGGCGGGAATCTGCAGGAAAGTTACCGTCTTCGAGTTTGCCGATACGCTAAAAGCCGACCAGGTATTGCAGGAAAAAGCCGGAAGCCTTCCCAACGTGGAGATATTCACTTCTTCACAAACCACCCGAGTGACGGGCGACGGAGAGAAAGTAACCGGTATCCGCATCAAAGACCGCATCACCAACGAGGAGCGCGACTATCCTTTGGACGGTATCTTCGTACAAATCGGTCTGGCAGCCAACAGCGCACCTTTCCGGGACGCATTGGAAACGACACCGACCGGTGAAATCAAGACAGACGCATTCTGCCGCACCACGCTTCCGGGTGTTTATGCAGCCGGAGACGTGTCCGACGTACCCTACAAACAGATTATCATAGCTATGGGTGAAGGGGCCAAAGCGGCATTGTCCGCTTTCGACGACCGCATCAGGGGAATCGCATAACCGGCTATTTTCCGGAAACGATTTTCAGCTCCCGTATCAAATCTCCGGCTTTGCCGTACTTCTCTATCATGAACAGGATGTAGCGCACATCGACCCCGATGCAGCGCTGCATCTTCGGTTCATAGAGTATATCGCTGCTCATCGCTTCCCAATTGCCGTCAAAAGCCAGTCCCAGAAGTTCGCCTCTGGCATTGAACATGGCGCTTCCCGAATTGCCGCCGGTTATATCGTTATTGGAGATAAAGCAAACGTTCATTTCTCCCTTTTCACCGGCATATCTGCCAAAGTCGCGGTTGGAGAACAAAGAAAGAAGTTCCGGCTGCACCTCAAAATCCACATCGCCTGCATGGGTCTTTACCTTTTCAAGAATACCTTTGGTCGTGGTATAATAATCGTATTCAGCACCGTCAAACGGGGTGTATCCGCATACCGTACCGAAGCTCAAGCGCATGGTGGAATTGGCGTCCGGATAGAAATTACGCGATGAATACATCCTGCGTACGGCAGCATTCAGCAAGCGCTCATTACGGGCGATATTCATGGCGGACTCTCTCGTCTGCATATTGATTTCAAACATCTTGCCAATCAGGTCTATGCCCAGGTTTATGGCAGGGTCGTCATAGATGTTATAGGTAGTGTCCCGCTCCAGAAAACGTTTTAATCCGCGAGGGGTAGTCAGTTCCGAAGCGGCATACAAACTATCCGCATAGGCCTTGTCGTTACCGCCGTACCGGGTGGCAATCGTACCGTAAAACTCCGGTAAATAGGTAGAATCGACCTTGGAACGATATTCTTTCACCATGGCGGTAAAGACTTCCTTGTCGATTTCCAAATCCAGATTGGCGTACTTTTCTACAATTGCTTTCAGATTGGCCTCAACCGTTTTCCGTTCCCCTTCAAAATCAAAATTCAAAATGGACAATGCCAATTGTATCAGTTCAGGACCGTTCAGGAAAGATTCGGCAAAATAAGCCAAAGCACGGTTGGCTTCACGGGTATTTTTATAGTCCAGTTCCAAATCGGGAAACAGCCGCAACAGCTTCTCACGTTCTCCGGGTGTCTGTTGTATCCAACGGCGAAGCTCCCGCTCCATGGCACGCTTCTTTTCCAAGACATGCAATTTCCGGATAGCCCGGTTCACCCCGATGCTGTTCTTCCAGTAATTGGAGCTTTCATCGTATTTGGAAGCATACTTTATGCGGATACTGTCCCGCCTGTCCATTTCGCGCTTCCAGATAGCCTGCTTGATGCCCCGGACATCTATTTGTGCCTGATTGCCGTTGTTCATCATCTCTTCGATGCCAAACGAAGAGAGGTAACGCTCCGTGCTGCCCGGATAGCCCAATGTCATGCAGAAAGAACCCTCTTTATACCCGTCCAAAGAAATCGGCGCTACGTATTCGGGACGATAAGGGACGTTTTCCGGCGAATAATCCGCCGGGCGGTTGTTCTTACCGGCATAGATGCGAAATACGCAGAAATCGCCCGTATGACGCGGCCACACCCAATTGTCCGTATCCCAACCGAACTTGCCTACCGAGGAAGGCGGTGCAAATACCAGCCGGACATCGTTATAGTCGCGGTAAACAGACAGCCAAAACTCATTGCCGCCATAGTACGCATCTACAATTCCCACCAAAGTAGAGTCCTTACGCGCCACTTCCTCACTGATGGCAAACATCACCGAATCCACCGCACCGGAACGCTCCGGCTCGGTCATCTCCGGCTTTACCGCACCAAGCACCCGCTTCGTTACATTCTCCGTCCGCAGCAGAAAGCGGACATAAAGCTCCGGATTCGGCAGTTCCTCGCTGCGGTTACGTGCCACAAAGCCGTCTTTCAGATAGTCATGCTCCACGGAAGAATGCTGCTGGACGCTGCTGAAACCGCAATGGTGATTCGTAAATACCAGTCCGTCTTCCGACACGACCACCCCCGAACAGAAACCGCCGAAACTCACTACGGCATCTTTCAATGAGGGACGTCTGGCACTGTATAGCTTGTCTGCCGGCATTTGCAAACCGAGCTCTTTCATTGCCCGGCGCGTCTGTTTATTCAGATTACCCAGCATCCACATGCCCTCATCCGCCTGCACCACCCACGCAGAAAGGCAGCAAACAACCACTGCTACAAATCTCAAAACCATATCGTTCTCTACTTAACTTTATATAAGTTTGCCTGCCCGTTTTGTACTCCCACACCGACAGCCTGTGCGGCCGGACGCTTCTCTTTCACCGCCTCCGGACATCACTCCGCAATCAGCCTCAGCTTTTCGGAACCCGTACGCGCTCTCAGCCATTCGGTTATTTTCTCCCTTTCACGGGCATCCGGATGCTTGCCGAACTTCAGGACGGCAAGCGTAACGGTATCTATCCGTACCGAATCGACCGTCAGCTCAAGTGCGTGCGAAATGGAAACCGACTTAACGGAGGGATAAAGCACCTTCAGCTCAGGGATAATCTTTTTGCCCAATTCATCGTATTTACGATACTGTTCCAAGTTCTTTTCCAAAGAAGAAATCTGCTGCTTCTGCTCCACCAGACGCTGTTCGCTGTTCTTGTAGAAATCTTCCATAACCATGGCGCGGATAGACGACATATCCAGCGACTCGTTATTCATTCCCTGGAGCACAACCAGCTTCGTATTGTCCAGTTTATAATCTTTCATTTTACTGCGGGCAATGGCAATAGAGGCTTCCGGCACTTCCTGACCTATCAGGACCACCCGTATCTCATGGTGCTTGCCCTCATGGTGGATTTTCTTATCCAATACCTGCGTATTCTCAAAGGCAAGCTGCTCGTTTACAAAGCGGTTGGCCGCACTTTCAAAGAAGGTATCCTGAATAATTCCCACTGTGAGGTACACCGCCGGACACATCGTAAGGACAGCTATCAGCACGATATACTTCCGCACCTTCTTTTCACGGTTCTTATCCACAAACTCCTTGCGCTGGAAGTGCATTACCCGTACGCCGATAAAAGTAGCCAGACTGATGAATACGGAGTTAATGAAATAAAGGTAGAATGCACCGAGGAAATAAATCAGGTTTCCCGTTGCCAGTCCATAACCTGCCGTACACAGCGGCGGCATCAATGCCGTGGCAATGGCGACACCCGGAATCACATTGCCTTTCTCCTTCGTGGAGAGTGCCACTACTCCCGCAAGACCGCCCATCAGTGCGATGAATACGTCATAAATCGTCGGTGAGGTACGCGCCAGCAACTCCGACTGCCCCTCGGCAACCGGGCTTACCAGGAAGAAGACGGTAGCCGTGGTGACACTGAACAGCGTAGTTATCAGGAAACTTTTCAACGAGCGCTTCATCAGCTCGAAATCGTTCAGACCCACTGAAAGCCCCACTCCCATGATAGGTCCCATCAACGGCGAGATAAGCATCGCACCGATAATTACAGCGGTAGAATTGACATTCAGACCGAGTGAAGCCATAAAGATGGCAAATATCAGAATCCATAAATTGGCCCCTTTAAACTCGACACCCTTACGAATGGAGTCTACAGTGGCAAGTTCATTGTCTTTATCTTTGCGCAAATCGAGATACTCTTTCAGGAAGTTCTTGACGGCAAATACATTCCGGTTGGGATTGACAGGCTGTTCCATAAAAATAATTCTATTTTCGGATAAAACGATTGATAACAGGTATTTGACTAAGCGGCAAATCGCGCTTTATAATATAGGCTATAAACAGGCATAACAACAGCGTACGGAACGTCATACGCAGACAGATGTTTTCAATAGGTACACATTCCGCAGCCACATAAAGCACCGCAGCCAACAGCACATAGCACCCTATCGACTTTAAATCGTACTGAATCGGGTATTTCTTCTGACCGACAAAATAAGAGAGCAGCATCGCAACGCCGTAACCCGTAAATCCGGCCCATGCGCAAGCCATATACCCGAACTTCGGAATTAAAAAGATATTCATCACCACCAGAATCGTGCATCCTATCAGTGAGAAATAAGCTCCCCAACGCGTTTCGTCAATCAGCTTGTACCAGAAAGAGAGATTGAAATAAATTCCCATGAAGATTTCCGCAGCCATTACAATGGGCACAACACGCAACCCCGGCCAATAGTCGCGGCCGATGTAGCGGAGAATATCCAGATAGAACATCACTGCCAGAAAAGCCACCAGTGTAAAGATGATAAAGAACTTCATGGCCTGCGCATACACCTGCTTGTTGTCCTTATCGCGGCTCTTGCCGAATACAAAAGGCTCGTAGGCGTAGCGGAAAGCCTGTGTCAGCATTGCCATCACCATGGCAATCTTGCTGGCGGCTCCATAGATGCCGAGTTGTACGGTGGCTTCCGCCTGGTCGGGGTAGACAAAGGGAAAGATAATCTTGTCCGCCACCTGATTCAGGATGCCCGCAATGCCCAACACCAGCAACGGCAGGCTATAAGCAAGCATCCGCTTCAGCAGTTTCCTGTCCAGCACATAAGCGAAACCGCGCAATTCGGGTATCATGCACAGCATGATGGTAGAAGTGCACACAAGATTGAAGAGGAAGGCATACGCCACATCATCGCCCTTCATCCAGACATAATAAATCAGGTTCAAGGCTATGTTCAGGAAGATGAACAGCAGTTTGAGCGCTGCAAACTTGACGGGCCGTTTCTTATAGCGCAGATAAGCGAAAGGAATGCTTTGAATGGCATCCATCGCCACTACAATCATCATCATTCCCACGTACCAGGGATGCTCTCCATATTCCAGCCAGTCGGCAACCGGTTGAAGAAACAGCAGTCCCAGCGCAAGGAATGTCAGCGCACCGATGCCTACGCTGAGCAATGTTGTGGAATACACCCGCATCGGGTCGTCCTCTCCTTTATTGGCAAAGCGGAAAAAGCCCGTTTCCATGCCGCACGTCAGCAGCACCAGCAACAGTGCCACCCACGCATAGATATTAGTCACAACGCCATAGCCCCCCGACTGTGCAGACAAGGCCATGGTGTATACGGGCACTAACAGATAGTTGAGGAAACGCCCCACAATACTGCTCAACCCGTAAATGGCAGTTTCTTTTGCCAATGATTTCAATCCAGCCACGTTATTCAGTGTTTTATTATACTCTCTCTAACCGGTCGCTTATCAATAAGCATCAATCATTAAATAACGTCTTCTGGCTATTGTAGAGGCTCCGCCCCAAATGTTTATAGGCCAGTTCCGTTACTTCACGACCGCGGGGAGTGCGTTTCAGGAAGCCTTCCTTTATCAGGAACGGTTCATAAACTTCTTCGATGGTTCCCGCATCTTCTCCCAAGGCCGTAGCGATGGTTGTAAGTCCCACCGGACCGCCTTTGAACTTATCGATAATCGTACAAAGTATCTTATTGTCTATCTCATCCAGTCCGTACTTGTCAATGTTAAGCGCCTCGAGTGCGAAATTGGCGATTTCCGTATCGATGCTGCCCGAACCTTTCACCTGTGCAAAGTCCCTCACGCGACGCAGCAAGGCATTGGCGATACGCGGCGTACCGCGGCTGCGGCTTGCGATTTCCGAAGCGGCTTCGCGCCGACGGACCTTTGTCTATCATGATGTCGATGCGGTAGTCTTCCATTGCCGAATACAGATACTCTTCCACTACGGGACTCAGCCGATGTATCTCGTCGATGAAAAGCACATCGTTCGGCTCCAGACTGGTGAGTACGCCTGCCAGGTCGCCCGGCTTGTCGAGCACCGGACCGGAAGTAATCTTGAAACCTACTCCCAATTCATTGGCTATAATGTTGGAAAGTGTGGTCTTTCCCAATCCGGGAGGACCGTGAAGCAACACATGGTCCAGGGCCTCGCCCCTGAGACGGGCAGCCTTCACGAAAATGCGCAAATTATCAACCACCTTATCCTGTCCGCTGAAATCCTCGAAGTTCAAAGGGCGGAGAGCGTTCTCGAAGTCACGCTCCTTGCTGGTGAGCTGATGCTCGCGTATGTTAAAATCTTCTTGTTCCATTAAAATTCAATCTATACAACGACAAAGATAGTGCAAACCGAGAGCAGAATAAAATGAATCCATTCATTTTTTATATCGAAATGCCGCTTATCTCCGCTTCCGGACAAAGATAAAGAAATCTTTCAACGTTTCATAAACTCCTTCCTTTCTTCTTCCGGGAATTTCTCTATGGCATAGCGCAGCATTGTCCGCGGCATCACCTTGCTGTGTTTCTCAAGAAACTGCACCAGCAAATCCTTATCCCTCTTTCCCATCTCACGCAGCATCCAGCCCACCGCTTTCCGCATCAAATCGTGCGGATGGTGCAGCAACCGTTCCGAAAGCGCCAGAATATCGGTGAAATCACCGTTTTTGATAAGCGTATAAGTAGAAACCACCGCAATGCGTTGTTCCCAGAGCAACACACCGTCTGCCAGGCGAT
>OHEB01000778.1_pt1 | contig 11556 bp, 9 predicted proteins | sample 1567081 | NCBI WGS metagenome assembly OHEB01 (sample SAMEA3879569, study PRJEB24766) | human gut metagenome | biome: human-associated habitat; feature: feces | place: USA | collected 1985/1987 | reverse complement strand
TTGGCTGATACCGTGCCGAAAATGCCCTCGGTAATGTCCCTGTTGTCCCATTTCAGCGGATAAAACTGCCGCCCCTCAACAAATGACAGCCGCACCCTGCCCCGTTCTATGTATTCCCTCATACTAATCTTCAATCCAACTATAGACAAAGCTCTCAAAATATGATATACTAAAAAGGGTAATAGAAATGCCAAAAAAGTATATCATAAGTAATGAAGAAGCAGAAGAAATAAGAGCATATCGAGAGTGTGTTACTGATAAATATACTGACCGAAGATTATATGCGGTACAGCTACTAGGCGAAGGGATGAAGCCAAAGGACATAGCAGAAAAAAACTAGATGCAGACAAAAGACAAATAAGCAGATGGGCAGCACAATTTTGCAACGGCGGAGGAATAAAAGGACTCATTCCCAAAGTTGGCGGAAGAATTCGTGAAAATATGAGTTTTGAAGAAGAAGCAACTTTTTTAGAACAATTTAAGACAATACCGCACAAACCATTGAAAATCAGGAAGAAAAATGGTATAATATAGTTATGAATAAACAACTGACATTCTCACTGATAAGCGATGAACTGGCACAAGCCAGAACAAGCAAAAAAGAATTTCTTGAAAAGATAGAGCAGATAATACCATTTGACGAGTGGATAGGGATAATCAGACCGTGCTATTACAAAGGAGAGCACGGAAACAAGCCCTACGACCTTTAGCTGATGCTTCGCATATTTCTTCTTCAGAACCTTTATGACCTTTCCGATATGAAAGTAATGAACGAGGTAATAGACAGCCGTGCATTTTCAGATTTCTGCGGAGTAGATTCACCCAATCAGGTTACCGATGGAGATACTATCGGAAGATTCAGAAATATACTTGTTGAAAATGGATTGCAGGAAAAACTGTTTCATCAGGTAATAGACATTCTCAGCGAAAAAGGCTTGATATTAAAGCGTGGAACGATAGTGGATTCCACTCTTATTGCTGCGCCGTCATCGACAAAGAACAAGGATAAAAAGCGTGATAAGGACGCTCATTCCGTGAAGAAAGGAAACCAATGGCACTTTGGATATAAGGCTCATATCGGAGTAGATAAGGACAGCGGACTTGTACATCATCTGAAAGTAACAGGAGCTAATGAACACGATGTAACAGCAACGCCTGATCTTATGCATGGAGAAGAGGAAGAATTATACGGTGACAGTGGATATATCGGTGCAGAAAAGCGAGAAAATGCAGTTGTAAAAAATAAAAATGGTCGAAAAATCAAATACAAGATAAACAGAAAACCGTCAACAATGAAAAAGCTTTCAAAAAACGGACAATATGCAGCAAAGAAAGCAGAACATAAAAAATCATCGGTCAGAGCAAAGGTCGAACACGTTTTTGCAGTCGTTAAACGGCTGTTCGGGTATCGTAAAACACGATACCGGGGTCTGCGAAAACAGACCGCCAAATTGAATATTATGTTTGCACTCGCAAACCTTTATCCGGCTGACAGAAAATCTCTGACGGCTTGATAAAGTGCGCCTGCAAGCAGATTTACAGAGGCAATATGCCCGTTACAGAGCTTTATGCGTTTAACTTGATTTGTGAGAATTTATTGGCGGAATTGTACGGTGTTGCCTTAACTATTTCCGAACAGGAGATAAGCAATTTTGTTGAAAAATTTATTGCTTCTGTTCCGGAAATTTTTTAAATCAAGTTTAAGACCCCATGATCTGGGCACTTAAAGTCATTTTTTGTGCATTTACTATTGATTTTTCTAGGTCCACAGCTATTTTTGATGTGCGAAGTTTGAGTTATGGATATTATGATGCCACGTCTGAACGGATATGAAGCCACAAAGCAGATACGCTCTCTGAAAAATCGTCCCAACGCAGTTACTATCCCTATTATTGCAATGACGGCAAACGCCTTTGCGGAGGATATTCAGGCTTCTCTTGTTTCGGGAATGAACGCTCATATTGCAAAGCCCCTTGTTATGGAGGAGGTCATCAAGGTTATTTCCGTTAATCTCAATTGATAGGAACAAATTTGCACCGCACAGGCTCTGTGCGGTGCTTTTTTTGACCTTGCCCCATTTTGGAAGCAAAAAAATTATCCTCCTGAAGCTGTTGCTTTCAGAGGATAATTTTTGGGAGAAAGATTAAGGTATAGAAGAATGAAGAAGACAAAAAAACAATTAGGAATAACCTATGTTCTTATTATATTATATTAGTGATTTAAAATCTATCCAGATATTGCGAATAACATACTGTTTATTGCGCTGTTTATGCGAATTGGAAGAAATAAAATAATCAATTATTGTTCGAATACGCTAATAATAATCAATTTTTGCTCTTTTTTTCATTTGGTATTTACAAACGAAAAATTCGATGATATAATTTGTTTATAAAGCAACAGCAAAAATTGACTAAGATTATCGAAACGCAAACCAATTAAATTAATGGAGGTTGGAATAATGAAAAAAATCAAGTCAATTGCAGCATTATCACTTGCTGTCCTTATGATGGCAGGAATGGCAGGCTGCGGAAACACTGCGGGCGGAAACGAGGGTGCTGATGCTCCTGCTGCAAGCGGAGATGCAGGAACAACTGCTGCAGGCGGAGATGCAGGAACAGAAGCTTCCTCCGGAGAGATCAAGGAGTTTACAGCTTTCTTCTCCGTTCCCGGAAATGAGATCAATTCTGACAACAGGATCCAGCAGGTAATTGCCGAAAAGATCGGCGCAAAGTGCAAGGAGACATGGCTCACAGGTCAGACTGCCGAGGAAGCTATCGGCGTTATGATCGCAGGCGGCGAATACACCGACTTTATCGTAGGCTCCAGCGGAAGCACCACTCTTATTGATGCGGGTGCCCTTATCCCTATCGACCAGTATTGGGACAACTATCCTAATGTAAAGAATTTCTACTCCGATGCTGAATGGAATCAGATTAGAAATGCAGACGGTCACGTTTACATCATTCCTCAGTTCGGAAATGTTTATATGTATGACACAGGTACAATACATAACGATGAAGCATTCTGGATTCAGACAAGAGTTCTCAAGTGGGCAGGCTATCCCAAGATCGAAACACTTGATGAATATTTCGATGTTATCGAGAGATACCTTGAGGCTAACCCCACAATGGAGGACGGCACTCCCAACATCGGCTATGAGATCCTCACAGATGACTGGAGATATTTCTGCCTTGAGAATGCTCCCTTCTTCCTTGACGGTTATCCCAACGACGGCTGCTGCATAGTTGACGAGACTACACATCAGGCTATCGACTACAACACCACTCCCACTGCAAAGAGATATTTCCAGAAGCTCAACGAGGAATATCGGAAGGGCGTTATCGACCCCGAGACATTTACTCTTAACTATGACCAGTACATCGCTAAGCTTTCTTCCGGACGTGTATGCGGTATGGTTGACCAGCACTGGAATTTCCAGGACGCTGAGAACGCTATCAAGCAGCAGGGTCTTGATGACTGCACATATGTACCTCTTGGAATCGTAATTGACAAGGGTATCGAAGAGCGCTACCACAGCGAGGCTGCTCTTGACGCAACAGGCGGTATCGGTATCACAGTTAGCTGCGACGATATCGAAGGCGCAATGAAGTTCCTCAACGATCTTCTTTCTCCCGAGATCCTCACACTCCGTAACTGGGGTCAGGAAGGCATTGACTATTTCGTAGGCGATGACGGTCTCTTCTACAGAAACGAGGAACAGCGTAAGAATTCAGTAGATCAGGCTTACATCAACGCTAATATGTGCTCTTACTCCTACTTCCCCGGCTACATCGGCATGGATCACGACGGCATCAATGCTTACAACCCCAGCAACCAGCCCGCAGAGTTCTATGAGTCTCTTCTCGAGCCTGTAAAGGAATGCTTCAACGCATACGGCGTTCAGACCTACACTCAGATGCTCAATCCTTCAAAGGAAAAGTCTCCCTGGTTCCCCATGTGGTCTTATTCCAACGCATTCACAACCGAAACTCCTTGGGGTCTTGCTAAGGTAAACATGGACGAGGTTAAGCACGAGTACCTTCCTAAGGTTGTTATTTCCGATGATTTTGAGTCTGCATGGAACGAATATCTCACTGTTTATAATGACAGATGCGATATCGAGGCATATCTCAATGCTCTTACCGAAGAGGTTCAGAGAAGAATTGCCGTTGCAGAAGGCGACTGATTTTTTGAACATAATAAACAGTGCAGTTTAAGTATGACGGAATCGTCTCATAACAGGCGGTTCCGTCAGCTTACAATAAGGAGTGAGCAAAATTCGCTATGGCAATGACTTCACAATCTGAAAAAAAGCAGGGTATAACCCTCAAGCAGCTAAAAAGTCAGAAGGTTCTGATCCTGCTGTCAATCCCTTTTATAATTTATGTTATTATTTTCTGCTATGTGCCCCTTGGCGGCTGGCTTATGGCATTTCAGAATTATAAGCCGAAAAACGGTCTTCTTCATTCAGAGTTTGTGGGACTTGCAAAATTTGAGTTCCTTTTCTCAAACGATCAGTTTTTAAAGGTCATCAGAAACACTCTGGCAATGGGTGTGATAAACCTTGTGCTGGGTACTGTTACGGCAATTCTCTTTGCCATACTGCTCAGCGAATTTCGTTTCAACAGAGGAAAGAAGCTGGTTCAGACAATTTCATATCTGCCCCACTTCCTTTCATGGGTAATTGTAACAGGTATCGTATTTGACGTTCTTTCCACCGAGAACGGTATCGTGAACGAGATACTTGTAAATCTTCATATCATTGACAAGCCCTTCAACTTCCTTGCAGACCCCAAATGGTTCTGGTGGATAGTTGGATTTGCGAATGTCTGGAAGGAAACAGGCTGGAACAGTATCATCTATCTTGCAGCCATTACATCTATCAGCCCCGACCTTTATGAGGCTGCCTCTATCGACGGTGCGGGCAGACTTGCAAAAATATGGCACATCACACTCCCCGGTATCAAGCCTACCTTCTTTATCCTGCTTATCATGAACATCGGAAACGTTCTTAATGCAGGCTTTGAGGTTCAGTACCTGTTGGGCAACGGTCTTGTTCAAAGTGTTTCTCAGACAATTGATATCTATGTGCTCAAATACGGTATCAGCCAGGCAGACTACTCTCTCGGTACTGCTGCAGGTATTTTCAAAAGCGTTGTAAGTCTGATACTGATCGTTATCGCCAATCAGCTTGCAAAGAAAATGGGCGAGGAACACCTATTCTAAAGAAAGGAGAACAGCAAACTATGACAAACAAATACAAGGTCCCGCCGCAGATAAAAGTAAGAGTCAAATCTGCAAATGAGATCGGAAACGGAAAAAAAGCCTTCCTCAGCCGACGTACAGCGGGCGACGTTATTTTCGATACTGTTAACTTTATCATAATGATCGTCTTTACCATCACAATGCTGTATCCTCTTCTTAACACGGTTGCGGTGTCCTTCAACGACGGTACGGACGCTCTCAGAGGCGGCATTCACCTTTGGCCCAGAATGTTTACCTTTGATAACTACAAGGCGGTGCTTAGAAGAGATCTTATGCCCACAGCAGCTAAGATCTCAGTTCTCAGAACCGTTATCGGCACAGTTTCTTCTACCTTTGTAACATCACTTCTTGCTTATGTTCTAAGCCGCAAGAATTTCATTTTCAAGAAACAGCTGTCCTTGATCTATGTTATCACCATGTATGTTTCGGGCGGTCTTATCCCTGTATTCCTTGTTTATAAGGCACTGGGTCTTACAAACAGCTTCTGGGTGTATATTCTTCCCGGAATGGTAAGTGCATTTAATATGCTCGTTATCCGTACATATATGAACGGTCTTCCCGAGAGCCTCAGCGAATCTGCCGAGATCGACGGTGCGGGTCATATGACAATTTTTATAAAGATCATTTTCCCGCTTTGTATGCCTGTAATTGCAACAGTTGCTCTCTTTACCGCTGTCGGACAGTGGAACTCATGGTTTGATGCTATGCTCTACAACCGTATGAGCGATAATCTCACAACCTTGCAATATGAACTTATGAAGCTCCTGAGCGCTGTTACCACCTCGGGCAAGGGACAGACTGCTCAGACAATGGAACACGCCAGCGGTATGGTAACACCTACCTCTGTCCGTGCAGCTGCAACGGTCATAACATCTCTCCCCATAATATGTCTGTATCCTTTTCTGCAGAAGTATTTCGTGGCAGGACTTACTATTGGCGGTGTAAAGGAATAATATGAAAATAGGCTGTCTGTTAGGGTATTGCCGATAAGATGAATTTATCGGTACCGAGCCGCAAGCTTTGTCTTTCTTACGAAATGGCAAAGACGTGGCTTCCCCTTGGACGGCCTTTTGCGTTTTTCTATTGAAATTATTTCAATAGTATGCTATGATAATGTACAGATAGCAAAAATGCATCAAGCGGAGCGTGATACATATTATGATAAATAAAAGAAAAACAGTTGGAGTATTTCTGTGTGCGATAACAAGTGAACAGAAAAAGGAACTGTGCAGAAGCATATCCCGAGCAGCAAAGGATCTGGATTATAATGTGATCTTTTTCAGCTTTATCGGTACTATCGGTGCTGACTACCAGAATTATGCACAGAACGAACATAAAATGCTTGATATTATTCCTTTTGATGAGCTGGACGGTATTATTTTTGACAACAGCAACAGCTTCACCGATGATATCAAAAATAAGATCATGTCTCATATAAAAAAATGCAGATGCCCTGTTGTAACAATAGGTGAACCCTGCAATGATTATTACAGCGTGCATATCGACAACTCCGAGGGCATAAAAAATATGGTAAGGCATTTTGCAAAGCATCATGGCTTTAAGCATATTGGATTTATGTCAGGTATCCCGGGACACTGCGACGCTGTGGAAAGATATGCGGCTTTTCAGAGCGCAATGAGGGAATGCGGACTTCCCGAGGACGGCGTCGGTGTTTTTCACGGTGATTTCTGGTACAACAAATGCTACGAAGCAGCCGATTTTTTTCTTAATTGCTGCCCCCGTCCCCAGGCTATTGTCTGTGCAAATGATTATATGGCATACTCTCTCTGTGATGTGTTGATAGGTAAGGGAGTAAATGTCCCCGAGGATATATGTATTTCGGGCTTTGACGGTGTGTATGAAGCGAAAATGCATGTTCCCCCCATTACCTCCGCACAGGTGAATCTGAACACATTGTCACGCACAGCCTTTGAAATAATAGAAAATGTGAATAACGGCAGACCACAGGAAAAATGCGTTAATTTATACACGGACAGCTGCTTTACAGGCTCCTGCGGCTGTAATGTCAACTACTACAAAACTGAAGCGGACAAATCCCGTGAGATAAATTCACTTTTCCGGAAGAATACTTTTACACTTTATCATATTTATTCTGTTGAAGCGGCTATGCTTGAAATGAACCGTGTAACGAAAATTGAACAGATATCGGATATACTTTCACAATTCGGCGGCAATATCGGCGATTATGAAAAATTCTTTATGTTTACCTTTACTGACAGGAAGGGCAGAAGCTCCTTCGAGACCGAGATACGCTCACCCTCTGAGCAGGTGTATCCCGCAATATGGATAGACAGAAGCGGCAGCTCCCTTCGCCCCGAGAAATATTTCTCCACTAATACGCTTATCCCCGCAGATTCGGCGGAGTCTCCTTGCTGTTATTACATATCATATATCCATTTTGAAAATCACTGCTTCGGTTATTCTGCAATATCAATGAAAAATGACGAACCCTTCAGCGAGTTTTATAATATCTGGATAGCTAATATTGCTGTTGCCCTTGAAACTCTTCTTCACAAAAACAGTATCAGGGAGCTGGTGGAGGATCTGGAAATAGCAAGCACCCATGATAAGCTGACAGGTATGTATAACAGACGAGGCTTTGAAAAATGTATGAACAGAGCCTTTGATGAGAAAAAAGAAGAACAGCAGTCCACTGTTGCAGCCATTGTTATTGATATGGACAGGCTTAAATCCATCAATGATGTTTACGGTCATACAGAGGGAGATTACGCAATAAATTCCCTTGCTCACATTATTTCCGCCTGCTGCACCGAAAATGAGATAGCAGGAAGAACGGGCGGCGATGAATTTTACGTTTTTGCTTTTGACTATTCGGAAGAAAAGGCAATGCACTATAAAAAGCGGTTCAACGCAGCTCTTGATGATTTTAACAAGACCGAAAACAAGCCCTATACCCTTAATGCCAGCATTGGTATATACATGGCTGATATCTCGCAGCACACCTTACCCGAGGATTTTTTTAAGCGTGCCGATGAAGAAATGTACGCCATGAAACGTGAACATAAGGTCAGAGAGCTGCAGACAAAAATCTGATAACAACAAGAACACCGCACATTTATGAAATGCTCCCATTTCATAAATGTGCGGTGTTTGTTATTGGTTATGTAAATCTTTTCGATGTCTGAGTGGTTCTGTAAAGCTTTTTGTATTCCGAGGGAGTGCAGCCGTTTATGCTTTTGAACACTCGGTTGAAGGTGGTGAGGCTTGCAAAGCCTACCTGCATTGCCACATCGGTTATGGAGCTACCGCTTTCAAGGAGAAGAAGCTCGGCTGCCTTTATTCGGCGTCGGTTCAGGAAGTTGATAAAGGTCGTGTTGCTGTATTTTTTGAATATCCTTGAAAAATGATATGGGCTGTAGCCTGCGATATCGGCAAGCTTTTCAAGAGTAATATCGTTTGCATAATTCTGCTCAATATATTTGAGTATCAGATTGAATTTGTCCACATATTTTCCGCCGTCGTCGTATTTTATCTCGTTTAGCTGATACTCCTTTATCCTTGCAAGGAGAGTTACCAGCTTAATGTAGATATACACCTCGGTTATGTCGGTGTAATTTGAATACAGAATGTATATCTCCTCCAGGATATGATTCATGGATTTTAGAAATTCCTTGTCATAATCCGAATTTATGAGCACAGGCTCTGAAAGGACAGAATAAAGCTCGGACAGTGCGGGGTTTGCCGCCAAGGAATTGTTGTCGCACAGGAAGATGATCCTTCTGCCCGACTGTGCTTTCAGATTGTGAAGAGTGCCCCCGGGGATTATCAGGATATCCCTTTCGGAAAGCTTATAATTCTTGCCTGCGCATACAGCCTCAAAGCCGTTTGTGAGGGGCATGATTATTTCTATGGCGTTGTGCCAGTGGAGAGGATATTCCTCATCCTCATTATTGTCGTATAACAGAACACTTCGGTTTGGAACATAATCGACTGTTTCGTAGTCGCCGTTAAGATGTACGATCATATAAGCCCCACCGTTCCTTTTTGTTGTAATTTTTCAAGCAAAAGCTTTGAAATAGCGGCATAAATTGATATCTTGTAATAAATCTTGGTATCATCGGAACAATTTTTGTAACGTTTATATTACTATAATAACACGTCTTGTATAAAAAGGCAATACATTTGACCTGTTTTTTGTAAAGCCATACAAATCTCGCATAAAAAAATAGCACAATATGTGAAATCAAAAACGCAAAAAACGATTGGTAAATCTCGTGAGATTGTTATATAATTTAGTCATTCAATACGACATACGGACAAAGGGCGAAAACGAACATATTTCTGCCCACGTAAATGCAGCTTTTAAAGAAGGTTGGTCAATACTATGAGCGTAAGAGTTTCTAATAAGCAGTACAAGAATTTCGGAAACTGCGTATTTCTGGATAACGGTCTTATTTCTCTCGGTGTTACAGTGGATCTGGGCCCGAGGATAATATATTTCGCCCGCAGGGGCAAGGAAAATGTCCTGTTTGAGGATGTTGAACGCCGCTTTACCGAGCCTGCAGGTGAATACGGCAGCTGGGTGGCTTACGGCGGTCACAGGATATGGATAGCTCCCGAGGTAAATCCCGAGACATATTATCCCGATAATGCCCCGGTGAGCTGCAGTATAGAGGGTAATAGGCTTATCCTGACTCCTCCCGCAACACCCTTCGGCAAGGAATTTACGGTCATTATTGAGATTGACGATACTGCTCCTGTGGTAAAGCTCACTCACAGGATAAAAAATGTTTCCGAGTCAGAGACAGAGTTTGCTCCCTGGTCGGTAACAAGTCTTTCCGACGGCGGAGTTTGCATGATACCCGTAAATACCGCCAAGAGAGGATATCTCCCCAACAGAGTTATCAGTCTGTGGGATTACTCGGATATCTATGACAGCAGATTCAAAATGAGCAATTCCATGGTGCGCATAAGGCAGGATTCCTTTATTCGCAAGGCGTTCAAGGCGGGCTTTAATCTCGAGGACGGCTTTGCGGTGTATGCGGTTAAGGAGCAGATCTTTGCGAAATGTATTTCCGAATACAAGGACGTCTGCTATCCCGATTTTTCCTGCAACTTTGAGGTTTACACCAACGATCTTTTCCTTGAATGTGAGTTTCTGGGCGAAAAGCGGAAATTTGCAACCGGCGAGGAAGCTGTGCTTTGTGAAAAGTGGTGTCTTCTTGACAACAGTAATAATGCTGAGCCGTCCGATATGATGGACAATATCGGAAATCGCATTAATGAACTTATAAATTAAAATCATCCTTGAAAGGAATCAGAGAAAATGAAAAAATATCTTGACAAATCTCTTTCTGCCCTTGAAAGAGCGAAAGCTCTGGTTGATGAAATGACCGTTGAGGAGCAGGCGGGTCAGCTTAGATACGATGCTCCTTCTGTTCCGAGACTGGGCATTCCTGCGTATAACTGGTGGAATGAGGGCCTCCACGGTCTTGCACGTTCGGGCGTTGCAACAATGTTCCCTCAGGCTATCGGTATGGCTGCCATGTTTGACACCGAACTTGTGGAAAAGGCGGGAGACATCACCTCCACCGAGGCGAGGGCAAAATACAACGTTTACACAAAATACGATGACAGGGACATTTACAAGGGACTTACTCTCTGGGCTCCCAACATCAACATTTTCAGAGATCCGAGATGGGGCAGAGGTCATGAGACTTATGGCGAAGATCCTTTCCTTACAGCCGAAAACGGCAAGGCATATGTAAGAGGTCTGCAGGGTGACGGAGAGGTCATGAAAACCGCTGCCTGCGCAAAGCATTTTGCCGTTCACAGCGGTCCTGAGTCCATAAGGCATGAATTTAACGCCGAGGCTACACAGAAGGACATGGAGGAAACCTATCTTCCCGCATTTGAAGCCCTTGTTAAGGAAGCAAAGGTCGAAAGCGTAATGGGCGCATACAACAGGGTAAACGGAGAAGGCGCCTGCGCAAGCAAGTTTCTTATGGGCAAGCTGAGTGAATGGGGCTTTGACGGATATTTCGTTTCCGACTGCTGGGCTATCAGGGATTTCCACGAGCATCACGGTCTTACGAAAAATGCGGTGGAGTCGGCTGCGCTTGCTCTTACAGCAGGCTGCGATGTGAACTGCGGCTGTACTTATGTTAATGTGCTTGCGGCTTTAGACGAGGGTCTTGTTACTAAGGAGGACATCAGAAAAGCCTGCGTTCATCTTATGAGGACACGCATAAGACTTGGTATGTTCGACGATAAGACCGAGTTTGATGATATTCCTTATAATATTGTCTC
>OHEB01000775.1_pt1 | contig 11567 bp, 7 predicted proteins | sample 1567081 | NCBI WGS metagenome assembly OHEB01 (sample SAMEA3879569, study PRJEB24766) | human gut metagenome | biome: human-associated habitat; feature: feces | place: USA | collected 1985/1987 | reverse complement strand
AACAAACGGGGTATGAGACATGAAGAAATTGTTAGCAACCATTCTGGCACTGGTCATGGCGCTGGGCCTGTGCAGCGTCAGCTGGGCTACAGATCCGGCGGTTGCCAAAGTTGGTGGCCAAGAGTATGCGACACTGGAAGAGGCTGTCGACGCGGCCACTGAGAAAGCGACCGTGACCCTGCTGGCGGATACCCGCGAGAATGTTACCATAAGCACGAATAGGCTGACCCTCGACCTGAACGGTCACACCCTCAACGGCGGCACCGTGAAGGGCAAGCCCGCGCTGACCGTTACAGCCCGCTACGTCACCGTCAAGGACAGCAGCGAGGCTCAGACCGGTACCATCATGCGTGAGGATACCGCGGAGACCTCCGGCGTCAGCTCCCACTATGTCATTGACGTTCAGGGCAAAAGCTTGCTGACCTTCGAGAGCGGCACCGTCAAGAACAACAGCGGCAACACGGAGGGGAAGGGTGCGTCTCTGGTGCGCGTCGGCGACGACAGCGTTTCTGCTTGGCCGCAGTTGACTATCAAGGGCGGTACGTTTACTCAGGACAACTTCGTGGCCATCAAGGTCGACCGCGGTACGCTCTACCTGAATGACGGCAAAGTGAATTCCGCTAACAGCTACGCCATTGAGAACTGGCACAACGCTACCATCAAGGGCGGCACGGTCAACGGCGCAGTGGCGGCCTGGACGTACAGCGGCGGGTACAACAGCGATCTGGAGATCAGCGGCGGCACCATCAATGGCAATGTTACTTCCGTGAACTACGGCAATGCCGAGGACAGGACCGCGACCGTTACTATTACGGGCGGCACCGTCACCGGCGAGCTGGGCGCCTATACCTATAACAATGGTTCGACTGCTGCCGCTGACGCCACCATGGCTACTATCAAGGTCACCGGCGGTACGTTCAAAAACGATCCCAGCAAATATGTGGTCGAGGGTTCTACCGCCACGAAGAACAGCGAGGGCAAGTACGGTGTGGAGAAGGCTTATCTCGCCAAGGTCGGCGACACCTCCTACTACACCATGGAGGAGGCGTTCGAGGCGCAGACGGCCAGTGGTAAGCCCATCGTTATGCTGCGCGATTATACCACCGGTTCACCGTTCAGATCCGGCAGCATTAACCGCACGGTGGATCTGAATGGCCACACCTGGACCTGCACCGGCACGGATGCAAACAGCGCGGCCTTCGAGATCAACAACTCCAACGTGACGCTGACCGTGAAGAACGGTACTGTGGTCAGTAACTCCATGGTGGGTCTGATCCCCTCCGCTATGGGCGGCACCATCAAGTATGACAACGCCGGTCTGGTATTCGAGGACGTCACCATGACGGCCAACGGCCACAGCGGTATCGAGACCAACGGCAACAACACCAACGACAGCATCACGCTGAAAAACAGCACGCTCAACGTGCCCAACGGCTTTGGCATCTACTTCCCCAGCAGCGGCACGCTGACCATCGACAACAGCAAGATCAACGCCAAGACCATGGGCGTGCAGGTCTGCGCCGGCAGTCTGGAGATCACCGGAGAGAGCGCCATCACCGTCACCGGCGATGCGGTGCCCAAGACCGAGAATGACGGCGCCATTCAGGACGGCGCGGCTATCTCCGTAGTGGACCGTACCGGCTACAAGGGCCTTGGTAAGGTTGAGGTAAAGAACGGCAGCTTCACCGCCAAAACCGATGAGGCACTGAAGGCGTATAAGTACGAGAATAAGGAGGAAGGCAAGTTCGACAACGACGATAAAAAGCTTACCGTCACCGGCGGTACGTTCTCCAGCCAAGTGCCCAGTGAGTATGTTGCTGCAGACAAGAGAGTCCGCGTGGACAACGCGAACAGCTATACTATTGTGACGAACGGCAGCATCACCAGCGGCACCTACACCGAGGAGCCCACGGTGGCCCCCGGCTACAAGGCGGTCAAGAATGATGATAATACTTGGCGTGTGGAGAGAACCTCCTCCGGCGGCTATTACTACTACGGCCCCTCTATCACCGCCGTTCTCAACGGCACCAACAAGTCTGCCACAGACTATCCCGGCGGCCTGGTGTTCCGTTCCACCGCGGCGTTCAGCACCTTCCAGGGTGTCCAGGTGGACGGCAAGACCCTTGCCAAGTCCAACTACACCGCCGAGGAGGGCTCCACCGTGGTGTACCTGAAGGCCGCGTACCTCAAGACGCTGGCGGCGGGCAAGCACACCATCACCATCCTGTCCACGGCGGGCAACACCAGCATGGACTTTACCATCGGCGGCAAGAGCAGCAGCCCCAAGACCTTCGACGCGGGCGTGGGTATCTACGCCGTGACGGCTGTCCTGTCTGTGACCGGCATGGCCTGGACCGCTAAAAAGCGTCACTAAGCGAAAAAAGAAAGCCCGAAAGGGCTTTCTTTTTTTGCATATATCCGTTTACCGGGCGTTGTAGGCGGCGATGCCCTTGGCCAGCAGGTCCATGGCGCGCTCCAGGTCCGCCTGCTTCAGCACATAGGCGATGCGGATCTCGTTCTTGCCCTTGCCGGGGGTGCCGTAGAAGGGCTCGCCGGGGGCAAACATCACGGTGTCGCCGTTGTCCTCGAACTCCTCCAGCAGCCACTTCTGGAAGGCATCGGCATCGTCCACAGGCAGGGCGGCCATGATGTAGAAGGCGCCGCGGGGGCACTCGCAGACCACGCCGGGTATCTCGTGCAGCTTATTGACCACCGTATCGCGGCGGCGCTTGTACTCCTCACGGACGGCGGCAAAGTAGTCGGGACCGACGGTGTACAGCGCGGCAGCGGCCACCTGGTCCAGTGTGGGCACGGACAGACGGCACTGGGCGTACTTCATGGCCTGCGCCATCAGCTCCTTGTTGCGGGAGATCATGCAGCCGATGCGGGCGCCGCAGGCGGAGAACCGCTTGGAGACGGTGTCGATGACGATGACGTTCTCGGCCGCGTCCTCGAACTGGCCCATGGACTGCAGGGGCTCGCCGGCGTAGACGAACTCGCGGTAGGCCTCGTCGCCGATGATGAACAGGTCGTGGGCCTTGGCCACGTCCACCAGCATACGCATCTCCTCCGGCGTCAGGACGGCGCCGGTGGGGTTGCCGGGGTTGGTGACCATGATGGCGCGGGTGTGCTCGTTGATCTCCGCCTCGACCTTGGCGCGGTCGGCGTAGTGGTAGCCGTCATGGGGAGAGGTGGGGATGGGGTGGATGCTTGCGCCGCAGGTGTAGGCCATGGTGTTGTAGTTGGGGTAGAAGGGCTCGGGGATGAGGATCTCATCGCCGTCGTCCAGGATGCAGTTCATGGTGATCTGCAGCGCCTCGCTGCCGCCGTTGGTGATGAGGATATCACCGGCATCGAAGTGCATACCCAGATCGGCGTAGTACTTGCGGATGGCCTCGATCAGCTCCGGGATACCGGGGGACGGGGCATAGGCCAACACCGGCAGGTCAAAGTGCTTCACCGCGTCGAAGTACGCCTTGGGCGTCTCGATATCCGGCTGACCGATGTTCAGATGATAGATCTTCCTGCCCTTGGCCTCCGCCGCCACCGCGTAGGGGTGGAACTTCCGCATGGGGGACAGGCCGCATTTCAAGACCTTGCTGGAAAACTTCATGGTGGTTCCTCCTTATCTCGTTCTCATGTATCGTAATAGTAGCGCTTTTTCGCGGAAGTTGCAAGAGCAACTTGAGAAAAAGGCCGCCCTTTGGCGGCCTTTTACATTGTGCTCAGTTCATCTGCTTGCGGCGGCTCAGGTTCACGGTGCCGTCGGTAATGGAATTCAGGGAGTCCAGGCTGCGGCCGGTGCCCTCGGCCACACAGGAGATGGCGCCCTCGGCCACCACGGTGTGGATGCCGGTGCGGGCCTCGATCAGCTTGTCAAAGCCGTCCACCAGGCTGCCGCCGCCGGTCATAACGATGCCATTGTTGGAGATGTCGGCCACCAGCTCGGGCGGGGTGCGCTCCAGCACGCCGTGGACCGCCTCGAGGATGCGCTCTACCGGCTCCTCGAAGGCCTCCAGCATCTCGGTGGAGCTGACGTTGATGACCTTGGGCAGGCCTGTCACCAGGCAGCGGCCCTTGATCTCGATGGACGTCTCCTGCTCCTTGGGGAAGACGCAGCCGATCTGCATTTTCATCAGCTCGGCGGTGCGCTCGCCCACCAGCACGTTGTGCTTGCGGCGCATATACTTGACGATGGCCTCGTTGAACTGGTCGCCGGCCACCTTGATGGAGGCGCTCTCCACCACGCCGGAGAGGGAGATGACGGCGATGTCGCTGGTGCCGCCGCCGATGTCCACCACCATGTGGCCGTCAGGCTTGGAGATGTCGATTCCGGCGCCGATGGCCGCGGCCACAGGCTCCTCGATCAGATACACACGGCGGGCGCCCGCCTGGATGCCGGCGTCCACCACGGCACGCTCCTCGACCTCGGTGATGCCGGAGGGCACGCAGATGATGACGCGGGGCTTGAACAGCTGGAAGCCGCCCACCACCTTGCGCAGGAACTCGCGGAGCATACGCTCGGTCATGTCGTAGTCGGAGATCACGCCCTCGCGCAGGGGGCGGATGGCCACGATATTGCCGGGGGTACGGCCCAGCATGGCCTGGGCCTCGGCGCCCACCTTCAGCAGCTTGCCGGTATTCTTGTCAATGGCCACCACGGACGGCTCATTCAATACGACGCCCTTGCCCTTTACGTACACCAGTACGGAGGCGGTGCCCAGGTCGATGCCGATATCTTTTGCAATGGAACACATACTACTGCACCTCTATCTTGTCTTTCGTTTCGGGCGGGTGCGCCCGTTACCCTCTGATTTATCTATTATACCGATTGAGAAAGAATATTGCAACTGCGAAATGAAAATCGCGGTATTTTCTGTATTCTATACGGAAACGCCGAAGTCCATACCTCAATTATCACGGGCCATGGCCAGCGTCAGGCAGACCACGTCCGCCGCCCCGGCGGCCTTCAGCACCCGGACGCACTCGGTGAGCGTGGCGCCGGTGGTGATGATGTCGTCGATGAGCAGGAATCGCTTTCCGGCGATGGCGTCCGGGTCCACCGGCTCGTAAGCGCCCAGCACATTGGCCCGGCGCTCCGCCGGGTCACCGATACCGGACTGGGCCGGGTTGTCCCGCACCTTACGCAGTGTCTCCTGCGGCTCCGTGTGCCAGTCCACGCACAGGCTGGCGCACAGCATACGCGACTGGTCGAAGCCACGCTTTTTCAGGCGCTGTTTGCTCACCGGCACCCAGGTGACGGCATCGAAGCGGTCGGCGTAGACCTCCGCCGCCTTTTCGGCCATCAGCACACCGTAGGCGTTCAGGTCCTCGATGCGCCGCTTGAATTTGAAGGCCAGAAGGGCGTCGCGGACGCGGCCCTCGTAATACAGCGGCGCGGCACATTCGCCGAAGGTGCCGGTGCGTACCTTATCGCACCGGGGCAGCGACGCTTTGCATGTCCCGCACAGCAGCTCCCTGCCCACGATCCGCCCACAGAACGGGCAGTGCCGCGGGAAGAACAGATCCAGCATATTCCGCTGAAGCTTGTCCAGCCAGTCGTTAGCGCTCATACCATCCCCTCCTTCAGCCGGCGGCGCAGGCCGCTGTACCGGCGCTGCTGCTTGTTGTTGGCGGCCATCTGGGCCAGGACGGTATCGTCCCCGGCGAGGATAAGCAGCCTGCGGGCACGGGTGATAGCCGTGTACAGCACGCCGCGCACCAGCAGCGACGGCGCGGCGGACGCCGCGGCCAATATCACCGCCGGATACTCGCTGCCCTGGGATTTATGTACGGTGACGGCGTAGGCCATATCCAGCTGGCTCAGCAGGTCAGCGGTGTACACCGCCGTGCGGTCGTCAAACCGCAGGGTGATGAGCTCGCCGCCGGGGTCGATGTCCTGAATCACGCCCACGTCGCCGTTGAAAATACCGCTGCCGCCGGAGCCGTCCTCCTTCTCCCACAGCACATCGTAGTTGTTCCGGGTCTGCATGACCCGGTCACCCACCCGGAACGTCATGTCGCCCCACTGCTTCTGGCGCTTACCGCGCTCCGGCGGATTCAGCGCCGCCTGCAGGGCCCGGTTCAGCGCCGCCGTACCGCAGGGGCCCTTTCGGGTGGGGGAGAGCACCTGTATCTGCTCGGCGGGAATACCCATGTTTTTGGGCAGGCGGTCGCGGCACAGCTCCACCACCGTCTGCACCAGGCGATCCGGCGCGCGGCGGCGCAGGAAGAAGAGGTCGCCGCTGCCGCTGTTCTCCAGCGGCGGCAGCTCGCCGCGGTCCACGGCGTGGGCGGCGCGGATGATGGCCGACTGCTCCGCCTGACGGAACACCTGGGTCAGGGACACCGCCGGCACCACACCGCTGCGGAGCATATCCCCCAGCACGCTGCCGGGGCCTACGGAGGGCAGCTGGTCCGGGTCGCCTACCAGCACCAGGCGGCTTCCCGGCCGCATGGCCTCCAGCAGGGAGCGCATCAGCTCGATATCCACCATGCTCATCTCGTCCACGATGACAGCGTGGACCTCCAGCGGATCCTGTGCGTTCTTCTTAAAGGCCGTCTGGCCGGTGAGCTCATTGTAGCTCATGCCCAGGGCACGGTGGATGGTCTGGGCCTCCCGGCCCGTCACCTCGCCCAGGCGCTTGGCGGCGCGGCCGGTGGGCGCCAGCAGCGCCACATCCAGGCCCATACGCTCGTACAGGGCCACGATGCCCCGCAGAGACGTGGTCTTGCCGGTACCGGGGCCGCCGGTCAGCAGCAGTATACCGCCCTGGGCCGCCAGGCACACCGCCTGCCGCTGCAGAGGCGCATAGGCCACGCCCTGTTCCTTTTCGATATCGTCGATGACCTTCTCCGCCCGGGGCAGCACCTCCACCGGCGTCCGCACCAGCGACAGCAGGCGCTCCGCCACGAAGGTCTCCGCCTGGTACAGCCGGGGCAGATAGCAGCCCTGCACCCCGGCGATGGTCTTTTCCACCACGCCGAAGCCCTCGATAAGCTTGTCCAGCGCCAGCTCCAGCTCGTCCGGCGTCACGGCCAGCAGCTGCGACGTAGCGAAGAGCAGCTTCTCGCGGGGCAGGAACACATGGCCGTTGGCGGCGTTGTGCTCCAGCTCATAGGTCAGCGCCGCCCGCAGGCGGCAGGGATCGTCCCCGCCAAAGCCCAGGCTGATGGCGATCTCGTCCGCTATGGAAAAATCCACCCCATACTGGGCCCGGGACAGGATATACGGATCGTCCCGCAGCGCCTGGATGGCTCCGTCGCCGTAGGTGCGCTGGAGGGGCATGGCCAGATACACCGGCAGGTCATACCGGGCCAGGAACTCCATCAGCTGGCGCAGGCCCGTCAGCGCACGGAAAGCGGCGGACAGCTCCATGGCCCGCTTGGCGGTGAGGCCCTTCAGGGTCTGGAGCCGCTCCGGCTCCTCCTCGATGACCCGGAGGGTGTCCATGCCGAACCGCTCCACCAGCCGCTCCGCCGTGGCCGGGCCAACGCCCTTGAGGATGCCGGAGCCCAGATACGCGGCCATGTCCGCCTCGTCCCTGGGCATCCGGCGCTCCACGCTCTCCGCCGTCAGCTGCGGGCCGTAGGACGGGTGCTCCACCCACACGCCGGTGACGGTCATGCCTTCGCCGGCGGCGGCACAGGGGATACAGCCCACCACGGTGACAGACTCCTCCTCGCCCTCTACGGTCAGCAGCAGCACGGTATAGCCGTTCTCCTCGTTATGAAAGATGACGTTCTCTACGGTGCCCTCCACGGTCACGCGCTCGCCCATCGGCTCACCTCCCCTGTTCGGTGGTATCTTCCTCTGTATGGTACGCCGCCAGCTCCTGGGGCGTCAGCAATTTCGTGTTCATATCGGACAGCAGCGCCGCGGCGCGGCGGCCCTCGTCGGTCAGTCCGCAGTCCACCAGCAGCACCGGCAGACGGCGGCTCTGGGCCAGACGGCGCAGCGTCACATCCAGTCCCGTCCCGTCTCCGGAGACCCGGACCAGATACACCGCGTCCACCGGGCGCTCACGCCACAGCAGCAACGATGCCGCCAGCCATATCAGCGCCGTGACGCCGATGGCCGCCAGCGCAGCGACCACGCCGTCCTGCAAAAGCTCCATGCAGCCACCCCCCTGCCCTATCCTATGCGGCAGGGGAAAGGCCGGTCACTTCAGGTATTTTTTCAGATACTGGCCGGTGTAGGACGCCGGGCAGGCGGCGATCTCCTCCGGCGTGCCGCAGGCCACCACCGTACCGCCGCCCACGCCGCCCTCCGGGCCCAGGTCGATGATATAGTCGGCACACTTGATCACGTCCAGGTTGTGCTCAATGACCAGCACCGTATTGCCACCATCGGTGAGCCGCTGGAGCACCTCCAACAGCTTCCGCACGTCATCGGCGTGGAGGCCGGTGGTGGGCTCGTCCAGAATATACACCGTCCGCCCTGTGGCGCGGCGGCTCAGCTCCGTGGCCAGCTTGACGCGCTGGGCCTCGCCGCCGGAGAGGGTGGTGCTGGGCTGGCCCAGCTTCACATAGCCCAGCCCCACATCCCGCAGGGTGGTCAGCTTGTCACAGATGGCGGGCACGGCGGAGAAGAACTCCCACGCCTCGTCCACGGTCATATCCAGCACGTCGGCGATGTTTTTGCCCTTGTAGCGGACCTCCAGCGTCTCGCGGTTATAGCGCTTGCCGCGGCAGATCTCGCAGGGAACGTACACATCCGACAGGAAGTGCATCTCGATCTTCAGCATACCGTCGCCGCCGCAGGCCTCGCAGCGGCCGCCCTTGGTGTTGAAGGAGAACCGGCCCGGTCCGTAGCCCCGGGCCTTGGCGTCCGGGGTGGAGGCGAACAGGTCGCGGATCAGGTTGAACAGGTTGGTATAGGTGGCCGGGTTGGATCGGGGCGTCCGGCCGATGGGGCTCTGGTCGATGGCGATGACCTTGTCCAGCTGCTCCATGCCCTCGATGGCGTCGTGCTTGCCGGGGCGCACCTTCATGCGGTTCAGCTGGGCACCCAGCGCCTTGAACAGCACCTCGTTGACCAGAGAGGATTTTCCGCTGCCGCTGACGCCGGTGACACAGGTGAACGTCCCCAGAGGGATGGACACGTCGATATGCTTCAGGTTGTTCTCCCGGGCGCCGCGGACGGTCAGCAGCCTGCCATTGCCCCTGCGGCGCTGTGCCGGCAGGGGGATGGTGCGTTTGCCGCTGAGGTACTGGCCCGTCAGGCTGTCAGGGTTCGCCATGACTTCCTCCGGGGTGCCGCAGGCCACCACCTGCCCGCCCAGGGCACCGGCGCCGGGACCGATGTCAATAAGGTAATCGGCGGCGCGCATGGTGTCCTCGTCGTGCTCCACCACGATGAGGGTATTGCCCAGATCGCGGAGGCGCTGCAGCGTGGCCAGCAGCTTGTCGTTATCCCGCTGGTGCAGGCCGATGGAGGGCTCGTCCAGGATATACAGCACGCCCATGAGGCTGCTGCCGATCTGGGTGGCCAGACGGATACGCTGGCTCTCGCCGCCGGACAGGGTGCCGGAGGCACGAGAGAGGGTCAGATAGCTCAGGCCCACGGACTGCAGAAAGCCCAGGCGGGCATGGATCTCCTTCAGGATCTGGGCGGCGATGATCTGCTGGTTGCCGGTCAGGTCCAGATGGTCGAAAAAGGCCAGGGCGTCGTCCACCGGCAGGGTAGTGGCGTCGTAGATGGACTTGCCGCCCACGGTGACGGCCAGCGCCTCCGGCCGCAGGCGCTTACCCTGGCAGGCCGGGCAGGGGCAGGGGGTCATCAGGCCCTCGATCTCCTTCTTGCTGGCATCGGACTGGGTCTCCTGATACCGGCGCTCCAGGTTGTTGCAGATGCCCTCGAAGGCCTGGTACAGCACACCCTTGCCCCGGGGCTGGTCATAGTGGAGCTCCAGCTTTTCGCCGCCGGTGCCGTAGAGGATAACGTTCTTCACCTCGTCGCTTAGGCTGTCGTAGGGCTGGGTCAGGGAGAAGCGGTATTTCTTACTGAGGGCCTCGAAGTACATACGACTGATGCCGTCGGACCGGATGGAGGCCCAGCCGGTGGCAGTAATGGCGCCCTCCAGAATGGATTTGCTGCCGTCGGGGATGATGAGGGCCGGATCAGCCTTTAATTGCAGGCCCAGGCCGGTGCAGGTGGGGCAGGCGCCAAAGGGACTGTTGAAGGAGAACAGACGGGGCGTCAGCTCCTCGATGGAGATACCGCAGTCGTCACAGGCGTAGTTCTGGGAGAAGGTGATATCTCTCTCCTCCCGCAGCAGGTTAACGGTGACGAGGCCATTCGCCAGGTTGGAGGCCGTCTCCACTGAGTCGGTCAGCCGGCCTGCGATGTCCGGGCGGACGATCAGTCGGTCCACCACGATGTCGATGCGGTGCTTGAGGTTCTTCTCCGGAGAGATGTCCTCGGAGAGTTCGTACATATTGCCGTCCACCCGGGCGCGGACGAAGCCGGACCGACGGGCATCCTCCAGCACCTTGGCGTGCTCGCCCTTGCGGCCGCGCACCACCGGGGCCATCACCTGGATACGGGTGCCCTCGGGCAGGGCCAGTATCTGGTCGATGATCTGATCCACCGTCTGGCGGCGTATCTCCTTGCCGCAGTGGGGGCAGTGGGGCGTGCCCACCCGGGCCCACAGCAGACGCAGATAGTCGTAGATCTCCGTCACCGTGCCCACCGTGGAGCGCGGGTTCTTGCTGGTGGTCTTCTGGTCGATGGAGATGGCCGGGGACAGGCCCTCGATGTAATCCACGTCGGGCTTGTCCATCTGGCCCAGAAACATCCGGGCGTAGGAGGACAGGCTCTCCACATACCGCCGCTGGCCCTCGGCATAGATGGTATCGAAGGCCAGGGAGCTTTTGCCGGAGCCGGAAAGCCCCGTCAGCACCACCAGCTTATCCCGGGGGATGGTGACGTCGATGTTTTTCAGGTTGTTCTCCCGCGCACCCTTAATGAAAATTTCAGTCTGCATGGTATGCCTCATTTCTGCAACATATGGTTGCAGATAAGTGTAGTGAAATCAATTTTTAATGTCAACAGCGAAATAATTTTTATACGATCACGTCAGCCGTTTTCGCCCGCAGGAGAGCGATAAGGGCGTTGGGATCGCACTCCACCTGGTGGCCGATCTTCCCGGCGGAGACACAGATGGCGCCATACAGCGGTGCCGTCTCGTGGAACACGGTGGGAAACTGCTTTTTCATGCCCACCGGGCTGCATCCGCCGTGGACGTAGCCGGTCAGGGGCAGCAGCTCTTTCTGTGGCAGCATGGCCACGGACTTCTCCCCCACCGCTTTGGCGGCCTTTTTCAGGTCCAGGTTCTCGGCCACAGGGATGTCGAACACATAGTATGCCCCGCTGGCGGCCTTTGTCACCAGGGTCTTGAACACCTGCTCCGCCGGCTGGCCCAGTATCTGCGCCACGGACACGCCGTCAATGGGGCCGTCAGGGTCGTAGGTGTGCGCGGTGTAGGGGATCTTCTTCTGGTCCAGCGTGCGCATCACGTTGGTCTTTTCTTCTTTATGCTTTGCCATAACAGGCACCTCCTCAG
>OHEB01000773.1_pt1 | contig 11593 bp, 6 predicted proteins | sample 1567081 | NCBI WGS metagenome assembly OHEB01 (sample SAMEA3879569, study PRJEB24766) | human gut metagenome | biome: human-associated habitat; feature: feces | place: USA | collected 1985/1987 | reverse complement strand
AATGATGTTGTAGGGTGAAACGATACCGGGGATTATGTAAGCCGCAAAGGTATCGGTAAGACCAAGCATGGACATATTCAGATACCAGGGGATAAGACCTGCGTTAAAGTACATTGTTACAACAAGGAAGCGGTACCAGAACTGTCTGTGCCACATTTCCTTTTTGGTAACAAGGTAGCCTGCCAGTGAGGATACGAATACCATCAGCGCAGTACCGATAACGGTTCTGAGAACTGTTACCAAAACTGATTTCCACAGGTCGCCTACAGCGCCCATGGAGATGTAGTTCTGAATGGTAAGCTCCTTGGGGATAAGGGTGATTGCACCTCTGGTTACAAGCTCGGGGTTGGAGATGGTGTTGATGAAAATGTAGTAAAAGGGGAATATGCAGCTCAGTGTGAAAAGTCCGAAGAACAGATAGTTCAGAATGTTGAATATGATGTCGCCTGCGGTGAGCTTGATGTGGGAATGCTCGCCCACCTCACGGATACCCTTGCTGTCGTTGGGGAAGCTGCTGTTAACAGCGGTATTTTCTGCCATGACTTTCCCTCCTTTACACAATGCTCTCGCCACGGATAAGCTTTGAAACTCCGTTTGCGGCGAAGAGAAGAATTACGCTGACGATGGACTTGACCATACCGATAACTGTTGACAGAGGGATAAGTCCCTTGCCGATACCAAGGTTATAAACGTAAAGGTCAAGCACCTGGATCTTTTCCCAGTTCATTGCGTTGGAGAATACCATGTACTGCTCCATGCCGTTTGAAAGGATATTTGCGATGGACATAAGCAGGAGAACGCAGAAAGTAGGGATAAGCTCTGGGATAGTTATGTACCACATCTTTGCAAATCGGCCTGCGCCGTCAACGGTGGCAGCCTCGTAAAGGCCCTGGTCGATGCCCGAAATGGCTGCGATGTAGATGATCGCACTCCAGCCGGTGCCCTTCCAGATGCCCCATGCAAGCATTTTCAGCCACATATGGCCGGAGGACATAAGGTAGTTTGTGGTAACAAGCTGATCGGAGCCTGAAACGCTGTTTATCATTGTGTTGATAAAGCCGTCGGTGGAGAAGATAGCCAGTGCGATAGCGTAAACGATTACCCAGCTGATGAAGTTGGGTATGGTGGTAAAGGTCTGGACAAGTCTTCTGAAACGGTTGTTCTTTATCTCGGAAAGGAACACTGCGAATACCATAGGCACCCAGCTGGTGGCGATTCCGAGACCGCTCATTGCAAGAGTGTTCTTGAGAACGTTCACGATATCGTTTCTTGTGGCGCTGTTCTGGAAAAGCGAGGTGAACCACTTGAAGCCCACGAACTTATCCATTGTCAGGTCCTCACCTGCATTGTAGTTGAAAAATGCGTATCTCCAGCCGTAGAGAGGGAGATAGCTGAATACGAATGCCAGTGCGATGATGGGGAGCATCATAAGGAAAAGCCTGAACTTAGGTTCCATATCATAGTGCTCGCCCTTTTCCGCAGCGGGAACAAGGAACAGGTTAACTGCAGAGCATACGACAAGTGCGATTCCCAGACCCATGAAGATGTAGTTATTGTAGGGGAACATGGGCAGCACTCTGTCAAGCTTGTTGGCGCTTATTGCCTGATCGGCGATCTGATTGTAGAGGTTCTTGAACTGGAAAACAGCTCCAAGCTCCAGGATACCTGCCGCAATGGTGACAAATGCGCCTGTTCTCTTGAGCTTTCTGTTTCCGAGGGACATACAGCCGCCTGCTGCCGCAAGCACCGCAGCCACAATGACTATCATTGCGCAGACATTAAGTGCATGGAATGTGGATTCCTGCACCCAGCCCTGTCTGAACGCACGGCCGAAGTTTGCAACTATTGACTTATAGGATATACCGCAGGAGAACAGTGAAAGATTCTTGTTTATCATTCCGCTGAGGCGTGCAGGGTTGAACGAGGGGAAAAACAGTGCGATTATGTTAATAACAACGGCGCATCGCAGTATCCAGTATATTTTGTCTGAGATCTTTTCTGCCAGCGTCTTTGGAGCTTCTTTTTTCTTTGGGTGAACGGGAATGTCATGAGTTACGGTGCTGACGATGGTATCAGTTGTGCCGTCCGCCATTTGTTTATCAGTCCTTTCCTTTAATTTAACGCTCAAAAACATACTGCCGCACCTGCGGAGCGGCAGTATGTTTTCGTTTATTCCGCAGGTTCTTTATCAGGACTGCTTCTTTTTGATAACTACGAATACAACTGCACCGATAACTACAACTGCTACGATAACAATTACGATAACGACTGCGCTGCTGCCGCCGGACTCAGCGGGAGCCTCTGCCTGAACAGCCTCGGTCTCGGCAGCTGTGGTTTCCTCAGCAGTGGTCTCTGCCTCGGTCTCGGCTTCTGTTTCAGCCTCGGTCTCAGCTTCGGTAACTGCCTCAGTCTCCTCGGGAGCTGCTGCATCGGGGTTGTCATAGTTAAAGCCGGAAACTGTGAACTGGAGCTCGATGGAATCTGTAGGCATTACATAACCGAACATTCCCTCAGCACCGCCCAGCTCGTCATTCCAGATGTTGATAGCAAGCCACTTCATGTAGGATACAGCATCGGGATCCATGAAAGCTTCGTCAAAGGTGTACTTTGTCTGACCGTCAAGGATTACCTTGAAGTCAGTGATCTTTACCTGATCGTTGAGGGGGATATTGGTGGAAACGAAGAGGAGGTTAAAGGTCTCGTCGTCGCCGAAATCAAAATCGGTAACGGAAACGGAGTATGTGCCGTTGCCCTTTATCTTGGCATCGGTGAACTTGCCGCCCTTGTTGAGAGCTGTGGGGCCGTCCCAGCCTGTGAGCTGATCGAACCATACAGTTCCGTCATCGGCAGTTACGCCGTAGCCGTAGGTCGCATCGTCATAAGCGTTTCTGAAGGTGTAGCTTGCGGACTGCACGCCGATATATGCGTGATATGTGCCGTCAAGGTCAACCTCTGCCGCAGAAACGGGCAGTGCTGCAAAAGCTGTCATATTGACAGCAGCCAGTGCCGCAGCCGTTAAGGCTCCGATGAGTTTTGATTTCTTCATAATAACCTTCCTTTCCGGGCTTTGCTGACAAAACCCTCTGAACAGCGCTCTCCTTAAAGCAGCTGCCCCCTGTCCGTAATGTTATCGTTTACGGACGTAATTTCTCCCATAATTTTCCCATTCTCATGTGGTTATACACAAAAGAGAATATATTGGTACTTCTAATTTTAATACAAAATGACAAAAGTGTCAATTACTATTTTACACAAATAAAATCAAGCGGTTATGTAAACCTTTACAATAATATTCGTCAAATAAAATCATTTTATACAAAATGAAAAAAGCCTCCCGAAACGGAAGGCTTTTAAATGTACTTATCATTCCCTGAACTCAGCGGGAGTTATGAGCTTATGCCACATTTCATCTGCTGCGGATACACATTCACGGTATTTCTGCGGCAGTATGGAAGGCGGTATGCCGAGAGCTGCGGCAAATTCCGCTGCAATCTTCATATCGGCTTTTTCATATGCGCATATCATCTTGTAAAGCATTCCCGCTCTGCCCTGACCCGAAATAAGGGAGGCGCACACAGTATCGGGCATTACCTCAGCCAACGGCTTGTGAAGAAGTCTGCCGAGCATTGAGACCGTTCCCATCGAAAATGCTTCTGACGATGTTATCGGCATACTGTCTGCAAATCCCGCCAGCTCCGAGCAGAGCATTCCCCTGAGAAGTGCGAATTTTATCAGCTCGCCGGGCATGGAACCGTCCTCAGCCTTGAAGCCAATGATATAAACGTATTTTCTCAGATTTTCCTCGCCCAGCTTTGCCGCTGCCTTGTCAGTGCCAACGGTGCGCACGTCGGAGGCAAAGTAAAGCGAATTTGCCAGAGCCTGTACCGCTTCCGATATCTCGGAATATCTGCCTATGATATTTGTAATGCTGACAATATCCGACCTGCCGCTGTAAAGCTCATTGAAAAGCTCGTTGAAGCCCTCACGCATGATGCCCTTTCTGCGCACAGCCGTAGGTATCTTGCCGTAGATGTACATTCCCTGATAATATGTGCAGCCGCAGAGCTTTGCCTTGGCATATGCCTCATCGCATTCTATATTGTATGCGATTATTTTTTTATTGAAGGTTCGTGCCATTCGCAGGATATTTTCCAGCTCTGGAGATGTAAAATCCCTGAAATCCACCTTGATATAGTCAAAGCTGTCCATGATACCGAAATAACCCGAATCAACCTTAAAGCCGATGACAGCTATCTTATACCCTGCCTGGCGGTACTTCCTGATAAGATTGTGAGCGGAGCGGTCGTTGATGAGTGAGCCGTCTATCTGTATCACAAGCTTGTCTTTTCCGAAGCGTGCGGGGATATTTGCGGTCAGCATACTGCGGGTAAAGGTGATGTAGGCAGTCCTGCCGTCGGTGAATTTATCCAAGTTCAGCCGTGATATATTATCAGCGGCGGCGCTTTCGTAAAGCTCGTTCCTTTCTGCATTGGCTTTGGGATCGGCAAGTATTATCTCACAGCCCACGGTGTGCTGGAGCTTATCGGTAATAATTTGTCTGGCGATAAACGGGTCCATATGCGTTGCTCCTTAACGGATATAAATTTTACACATATTATACCACTTTGAGTCCAAAACTTCAACAGCAGAATGGTAGTATTTTGATGTGATTTTTGTGCAGTATCACTATTATATCAAGCGCTCGTTTTCCTTGACTATACGCTTTATTCTGTAAATGTGCTTCTTTCCCCTGTTCCTGCGGAAGCGGCGCTTATCCTCGTCTGTTATAGGCTGGGGAACGGATATGGATATATCCGTAACGATACCCGTGTCGGATACTCCCGCTCCGCTGCCGATATCCTCCGCCGTGTCCTTATATGTGACCAGTGCAAAGCTGCCCAGCTTATTTGTACGGAATGAAAATGTATTTTCATCTGTCTCGCCCTCGATGACGGTGAGCGTGCCGTTATCCTCAAGGCGGACGCCTCTCAGCTCGTCAATGCGGCCGAGCATTTCCTCGGGCACGGGCAGGGTGACATCGGAGGAATACCCCTCTGATATCTGCAGCTTTTCCCTTGTATCGTTCCTGTAAAGCTGTATTTTTACGGGGGATATGCACAGCTCGTCGGAATTTATGCCGTAGCTTTCAAAGGCAGCTTTTAAATCGCTTTCCATTTGGTCGGAGCTTGTAAATCTTGCGGTAACATCTGTTCTGAGCGAGCGGATATTCAGCGTAAGTCCGTAAGAAGCCTCATTTTCCGCCAGACCCTCCAGCGTAACTCTTGCGGCGATATCCTCGGGGGACATGGCAACAGGCTCCATGGTATTCATCTGCTCCGTAACAACGGAAGTCTCGGGCTGGGTAAGTGCGGCGGCATATGACGTGGGAACGGTCATAAAAACAAATGCAGAGGCTGTGGCAAATGCTATGAGCCGCCTTGAAAAAGGCTTTTCATCTGCTTTCAGCTTCTCTGCTGCGTAAACGGCAGAATACACTCCGAAGCAGAATGACTTTGCCCACTTATGGCGTGCGGCAAAAGCCACAGCTTTGTATGCTGTTTTTTCGGAAAGCATCATCATAGCCGTTCTTCCTTCTGATAAAATAGATACTATAATTATATCCCATATAAAAAAATCTGTCAAGACCTCATAAAAGGCCTTGACAGATCAATATTTTAGCTCTTCATTTAAAAAATCATTCCATTGTTACATAAACTGTTGCTGCGCCTGTTACGGTGAATGTGTCGATAACAGTGTACTCAACGCCGTCAATAGTGAATTTCCACACATGGGAGTCGTTTTGCAGCGCTTCGATGGTCGAAAACGGTGCGCCTGTGGTTCCTATGAGCATCTCGGAAGAAAAGATAAATTCTTCGCCTATGCGGACATTTTCTGTCCTGTAAAGGGTGCCGCCGTAATAAAATTCCAGCGTTACAAGGTCGCCCTTTTCGGTTATGGTCATATCTCCTGTGCAGACCGTATCGCTTGAAATCTCATTGCCGCTTTCGTCTATCCAGCTGTATCCCTCGGCAGGAGTAAGTCCGCCTGATGTCAGCGAGCCATAAATGCTTGCGCCCTCGCCTACCCTTATGGTGCCCGTTGTGCCATCGGCACGGGTATAGGTGACGGTATGGAAGATGACCTCGCTCTTGGGCATTTCGATGATATTCATATCCGAGTTTACCTGAGTTGCCGATGTGACTTCCGTAGGAACATCGCCCTCATAATATGCCCACACGTTGTTTGTCGGGTCGGAAAGCTGTGGGAGCTGAGGCAGGTCGCCTATGGTTTTGCCCGTCGGGAATCGTTTTGTGACTGTTGTATCGTCGGCGCTCTTGAATGTTACAAGATAGTTATAGGTATAGATCGCATCAACACCATATGCGGCGTCATTTTCGGTAAATGTAACAGCATCTCCATAGTAGTCATAAACAAATCCGCTGTAGCTTGCAGGAAGAATAGTTCTTAAATATCCGGGCTGAACTTCCGAAATAGTTTCGGTAGTCATATTTGTCAGCAGATAGAAGCTGCCGCCTGCGGTGTAGCCGTTGACATCATCGCCGATGTAATAGGTTATCTGCTGCTTTTCGACCGCCTGAACCTCGTAACTGCTGTCAATATCCTTAGTTACAACATGGCCGTCGTTTACCTTTACCATACCGCTGTTTGACGATGCAGTCCATGCGTTGTAGCGGGTGATCCATGTGTATTTAAGGTCAAGCTCATTGCCCACATCGGGATCGTCCAGAACGTCAAGGAGCTTTTCGCCGTTGTCTGCATAGGTCTCGGAATAGGTTCTTTCCTTATCCATATAGTTTACGGTAAATTCCTTCTGAGCATATTCTGCGGTAACGGTGATGTCGCCTGTTACCTTCGCATTATCGGTAAGGGGTGAGCCGTCAACTGTCCATGCTGCGTGGTAGCCCTTCTTTTCGGGGATAGTGGGAAGAATGTCGCTGAGAAGAGTGCCGTACTTGGCGGTCTTTGTATCTTGCTCAGTTCCGATTATAATGGTAACTGTATAGGTCTTGAGGGTGTATTTTGCTGTGACGGTAACATTGCCCGTAACCTTTGCAGTGGAGGATATTGCCGCTCCGTTTATTGTCCATATGCCGTCATGGCCTGTTTTAGCAGGTACAGCGGGGAGAACATCGGAAAGGGAATCACCGTACTTTGCGGTCATTGTGGTTGTGGTTCCCTCAACGTTCATTGTAATGGTATATTCCTTTGCGGTGTAGGAAGCATATACGGACATATCAGATGTAACCACAGTGGCTGCTGTGAACCGGGTGTTCTTGCCCGATACCAGCCATACGCCTGTGTAGCCTGTTTTTGCAGGCACCTGCGGGAAGTTTGAAACTGTATCGCCCGACTCAACGTCACGGGTGTAAAGGACTGTGCCATTGTCGGAAAGGAATGTTACAGTAAATACCTCAGGCTCCTTATCGGTGACTGCGGTGGTAGTTGTGGTGGGATTTGTTGTAACATAAGGTCTGGTTGCCGAAGTCTGAGAGGCTGTGCCTGTGGGACGTGTTGTTACCAGAGGAGAAAATCCCGAACCTGTTGGGTCTGTGGGAGCGGTAACGTTGGGATTTGTCACATCAGGAGAGGTCTGTGTACCCTGACCTGTGGTGCGGGGCGAGGTCTCTCTTCTGCTTGTTCCCGATGTATCGGAATTTGCTGGAGCGGTCACTCCTGTGCCCGATACAAAGTTTGAAGCGCTTGTACCCGAGGCATTTGTTCCCGTTCCGTTGGCTCCGTTTGAAGAATCGCCTGTACCGAATGTGCTTTCAGCTGCCGATGCCTGAGCGGGAACTTCCGCCGAAGTGGCTGTTGTGCCTGCTGTGGTGCTTTCGGTAAATGCTGGAGCAGTGTAGTTGTCGGAATTTATAGGCTCCCTTGGAGCTGTAGATGCTGAAGTCTGTGCAGGCTTTGCAGTCTGAGCGGGAGCAGCTGTCTGGGCTGCACTTGTGCCCGAGCCGCCTGCCATTACCTTATAGGAGGTGGCAGCAGTAGTTACGTCATTTTCTGTCTCTGCGCCTGTGAGCTTTTCGATTATAGCGTCCTTTATCTGGAAAAGTCCGCTGTTGTTGGAGCTTACCACACGCTCCTTGATGGAAGCGGCAAGGAAATCGTATTCCGAGTCAAATACAGCTTCGGAGATATCCACCTTTCTGTAGCCGCCCTCAGCCTCGGGGTCACGGATAACGAAATATGAGTGACCGTCAATATCGGGAGAGTTGTGGGTATTCTCGTTCGGCTCGGTTATGATAAGCACGCTTTTGCCCTCGCCTACCATTACCTCTTCCCCGGGAGTGCCGTCCTCGCTTATCAGGCGGACAGCCACCTTGCCGTGGAATGTATCAAGCTCGATGATATACCTGTTGCCGTCCTTGTTGACGGTAACACTGTAGCTGGTTCCTCTTACTGCCATGGTCGCCTTGGGGGCGTTTACATCATAGGAGGAATTTTCCGACAGAGCGGAGGTTATCTCGTTAAGTATTGCGCCCTCTTTGAGATTAAGGGTAGTTCTGCTGTCCTTCTCATTGCCTGCGGCAACAAGCTCCAGCACTGTTCCCGCATCAAGGAGCACATATTTATCGCTGTCAAGTGAAATGCGCATATTGCTGTTGTCATCTACCGAAACAACGTCGCCGCTTTCCAGGTTCATTCCCACATAAGCGTCAAGGTCGCCTGCGCTTTCTCTTGTTACCGATGCAGTACCCATAAGCTCGAATACTTTAAGCACTCTGTATGAGTCCTGCCTTGTGAGAAGCACACCTGCAACAATGCCCGCAGCAACAACTGCCGCCGCAACGGCTGTAATTATCACTTTGGCTTTAGATGTAAGTGTTTTCATATGATCACCTCGTTAATTAAATATCAGCTTACCGCAAAATAAAAAAGGTACGCAGGCAAGCCGCAAAACAGGAATTCCTGCAAATGCAGCCCGACCGCCGTACCTTGAAAATTCATAGCTTAGGCTCGTGCTTTGCGCCACCGATTTTCATCGGTTTTGCCTTTTATTTGCTTATGTGAATTATAACATATTATTTACATAAAATCAAGTGGGTTTGCCCAAATTGTTCAAAAAACTCACTTTTAACCAATTCTTAACGCAAATATTGTGCAGTATGTCTGTATCACAGCACTCCAAGCTTTTTCAGGTATTCGGCGGAACGCCTTTGTGTCTCGGGATATGAGGTCTCGATAAGCACGGTCTTATCGGAAAAATACTTAAAATAGTATTCTTTGAACCTTTGCCAGTCTATCTTGCCGTCGCCCACTGCAAGGTGCAGGTCGCTTTCAAGGTCATTGTCATTTATGTGCAGGTGCTTTACGTATGGGGCAAGCTCTGTTACCCACTGCCCTATATCGCATCTGCCGAAAACGCTGGCGTGGGCATAGTCAAAGCATACGCTGAAATTTTTGTGATGGCAGAGGCTTTTGGCAAGGACGGCAAGCATTTTCGGGGAACTGTCGCACATATTTTCAAGATAGATGTTCAGCTGCGGGTACATGGGAAGTATCTCATTCCAGAACTCCTCGTTATACCTGTGCCAGCTGTTCACATAAGCATCGGCTATAAAATAGGGGTTGTGGTTTGTGTGAAACACCACGCCTCTTGCGCCTATCTTCAAAGCGGTTTCAAGGCTCTGGATAATGCGTTTTCGGGATATCTCCCTGATGTATTTATCCTCGCTGAACACCAGCACGTCAAAAAAGTCGCCGTGGGAAGTGCAGTAGTCGGGAAGCCCAGCCGCTTTGTATTTTTCGATGATGCTTTTCGTAAGCTCAGTATCATCAAGCACCTTGGGCGAGTAAAAGTCGTTGAACTCAAAACCGAAGCCGTATTCATGGGCAAGGGCAAGGCTCTCGTCCAGTTTGTCTATCCGTGGGATTATCATAAATCTGCTCATTGTGCGGACATTCCTTTCTGCTTGTCGGTCTTGATCTCACCTGTTATGCCTGTCAGCGAATATACGAACACGCCCTTTGATTTGCCCTTCAAGGGTATCTCGCCGATAGGCTCTGCGGTTATCCTGTCCTTTACCTCGTCATATACCGCCTGACTGATAAGCACCTGACCACGCTTGGCGTTTGACTCCAGACGGGCGGCGGTGTTTACGGTGTCGCCGATGGCGGTGTAGTCCATACGGAAATCGCAGCCGATATTGCCCACAACGGCGTTTCCGCAGTTGACGCCCACGCCGAAGCTTACGGATTTGCCGTACTTTTCCATAAATGTGCTTTCTATGGCATTTCCTCCGCTGACGATATCCCATGCGGTCTTTACGGCACGGAAGATATAGTCGTCAAGGTCAAAAGGAGCGTTGAACACTGCCATGGTAGCATCGCCGATGAACTTATCCAGCGTGCCGCCGTTGGCAAAAATTGAATTTGTGGTAAGGTTAAGGTAGCTGTTCAGGATATCCACCACCTGCTCAGGCTCAAGGCTTTCTGACATGGGTGTGAAGCCTCTGATATCAACGAAAAGCACTGCGATGTGCCTGTTTTCTCCGCCCAGCTTTATGTGGTATGAGCCTGACTTTGCTATCTCCTCAACCACCTGCGGAGCAACGTATTTCTTAAATGCGGCGGTTATCTTGCGCTTTTCAATGGCTTCCTCCGCATATTTTCTGCCAAGATTTACAAGGTAGCATATTACCATGAACAAAGGTGCATAAAGTATGGGTATGGTAAGACCCGAACCGTTCAGCATAACTCCAGCTGCGATATAGGCGGCCGTCATTACTATTATAATAGGTGTGGATATTTTCACCTTTGAATACCTTGAGATAAGATATGCCAGCACCGCCGCTGCTGCCGCTGCCAGTGCGGATAATACACGGTTTGCGGGAACGGGGCATTTGCCGTCCAGAAGGCCTTGTATGATATTTGCGTGTATCTCCACTCCGAACATCTGGTCGGAGCTGTTGGGCACGGAGAACTGATCCTGAAGTCCCGAAGCATATGCTCCCACAAGAACTATGCAGTCGGTGAATATGCGTGGGTCAACGCTTCCGTCAAGTAGAGAGGACATGGAGATATGCTCATAATCTCCCGGGCGGCCTGCATAGCTTATCCACATTCTGCCGTTATCGTCAAGTGTGGGGATGTTTGCCGCAGTGCCTGTGTTTTTGCAATAAAGATAGTAGGTCTCCGCCGCAAGGCTGCCGAAGCTCTCATCGCCGTACAGCTCGGGAGCGGACACGGTAAGGAATGCGGAGCGGACTATTCCGTCATCGTCAGGGGAAGCGTTCACAAAGCCTGTGATGCAGTCAGCCGCCGCAATGGGCTGCTCTATCTGCTCGATATGGAAGCGGTCGATGTAGGGCTTGCCGTTTTCGTCCGTCTTGTATGCGCTGGTGTAGCTTATGTATGAGCCTGCCACCACACGTCCGCTGTTACGGCAGGCTTCCGAAAGAGCCTTGTCGCCCTGGCTGTCCATATCGCCGAATACCATGATATCCATTGCCACCGCAGCGGGATATTCCCCCAGAGTGTTGATGATATCCGCATAAACGCCCCTTGACCATGTGCCGAAAGGACCGTATTCACGGAGAGCTTCATCATCAATGGCGATTATCTT